>Ga0209724_1000408_pt1 | contig 41903 bp, 35 predicted proteins | sample grotaG_FD_184143 | JGI IMG/M metagenome (GOLD analysis project Ga0209724, IMG submission 184143) | Glacier valley bacterial and archeal communities from Borup Fiord, Nunavut, Canada, to study Microbial Dark Matter (Phase II) -... | ecosystem: Environmental > Aquatic > Freshwater > Ice > Glacier ... | reverse complement strand
TGCCGCCCGCGATGAAGTCGAAGCCATTGATCGTCAGGACGTCCTGGATCGCTTCGTCGTTGCCGATCAGGTCGCGCAACTGCCTGGTGGTGCGCTCGGTGCGTTTCAGGCTCGCGCCGTCGGGCAACTGCACCGACGAGACGATGTAGCCCTGGTCCTCTGCCGGCACGAAACTGCCGGGCACGCGCCAGAACAGGAACCCCACCAGCACCAGCACCAGCCCGAAGAGCAGCATCGCGACCAAGCGATGCTTGAGTCCCCGCTCGACGAAATGCATGTAGCCGCCGGAGATCTTCTCGAAGCCCTTGTTGAACCAGCGGAAGTATTTCGACGGCTCCTGCTCTTCCTGCTTGAGCAGCAGCGCGCACAGCGCCGGCGTGAGCGTCAGCGCGACCACGCCCGACAGCACGACCGCGATCGCCACCGTCACCGCGAACTGCTTGTAGAGCTGGCCCGCGATGCCGCCGAGGAACGCGACGGGGATGAACACGGCGCACAGCACCAGGATGATGGCGACGACGGCGCCCTGCACCTCGCGCATCGCCTCGATGGCGGCCGCAGTCGGCGTCAGCTTCTCCTCGCGCATCAATCGCTCGACGTTCTCGAGCACCACGATCGCATCGTCGACCACGATACCGATCGCCAGCACCATCGCGAACAGCGTCAGCGTGTTGATCGAGAAGCCGAACAGGAAGAGACCCGCGAACGTGCCGATCAGCGAGACCGGTACGGCGACTGCGGGGATGATGGTCGCCCGCCACGTCTGCAGGAACACGAACACGACGGCGATCACCAGGATGGCCGCGATGATGAACGTGTGGACCACTTCGTTGATCGACGCCTTGACGAACAGCGTCGTGTCGAACGGGATCGAATAGACCACGCCTTCGGGGAACGATGGCTTGAGGGCTTCGAGTCGGCCCTTGACGGCCTTCGCGACGTCGAGCGCGTTGGCGCCGCTCTGCAGGAAGATCCCGATCGGCACGCCCGGCCGCTCGCGGATGAAGCTCGACGCGTCGTAGCTCTGCGCGCCCAATTCGACGCGCGCGATGTCCTTCACGCGCAACGTGCCGCCCGGACCGCTGGAGCGCAGCACGATGTTGCCGAACTGCTCGGCTTCGAGCAGGCGACCCTTGGTCGTGACGGTGTAGGTCAGCGACTGGTCCTTCGGCGACGGCTCCGCGCCGATACGGCCGGCCGCGTACTGGTTGTTCTGCGCGGACACGGCGGCCTGGACGTCGGCGGGCGTGACGCCGAGCTGCGCCATCTTCTGGACGTTGAGCCAGATGCGCATCGAATAATCGCGCGCCACGAAGTTGATCGCGTCGGCCACGCCCGGCACCCGCTTGATCTCGTCGAGCAGGTTGATGGTGACGAAGTTCGACACCTTCAGGATGTCGGCCGGCCGCTCGTCGGAGTCGGACTGCAGCGTCGCCACGAACAGGATGTCGTTCGAGCGCTTGAGCACCGTGACGCCCTGGCGCTGCACTTCGGTTGGCAGCCGCGAGTTGGCGATCTGGACGCGGTTGTTGACGTCGGTCTGACCCTTGTTGCCGTCGGAGCCGATCTCGAACGTGACGGTGATGGTGACCTGGCCGTTGGCGCTGTTCGACGTCGAGCTGAAGTACAGGAGATTCTCGATGCCCGACAGCTGCTCCTCGATCGGCGCGGCGACCGTCTTGGACAGCGTCTCGGAGCTCGCGCCCGGATAGGTCGCGGTGATCGTGACCGTGGGCGGCGCGATCTCGGGGTACTGCGCGATCGGCAGCGTCTTGAGCGCGACCAGTCCGGCGAGGACGAGGATGATCGCGATGACGCTCGCGAAGATCGGCCGCAGGATGAAGAACTTCGACATGGTCTAACCCGTCAGGAAAAGTGCTGGGTGCGAGACGCCGTCGCGGCGATCGCGGTCGGCAGGCGTGCGGTCACTGCTTCGCGTCGGTCTTCGGCGCGTCGGTCTTGGAGGCGTCGGCTGCCGGGGCCGCTTGCCCGCCCGGCGCGCCTTGCGCCGGAGCACCCGCGGCCTGCGGCGGATGCGGCGCGACGGTCATGCCGGGACGTACCTTGACGAGGTTGTCGACGATCACCTTGTCGCCTTGCGCGAGACCCTTGGTAATCACCCACTGGTCGCCCTGCCAGGTGCCCGCCTCGACCGGACGGGGCGCCACCTTGTTGTCGGCACCCACCACCATCACGGCCTTGCCCTTGTCGCTCGTCATCACGGCGGCCTGGGGCACCAGCACGCCTTCGACCTCGCCGACGAACAGGCGCGCGCGCACGAACTGGCCCGGCAGGATGCGCAGGTCGTTGTTGGGGACTTCGGCGCGCAGCTGCACCGTGCCCAGCGTGCGGTCGACGGTCGATGCCGCGAAATTGAGCTTGCCGGGATTGAGCAGGTTCTTGCCGTCGGACCCGATCAGCTCGACCTTGGCGTTCTGGTCGTTGCCGTTGCCTTGATTGCTGCGAAGCGACGCGTACTCGGCCTCGCTGATCGAGAAGCGCACCCAGATCGGATCGGTCTGCACGATCGTGGTCAGCAGCGCCGAGTCGGTTCCTGCGGTGACCAGCGAGCCTTCCGAGCTGATGTTGCGCCCCGAGACGCCGCCGATCGGCGCGGCCACCTTGGTGTAGCTTAGGTTCAGTTCCGCATTGCGCACGTCCGCCTGCTTGGCCATCACGTTCGCGGCGGACGTCTTGCGCGTCGATCCCGCGTCGTCGTAATCCTTGCCGCTGATCGCCTGCTCGGCGACGAGCGGCTTGAGGCGGGCCTCTTCGCGCGTCGACTGCTCGAGCGTCGCCTGCGCCTGTGCGAGCGCGGCCCTGGCCTGGGCGAGCGCGATCTCGTAGGGCGCCGGATCGATCTGATAGAGGATGGCGTCGCGCTTGACGCGGTCGCCTTCGGAGAAGCGCTGCTTGAGCAGGATGCCGGACACGCGCGCGCGGACCTGGACTTCCTTCGAGCCCTCGCTCTGCCCGACGGTGTCGACGGTCACCGGCACGCGCTTCGGCGCCGCCTCGATCACCGTCACCGGCAACGCTTGCGGCGCGCCGCCACCCGGGCCGCCGGGACCGGCCTGACCCTCGTCCTTCTTCCCGCAGGCAGACAGCGCCAGCGTCGCGAGCAGGCCGGCGATCAGCAGGCCGCGGGCCGCGTGCCGGCGGGGGCCGTGTCCCGTGCGCGCGCGCGAATCGGGCATTTCGGTCATGGCGTCGATGGTCATGGCTGGAGGAAGGCGTGGGTTCATGGCGAACGCTCGTTCAGGCAAGGGAACAGAAAGGATGCAAGTCGCGGATGCAAATGATCGGCAGGGCGGACGATGCGATTCAATCGTTACGCGTTCGACTGCAGAGTTGCAGGCGACTGCAGGAAGCGGGGAGTTGCGGGAGCACATCGTGTTGCAGCGCGGAACCCAGTTTAAACAAGTGCGGGGCGCTGCTCCGGACAAACCCGGACGACCGCGTGAGCCGGAGTATCATACAGTCACGAATGTATGTAACGTCACCCGCATCCGTTGCCACGCCGCTCACCGCCTTCGAAGAAGATCATGGCCCGTCGCACCAAGGAAGAGTCCCTCGAAACGCGCCGCGCGATCATCGCGGCGGCGCGCGAGGTGTTCCTCGCCAACGGCGTGACGCGCACCTCCCTCGAGCAGATCGCGACGGCCGCGGGCGTGACCCGCGGTGCCATCTACTGGCACTTCGCCGACAAGGCCGAACTGTTCTACGCGATGCGCGACGAGGTCCAGATCCCGCTCATCGACCGCTCCGACCTGGCTCTCGCCACGGGTGAAGCCGGACTCGATCCGCTGCAGAAGATCGAGCGCTTCCTTGAAGTGATCCTCGACCAAGTCACCGGCGACGAGGCGACGCAGAAGACCTTCCAGATCCTGACGTTCAAGTGCGAGTACGTGGACGAGTTCGCGCGCGACCTCGACACCGCCTGCGTGATGCACACCGACCTGCGCGACAAGCTCGCCGCGCTGTACCGCGTGGCGCAGCGTCTGGGCATCCTGCGCGCCGGTGTCACGCCGGTCTGTGCGGCAACCGACACCGTGATCTTCATGTCGGGCCTGATCAAGATCTGGGTCGTCGACGAGAACGGCACGCTGGTGCGCAAGCATGCGAAACGTCTCGTGATCGACCACATCGAAGGCAAGCGCGCGGTGCGACTGCCCGGGGCGGCAGCCAAGCGCACCGCTAGTCGAGCCGCAGCGAAGTCATGAACGTGTCGACGGCCTGACGTCCGCTCGCCGTCGAGAGGACGTCGACCGGCCCGATCACCAGGATTTCGACCAGATGGCCGCGTCGTTCCGCGAAGCGGGCGGAGACACGCAACGCCTTGCCGCCGTGCGAACCCTCGGCATCGAACGTGTCGGCGGCGATCTCGCTGCGGTCGGCCGCGTGGATCGTGACGCGGCCGCGCTGCCCCGCGGTCGCGCCGACATCGTCGAGGAGCTTGCGCTCGAAGGTCCCGCGGGCTTCGCCGACGTCGCCGCCCGGCTGCAACTCGAAGGCCCCGACGGCGAACGTGACGTCGCCGACCGAGCTCACGTGCAGCGATAGCGGCAGGCGCGTCGAGCCGACCGGGATCTCGCGGCGTGCGCTGGTGACCTTGCCGGGGAAGCTCGCGACGAACGCGCAGAAGCCGCGGGCGCAGTCCGGGCGGGTGTCGCGCCAGTCGTAGCGCGGATAGCAGCCGGCGAACAACACGACGGCCAGCAGCACGGCGCAGCGCGTCGCGACGAGACGAAGTACGGTGCGGGTCATGAAGAGGATTCTCGCCGATGCCGGGTTTCGACCACTTTGCGACAATCGGGACGCTCTCCCATGCAACTACCGACCGAGGTCATCGCGATGCTCGTTACCTTCAAGTCCAAGGCCGCGGCCGACGTGCCGATGTACGCCGAACACGCCAAGATGCTGCTGTCGCTGATCGGCAAGACGCTCGAGCCCGAATCGGCGCCGAAAGGCATCATCACCGCGGCCGACGTGCCCGCGGCGCTCGCGAAGCTGAAAGGCGCGGCGGACGCCTCGCGCCGCACCGACAGGGACAACGGACAGCGCGACGACGAACCGGGTCAGGCGATCCCGGTCGGCCTCGCGCAGCGCGCCTTTCCGCTGATCGACATGCTGGAGCGCGCCGCGAAAGACCAGCGCGACGTCGTCTGGGGCGTCTGATCCTCAGCGACCGATGGCCCGGGTGATGAAGAAGCCCGCCGTCGCGCCGACCGCGCTGACGAACGCCCCCCAGGCCAGGTCCGCGACGACGATCGAGACCGGCCAGCCCTTGAGCGTCGCCAGGTTCGTCAGGTCGTAGGTCGCGTAGCAGAAGAATCCGAACAGGGCGCCGTACAGCGCGGCGCGTTGCCAGGCGTCGGCATCGAGACCGGGCGACACGGCGAAGAACACCAATCCGCCGATATAGATCAGGTAGAACAGGACCGCGGCGGTCCAGTTGGGCGTGTCGGCCATCAGGTGACCGATGCCGTTGCGGTAGATGTCCTTGGCGATGAAGCCGAGCCAGATGAAGTCGACGATGGCGAACACGACCAGCGTGGCCACATACGCAATCAGGGAACGGGACATCGCATTTCCTTCGGGGTCACGGCAAGTCGCCGCGGCATGATTGTGCCCGGACATCGCAGGCTCGACACCGCCGAATCGCTGATCGCCGTGTCGGCGAGGCCGAAACTTGCAGGAGCTTTCAGGCGTTCATGCGGTCGTATGCTGTCCATCTGACGTCGGAGGTGCTGCGATGAAGAACATGGCGATCGGTCTGGTCCTCCTGCTGGGCGCCTGCGCGCACCCCGACAACCTGCGGGTCGGCATGACGCGCGACGAGCTCGACGCGCGCTTCGGCAAGCCCGATGCCGTGCGCCACGAGGCGGCCGGCGACGTGCAGATCTACTCGAGCGCGCCGCTCGGCGAACGCGCATCCGCCGTGCACCTCGACGCCACCGGTCGCGTCGTGACGGTCGAACCGCTGCTGAACACCGAGCACTTCGCGACGATCCAGGCGGGCGCGTGGAACAAGCAGGACGTGCTCAGCCACTTCGGCCGCGCGGCCGAGGTGAGCCGCACGCGCAACTACGAGGTCTGGTCGTACCGCTATCGCGAGGCCGAGACCTGGTATTCGCTGTTCCACGTGATGTTCGACGCGTCGGGCGTCGTGCGGCAGACCCAGAACGGACCGGACCCGATGTTCGATCCCGGCGAACGCAGCCGCTTCTAGTGTCTCGAGTTCGTCAGGCGGTCGCGGGTTCCTTCGACAGGAACGTCCGCAGGCGCGCCACCTCGGCGTCGAACGCGTCGCGGAACGCCGGCCCGGACGGGCGCCGCGCGACGTAGCCGGCATCGATGTCCAGCCGCCCGGCGTCGGCCCGCGCCGCGTTGACCCAGCCGACGATCCGCGCGTCGTCCTCTGTCTCCCACAGCAGCGGCAGTGCGTAGTAGCCGAGCTTGCGCTTGGCCGGCGGCACGTACGCCTCGAAACGATACGACCAGTCCCAGAAGAGTTCGAAGCGCCGTCGGTCCCACACCAGCGGATCGAAGGGCGCGAGGAAGCGCACGCGCGGCGTCGATGCGGCGCGCGCGGGCGACGCATCCGCGGGCCACAGGTAGTCGACCCCGTCGACGCGCGTCGTGCGCAGGACGCCGCGACGCACCAGCAGCGGGATGCGGGCCCGCAGCGCCTCGCGCGCGATCGACCGTTCGTTGATCATCAGCGTCAGTTGCGGGACGCTGACCCGCGGCAGCGGGGCGTAGAGGCGGACCAGCAGCTCGATCAGGCCGTCGGCCCGCTCTAGCGGCGTCAGCCTCGCCCGCGGGTCGATCGGGCTCGCGAGCGCGTAGATGCGAATGCCCTGCTCGCGCCGCACCACCTGCAGCAGCCCGCGGTAGTGCAGCACCTCGAGCATCCGCGTCGTCGCGCTGGACTGGCCGCCCCACGCGTTGATGATCGAGGCCCGTCGATGCCGCGCTTCGAGCGCCTGCTCGATCGCACGCGGATGGCTTGGGCCGTGTTCCGCCAGATGCGCGAGGAGGACGCGGCGCAGGTGCGGATGCTCTTCCTCGACGTGGAAGCGGCGGGCGATGCGCCGCGGATGCAGCAGCGGACGATGCCGGCGATGCAGGAAGCCGTAGACGTGGATCATGTCCTCGACCAGCGGCAGGCCGGCATAGCTCCGCTCGAGATCGCCGGCCCGGTAGCCCGATACGCGCTGGTTCAGGATCAGGTCCTGAGCGCGCGCGGGTGCGCGGATCGGATCGGCCTGGACGAACCCGAGCGTTTCGAGAGCAGCCTCGATCGGGCGCGGCGCGAACAGCGTGTGGTCGGCCGCGGCACGACGCAGCGCACGAAGCTCGGGCGGCGCCATGGCCACGCGGTCAGGTCCCCGGAACCACCACGTCGGAGAGGCGGTTGACCTTCACGTCGATGTCCATGCCGAGGTAGTCGCCGACGCGGCCGGTGAACGAACCTTGCACGGGCGCGGCCTGGAAGGCGTCGCGCGTGACCGCGACGCGGATCAGGTCGGTGCCGCCGTAGATCGTGTTCGTCGGGTCGAACGTCAACCAGCCGGCACCGGGCACGTAGACCTCGACCCAGGCATGGGTCGCACCGCCGCCGACGACGCCGGTCTGCATGCCGTCCACCGCCGGATCGTAGATGTAGCCCGACACGAAGCGCGCCGCGAACCCGAGACGCCGGACCGCCTCGATCATCAGCAGCGCGAAGTCGCGGCAGGAGCCGGCCCGCAACGCCAGCGTCTGCGTGGGCGTCTGCGTACCCTCGGTGTCACGCGACACGTACGCGAAGTCGCTCTTGATGGTCGACGTGATGTCGGTGAGCATGCGGCGCGTCGCGATGTCGCCGATCGACGGGATGAACATGTTGGCCCACGCCGTCACCCGGCCGTCAGGGTCGCCGTGCTGCGGTACCAGGAAGCCGCCGAGGTCGATGCGCTCCTCGCCGCTGTACGCGAACGGATAGATCGCGGCGTGCGGCGCGAGAGGCGACTCGATGCTGCTCGCGCCGAAGTGCTCGATGCGGAACTTGGCGACGATCTCGAGGTTGCTCGACGCATGGCGCGGCGTGACCAGCGTCACCGCGTTCGAGAACACGTCCTGCACCCAGCGGATCTCTGCATCGGGCGACACGTCGAGCGAGAGGTCGAGCACCTGCACGTCGTAGCCCGAGCGCGGCCGGAACATGACCCGGTGCTCGCCGAACGTGACCGGCCGCGCGTAGCGGTAGGTGGTGATGTGTTCGACCTGCAGGATGACGGACATGGGAAGCGGGACGCCTCGGGTCGATGCGCGACGCCGACCGCGTCGAAGCGGCCAGCGTACACGGGGAAGAAGTCGGCCAGCGATCGAGCGATCGGCCCTCCGGTCAGAGATTGGGCGCGAGCCTGCGTTCGACGGCGTCGATCGACTGGTCCTGGCGATGCGCGACGTCTTCGACCTGGTCGTTGCCGATGCGGCCGACCGCGAAGTAGCGCGCGTCCGGATGCGCGAAGTAGAAGCCCGAGACCGACGAAGCGGGCAGCATCGCGAAGCTCTCGGTGATCGACATGCCGATGTCGTCCGTGCCGAGCAGGTCGAACATCGGGGCCTTGACGACGTGGTCGGGGCAGGCCGGATAACCGGGCGCCGGCCGGATGCCGCGGTACTTCTCGGCGATCAGGTCGACGTGGTCGAGCGACTCATCGGTCGCGTAGCCCCACAGGTCGCGGCGCACGCGCGCGTGCATCGTCTCGGCGAACGCCTCGGCGAGGCGGTCGGCGATGGCCTTGAGCATGATCGACGAGTAGTCGTCGTGCTCGGCCTCGAAACGCGCGGCCAGCTTGTCGACGCCGAGCCCCGTCGTCACCGCGAACATCCCGATCCAGTCCTCGCGGCCCGAGTCCTTCGGGGCGATGTAGTCGGCCAGCGCGCGGTTCGGCGTGCCGGACGGCTTCTGCGTCTGCTGGCGCAGGCCGGTCCACGTCAGCACCGGCGTCGTGCGCGATTCGTCGGCGTACAGCACGATGTCCTCGTCGACGCTCGCGGCCGGATAGAAGCCGACGATCGCGTTGGCGGTCAGCCAGCGGTTCGACAGCACCTTCTTGAGCATCATCTGGCCATCGCTGTAGACGCGTCGCGCCGACTCGCCCACGACGTCGTCGTTGAGGATCGCCGGGAAGTGGCCGTGCAGCTCCCAGGTCTGGAAGAACGGACCCCAGTCGATCGCCTCGGCGATCTCGCGCAGGTCGTAGTTCTTGAAGACCCGCTTGCCGATGAACTTGGGCTTCGGCAGATCGGCCGTCGCCCAGTCGATCGCGACCTTGTTCTTCCGCGCGGCGTCGAGCGAGATCAGCGGCGACGCCTTCTTGCTAGCGTGCAGCTCGCGCAGCTTCGCGTAGTCGGCCTCGATGTCAGCGAGGTACTTCTCCTTGCCGACGTCCGTCAGCAGGCTCTGCGCGACGCGCACCGAGCGGCTCGCGTCGGTGACGTGGACGACGGGGCCTTCATAGTTCGGCGCGATCTTCACCGCCGTGTGCGCGCGCGACGTCGTGGCGCCGCCGATCAGCAGCGGGATCTTGAGCATGCGGAAGTGGTCGTCGCGCTGCATCTCCTTGGCGACATAGGCCATCTCCTCCAGGCTCGGCGTGATCAGGCCGGACAGCCCGATGATGTCGGCGCCCTCGGCCTTCGCGACCGCGAGGATCTCGGAGCACGGGACCATCACGCCCATGTTCACGACGTCGAAGTTGTTGCACTGGAGCACGACGGTGACGATGTTCTTGCCGATGTCGTGCACGTCGCCCTTGACCGTCGCGATGACGATCTTGCCCTTGGCCTTTGCCTCGCCACCGGACGCGACGAACGCGGCCTTCTCGGCCTCGATGAACGGGATCAGGTGCGCGACGGCCTGCTTCATCACCCGCGCGCTCTTGACCACCTGCGGCAGGAACATCTTGCCGGCGCCGAAGCGGTCGCCGACGACGTTCATGCCGTCCATCAGCGGGCCCTCGATGACCTGGATCGGACGGCCGCCGGCCGCCTCGATCTTGGCGCGCATCTCCTCGGTGTCCTCGACGATCCACTGCGTGATGCCGTGGACCAGCGCATGCGACAGGCGCGCCTCGACCGGCTCGGCGCGCCACTCGAGGTTGGCCTCTTCCTTCTTGCCGCCGGCCTTCAACGTGGACGCGATCTCGATCATGCGTTCGGTCGCATCGGCGCGGCGGTTCAGCACCACGTCCTCGACGCGCTCCTTGAGCTCGGGCGCGAGGTCGTCGTAGACGCCGAGCATGCCGGCGTTGACGATGCCCATGTTGAGACCCGCCTTGACCGCGTGATACAGGAACACCGTGTGGATCGCTTCACGTGCGGGGTCGTTGCCGCGAAACGAGAAGCTGACGTTCGACACGCCGCCCGAGATCTTCGCGTGCGGCAGGTTCGCGCGGATCCACTTGCAGGCCTCGATGAAGTCGACCGCGTAGTTGTTGTGTTCCTCGATGCCGGTCGCGATCGCGAAGATGTTCGGGTCGAAGATGATGTCCTCGGCCGGGAAGCCGATCTTCTCGACGAGCAGCGTGTACGCGCGCTGGCAGATCTCGGTCTTCCGCTCGAAGGTGTCGGCCTGGCCCTTCTCGTCGAACGCCATCACGACCGCGGCCGCGCCGTAGCGCTTGCACAGCGTGGCCTGCTTCAGGAAGGCTTCCTCGCCCTCCTTCATCGAGATCGAGTTGACGATCGCCTTGCCCTGCACGCACTTGAGACCGGCCTCGATCACGTCCCACTTCGACGAGTCGATCATGATCGGCACGCGCGCGATGTCCGGCTCGGACGCGATCAGGTGCAGGAAGCGCACCATCGCCGCCTTCGAGTCGAGCATCGCCTCGTCCATGTTGATGTCGATGATCTGCGCGCCGTTCTCGACCTGCTGGCGGGCGACGACCAGCGCGTCCTCGAAGCGCTCCTCGAGGATCATCCGCGCGAAGGCCTTCGAGCCGGTCACGTTGGTGCGTTCGCCGACATTGACGAACAGCGACTGCGCGTCGATCGTGAACGGCTCGAGGCCGGAGAGGCGCAGCGCGCGATAGGTCGACATGGATCAGGCTGCCAGGGGAAGGTCGGAGGGAAGCTTGCGCGGCGGCAGATGCTCGAGCGCCTTCGCGATCGCCGCGATGTGGTCCGGCGTGGTGCCGCAGCAGCCACCGGCGAAGTTGATGAAGCCGGCTTCCGCGAACTCCTTGACCAACGACGACGTGATCGCCGGCGTCTCGTCGAAGCCGGTGTCGCTCATCGGATTGGGCAGGCCGGCGTTCGGATAGACGCTCACGCGCGCGTCGGCGATGCGCGACAGCTCCGCGACGTACGGCCGCATCAACGCCGCGCCGAGCGCGCAGTTCAGGCCGATCGAGATCGGCTGCGCGTGGCGCACCGAGTTCCAGAACGCCTCGACCGTCTGGCCCGACAGGATGCGGCCCGACGCGTCGGTCACCGTGCCCGAGATCATCAGCGGCATGCGCGCGTGACCGGTGTCCTCGTAGTACTGCTCGATGGCGAACAGCGCGGCCTTGGCGTTGAGCGTGTCGAAGATGGTCTCGACGAGCAGCACGTCCGCGCCGCCGTCGACCAGGCCGCGCATCTGCTCGTAGTAGGCGTCCTTCAGGTCGTCGAAGGTGACGTTGCGGGCGCCCGGATCGTTGACATCCGACGAGATCGACGCGGTCTTCGGCGTCGGGCCGAAGGCGCCCGCGACGAAACGCGGCTTGTCGGGCGTCGAATACTTGTCGCACGCGGCCCGCGCGATCTTCGCGGCCTCGACGTTCATCTCGTAGGCCAGGTCCTGCATGTGATAGTCGGCCTGCGCGATGCTGGTCGCGCCGAACGTGTTGGTCTCGATCAGGTCCGCACCGGCCGCGAGGTACTGCTCGTGGATCTCCTGGATCACGTGCGGCTGCGTCAGCGTGAGCAGCTCGTTGTTGCCCTTCACGTGGATCTCGTGGCCCGGCACGGCGAAGTCCTTGAAGCGCTCGCCCCGATAGGCCGCCTCGTCGAGCTTGTAGCGCTGGATCATCGTGCCCATCGCCCCGTCGATGATCAGGATGCGACGGTCGAGGAGGTCGGTGAGGACGGTGATGGCATCGGCGGACATGGGCGACTCCGGAACGGGCGACGGACGGGCGTCTGCGCCGAGGACGTACGAAAGGAGAGAGGGAAACGGGACGCCCCGCATCGAAGGGGGGTGACCGAGCTCGGGCGAGGACCCGGATTTTACAGCGGACCTTGCGTCCGCGTACGACGGCTCAGCGCGAGCGGCTCAATGCAGGACCAGCGGCTGCTGCATCATCGAGTCGAAGCGCGACAGGTAGTCGTCGATCTCTTCGGTCGACGGCTCCGAGTCGATCAGCGACGTCACGTCCTTGCGGAACGAGTCGGCGAGCAGGCCCCCGATGAAGATCTCGCGCTTCGCGGTCTTGTCCATGATTTCGAAACCACCGGGCTCCTCGTGCCCGTCGCGGGCAGCGAAGCTCGCGAATTCGACGACGCAATAATTCGGACTGTTGTAGATCATGTTCATCGACGACTCCGATTGCGAGCGCCCGATCGGGTGATCGAGCTCTCCACATTACTAGCAATTTCGGGGCCAAACCCCGTGATTCAAGCGGGCCGATTCGAGGGTATCGCGCGATGAGGACGCTCTCCGACCCGGCGGTGAGTCACATCCCGACACGACGCGGCGATGTCAGGCAGCCCGCAGATGAACTATCGACCGCGCAGGACGCGGGCTTGAGCCCCGGACGAGAAAAATCGCTGCCGTTCGTCAAGATTTCCGACACGCCGCCGCAAGCACGCAAGTCCGACCACGCAAGTCTGGACCGATCCGGTGATTTCAAGGCCATCGCCGACTGCATTCGCCGGGTGGGCGAACCAGGTCCGCGACGAGATGGCACCACGACCGTGCTTGCGACGCGCCGCCGCGAGGGTCGGCCTCGTGGAGCGCCGCTCAGCGCCGCGGCGACTTGTTGAGCTCGATGCCGAGCTGCTTCAACTTTCGGTACAGGTGCGTGCGTTCGAGCCCGGTCTTCTCGGCCACGCGCGTCATGCTGCCGTTCTCCTGCGCGAGGTGGTATTCGAAGTAGGCGCGCTCGAAGGCGTCGCGCGCCTCCCGCAGCGGCAGGTCGAGCGGCACGTTGCCGCGGATCGGAAACGCGCCCTGCGGACCCGACGGATCGATGCCGTGCGCGAAGGGACCGACCGAGACGCTGGGGCTCATCGACATCGGGATGCCGACATCGGCCGCAACCGCGCCGAACGGGGAGCCGTTGCGTGCGCCGATCTCGAGCGCATCGGACGATGCGCCCGCATGGCCGCCGCCGACCGGACGCGGTCCGCGGACGGCCGCAGCCTGCGCAAGCGCGCGCATCGAACCGCGATCGAGACCCTTCTGCACCGCACGCAGCAACTTCTGCAATGCGATCGGCTTCTCGAGGAAATCGATCGCGCCGATGCGCGTCGCCTCGACGGCGGTATCGATCGTCGCGTGGCCGGACATCATGATCACCGGCATCGTCAGCGCGCCCACGGCCGCCCACTCCTTGAGCAGCGTGACGCCGTCGGTATCGGGCATCCAGATGTCGAGCAACACCAGATCGAACGCTTCGGCGAGCCGCTTGCTGCGCGCCGCAGCGGCGTTCTCGGCGACCGAGACGACGTGTCCTTCGTCGCCGAGAATCTCCGAGAGGAGTTCGCGGATTCCGACTTCATCGTCGACTACGAGAATATTGGCCATGCGCTGCCATGAAATGGAAAACGGGGCTGTCTTGGACCAGACAGCATGCAATGCAGGATCGGCAGAAGAGGTGCTGCGTGATCCGCTGCGAAGGATGCGCTGCAGGCAACGGACGGTTCGATGGACTCAGGCAACCTTGGCTGGCCGGTGCACCACGCGCGTGAAGACGATGACCACGACTGCACCTCCATCTTCACGATTCTTCAGTTCGATGCGCGCCTGATGTTCGTCGACGATCTTCTTGACGACCGCAAGTCCAAGACCGGTTCCGCGTGGCTTGGTGGTGACGTAGGGTTCGAAGGCGCGCGTCAGGATTCTAGCTGGAAAGCCGCTGCCGTTGTCCGAGACGCTCAGACGGACCATCGGCTCGCCATGCAGATCGCCGCTTCGTGCACGGGAGCGGACGATCTCGGTCTCGACCACGACCCGCGGTGCGGCGACGTCGTGCGTGGCGTCCTGCGCATTCTGCACGAGGTTGTGGATCACCTGCCGCAGCCGCGTCGCATCGCCGAGGACCAGCGGCAGGTCGTGGCCCAGCATCACGATGGGCCGCGACGCGCCGTGGGTATCGACGGCCTGCAGCGGCGCGCCCGGCTGATCCTCGGCGTGCACGTCGTACAGCGTCATGACCTCGGCCACCAGCGCGTTGAGATCGAGCGCGTTGGACGCGGTCACCGGCACCTTCGCGTAGTCGCGGAAGTCGTCGACCATGCGCTTCATCGCCGAGACCTGGTTGACGATCGTGGTCACACCGCGCTCGAGCACCTCGGCCTCGCGCGGCGCCACGTGGCCCTCGAGCTTCATCTTCAGGCGCTCGGCAGAGAGCTGGATCGGGGTCAGCGGGTTCTTGATCTCGTGGGCGAGGCGGCGCGCCACTTCGGCCCACGCGACCGAGCGCTGCGCCGAGATCACGTCCGTCATGTCGTCGAACACGACCAGATAGCCGTCGCGCCGATCGGCGCCGCTGCCGACCGGGCAACGCGATCCGCGCGCCAGGATCACCAGCGCATCGCCCCCGTCACCGAGATCGAGTTCGATCTGGCGCTGCCAGTCGGTGCCGACCGTCGCAGGGTCCGCGAAGCTCGCCTCGATCGCCGTCCCCAGCGCCCGCAGGCTGGCAGGCACGCCGCCCATCGTCGACTCGTCGGCCTCGACCGCGACCAGTCGCGTGCCGAGCCGCGACGCGAGGGGCGTCGCGAGGATCTTGGCCGCGCCGTCGTTGGCGGTGACCAGCCGGAAGCCGTCGTCGAACACCAGCACGCCGGCCGACAGGTTCGACAGGATGCTTTCGAGATACGTGTTCGCGGCGACCAGTGCAGCGCGATTGCGGTCGACCGATACCCGCGCGTCGTCGAGCTGGCGGACCATCGCGTTGAACGACTGCATCAGCGTGCCGAGCTCGTCGTTGGTGACGATCTCGCGCATCGGGCTGTAGTCGCCGCCGGCCACTGCCTTGGTCCCTTCGGCGAGCAGCAGCAGCGGCTCGGTCAGCCAGCTCGCGAGCAGGAACGCCACCGCCAGCGCCGCGCAGATCGACAGCAGCAGCGTCAGCGTCAGCGTGACCGAGTAGATCTTCTGCAGGCCGGATCGCGCCAGCGACAGCTGCTGGTAGTCGCGCATGCCGTTCTGCACCGCCTCGGCGTTGAGCGCGAGGGCGGCGGGCACGTCCTGGACGAGCTGCACGTAGATGGTCTCGGGGCGCAGCACGAACGCCTGGGCGGGCACGGGAATGACGACGCGTAGGCGCAGGCCGCGCGACTCGTCGGCCCGGGATCCGTTATCGCGCGCGGCGTTGGTGCCGTCGAACGGGCTGCCGGTCGGCAGTTCGGTGAGCACGCTCTCGACCGCCGAGTAGCCGCGCGCGATGCGCAGCTGCCGCATCACGCTCGTCGGCGGCAGGGCCGGCGCGAGGGTGCCGCCGTCGCTGCCGGCGACCGCCTCGGCGAGCATGCGGCCGTTGGCCGTGAACAGCAGGGCCTGCGGCGCACCGGTCTGCTGGCGCAGGCGGTTGAGGGCGTATCCCTGCTGCGACTCGGGCACGTCGGAGATGCCGAACGCGACGATGCGCGCCTTGCTGTTGAGGTCGGCGAGCATCGCGTCGAGCGTCGTGCGGCCGATCGCGAGGCCGGACTCGAGCGCGCTGTCGACGCGCACGTCGAACCACGATTCGATGCTCTTGCCGAGAAACTGGACCGAGACGAGATAGATCAGCGCGCCCGGCACCAGCCCCATCAGGCCGAACGAGACCGCGAAGCGCACCATCATCCGCGACCCGAACTGGCCGACACGGAAGCGCCGCGCGAGGCGGATCACGAGCACGACCACGATCATCAGCAGCGCCACGGCCGCGGTCGCGTTGAGCGCCAGCAGCAGCGGGTAATGGCGTTCGAACAGCGGCGTGTTCGACGAAGCCGACGCGAGCAGGAACAGCAGCACGCCGGCGATCGACGCCGCGAGGGTCACGCCGTAGCGCAGCGTGCGCGTGCGCCAGAACGGCCGGGAACGACGACGGCCCGGCGGCTTCACGCGCGTGGGATCACGGAGGGACATGCCAGCACTGTACCGGGGTTGGCGGCGCCACGAAAAGCGCGCGGCCGCCCTGCATCGCCACGACGTCCCGGGACGTCCCGCGGGGGCCGATCAGCGCGGCTCGTAGGAGAAGCGCTTCCAGTCGGAGTCGAGCGTCCAGTCGCGGTTGGTCATCGCGTTGATCTGGAACGGCTTGGGCAATTGCGTCGTGTCGAGCCGCATGCGCACGGCAGCCGCGTAGGTCTCCCCGACGCGCAGCGCATTGCGGTCCGCGACCTTCCAGTCGCGCACGTGCGTCATCGTCCCGATCGCCTCGCCGAGCGTCGGAAAGCTCAGCTGGAGGCTGCCGCTCGCGACCCGGTACTGGCGCGTGAGCGCGTGGTACGAGAGCCGGTAGTTGAGCGACGTGTTGACGGCCTTCTCGTCGAACCAGTACCAGCGCGCGCGCGTCAGTTCGACCTCGACGACGAAGAACAGCGTGAGGCCGCGGTCCAGCGCCTCGGCGACGCGGGGCTTCAGGTCGAGATCGAAATCGCCGTTGAAGTAGTACCCGTCATCGCGCGCCTCGAAGGCCGCCTGCTCCACGTCGATGCGGTCGCCGGCGGCGCGCGTCGCGGCACTGGCGAAGACCCCGAAGGCCAGCGCCAGCATCCACAACCAGAGGAGTCGTCGCGCGCGCGGACCCGCGCCGGGACGACGCGAGAAGGCGGGAGCAGGACTTGAGATCCTGGACCGCATCAGCGCATCTTTTCGAACAGTGCAAAGAATAGACCGTCGTGATCGGCGCCGTCGGAACCACTGTCGTCATCGGGCAGCAGTTGTCCGGGTGCGTCGAGGACCACGGCATCCGCATGGCGCGCCGCGAACTGTTCAGCGTGGCGCACGGATTCTTCTGGGAATACGGAGCAGGTCACGAGAAGCAATCTACCACCGGGGTTGAGCATCGACCACAACGCCGCGGTGATATGTTGCGCCGTTCGCGACAGTCCCGCGATGTCGGTTTCCCGCCGCAGCCAGCGGATGTCGGGATGGCGTCGCAGGATTCCCGACGCGGTACAGGGGACGTCCGCGAGGATGCGATCGAAGCCCTGGCCGTCCCACCACGTGGACGGCCGGGCGGCGTCTCCGGTCACGCAGCGCGCCGACAGACCGAGCCGTTCGAGGTTCTCGCGGACCCGGGCGAGCCGCTCCGCGTCGGCATCGAGCGCGACCAGGTCGAGATCGGCGATCTCGAGCAGATGGCCGGTCTTGCCGCCCGGCGCCGCACAGGCATCGAGGACCCGCATCCGGTTCGCGACGTCGAGCAGGGAGCCCGAGCGCTGCGCCGCCTCGTCCTGCACCGACACCCAGCCGTCCGCGAAACCCGGGATGCGCGTCACCGGGATCGGACGATCGAAGCGCACGGCCTCGGGGCCGATCGCGCGCGCCGCGATGCCTTCCTGCTTCAGTCGCGCGAGATAGTCGTCGCGCGACGTCCTGCGACGGTTGACGCGCACCACCAGCGGCGGCGTCTCGAGCGACGTGCGCACGATGTCGCCCCAGCGCTCGGGGTAGGCGGACCGCAGGCGCGCGAGCCACCAGGTCGGCAATTCGTAGCGCGCGATGTCCGGGGCGCCGTCGCCGTGCACCAGCGCCTGCAGCGCGGCGGGGTCGTCCTGCAGGCGCCGCAGCAGCGTGCGCAGGACGGCATTGACGAAGCCCTTGCCGCGCGCGAGGTCGACGTGGGACGACGCGGCATGGACGGCCTGGTCGACCAGCGTGAACGGCTGGTACGGCAGGTCGCGCACCCGGTCCTCGAAGGACGCGTCGGACGCGAACGCCGGCGACAGCGCATCGGCCAGCAGCGCGATCGACACGACCAGCAGTTCGCGCATCAGCGGCGGCTCGGGCACCCGCTGGCCGATCGCGGCGAGCAGCGTGTCGGCCTTGCCGCGCCGGCGCAGCGTCCGCGCGGCCAGGTCGTGGATCGCCGCCTGCGGGTCGGACGCGCGCGCGGCCACGTCGCTTCGCGCCACGCCGGCCAGCGCCTTGCGTTCGATGTCGAGACCGTGGCGCAGCGTATGGCCTGCCCGCACGCCGACGCACACGCGCGCCGCGCCGAGCAGCGCGAACGCGAGCGAGTCGACCGGCAGTCGATCGCGTCGCGGGTCGGGACGTGGCGGGGGGCGGACCGGACCGGCGGCGCGACCGGACGGCGTCCTCATCGGTCGGCCAGCGCGATCCGCGCGCCCAGCGCGACGAACGCGGCGCCGATCGAGCGATCCAGCCAGACCTTGACCTTCGGGGCGCCGCGCACGCGGCGCGTGATGCTCCCGGCGAGCCAGGCGACGGTGCCGTTGTAGACGGTGCTGATCGCGACCATCACGGCGCCGAGCACCAGGAAGGCAATGCCCTTCGAAGGACTCGACGTGGCGACGAACTGCGGGAAGAACGACAGGAAGAACAGGATGACCTTCGGGTTCAGGACGTTGGTGACGAAGCCCTGCATGAACGTGCGATGCGACGACGGGCGCCGCAGCGGACCGCGCACGTCGGGCTGCTCGATGGCGGCTTCCACGGGGACCCGACGCAGCGATGCGACGATCATCCTGACGCCCAGGAACGTCAGGTAGATCGCACCGGCGATCTTGATCACCGTGAACGCGCTCGCCGACGCCGCGAGGATCGCGCTCAGTCCGAGCGCCAGGGCCATCGTGTGGACCACGCAGCCGGCGGAGATACCGAGCACCGACATCAGCCCGGCGCGGCGACCGTGGGCGACGCTCTGGCCGACGATGAACGCCGTGTCGGGACCGGGCGTGAGATTGAGCAGCAGGACCGCGGCGCAGAAGATGCCGACGTGCACGATGCCGAGACCGGCGAAGAAATCCATGATGGGTGCCGGCGAGCGGCGAGGAGCGAAACCGCCGATTCTAGGCCGCGGCTCCGAATGCGAGCGGTCGCGGGTCCGTCAGCAGCGCGTTGCGCGTGCGCAGCGGCAGGTCTTCGCGGAACAGCCGTTGTGCCGTGGCGCGGGCCGAATGCCCGATGCGTTCCCGCAGCAGCGGGTCGGCCTTCAGCGCGTCGAGCCGCTCCATCGCATCGCGCGGGTCGTCGAACAGAAAGCCGTTCTCGCCGTGGCGGATGTAGCTCGCGTAGCCGCCGCGCGACTCCGCGACCACCGGGATCCCGCACAGCATCGCTTCGAGCACGACGCGGCCGAAGGCCTCGAAGTACGCGGGGTGGGTGCGGTAATAGAAAGCGTCGAGGCTCGACAGGAAGTCCGCGGACGGCACGGCGCCGGCGGGCAGCAGCTCGACGTTCGGGTCGCACAGATGGGACCGCAGAGACGTGCCGCCCATGACCCGCACGTGCATGCCGCGACCCGTCAGCGCCGTGAAGAACGGCGGGTCGCTCGGGTGGTGCTTGCGCGGGTTGTCGCGCGACAGGCGCCCGACCGTGAAACGGCTGCCGCGACGATGGCCGACGCGTGAGCGCTGCTCGAAGGCCGCATCGAAACTCGACGGATCGACGAAGCTCTCGAGCACCACGCCTTCCTCGAGCGAACGACGTTCGCGCAGGAACGAGCAGGTCACGGCGCGTGGCGTCGCGCAGCGCCTCGGAGGTGTAGACGATCTGCACCGGCCGCTCGCCGATGCGGTTCAGGGTCTTCTGCAGGCGATCGGGCTGCTCGGTGTTGTAGATCACGACGATGCGCCGCGCATCGGTCCGGTGGATCCATCCTCCGTTGCGGAAATAGACGCCGACCAGCACGACGGTCCCGTCGTCGGGATAGCGCCAGGGTCGGATCCGGTCGACTGTCAGATGACGAAAGGCGGGGTCGACGCGGTATTCGCTCCACAGCCGGACCGGGCGGTCGTTGCCGAGCAGCTTGTAGAGATCGACCGTGCGCCGGTCCGCCCCTCCGTTGGCATCCCAGAGCGGATTCACGAGATGGATCAAAGGGCTGCGTGCGGCTGCGGGAAGCATCATCGGCAAGGCGTAGGCCAAAAACCCGACGATTAAAAAGCAGCAAGGAACAGAGAGGCGTAACCGCAAGCCACGTAATTGTTGCCGAATGTATCTTTACTGCGTGCCGCGACAGCATGTCAGCCGAAGCGGGCCCCCACACGCAGCTCCCGGATGACATGGCGCGCCGCCTGGCGCTTGCCTCCGGGCTTCTGCACCTGCGTCAGCGCGATCGCGCCGTCGCCGGTGGCGACGACGATCGCGCCGTCGTCGCTCGCCGCGAACGGCGAAGCCTGATCGATGAGGCGCAGGATCTCACCGGGCGCCGTGGCCGACGTCGGCAGGTCCAGAGCGGCGAGCGTGCGTGCCGCGAGCGGTTCGGCCCGCCAGATCTTGTAGGTCGACGACCTAGCTTCGCCGTCGCGCCATTGCGCCGTGCATCCGGGCCACGGATCGAACGCGCGGATGCGATCCACCAGCTCGCGCGACGGCTTGGCGAAGTCGATCACCGACTCGGACTTGGCGAGCTTCGCGGCGTAGGTCACGGCCGACTCGTCGCCCGGCGGATGCTGGAGTCGCGGCAGCAGCTTGCCGGACGGGATCGCCGCCAATGCCTCGACGATCGCCTCGGCGCCGAGTGCGGCGAGCCGGTCCGTGAGCGTGGCTCCGGTGTCGGTCGGGGCGATCGGGATGCGCATCACCGACAGCATCGGGCCGGTATCCAGCCCCGCGTCCATCTGCATGATCGTGATGCCGGTCTCGGCATCTCCCGCCTCGATGGCCCGCTGGATCGGCGCCGCGCCGCGCCAGCGCGGCAGCAGGCTCGCATGGATGTTGATGCAGCCCCACGCCGGCATGGCGAGCACGGACGGCGGCAGGATCAGGCCGTAGGCGGCAACCACCATCGCGTCGTGGCGCGTCGCGGCCAGCGTCGCGTGCGCGGCCTGCGCGTCGGCATCGTAGCGACCGTCGATCCGCAGCCCGCGCGGCTGGATCACCGGAATGCCGTGCTGCTGCGCGAGCGCCTTGACCGGCGACGGATGAACCTGGAGGCCACGGCCCGAAGGGCGGTCCGGCTGTGTCATCGCGAGCACGACTTCGTGACCGGCCGAAACGACTGCGGCCAAAGCGGCGGAGGCGAACTCCGGCGTGCCGGCGAAGACCAGTCTCATCGATCGGGGGAACGAGCGCACTGCATCGGACGCGGACGCGCCGCGTCGCGGGCGATCACGCGGACGCGCGATCCAGCTTGCGCATGCGGCTGCGGATGCGGGTCTGCTTGAGCTGCGAGAGGTACTCGACAAAGACCTTGCCCGACAGGTGATCCATCTCGTGCTGGATGCAGACGGCCAGCAGCTCCTCGGCGTCGAGGCGGAACGTGCGGCCGCGCTCGTCCTCGGCCTCGACCGTCACGGTGTCGGGACGCTCGACCTCGTCGTACACCCCGGGCACCGACAGGCAGCCTTCCTCGGCGAGCCGGCGGGTGTGGCTCGCCGCGACGATCCGCGGGTTGACGAAGACCTGCAACTGGTCGCGCGTGTCGGACGTGTCGATGACGATCACGCGTTCGTGGACGTCGACCTGGGTGGCAGCCAGGCCGACGCCATTGGCGTCGTACATGGTCTGCGCCATGTCCGCGACGAGCGTGCGCAGACGGTCGTCGAACTGGGTCACCGGCTGGGCAATTTTACCTAGACGGGGGTCGGGATAAAGCAGGATAGGAAGTAACGCCATAACAACAGTACCAAACGGACTGCCCGGAATAATGATTGCGACATCAAAAGATTAATCGGAGAATTTCAAGCGACTTGCGAACCCGATAACGACTTTGGGGACGAGCGCGCATAACGAGGCGGCACGAATGAAATTCGAAAAAAAGTCTAGCACAGCCCTTTGCCGCGCCTCCCGAATTCCAAGCGATCCGTCCGCGCATCACGCGCCCGTCCGTTTCGCCGTGACACGACCCGAGCCGGCCTCGATCACGCGGGGTCTCGGCCGGATCGCGCAAGGCGCGTTGCTGCTGTCCTGTCTCGGTCCGGTCTTCATGGCCGGCGCGCATGCCCAGACGGCCGCATCGTCCGCCGCGATGCCGGCCCCCGCGACCAACGACGTGTTCGTCGCGTCGGCGCCCGATTCGTATACCGTGGTCCGTGGCGACACCCTTTGGGGCATCGCCGGGCGCTTCCTCAAGCAGCCGTGGCGCTGGCCCGAGATCTGGCAGAAGAACCGCGACCAGATCCGCAACCCGCACTGGATCTATCCCGGCCAGACCATCATCCTCGACCGGGCGACCGGCACGATGCGGCTCGGCGGCGGGCCGAATGCCAACGGCACGGTGAAGCTGTCGCCGCAGGTCCGCGTCGAGGCGGGACGCGACGCGATTCCCAGCATTCCGCCCGAAGCGATCGAGCCGTATCTCACGCAGCCGCTGGTCATCGAGAGCGCCCAGATGCTCGAAGCCCCACGCGTCGTGGCCTCGAAGGAACGCGTGGTGCTCGGCGCGGGCGACATCGCCTACGTGGCGGGCATCACGGACCCGTCGGTCTCCGTGTACCAGTTGTTCCGGCCCGGCCGTGCGCTGAAGGATCCGGACACGGGCGACGTGATCGCCTATCAGGCCGACTACCTCGGCACGGCCCGTGTCACGCGGCCGGGCAACCCCACGACCATCACGATCACGTCGTCGAAGATGGAGATCAACGCGGGCGACCGCCTGGTCGCCGCGAGCAAGCCGGTGGTAATCAACTACATGCCGCATGCGCCGGCCGGACCGCTCGCGGGCCGCATCATCTCCACGTATTCGGGCGTCGCCTACGCCGGCGTCAACATGGTCGTCGCGGTCAACCGCGGGACGCAGGAAGGTCTCGATGTCGGCACGGTGCTGGCGATCAAGTCGTTCGGTCGCACGTTCGTCGACAAGACCAACGGGACCAAGGAGACGATCACGCTGCCCGAGGAACGCAAGGGGCTGCTGTTCATCTTCCGCGTGTTCAACCACATCGCCTACGGCCTGATCACGTCGTCGTCCGACACGGTCGAGGTCGGCGACTCGGTCACGCAGCCGTAGTGTCCCGGGATGCGACGCGATGGCGGCATCGGCCTGCGTCGACGATGACCTGGCCGGCTGGCTGCGGCTGACCGAAACCCCGGGCGTCGGACCCGTCGCCTGTCGTGCCCTGCTCGCCGCGTTCGGGCTGCCGGACGCGATCTTCGCGACGTCCCGGCAGCGACTCGCCGGCGTCGTCCCGACCGCGCTCGCGGACGCGCTGGGCGCGCCGCCCTCCTCCCGCCTCCTCGACCTGATCGCGCGCACGCGCGCGTGGTCGGGCGAGCCGGGCAACCACATCGTCACGCTCGCCGACGAGCGCTACCCGAAGAACCTGCTCGAAACCGTCGATCCGCCACCGCTGCTGTACGTGAAGGGCCGTGTCGATCTGCTCGAGAGGATGTCGCTGGCGATCGTCGGCAGCCGCAACGCGACGCCACAGGGCCGGGCAGACGCGCGACGCTTCGCCGAGTCGCTCGCGGCCGCCGGTCACACCATCGTCAGCGGACTGGCGCTGGGGATCGACGCGGCCGCGCACGAAGGAGCGCTCGCGGCGGGAACCGACGCCGGCTCCACGGTCGCCGTGATCGGCACCGGGGCCGACATCGTGTACCCGTCGTCGAACCGCGCGCTGGCGCACCGGATCGCCGAGCACGGCGCCGTCGTGTCGGAACTGCCGCTCGGCACGACCGCCGCCGCGCATCAGTTCCCGCGTCGCAATCGCATCATCGCCGGCCTCGCGCGTGGCGTGCTGGTGATCGAGGCGGCTGCGCGATCCGGGTCGCTGATCACGGCGCGACTCGGGTCCGAATGCGGGCGGGACGTCTTTGCGATCCCCGGCTCGATCCACTCCCCGTTGTCGAAAGGCTGCCACCAGCTCATCCGCCAGGGTGCCAAGCTCGTCGAATCGGTGGAGGACGTGCTCGAGGAATGGGGCGGATCCCCGGTCCCGGCCGCGGGGCGGGAGCGCGCACCGGCGGCAGACGACGACCCGCTGTTCGCGCTGATCGGATTCGACCCCGTCACCCCCGACGACCTGGCCGAACGCGCCGGCTGCACGCCAGCGGGCCTGTCGGCGCGGCTGCTCGACCTCGAACTCGCCGGCCGCATCTCGCGCCTGCCGGGCGGCCGCGTGCAGCGACTGATTGCGTGATCGTCCGATGTTGGGTCGACGCAAAGGTCGACAGAGGCGACTTGAACCGATCTACCCGGCGGGGTACATTGACGCCACATGTTCGACGTCCTCGTCTATCTCTACGAGAATTACTACCGGCCCGATGCCTGTCCCGACGCGGACACGCTCGCGAGGAAACTGTCCGCGGCCGGCTTCGAAGGCGACGAGATCGACAGCGCGCTCTCCTGGCTGTCGGGCCTGGCCACCATCACGCAGACGACCATTCCGGTCGCCTATGCCGACAGCTCGTCGTTCCGCATCTACGTCGACATCGAATACGAACGACTCGGCGCCGAATGCATCGGCTTCCTGTCGTTCCTCGAGTCCGCCGGCGTCCTCAATCCGCTGCTGCGCGAAGTCGTCATCGAGCGGGCGCTCGCCACGGACGAAACACCGGTCTCGCTCGAGTCCCTGCGCGTGATCGTGCTGATGGTGTTCTGGAGCCAGGGCGAAGAGCCGGACGCCCTGATCCTCGAGGAATTGCTCGAGGACGGCGCCCCTCGCCAGATGCATTGACGGACCACCGTCACGGTCGGCCTACGCCGATCGACGTTTGCGGCATCGAAAATCTTGCGCGTATGATCCCGCCCTTCATGCGGTCCGGGAACCACACGGACCGTTGATCCGTCTCCTTCGTTGTCCTTGAGGTGCGATCCCGTTCATCGCGTCGTCCAGACCGCAACGCCCTTCGGCGAACTTCCATGCAGGTGAAATGAGCAAGGCACTCATCATTGCCGAGAAGCCCTCTGTCGCCAACGACATCGCCAGGGCCTTGGGCGGCTTCAAGAAGCACGACGACTATTTCGAGTCGGACGAGTACGTCCTGTCGTCGGCGATCGGCCATCTCGTCGAGATCGCCGCGCCCGAGGAATACGACGTCAAGCGCGGCAAGTGGAGCTTCGCCAACCTGCCGGTGATTCCGCCGCACTTCGACCTGAACCCGATCGCCAAGACCGAGTCGCGGCTCAAGCTGCTGACGCGGCTGATCAAGCGCAAGGACGTCGACCAGCTGATCAACGCCTGCGACGCGGGGCGCGAGGGTGAACTGATCTTCCGCCTGATCGCTCAGCACGCCAAGGCGAAACAGCCGGTGCAGCGCCTGTGGCTGCAGTCGATGACGCAGGGCGCGATCCGCGACGGCTTCACGCATCTCAAGAGCGACGAGCAGATGCATCCGCTCGCCGATGCCGCGAAGAGCCGGTCCGAGGCCGACTGGCTGATCGGCATCAACGGCACGCGGGCGATGACCGCGTTCAACTCCAAGGGCGGCGGCTTCTTCCTGACGACCGTGGGCCGCGTGCAGACGCCGACGCTGTCGATCGTGGTCGTGCGCGAGGAGAAGATCAAGGCGTTCGTCCCGCGCGACTACTGGGAGGTGCAGGCCGAGTTCGTGGCCGCAGCGGGGCTTTACCCGGGGCGCTGGTACGACCCGAAGTTCAAGCGCACGGACGACGATGTCCACCAGCGCGACTCGCGACTGTGGGGCAAGGCCGCGGCCGACTCGATCGTCATGGCGTGCCGCGGCAAGACCGGCACCGTCACCGAGGAATCCAAGCCGTCTTCGTCGATGGCGCCGGGACTGTTCGACCTGACGACGCTGCAACGCGATGCCAACGGCCGCTTCGGCTTCTCGGCCAAGAACACGCTGGGCCTGGCGCAGGCGCTGTACGAACGCCACAAGGTCCTGACCTATCCGCGGACCGACAGCCGGCATCTTCCCGAGGACTACATCGACACGGTCAAGGAGACCCTGAAGATGCTGAAGGACTCGAACAACTATCACCAGGCGGCATCTCTGGTGTTGAAGAGCCAGTGGGTCAAGCCGAACAAGAAGATCTTCGACAACTCGAAGATCAGCGATCACTTCGCGATCATCCCGACGCTGCAGGCCCCGAAGAACCTCTCGGAGCCCGAGCAGAAGCTCTACGACCTCGTGGTCAAGCGCTTCCTGGCCGTGTTCTTCCCGCCGGCCGAGTTCCTCGTCACGACGCGCATCACCGAGGTGTCGGGTCACCACTTCAAGACCGAGGGCAAGGTCCTCGTCGCGCCGGGCTGGCTGCAGGTGTACGGCAAGGAGGCGCAGGACGACGACGCCAACCTCGTGCCGGTCGCCGCCGGCGAGAAGCCGCTGACCGAGAAGGTCGAGGCGGTCGGCCTCGTCACCAAGCCGCCCGCGCGCTACACGGAAGCGACGCTGCTGTCGGCGATGGAGGGCGCCGGCAAGCTGATGGACGACGACGACCTGCGCGAGGCGATGGCCGGCAAGGGCCTCGGCACGCCGGCCACCCGCGCGGCCATCATCGAAGGCCTGCTCTACGAGAAGTACATGTTCCGCGAGGGACGCGAGCTGATCCCGACGGCCAAGGCGTTCCAGCTGATGACGCTGCTGCGCGGTCTCGACGTGCCCGAGCTGACGGCACCCGAGCTGACCGGCGAGTGGGAGCACAAGCTCTCGCTGATGGAGAAGGGCTCGATGAGTCGCGAGGCGTTCATGCGCGAGATCGCGCAGATGACGCAGGTGATCGTCAAGCGCGCGAAGGAATACGACAGCGACACGATCCCGGGCGACTACTCGACGCTCAAGACGTCGTGCCCCCACTGCGCGGGCAAGGTGCGCGAGAACTATCGACGCTTCGCGTGCGTCGGCGAGAAGACGCCGGACGACCACGGCTGCGGCTTCTCGATCAGCAAGATCCCCGGTGGACGCCAGTTCGAGATCCCCGAGGTCGAGGACCTCCTGCGGAAGCGCGAGATCGGGCCGTTGCAGGGCTTTCGCAGCAAGATGGGCAGGCCGTTCGCCGCGATCCTCAAGATCGTGCCCGACGACGAGACCAAGAACCTCAAGCTCGAATTCGACTTCGGCCAGAGCAACGACGACGAGAACAGCGAGCCGGTGGACTTCACGGGCCAGCAGCCGCTCGGCGCCTGTCCCAAGTGCGGCGGCGGCGTGTACGAGCTCGGGCTGTCTTACGTCTGCGAGAACGCGATCAATCCTCCGAAGACCTGCCACTTCAAGACCGGCAAGATCATCCTGCAGCAGGAGGTCGCGCCCGAGCAGGTCAGGAAACTGCTCGAGACCGGCAAGACGGACCTGCTGCCGGGATTCAAGTCGTCGCGCACCAACCGCTTCTTCAAGGCGTTCCTGGTCTGGGACGCCGAGAAGGACAAGGTCGGCTTCGAGTTCGAGCCGCGCAAGGTGCCGGCGAAGTCGGTGTCCGTGAAGACGGCCAAGGGCAAGGCCTCGGCCGAAGCGCCGGTAGCCGCGACCGAGGAACCGGCGGCGAAGAAGGCGCCTGTCAAGAAGGCCGCCGCCAAGAAGGCTGCCACCAAGCGCGTCGCGAAGAAGGCTGCGAGCTAGGCTCTCTCCCCTCCCTGGGCCGGCGCAGACGCTGCGCCGGGATCGTGGGTGAGCAAGGGGCGCATCGCAGCCGCGCGTCCAATGCATGCCCGTGTTCGGCTCTTGCGGCGCTGTCGGGCCGTATCAGGGCAGACGAGCATTGCGGCTCGTTCTCACCCCACGCAATAATCCGTCCGCCCGCCGACCCGTGCTCACCGCATCGATCGCATGCCGGGCGCATTCGCTGACGTTCGATCAGACACCGGAGACCTTCATGGCAGTTGTGACCCGCCGCGCATCGCACCCGCGCACTCTCTTCCCGCACATCCTTCGCACGCGCCGCAGCGCATTCACGCGCGCGATGCCGTTCATTGCGGCGACCCTGCTCGCCGCTTGCGGTGGCAACGACGACGGCGGCCCTCCGCCGCGCGACTTGAACGTGAAGCCGAGCTACGTCGGCACGGTCGGCATCAAGTCCTACGACGGGGCGACCGACGACCTGCTGACCGGCGGCCTCGGCAAGAGCGGTCTCGGCGCGGCCGTGGGCCCGACGTTCGCGAACCCGGCGGCCCCGACCGCGACCGAACTGCGCAAGGCGGCGATCTACAACAACTATCGCGCGCTGATCGACCCGACCGCGGGGGGCGGCTACGGGACGCTGTACGGCCCGAACGTCGACGCGAGCGGCAACGTCACGACGGGCGAAGGACGCATCGCCGGCATCGAGTACACGACGTTCTCGGACGACGGCAGCGGCCGCGAGAACGTGACCTTGCTGGTGCAGATCCCCACGACGTTCGACCCGAACAACCCCTGCATCGAGACCGCGACGTCCTCCGGGTCGCGCGGAGTCTACGGTGCGATCTCGGCCGCCGAGTGGGGCCTCAAGCGCGGCTGCGCGGTGGCGCTCACCGACAAGGGCACGAGTCCCACGCCGCACGACCTGCAGAACGATACCGTCGCGCTGATCGACGGCACGCGCACGACGGCGGCACTGGCCGGCAACAACGCGGTGTTCCGCGCCAACCTGAGCGCCACCGATCTCGCGGCCTTCAACACCGCGACGCCTAACCGGCTCGCGATGAAGCACGCGCATTCGCAGCGCAATCCCGAGAAGGACTGGGGCAAGTTCACGTTGCAGGCCGTCGAGTTCGCGTTCTATGCGCTCAACGATCGCTACGGGACCTTGCAGGGCGACGGCACGCGCGTGCGGACCATCAAGCCGGCGAACACGATCGTCATCGCGTCGGCTGCATCGAACGGTGCCGGCTCCGCGCTCGCCGCGGCCGAGCTCGACACCGGGGGTCTGATCGACGGCGTGGCCGTCGCCGAACCCAATGTCGAGATTCCGCCAACGGCGAACATCGTGGTCCAGCGTGGCGGGGTCACTGTTGCCAATTCGGGCAAGACGCTTTTCGACTATTTCACCAACACCGACCTCTACAGCCTCTGCGCGACGCAGTCGTCGCAATTGGCCGGCACGCCCGGGCAGGCCTTCATCGTGCCGGCCTTCGCCGCGGCACGCTGCCAGTCGTTGAAGGACGCAGGCCTGCTGACGGCGACCACGACCGCGACGCAGGCTGACGAAGCGCTGACCAAGCTGCGGACCTACGGTTATTCGCCGGAGTCGGACGTGATCTACGCTTCGCTGTCCGGGCTCGAGGTCTACTCGTCGATCGCGGTCACTTACGCCAACACGTATGCGCGCGCGAGCGTGAGGGACAACCTGTGCAACTACAGCTTCGGGGCGACCGACGCGGGCGGCAACCCGACCGCGCTGACCGCTGCCGCACTGGCCGCGCTGTTCTCGAACGGCAACGGCGTGCCTCCCGGCAGCGGCATCCAGCTGATCAACAACGCGGCGACGGGCGGTGCGAAGCGCAGCGTCCTGTCGATCTCGCCGACCACCGGTCGCACCGACTACAACCTTGACGGTTCGCGATGCCTGCGCGGGCTCCTGACGACGTCGGCCGCGCTGCAGACCGGCATCGCCGAGACCTATCGCAACGGCAACCTGCACGGCAAGCCGGCGGTGATCGTCCACGGTCGCGACGACGGCCTGCTTCCGGTCAGCCACACGTCGCGGCCGTATCTGGGTATGAACCGCCAGGTGGAAGGCGCGGCCAGCAAGCTGTCGTACATCGAGGTCACCAACGCGCAGCACTTCGACACGTTCATCGGGCTGCCGACGTTGCTGCCCGGCTACGACTCGCGCTACGTGCCGCTGCACGTGTATCTCAACCGCGCGCTGGACGCCGTGTACGCGAACCTGAAGAGCGGCACGCCGTTGCCGGCCTCGCAGGTCGTGCGCACGGTGCCGCGCGGTGGCGTCCCGGGTGCGGCGCCGGCGATCACGACGGCGAACGTCCCGAACTTCGTGACGACGCCGGCGGTGGCCGACGCGATCACCGTCAGCGGCGCGACCGTCTCGATTCCGAACTGACCTTCCCGCCGCGTGCCCGTCGACCGGTTCGGTCGACGGGCTCTACGGTCCACCCGGAGGGCTTGCAACAGCCGACAATGAGAATCGCATTCGGCGCGAACGACGGGGGGCCACACCGTGGAAGGCGCCACCAACCACCCGGGGGACGCACATGATCGACCGCACAGGGTTCTCCCAACGAGCGAGCCGGGCGGGATTCGGCATGGCGCTTGCGGTCCTGGCGGGAATCGCGACGGTCCCCTGCGATGCGGTGGCTGGCGGTCCGTCCGACCAGGCGGTCCGCGGCGCACAGCCCGTCGCGGCGACCAACGATCGATTCATCATCAAGCTGAAGGACGCATCGGCCGGCACACCGTCGTCGCGCGTGTCGGCGCTCGCCAGCCGATCCGGTCGTGCGATCACCTATGTTCGCGAGATGTCCGGCGGTGCACACGTCGTGCGCATCGCGCCCGACGCAGCGACCGCGGCGATCCTCGGACAGAGCGTCGCCGAGCGCAACCGGCTGGTCGCGCTGCAGTTGATGCAGGACCCGGACGTCGTCTACGCGGAACCCGATCGCAAGCTATTCCCGATGCTGGTTCCCAACGATTCGCTGTATCCGCAGCAGTGGAACTACTTCGAAGCGCTCGGCGGCATCAATCTTCCCGCCGCATGGGACATCACGACCGGCTCGGCCTCCATCGTTGTCGCGGTGATCGACACCGGCATCCGCCCGCACGTGGACCTCGCGGGTCGCACCGTACCCGGATACGACTTCATCGGCGATACGACCGTCTCGAACGACGGTGACGGGCGTGATGCGGACCCGAGCGACCCGGGCGACTACGGATGCGGCCGCGGCAGTTCGTGGCACGGGACGCACGTCGCCGGGACCGTCGGCGCGGCCAGCAACAACGGCAGCGGCGTCGCCGGCGTCAACTGGGTCTCGAAGATCCTGCCGGCGCGTGTGCTCGGTGTCTGCGGCGGCTATATCTCCGACATCGCCGACGCGGTTCGCTGGTCGTCGGGCATCGCCGTCCCCGGCGTTCCGGCCAACGCGAATCCGGCGCGTGTCGAGAACCTCAGCCTCGGCGGCACCGAGCCGTGCTCGAACACCATGCAGGGCGCGATCACGGATGCGGTCGCGCGCGGCACGGTCGTGGTGGTCGCCGCCGGCAACGAAAACTCCGACGTCGCCACGAGCGAGCCGGCCAACTGCAGCGGCGTCATCGCGGTCGGCGCGACAGGACGCAACGGCGCACGCGCCAACTTCAGCAACTACGGCAGCGGCGTGACGATCTCCGCCCCCGGCGGCAGCATCCTGTCGACCCTCAATGCGGGCTCGACGGTCCCGGGCGCCGACAGCTATGCGTTCTATTCGGGGACGAGCATGTCGACGCCGCACGTGGCCGGCGTGGTGTCGCTGATGCTCTCGCAGAACCCGTCGATGACCCCGGCACAGGTGAAGACCAAGCTGCAGTCGTCGGCACGCGCGTTCCCGACGGGGACGGTCGTCGACTGCACGACCGCTTTGTGCGGCGCGGGGATCGTCGATGCGGCGGCGGCGGTCGCGGCGAGCACGAACGTCACGCGGGTGAACCTGGCGGCGCAGAGCAGCGGAGGGGTGGCGTCGGCATCGAGTACCTACGGGCCCGGGTTCGCACCGTCTTCGGTCAACGACGGCGACCGTCGCAGCACGAACGGCGGCAACAACGGCTGGTGGAACGACGCGACCGGCGGCGGCTACCCCGACTGGGTCCGGATCGATTTTCCGGCATCGACGTCCGTGTCGGAGATCGACGTCTACACGATCCAGGACAACTGGCAGAGCAGCACCGTACCGACGGACGCCACGACCTTCTCGCAGTACGGCTTGCGGGCGTTCGACGTTCAGTACTGGAACGGGTCGGCGTGGCTCACCGTGCCGGGCGGAAGCGTGGTCAACAACAACAAGGTCGTGACCCGGATCACGTTTGCGGCGATCGCCACGACCGCGATCCGAATCCAGGTCAACGCGGCAGCAGACGGGTGGACGCGGATCGCGGAAGTCGAGGCCTATAACGACGCGCCCGCGGTGAACGTCGCACGATCCGCCAACGGCGGCATCGCGTCGGCATCGAGCACGTACGGCCCCGGATTCGCCCCGTCGGAAGCAATCGACGGCGATCGGAGAGGAACTGGCTGGGGGACGACGGGCGGCTGGAACAATGCGGCAGTCAATACCTATCCGGAGCAATTGCAGGTCACGTTCAACGCGGCGAAGTCGATCGGCGAGATCGACGTGTTCACTCTGCAGGACAACTGGCAGACGCCGGTGGATCCCACGGTCGACATGACGTTCAGTCGCTACGGCATCACGGCCTACGACGTCCAGTACTGGAGCGGCTCGGCGTGGTTGACCGTCCCCGGCGGCACCGTCAACGGCAACGACAGGGTGTGGAGGAAATTCACGTTCACACCAGTGACGACCACTGCAATCCGGATCAACGTCCGCGGCGCGGCGGACGGCTACATCCGCATCACAGAAGTCGAGGCATACGTCGCGCCGTGACGACGGGCCGATCGGACGGGATCTTGTCCGTCCGATCGACCGTTCAGTCGGCCGCGTCGCCCTCCTCGAACGTCTTCGGCTCCGAGCCCTCCGCCACCAGCCGCATCGCTTCCGCGATCCGCTCCCTGAACCACTGGTGCGCCGGGTTGACGTGGGTGCGCTCGTGCCACGCCAGCACGAGCTGCAGCTTGCCGATGTCGAGCGGCAGCGGGTAGCTGCGCAGCAGATGCGCCTCGCGTCGCGCGAGCGCCTCGGTGAAGACGGCCACGAAGTTGCTGGTCTCGAGGATGCGCGTGGCGACCAGCACGCTCGGCACCGACACGATCACGCGACGTGACCGCCCCGTGGCCTCGAGGGCCGCGTCGATGTCGCCGCGGAAATCGCCCCCGAACGGCGACACGAAGATGTGCTCGAACGCGCAGAAGTCGTCGATCGTCAGCTCGGGCTTGTCGAACGGATGGTCCTTGCGCATCACGCAGCGGTATCCCTCCGAACTGACCACGCGCGCCCGCAGGTCGTCGGGCAGCACGGCGGGCGGCCCGATCACCATGTCCAGTTGTCCCGTCGCGAGCAGCCGGTCGATCTCGGGCTTCGTGAGTCGCTGGACCGGCCGGCCCGCGACGCGCAGGTTCGGCGCCATCGCGTGCAACGCCCGAACCAGCGGCGCGAGCAGGAACTGCGTCGCGTCGGTCGCCGCGAAGGAGATCGTTTCCGCCGACGTGGCCGGGTCGAAGCGACTCGGCGACACCACCGTCCGCAGCCCGTTCATCAAATCGGACAGGCGTTCCTCGATCTCCAGCGCGCGTGGAGTCGGTGTCATGCCGCGCGAACTGGGGATGAACAACGGATCGTCGAACATCCGCCGCAGCCGCGCGAGCTGCGCGGACAACGCCGGTTGCGTGGTGTGCAGTCGCACCGCGGCACGGGTCACGTTGCGCTCGGCGAGCAGCGCTTCCAGGGCCTGCAGGAGATTGAGATCGAGGCGCTTGGGCATGATGTTTTACGTATGACTCGAATACAGACGATCGCTTGGACATATGCCCAGGGCGCCACGATACTGCATTCGATCCGGCGCCAGGCGCCCCGCGAAGACGACTCCCGAGCCGCTTCGCCTGGTCGAAAGGTTCGCATCATGCACAGTCCTTTGAAGTTTTCTTCGCTGGTTCTCGCGGCCCTGGTGTCGTGGACAGCGGTCGCCGGTGCGCTCGCCCTGTCGACGAGCGGGGACGCGTCCGGCGTCCACAGCGTCGCGGGCGCTTTCCCCACGGCCGAAGCCGGCTTCGCGCCGCGCCCGGCGCCCGCGGCGCACTGAGAGATGTACGCCGACGACGCCCCGCCGATGCACTGGCCGATCGGCACCTGGCAACTGGTCGGCCTGGTCTGCGCCGTCGCGGCCTTGTTCGTCCTGCTCTGAGCGGATCCCGGGTCGTTCAGGAACCGCTGCGGACGGCCTTCGGGTGATCCGGCTCGAAGAACACCCACCGGATCGCCGGCCAGCGCGTCTGGATGCTGTCCTCGACGACGTTGATCGCGTCGACCAGCGCCGAGGCGTCGGGTTGCGGCGCCATCTCGGCCTGCACCGCCACCACGATCGCCTCGCCCCATTGCAGCGTGATCAGGCTGATCACCGAGACGACTTCCGCGCGCTCCTCGATGTGCCGGCGGATCGCGGTACGCATCGCCGGCTCGGCCGACTCGCCGACGATCATGCTCTTGACCTCGCGCATCACGAGCGCCGCCACGATCATCAGCAGGACGCCCACCGCGATGCTGCCGAGCGCGTCGTAGAGCGGGTTGCCGGTCGCATACGAGGCCAGCACGGCGACGAAGGCCAGCGACAGGCCGGCCAGCGCGGCGATGTCCTCGCCGGCGACCACCAGCATCTCCGACTGGCGGGTTTCGCGGAACCAGCGCCACAGCGTGCGTTCGCCCTGCGTCTTGCGAATCTCCTTCATCGCGCCGCGCAGCGACAGCGCTTCGAGCGCCACCGAGATGCCGAGCACGACGAGGGCCACGACAGGGTCGTGAACCTCCTCGGGATGACGCACCCGGCCAATGCCCTCGTAGACCGAGAACGCTCCACCGAGCATGAACAGCAGCAACGCGACCATCATCGCGTAGAAATAGACGACCCGGCCGGTGCCGAGCGGATGGACTTCGCTGACGCCGTCTTTCGCCTGGCGCAGCCCGATCAGCAGCAGCAACTGGTTGGCGCAATCGGCCAGCGAGTGGATCGCTTCCGCCAGCATCGCACCCGAGCCGGTATAACTCGCCGCCGCGAACTTGGCGGCCGCGATGCCGGCATTGGCGCCGAGCGCCCAGAAAATGGCGACGACAGACCCGCCGGGCTCGTTCGACGAAGAGGACATGTCTGGCTTGGAAAGCGGATTGCGACATGGGCGATCCGCACGGTCAACGCGGTCCAACGCAGCGGGCCCGGGAACCTCGGGGGAAGAAGCAGCGTCGCCGGTTAGCGCAAAAAGCGAAGTGCTGCTACTCCTGCGCGCCCTGAACGGTCTCGGCGACCGGGGTGCCCGGCTCCTCGGCTACACCGGCTTCACCTTCGGTGCCGCCGACCTTGCCCGCCTTGCGCGCAGCCTTCTCCTGTTCCTTCTCCTGCTTCTTGCGTTGCTTGGCCAAGTCCTTCTGGCGCTTCTCGTATTGATAGTTTGGTTTGGCCATAAGCTCCGTGGAGAAGGTCCGTTCGAGGAATGACCCGTCGGGCGCGCGGGCGCGGCGGACGGGGAGTGCCGTATTAGAACCTAGAACCCGGATTGCCGCGAGACCGCCTTTCGGGGGAGGCCGGTCAGACCAGCGGTAGTGTCCTGTCCGAAACGCGGCACGGCGACGCAGCGCGCCTCGAGGGCCAGCAGGAAGACCTTGCGGTCGACCCCACCGCCATATCCGGTCATCGATCCGTCGGCGCCGATCACGCGGTGGCAGGGCACGACGATCGAGACCGGGTTGCGTCCGTTCGCGAGCCCCACGGCGCGCACGGCCCTGGCATTGCCGATCCGTCGCGCCAGCTCGCCGTAACTGATCGTCTCGCCGTAGGGGATGCGGGCGAGGCCTTCCCACACCGTACGCTGGAACGGGCTGCCCTCGACATCGACCGGCAAGTCGAACGCCATGCGCTCGCCAGCGAAGTATTCGTCGAGCTGCCGCACGGCCCGATCGAGCAGCGTGCGCTGCGGACCGTCGAACCCGGCGACCGGTACCCAGCCGTCCGGACGGGCGTCGGCCACGTGACGATGCTGCTGCATGTAGAGCGCGCGCAACCCGCGGAGCGAGGCCGCGATCATCAGCGGGCCGATGGGGCTGTCGTGATGGAGATGGACGATGGTGTTCATGACTTCCTTCCTTTGACGGCAGGGGTGCGGCCTGCGAGCGCGTGCCACAGGTGGATCGCCGCGTAGGCGCGCCACGGACGCCACGCTTCGGACCGGCGTTCGAGCGCGGCCTCGCCGGGCACGTCGGCCGCGCCCTCGAGGACGCCGAGCGCCTTGCGCAGGCCGAGGTCGCCCGACGGGAACGCGTCCGGATGGCGCAGCGCCCGCATCGCGACGTAGTGCGCGGTCCATGGCCCGATGCCGGGCAATGCATCGAGCTTCGCGACCGCGTCCTCGCAGGTCGTGCCGGGCGCCATCCGCAAGCCGCCCGCGACGGCGAAGCGGGCGAGTTCGCGGATGGTATTTGCACGCGAGCGCGGCATGCCGATCGCCGCGATGTCGTCGAGCTCGACCGCGGCCAGCGTCTCGGCCGTGACCGCCGCGCGATCGAGGCCGTCGAACGGCGTCACCACCGCGGCGCCGAATCGCTCGGCCATGCGGCCGGACAACGTCGATGCGCCGACGACGCTGACCTGCTGCCCGAGCACCGCGCGCAACGCGAGCTCGAAGCGGTCCCACGCACCCGGCATCCGCAGACCGGGCGCCGCGCTCACGTCGGCGGCGAGCAGAGGGTCGGTCGCGAGGTGCGCGGCGATGCGCAGCGGATCCGCATCGAGATCGAACAGTTCGCGCAGCCGCTGCATCGCGCCCATCAGTGCCGGCAGCAATCCGCTCGACAACGTGACGACGAGGACATTCGCGTCCTTGCGGCGCAGAACCTGCTCGGGGGCCGGCACCGAGACCGACAACCAGCCCTGCACGGCACCGGCCGCGGAAGGCAGCGCGATCGTGCGGCGATAGACCGCGCGTCCGTCGACGCGATCGACCCGCTCGACGCCGCGCGTCGCGCGATGGCCGAGGTAGCCGGCGATCGCCTCCCAGTCGAGCGGCGGGCGATACGACAGGCGCAGCACGATGTCGCCCTGGCGCTCGTCTTCCAAGGTCACATCGCCGTGCGGGCCGACGGCTGCTTCGGTGCGCAGCGCCGACGGCGACAACCCGTACTGCTCGCGGAACGCGGCGTTGAAGCGACGCAGGCTGCGAAAGCCCGACGCGAACGCGAGCTGCGTCATCGACAGCGTCGTCTCCTGCAGAAGCTTCTTGGCGAACAGCAGGCGATGCGTCTGCGCGACCTCGACCGGCGTGACGCCGTAGTGGTCGAGCACGATGCGCCGCACCTGGCGGCTCGACAGTCCGATGTCGGCCGCGACGGTCTCGATCGATCCGTCGTCGAGCGCGCCGGCCTGGAGGTGCGCGAAGACCGCCTCGGCGAGCGTGGTGTTGAAGTCGACGCGACCCGGCGCGAGTTCGGGGCGGCAGCGCAGGCACGGACGGAAGCCCGCGTGCTCCGCCGCGACGGCCGTGCGATAGAAGTCGCAAGACGACCGCCGCGGCGTGCGCGCCGAGCAGATCGGACGGCAGTAGATGCCGGTGGTCTTGACCGCGGTGAAGAAGTGTCCGTCGAAGCGCGTGTCGCGGGCCAGGACCGCGCGGTAGCAGCTGTCGGCGTCGAGAAGAGGGCTTTCCATGCGCTCCGTTATACGCGCACCGATTTCACCGGACCAGCCGTTTTCGGACATCGATGGACGCTCTCCTTCGACGCGATCCCGTGCGCTCTCCGGTGCTTCGCAAGCGATATCGCGCGACGAAGATTTGTCCGCACGACGCGCCTCGCGCGGTGCGATCGCCGCTTACAATCGGCAGCATCCGCGCGCGCTCGTTCTTCCCACCCCACCGTCTTCGACCAACGACTTGGCTCTCCTTCGTTCGCATCGATGATCCTGTACGGCATCACGATCGTCTCGTCCGCGTTCTTGCTGTTCCTCGTACAGCCGATCATCGCGAAGCAGATCCTGCCGTGGTTCGGCGGCACCGCCGCCGTGTGGACCGTGTGCGTGGTGTTCTTCCAGGCCGTGCTGCTGGCCGGCTACGCCTACGCGCATGCTCTGACCCGGCGTACGGCGCGCACGCAGTCGATCGTGCACGTCGTGCTGCTGGTCGCGAGTCTGGCGAGCCTGCCGATCATCGCGTCGACCGGCTGGAAGCCGGGGCCGGACGTCGATCCCACTTGGCGCATCGCCGGCCTGCTGGCCGCGACCATCGGGCTGCCCTACTTCCTGCTGTCGTCGACCGGCCCGCTGATCCAGAAGTGGTTCGCCGAGGACGCCGCGATGGCGAGTCGCCGGACCAGCGTCTATCGCCTGTTCGCGCTGTCCAACCTGGGGTCGCTGGTCGGCCTGCTGGTCTATCCGTTCGTCGTCGAGCCCTACGCCAGCCTGCGCGCGCAGGCCTGGGGATGGAGCATCGGCTACGTCTGCTTCGCGATCGCGTGCACGAGCAGCGCGTGGCGCGTCCGCTCGCGCATCGTCGCGAGCGCGCTGCCGCGGGCCGCGGAGCTCGCGACGACTCCGCCACACCTGACCCAATACCTGTTCTGGCTCGCATGCGCGGCGCTCGGCTCGATGCTGCTGCTGGCGCTGACCAATCACATCACGCAGAACATCGCGTCGATCCCCTTCCTGTGGGTGCTCCCGCTGACGCTCTACCTGCTGTCGTTCGTGGTGGTGTTCGAAGGCCGGCAGGGCCAAGGCTGGTACGTGCGGCGCTGGTGGCAGATCCCGGTCATGCTGGCCGTGATCGCGATGGCGTGGGCGCTGTCGGCCGAGCGCGGCGTGCTGAGCATCTACATCACGCTGCCGATCTTCTGCATCGGCCTGTTCGTCGCCTGCGTGTTCAGTCACGGCGAGCTCGCCGCGACCAAGCCCGCGCCGGCGTGGCTCACGCAGTTCTACCTGTGCCTGTCCGCCGGCGGTGCGATCGGCGGCCTGTTCGTCGCGCTCATCGCGCCGAAGCTGTTCACGAACTACTGGGAGACACCGGTCGCGCTGTTCGGCCTGGCGGTGATCGCGGCCCGGTCGTGGCGCGATCGCACGTTGTGGGGATGGCTGGCGGGCGGCCTGGTCGGCGGCGTCGGCGCGCTGCTGATCTTCCTGGCAGGCGGCGGCGCGACCTTCGAGGCGATGCGCGCCGCACTGCCGGGCAATCACGCCGCGTGGATGACCTGGATGCTGATCGCGCTGGCGGTCGTGCTCTTCGCGCTCGCGACACGGAAGCGCTGGACCGTCGCGTTCGTCGTCGCGTCGCTGGCCTGCACCGGCTTCTACGGACTGAAGTACTACCGCTTCCTGTCGCAGGACACGCTGCACGCGTCGCGCAACTTCTACGGCGCGCTGCGCGTCAAGCAGAGCGGCAGCGGCACGGAGCTGCGACGCGACCTGCTGCACGGCGTGATCCTCCACGGCGACCAGTATCCGAACGGCGAGCGGCGCACGAAGCCGACCACCTATTACGGCCCGGGCTCCGGCATCGGGCTCGCGTTGCGGACGATCCGGCCGGACGACACGCCGATCGACGTCGCGATGATCGGCCTGGGTGCCGGCACGCTGGCCAGCTGGGGGCGCACCGGCGATCGCTACCGAGTCTACGAGCTGAACCCGGCCGTGGTGGAGATCGCGCGCCGCGACTTCACCTACCTGTCGGACAGCAAGGCCCGCATCGACGTCGCACTCGGTGATGCCCGGCTGTCGATGGAACGCGAACTCGCGGACGGATCGGCGATGCCGTTCGATGTGATCGCGGTCGATGCCTTCTCGAGCGACTCGATTCCCGTGCACCTGATCACGCGCGAGGCGCTGGCGGTCTACCTGCGCCACCTGCGGCCCGACGGCATCGTCGCGTTCCACGTCTCCAATCGCTTCCTGCTGCTCGCCCCGGTGGTCCTGCAACTGGCGACCGACGCGGGCGTGACCGCGGTCGACGTGGTCGACGAGATCGAGGACTCGGAGCACAGCGACTTCGACAGCTCCGAGTGGGTGCTCGTGACCCGCAACCAGGCCTTCCTCGCGCAGGACGAGGTCCGCAGGCGCGCGTCGCAGATCACCCCGATCGCCGGTCTGCCGATGTGGACCGACCAGTTCAACAATCTCTTCAAGATCCTCAAGTAGTCCGCTTCGACAGACCTCCTCCATGAAAATCTCCAAGACCTCCTCCAAGAAGACCGGTGCCTCGCTGTCCGGCGCCCCGAAGAAGTCGCGCACGGCGCCGGTCAAGGCCGCCGCCGAGCCGGCGATGCGCAATCGCAAGGCGGCGGTGCGCAACTCGACGATCCATGGCCTCGGCGTCGTCGCGCGCATCGCACTCGCGGCCGGCGAACGGGTCTGCGAATACAAGGGAGAGCGGATCGGCTGGCCCGAGGCGCTGCGACGCCATCCGCACGATCCCGAGCAGCCGTTCCACACCTTCTACTTCAGCCTCGAGGACGACACGGTCATCGACGGCAACGTCGACGGCGACTTCTCGCGCTTCATGAACCACTCGTGCGAACCGAACTGCGAAGCCGAGATGGTCGAGGGCAAGAACGGCCTGCGCGTCTTCATCGTGGCGTTGCGCGACATCGCGGCCGGCGAGGAGCTGGTCTACAACTACGGTCTGACGCTCGACGAACGCTACACCCCGACGCTCAAGAAGCAGTTCGCCTGCCACTGCGGCAGCGCCAAGTGCCGCGGCACGATGCTGTCGCCGAAGCGCTGAAAACGCTTGCAGCCGGCGACCGCCGGCCTATACTCGTTTTCGAGCGGAGGCTCTGTCCGGCACCGCTCGTGCCGGCGACGGGTCGACCTTTCAATGCGCCATGCGACCGGGTACGCCGTATCGCTAATCTCGCCAGGAGAGTCGCCATGAAAAGCATCGCACTCATCGCCACAGGCTGTGCCGCGCTCATCAGCGGTTGTGCATCCATGCAGAACGTCGCCGGCTACGACGACGGCATCGACTACCAGAAGGTCGCCACCATCAACAGCGTCGCCCGTGCGCGCGGAGTCGACGTCCACTGGCTGAACTACCCGCAGCGCAGGCAAACGGCACCGAACGTCGTGCCGTCGCTCGGCGAACCGACCGGCACCTGAGCGCTTCCCGCTCTCCTCGCAAGCCCCGCCACGCGGGGCCTTTTTTCGAGGGTCGCCGTCACTGCACCGCCAGCGCCTTCAGGTTGGCCAGACCGATCGCGAAATCGTTGCCGACCATGCGATCCATCGCCAGTCCCATCCATCGCATGATCGGGTTGTTGCCGAGGTCGCCCTGGTTGGTCCACGTCACGCGCGTCGTCGTCGCGGACAGCGGATCGAAGACGATCGCGCCCGTCGCCGTGCTGTCGAAGTCGGCGAAGAACAGCCGGTAGTCGAGCCGGCGATCGGGTTCGGCAGCCGTGAAGGTCATCTCGCCGTTGCCTTCGCTCGCGCTCTGCCACTTCCACTGCGCCCCGACGCCCGACGGCGGCCCGGCGTAGACGATTCGCATCGACGGATCGCGCTGGTTCCACGCCGACCAGCGCTTCCACGCCGAGGTCTCGGCCACGAGCGGGTAGATCTTCGACGGTGGCGCCTCGATATCGATCGAGCGCGCGACCGCGTAGCGCGACGGCAACGCGTAGGCGATGGCCGTCAGGGCCACGACCACCACGAGGAGTGCGAGCAGCGTGCGGACGACGATCTTCATGGCGCACCTCCGGTCGACGGACCTGTCGATGGTAGGAGGAGGCGAGGGCGAGAGCAATGTGCGACAAGCCACGCTGCAACAGGCTGCAAAGAGCCGCCGCAAGGCGCGGAGCCCGGCGTATCCTGCCGGTCCCGCCCGTGCTCGGCCCCCTGATGCCCATGCTCGCCT
>Ga0209724_1000405_pt1 | contig 42164 bp, 37 predicted proteins | sample grotaG_FD_184143 | JGI IMG/M metagenome (GOLD analysis project Ga0209724, IMG submission 184143) | Glacier valley bacterial and archeal communities from Borup Fiord, Nunavut, Canada, to study Microbial Dark Matter (Phase II) -... | ecosystem: Environmental > Aquatic > Freshwater > Ice > Glacier ... | reverse complement strand
CTCCGGCAGCAGTTGTTGGTGCGGCAATCGTTGCTGTTGTGCTTGCGCCAACATTAACGGTTGTATTGGAACCTCCGTTGATATTGTAGGTAATGGTAACAGGTAATGCCTGCGGATTTGTAAAGGTTACGTTCGGGGCCGTTGCGCTTTGACAAACGGTTGTTGTTCCGCTGATGGTTGCTGTTGGAGTTGGACGCACCATAACGGTAGTCGATGCAGAAGCCGAGGGGCTGTTGCACCCGTTGGCTGTCACGCTTACCGTGGCAGAACCTGCGAAACCTGCAGCCCAGGTAACTGTTCCTGTTGTTCCTGTACCGGAAATGGAATTCCCTGTACCAGTTACCGACCAGTTGTAGCTGGTGGCATCGGTAGCAAAAGTTGTGTAAGTGGTATTGGTGCTTCCCTGGCAAATGGTACTGACTGATGGTGTTGGGGTGGTTGGCGTTCCCACTGTAGGTGTAATCGTTATTGTGCCTGTTGCATTGACCGTTCCACAACCACCTGTTAACGGGATGCTGTAATTAAATATACCGTTCGCTGTTGGTGTGCCGCTGATCGTGATCTCATTGGCTGCCCAATGTGCTGATACGCCAGCAGGCAAACTGTTTGCCCCTGCAGTACCATCATTAGAGATTCCTGTTGCCCCTGTTGTTGAGTAAGTGATATTTGTGATCAGTGTATTGATACAAACTACCTGTGCATCTGTTCCAACGGCGGAAGTTCTCGCAACTGTATTGTTTTCATTAACGGCTATTTGTATTGCGGCAGAAACATCGCTGCACCCACCAGAAGTCACAATTCTTCTGTACCAGGTAGTCTGTGTGAGCGATCCGGGTGTATAACCAATTGCATTGCTTGTTCCTGATGCTGTTGCAAATCCGGCACCTGCACTTGTTGTACTGCTTTCCCATGAATAAATGTAATTACCATCGCCAGCTGTTGGTGTAGCCCCTGTAAGAGCAACTGGCGTAGAACCCGAACAAATTGTCTGTGGTGATCCCACTGTGTTGCCTGCAATTACAGGACTGACCGTAATTTGGATGGCCGCAGAAACATCACTGCATCCGCCTGATGTTACTGTTCTTCTGTACCAGGTCGTCTGTGTGAGCGATCCCGGAGTATAATCGATAGTATTGTTTGTACCTGATGCAGTTGCAAATCCGGCAACAGCACTTGTTGTACTGCTTTCCCAGAGGTAGGCATAGGTTGTGTTTCCGCCAGTAGGTGTACTTCCTGTGATCTTACCCGGACTAGTTCCTGAGCATATATTAACCAGTATCCCTTGGTATGTCGCCTGCAAATATAATCTTTTATATGTCCCAGAGCAAGGATCTCCAAAAACAGAATTTTTTGCAGGAATACTAGCTGTATTCTTGCCAATGAGATAAGTCTCGCAAACCGACTGACTGGTGGTCGAATTGCAACCACCAAACGAGAAAGCTGAACATGTCCCATTTGGAGTGCCATAACTGGCAAAGTCAACACTTTTAAAAACGGCTCCTACCGGTGCTGTTAATACTGCAGTCTCATTTTCAGCTACGGAAGCACAAAGCGTACCATTAGCGTTTAAAATATTAGAGCCTATTGTAGAATTTACTGTCAATATTGCCGGGTTACTCGTAACTGCACCACAGGTACCTGCTACCAAACAATGAAATTGCGCATTATTAAGCGCTATTGCAGGATTTGTGATCGTCACCTTTGCAGTAGTCACATTACTGTATAGCGATCCATTGCTAATATCACTCCATGTCGATCCTCCATTAGTTGAAATTTGCCATTGATAGCCTGTGATTGTACCTGTTGCTGTTACGCTTATTATGCTACTTCCCGAGCCTGCACAAATTGCAGCCGGATTAACTGGCTGGACAGTGACATTTGCATTGGCAATTACATTAATTGTCTTGGATGTTGTAGTTCCCGAACATCCTCCGCTTGTATAATTTACGGTTACCGTTTTATTTCCGGGTGTTCCCCATTTTAGTACCAGATTGTTGTCCAAAGAAGTTCCACCTGATATTATTGTATAATCTGCTCCCAATGATCCGGTAGTAATAGTCCATACGTAGTTCGATTTCCCGGTTTCTGTGGTGTACGTAACATCGACAGACTGACACTCACTTGCTGCTGATGGTGCAGTGAATGTTGGCGTAGGAGTACTAATACTTACAGCCAATGTTCTTGCTGTACTTGTACCACAAGTATTAGTTGCAGTTACTGATATGGTTCCACTTCCAGAAGCCGCAGATGTTGCAGTAATGGCAGATGTTCCGGCTCCTGCTGACCAACCCGCTGGTACTGCCCAGGCATAGGACAATGCCTTAGGTAGAACTATTATGCTATATGCAGAACTAACTGACGGACAGACTATGGCATTCCCGGTAATAGCACCTGGTTGAGCGGGTGCACTGCCAAAGGCTCTTAATGTTACTGCATTCGAAATTAGGGGTGAGCATTTATAAGCAGGGTTGGTAAGCAATATCCTGTACATATATCCATCGTAAGCAGCAGTCACATTGGTTAGATTCAAAGTAGCCATTGAAACATTAGAATAAACTCCACCATTTGATAAATCAGACCAGATGGAACCATTATCAGTGCTGACCTGCCATTGATAAGTACCACCAGTATTGGTTTCTACAACAGTAAAATTAGCAGTTGTTATTGTTGTCAAACAAATATTTGAATTTGCAGGTTGTGTTGTTATAAAAGGTAATTTCTGAACATAATCCTTGGTGCCGTCGCTATTCCCATCAATAGGAGCCATATAACCAGCTGCGCTGGTTACTTTTCCTTTTGTATTAACGACTATTGGTGAAGAACCAAGCTTACCATCGATATCTGAATCTGTAAAACCTGCTTCAAGTGCATCATAACAACCATCACCATCGCTGTCAAGATCGATACGGTTAGGCGAACCGTCACCATCTGTATCTGGATTGGCAAGGGGCGTTCCTGAAATAATTTCACCAGTCCCACTACCTGCATCTTGGTTGTCAACTGCATCTGCCAATCCGTCATGGTCGGCATCTGTAAAACCATCAATTATACCATCATTATTGGTATCTGTACTACCGGCTTCTGTTACATCGTAAATTCCATCATTGTCCGAATCTAAATCGAGTTTATCAGGAATACCATCTCCGTCAGCATCACAATTGATTCTGTACTTACACGATATATCATCAAGGGCAAAGTCATTACCGCCAGTAGCTAAATTTAAGTTTACGATGTCAAATGTAGCCGTGGTATTACTTCCTGAATTCCATATCGCAACACCATTAACCCACTGGCAGGGAGTTGTTGTTGCATTAAATTGTATTCCAATATTTTCACTATTTACATTAAATATGAGTTGAGCGGGATTTGTCGGGTGTACAGAAGCGAGATAGAGACTTAATGTATAATCAGTATATGGCACTACTGTAATCAAGCCGGAACTCCATACCACTTTATTAGGTTTCGGGTCGGCATTTACAACCATCATATTTCCCGAACCGGACGTATGATCACCACAAACCGAAAAATCATTATGAATACTCTTTGGATTTGTAACTATAGTATATAATCCTTCGGGGTTTAGTGTTGTATTACCAGCTGGAGCAGCGTACGTATATGCTGATGAAAACCCTGTATTTCCCTGACTAAAATCAGTATTCGGAAACAACTCTATTGCTGAGGTATTACAGGGGGCATTTTCCACAACATCCGGTATCCCGTCATTATCATCATCCAAATCATATAAATCGGGGACGCCATCACCATCGCTGTCTATCATTAGTTGAATCGTCTGAATTCCTCCGAGATAGGTTGAAGCATATCTTGTTATGCCAGATGAATAAGTTAAATTGTTTGCGGCGAAAGCATTAACTGACAAAGTATGCCCACTGACTGCTACAGCGGCAACATCGACAGTAACCCAAAAATAACCGGTATTACCGTCATTAGTAGCTTGGGTTAATCCGCTAAAGGTATGGTCTCCTATACCCAAAGGTGTTGTAATGGTAGTGCCTATTTGCATCGCGCTTACCAAACTATTTACCGTGTTGTACCACAATTTATAATTCAATACATCGGCAACAGCATAAGTACCTGTCGTGGTAAATAAAACTGAATTTATCGTGGCATTTTCTCCGGTAATTATTGTTGCAAATTTATAAATTGGTTGTTTAACAGCTCCTTGCAAGATACTTGAAGCTGAAACAGAAGGATGAGTTGTTGATATTAATACTCCGCTATGCGTTTGTATTGTTTGAGTACCTCCTGCGGAAGCTGTACCAGATTTTATACCCAACAGGTAAGTTAAATCCACAGTTGAAATAGCACTTACGGTAATAGTGTGATTATTAGTAGGGAAAGGGGCTATATCAACTGTAATCCAAAAATATCTGGTTGTTCCTGAATTAGTCGTTAAAGTTAAACCTGGGAAGGTATGTGAACCTGTTCCTAAAGTTGAAATTATGGCTGAACCTGCTTGAATTGCTGTTGATAAATCATTGGAATTATTATACCATAACTTGAATTTTGTAACATCGGAAGCTATATAGCTGCCTGTAGTGTTAAATGTAATAGCTTTTAATGTTGCATTGGCATTTGAAATTGCAGTTGAAAAACTATAAACTGGCTGATCTAACGTACCCTGATATACATCTGGACTTATTGGTACAGCTGGATTGCCTGAAGAAAGCACAATGTTGGCCACGGGCAAAATGGTTTGGATACCACCGGCAGTTGCACTACCCGTGACATTTGCAATTTCGTAAGTTAAATTTGTTGTAACAATGGCATTTACCGAAATGGTATGGCCAGAACCAGCTGTCGATACAATATCTGTAGTTATCCAAAAATAACCCGTAGTTCCCGAATTGGTGACCTGTGTTAACCCTGTAAAGGTATGTAAACCTGACCCTAATGTGGCTGTGATGTCAGTACCAATCTTGGTCGCTGTAGTAATATCATTAGTAGTATTGTACAATAGTACAAATCTTGAAACATCGCCGGCAACATAAGTTCCAGCAGTAGTAAACGAAACAGAATTTAATAGTGCATTTGTAGTAGAAACGGTTGTTGCAAAACTATAGATTGGTTGTTTGGTGCTCGCCTGGTAAACATTCGCATCAGCAACCTGAGTTGGGGAAGCTAATGCAACATTGGAGGGTAATGTAATAACTGCATATCCATTTGCTCCGGAACCGCCATTTTGTTCCGCACTATTAGTTGTTGAATAGCCACCACTACCACCCCCTCCATAATTAATACCATTGTTGCCAATTGCTAATGTCGTTCTTCCCGTACCACCCTTCCCTCCGTTTAAAGTTGCCCCAGTACCTGCTGTTGTGACGGCAGCATTCCCACCATTTCCGGAAGAGCCAGCTGCACCACCGCCACCTCCACTACCAGTAGCATTAACTCCAGCCGCTCCACTTCCTCCTATGAAAGTATTTGTTCCTATTCCAGCTGTTGCACCAGCACCAGAGGCACCAGCTGATCCTCTTTTTCCTCCACTTCCCCCGTTTGCAACAACGGTAACTCCATTAAATGTTGAAGCACCACCAGCCCCTCCATTACCCGCGCTACCAGCACTGCCGGCGCTGCCAACTACAATGTTGTAAGTGTTTCCTGGAATAACATTAACAATTGATAACGAATATCCTCCACCACCTCCGCCACCGCCAGCTATGTTGTTACTAGTGCTGGTATTTGAACTTCCACCACCTCCACCAGCCCCCCAACATTCAACTTTAATTTGTGTTACACCTGTTGGTACTGTAAAAATTCCGCTTGATGTGTATAGAGTCTGCCCCCAGCCAAAATTATAAATTCCTGGCAGCAAAAGGAATGCAGCCAGGAAAACAATAGAAAGGAAGAAAGTCTTTACGGGAATTAATCGGCACAAGGATATTTTCGCGATTGGCGAGTTCAGATGAAAGGGAAGCGTCATGTGTGGAAGTGGAGACCTTCCCATTTGAGTTTTTAAGTTTTAGTTAACGTAAGGGCAAAACCGCTTCTGCGTATTTTTCGGTTTTGGTATCTGATTGTGATGTATAAGTAATTTTTAAATTTCCGGAACGATAATCAACTTTGGCATTTTTATCGAGCTCCATTTGAAACCTTCTCACGGAGTTCGGAGTATATACTGCGATTCCTCTTACAGTGCCCACTTGTGTGATGACTGTTGAAGGAGAAATATGCTCGACGAGGATATCACCGTAAACCGACATATTACCTGAACGGTTAAAAGCGAATTGAAGTCGTGCAATCGTATCGTTGACGATTTCAAGTTTTACATCCGAAAGATTAACCTTCGTGGTTGACTCGCCGACGCGGATAATCACAGGAATCGTGATTCCGAAGATGGGAATCAGTTTAACTCCAATGGAGGTTGAATCTTTTTTGACCTCCTCAGTTCCGAGTGCGGTTTGTTTTGGAACAGCTCTAAAATAAATGTGCGAACGGTATTCTCCTGGCGATAATTGATCAGCCCTGGTAACCTGCATCTTCACGACCTGAGCTTCGTTGGGAGCCAGTGTAACGCTGCGGGGGAAAAAGCGGAGATTTTTATCGGCGAAATTTTGTCCGGCATCGGGTGTTGTAATCTCTTCGAATGAGCCATCTTCGCGCATACGATACTGAATAATAGACACATTGTATTTGGCAGTGTCGATTCCGGTATTTGCGAGGTTAAGATCTTGCGTCCGTTTTTGTCCTTCGAATACGACCCTTCGGGGTGTAATCAATAAGTTTCCCTGTGCCACAACTCGTGCGGAGGAAATGATGGATATAAGTATAACTATTGAAATAAATATGACGAAATTATTCGTCTTGAAAGCCCGTAGTTTTTCCTGCATAAATCCTGATTTGCACATGTGTTTACATTTAAAATAAATTGCACCAAACATACAAAATAAATAAATAATAGATGGATTTATTGTTAAGGCGGCGGCAACTAAATATTGAAGCTATTTTATGATAATTAAGAATTTGTGATAGCTTGACTATATTGATTCCTGAACATTAACTAAAACAGATCTTTTAATGAATCGAAATCCGTATTCCTTTCCTGAACAGCAATTTGAAACCAATGGTTGTAATCAGTTGTAGGAAAATGTAATTGCATATGTTCCTGCATAAATTCCAACCGGATTGTCATTCATTGTACCTACATTCAGTACTGCTCCAATCTGGACCGACATGGCTCCTCCGTTCAGTTTTCCGACTCCGATTCCTGGAGCCGGGTACGATTGCCAGTCACTTACCTTCATCGTTCTCGCATTGATCGTATTGGTTAACACAATCGGACCAGATGGTAGTGTGATCGAGAATGTGGCATCGTATTCGCCCGTGATATAAAAACTGGCTGAATTGTGACCGCCACCTCCTAAAACCACAGTACCTTGTGCGGTGCGGGCGCCATCGGGCGTCAATACAACCTTTCCCCCTTGTGTCTCCGGCGAAAAACGACCAAAGTTCAACTGGGCTGTTTCGGTGGCGGTGAGTGCAGCAATAATTTCTGCAAAGGCCTGGGCCGTTACGCTTGCCTGGGCATTCACAACAGGCGTGCGCGAAAACAGGAAGAAAAGTAGGGTGCTGAACAATAGAAAAGTATTCTTCATGTAGTTTTCGATGGTTAGGGTAAAACTAATGAACTTAATTGTAACGGAATTAATTCAACTAAGCAATTTCCAAAAAAAGACGCTGCACTTTGCAACGTCTTTTTTGAAGTGTTTTATTATCAGTTGTAATTAACTGTAATTTTAAATTCAGTATCGTTGGAATAAACACCTGCAGCCTGAGTACCTAGAACAGTTAATGTTCCTCCAAATAATACTTGTTGTGTTGTGGTCGTACCTATCGTACCAGTCAGAGTTCCTAATGTCCCAGCGGCTGCTGCACTTGTAAATGTATTTACTGTCATTTCATTTACACCATTCTTAATAATTATAGACGCTGGATTTGAAATTGAATAAGTAGAACCACTTTCACCAGTAATAGTAAATGCTGCTGCACTCACTGTTCCTTTAAAGGCAGGTAAAGATAAACCAGCCGATGCAACACGACTATCATCAGTACCGAGTACCACAGTTCCACCAGTTGCATTTACAATGTTACCAAAATTCAAATCCGTATTTTTAACGATGCTGACCGGAGTAAGAATAGTTGCAGATGCTTTTGCAGCTTCAGATACAATTTTTAGTTGTCCAAAAGAAACAGCTGTGAATCCTAAGATAACGACAGCGAGAGCGAGTAATTTTTTCATGATTTTAATTGTTTTAATTTTAATTGTGTGTAATAAATTATTAATTTTTTAAGAGTTTTCAATGTTTACATGGGTGTGATTGCAAACTCCGTGCCAAACGGTTTTACAAACCATTTTAAGTTTGTTAACTAACTTTTAAAGCAGATGTAAGGTATTGAGCCTAAGAATCTGGCACATCATAAATATAATCATTACAAATAATAATCAATAGCCGATTGACTTCCGAACGAATGAAATTGTGGAAAGTAATTTCACACAATGTAAATAATTTTTTTGCAAAAAACCTTCGCTCGATTCTCAACCCTTCGAGCGGTCGAAGACCCTCGAAGCGGTTTCTGGAGGCGAAGTCGGGTGATGGAGAGAAGGGGTGATGGAGAGAAGGGGCGACGGGGAGAAAGGGTGACAGCGATGACCTTATTTTTGGTGGTGTCCTCTCTTCCTGGATATATAAACGATCATTCCGATTAAATCTTGCGCAAATTGAACGGGGCATTCAAAACGCTCAGCTTTTATTCGGAATAAGTCAATATAAAAATAGGTTTGCGATATCATAAGCAACTATTCATGCTTATCTTTGAAGGTACGCAATGTACACGATGTGTACACGAGCTGTACAGAAGTCATAATGGAACGATATAAGGATGCCGAATGAGTACTATGCATTCATACTTTTGATTTAACTGCAAAAACCGAAAGAATTATGGCACGTGTAAATAATATTATAGGAAAAGGATTGTCGGGTCGTCTCGGCAACATTGTATTTGTTAATAGCGGTGGAATTACATATGTTCGTGCACTGCCGCGCGAACGCAAACCCTCGGAGTGGAGCGCTTATCAAAAGGAACACAGAAAATGTTTTGCGGGTGTGGTGAAGTATGCATCCAGTATGATGAAACTCTTTGTAACACCTATCTGGAACAAAGTGGTGCCTGGTTCGGTGAGGGGATTTAACCTTTTTGTGAAAGCAAATAAGTCTGCTTTCGGTACAAATGGAAGTGTGACTGATCCCGGTTTGCTGCGATTTTCGGCCGGTTCGCTTCCGCTTCCTGACAATTTGAAGGCTATTGTAATGTCAGATCAACCGAAAATAATTACGGTCAGCTGGACAAATCAACTCGTTAATTCCGCTCGCAACACTGATCACCTGGTGGTTGTGTTTTACAATATTCAGGAGTCATTTGTGCCTGTTGATACCGGATTTAAACGGAAAGAAGAGCAAGCGCAAATACCGCTGCCTGAAAAATCCGGCAGGGAGATCTATCTTTACCTGTTTTTCAGAAGTGCAGATGAGACATTGTATTCAAATGATCAGGTGTTTAAGATAGTTCTTGAAGCAGTAGCAAATCCACCCGGCAGTTTTGCAATAAACCAGAACGGGTAGTTGATTTGGCAATTGAAAATGAAATGGAACGGGAATATAAAAATTAAAACCGTGTGTTTGGACGTCTTTGCATTCGATTGAACAGCATGAGGGAAGAGTGGGAGGCTTAAAGGAAAATAAAAAGGCGCGTAACATGGGAACTCAACCCATTGCACATTTTTAAAAAACTCATCTTCTTACCTTCCCACCTTCTCATCTTAAATTTTAGGGTAGCCTGTATTCAATTGTAGGCAAAAACCACTGTGTACGATCCCTGGTACAATCCGGAAGCCTGACTGCTGGATCGGTTGGCCTTCCCGTCGAGCTGAATGGTTTGAGAGCCATCCGCCTTCGCGGCTGAAGCATATGAATTGTTTTTAACGGTAGGTTCTAAAGTAAAACCATTTCCTGCTGCATCAAAAAGTGAAGCGGCCTTCACTACTACATTGCAGCTTATGTTTTTCCCTGAGTGCAGTGTAATCGCGCCAAGATTAACGTTTTCGGAGGTCAGGTACGATTGTTCCAATTGTCTGGCATCACTCTCTGCAATCGTCTCAAGTTCAAAGTTTGTAATGGCATTTGATGCGGCACTCACAGATTCTATTACTTCAGCGGTCACATGTCCGATCGCAATGGTTTGGCTGCAGACTTTGGGTTCTGCAAGTGTCAGCGAAAGTACAGCTGCGAAAATCAGTATTAGTATCGTTTTCATGGCAATTGATTTTTGATCTAAAGAAATTGGTAATCAAAAAAATCATTTATCTGCTCAAAGATAGAAAGATATTTTACTGATATAACAAGAATGTAAAATAAAAGTTTACATTCTTGAAAGTATTTTATTTTTGGCGATTAGATTAAAATGCTATTTCATATATAAATGAAAAACAAGCAGATGCATTAAATCGTCGAAGATTGAGTTACGTAAAAAATATTTACGTACTGTCTGAATTTAAAAAAATAATTTACAGCGGAGTGCTATTCGGTAATAAAAAAGCGTGATAAGTTGTAGTTTTCCGTGGAGTCGGACAATCATTCAATAATGCTATAAATATACAACTATGTGATCTGATTTCGAAAAAAATGGGGTTGATTTAGTGGATTTATTTTCCAGAGCCGTAGACCGGGAACATATTTTCCCGGTCCGAAAATATTCATATGCCTATATTTTCATCAACAGCTTTATTCAAATACCTGTTCAGCGGATAAATTACTTTAAACAATTCAATGGCCCTCTCCGGAAAATCGGAAGCAAAAAGCTCGTCCTCTTCAATCCGGTGTCCAAAGGCATAGTTACGGTTCCTGATAAGGTCGAGATAATCCCAATCCTTAGGATATCCTTTCGGCGCAGTCTTTAGTTTGTTCGAGTACTCTAAGGTGTAGGTAGATTTAAATTCTTTGTTTTCAATTAAATCGATGTAGTTTTTGGGATGATAGTAAATTTCCTGCCGTATGGCCTGGAGGTATTCGGGTAGCGGCATATATATTCCTCCCGAAAGAAAGCATTCGCCCGGTTGAATATGAAGGTAGTAACCTGCAAAACCCGATTTCTTTCCGCCTCGGGCAACGAAGCAGCCGTAATTCGATTTAAAAGGTAACTTGTCTTTCGAAAAGCGGACATCACGAAAAATCCGGAATACACAATCCTTGGGATTCAATACCGGAACTTCGTCGTCGAATTGCCTGATATCGTGAATTAACTGCTCCGCTACAACCAGGAATTGTTTGCGGGTTGCATCATACCTGTCTCTGTTCAGGTCAAACCATTCGCGGGAGTTATTTGATTCAAGGTCTTTAAGAAAATTGAGTATCTCTTTCATGAGAAAAACTTTATATTAATAAATTGAAAAGTTGATCATTCGGAATGATTAACGGCGTGTAATCAGTAATTATTGACAATCAAATTTAGGGATATTTTTTGGTAATTCGGGTGATTTGCACAGGAGTGTTTAAATGAATATCATTAGAAAAAAAGGCCCGGTTTAAGGGAGCGTTTTTAAGGGAAAAAAGTTACACCGAGTCACACAGAGGCAACACAGTGTTTCTCAGAGCTAATTAAGAAACACAGTGAAACACTGTGTAATACTCCGGGAAACACTGTGTACCTTTTTTCATTATTTTTGTAAAAAACAAGGATAGAATTATGACGAATTGTTGCATTATCGTTGCGGGTGGAAATGGTTCACGCATGGGAACCGAACTCCCAAAGCAGTTTCTCCCGGTAGAGGGCATTCCTGTATTAATGCATACCATCCGCAATTTTTACGATTTTGATCCTTCACTTCAACTGATTCTGGTACTTCCCGAAGCAGCAATCATCAAATGGAATGACTTGTGCAGTCAATATCACTTTGAAATTTCACATCAGGTAATTGCCGGTGGAGATACACGATTTCAGTCAGTCAAAAACGGACTCTCTTTGGCATTGGATTGTAATTTGATTGCAGTGCATGACGGGGTTCGCCCGTTGGTAAGTCACAAAACGCTGGCACGATGTTTCAAATGTGCAGCTGAGAGTGGTACTGCCATCCCTGTTTTGCCTGCTAATGAATCGCTACGCGAAGGAAGTATGAATGAATCGGTCCCGGTTGATCGTTCACGGTTTTATTTGGTTCAAACACCCCAGGTTTTTGAGGCTTCAATTCTGAAAAACAGTTATAATCAAACCTATATTCCTGAATTTACAGATGACGCTTCGGTCGTTGAGCACACCGGGACCTCCGTACAGCTGGTTTTGGGAAATCGTGAAAACATCAAGATTACTTTTCCGGAAGACCTGATGATAGCGGAAATGTTTTTGAAAAATAGATGATGATTGTTAGAGAATCATTCCTTTAGCCGCTTGAAGGGTCTGCGACCACTTCAAGGGCGGTGATTCAATGGCTAAGTATCTTCATCTCCATTTTGAGATCCTTCAGTGGCCGGTCGTTGGGGCCGGTTGGCTGAGCGGCAATTGAATCCAAAACAGACAATCCTTCAATGACTTCGCCAAAAACGGTATAATTTCCGTCAAGATGCGGAGTTCCGCCGATCGTCGTATAAACCTGCTTTTGCTCTTCCGTCAATTTAAAAGGCGTTTGCTTCGCTTTTGCCAAAGCTTCAGTTTGTAATTTTTCAATCAAAATTGCAAATGCAATCTGATTGCCTGATTTCTGGTAGAATTTAAGGGAGTCTTCATTTGCCATCGCGAGTTGACGCATATAACTTTGCGCCAGTTTTTCGGTTCCTTTGGCTTCGAGGGCCGGAATGTTATTGGCCGGAAATACGACGCCCTGAACAATATAGAATTGAGAGCCGGATGATTTTTTCTGGGGATTTACCTGATCGCCTTCCCTGGCAGCAGCTAACGCCCCTTTTTTATGAAGAAATTTAGGATTGATCTCATTATCAATTTCATATCCGGGGCCCCCATTCCCAAGTTGCTGGTCTGGTTTTGCATTTCGTGTCTCAGGATCACCACCCTGAATCATAAAATCTTTGATAACCCGGTGAAAAAGGACTCCATCATAATAGCCCGCTTTGGCCAGTTTCAGAAAGTTGTCACGATGTTTAGGGGTTTCGTTATAAAGTGCCACCTTCATATCGCCGAATTGTGTTTTTATCAATACTACAGGGCGTTTATCCCCTTTATCCTGTGCATTGCCACATGCAAATAAAAATACGGAGGCCAGTATGATTCCACCTTTTAAAATATTCTTCATAATAAGCTGTTCTTTGATGCCAAAGATAAGAAAAGGTTATGGAAATTGGCAACTGGCAACTGGCTGCTGGCAATTGGCTATTGGCGGCTTGCAACTGGCAACTGGCGATTGGATAATGGCTTTTGACTTCTGTCTGCAGTCTTCGGACTTCGGTCATAGTATTGACCCGTATTTTTTTTATTTTTGTCATTCAGTTTGAAAACACAAAGAAGGATGAGCGATTTTATCATTTACAATACCTTAAGCAGGAAAAAGGAAATATTTAAACCTATCAACCAAGGTCATGTCGGACTGTATGTTTGTGGTCCGACCGTTTACGGTGAAGCTCATCTTGGTCATTCGCGTCCGGCAATCACGTTCGATGTATTGTTCCGCTACCTGAAACACCTTGAATACAAGGTGCGTTATGTCCGTAATATTACCGATGTTGGTCATCTTGTGAATGATGCTGATGAAGGTGAAGATAAAATCGCCCGTAAAGCAAAAGTTGAAGAGCTTGAACCTATGGAGATTGTTCAGCTTTACACGAACAGTTACCGGCGGAATATGCTGCAGTTGAATATTTTGCCGCCAAGCATTGAACCAACGGCATCAGGGCATATTATCGAACAAATAGCTGCGGTTCAGAAAATGATTGAATCGGGGTTTGCTTACGAAATAAACGGATCGGTCTATTTTGACGTGGAAAAATATGCGGCAGTTCATCCTTACGGAAAACTATCGGGAAGGAAAATTGAAGATCTTTATACCAATACCCGGGATCTGGATGCTCAGAGTGAGAAAAAATCGGGACTCGATTTTGCAGTTTGGAAGAAAGCTTCACCAGAACATATCATGCACTGGCCATCTCCCTGGGGTGAAGGTTTCCCCGGCTGGCACACGGAATGTACGGCAATGAGTACAAAATACCTGGGCGAACCGTTTGATATTCATGGCGGAGGACTCGATTTGCTGTTTCCCCATCACGAAGCCGAGATTGCACAAGGTGTGGCTTGCTTTGGACACGAGCCGGTTAACTACTGGATGCACAATAACCTGATCACGATTAATGGTCAGAAGATGGGTAAGTCGCTGGGGAATTTTATCACGCTCGATGAACTCTTCTCAGGATCTCATCCCTTGCTTGAGAAGGCCTATTCACCCATTTGCATCCGCTTTTTCATTCTTCAGGCACATTACCGGAGTCCGCTTGATTTCTCGAACGAAGCTTTACAGGCAGCCGAAAAAGGGTTGGATAGACTAATTACTGCAACTGCACTTATTGATAAGCTTAAACCGGCAGAAAACTCTTCTGTTGATGTTGCCGGACTCAAAGAGAAATGCTATGCTGCAATGAATGACGATATGAACACGCCAATTCTGATTGCACACCTGTTCGACGGTGTCAAAATGATCAATTCGATCAATGATGGCAACGCTTCTATAAATGATGCGGATCTCGAAATATTGAAAAAACTCTACAACGATTTCGTTTTCGATATTCTTGGATTCAAATCCGAAACTTCAACAGGCGGATCCGCAGACCATGAAGTTTTGGGCGATGTTGTTGATTTATTGCTAAATCTCCGCATCGAAGCCAAACAGAATAAAGATTGGGCCACTTCTGATAAAATCCGAAATAGTCTAACCCAATTGGGATTCGAAATCAAGGATACCAAAGAGGGATTTGAGTGGTCTTTGAAAAAATAGAAATTCAATTGCTGCAGAGAACAAAAGGAAACTTTACCTGTAATCTTTTCCCTAATAATTATCCTTTAATAGGGGTGGCTTTTTTACTATCTGAATACATTCGGTGTTTTTCTGTCAAACATCACATTCAAAGGCTCCCCGTGTGACTTAATGAAATTGGCTCGTTTGTTGTACATCTTCTGTGAATAATGGTTCTTTTGAGTAATGCAGGAAGTAAACAGAAGAATTAAAGTTAAATAGACGATGAGTTTTTTCATAATTTTAGTTTCGTATACGTGTTGTATACGGCTTAATAAATAATTAGTTTCGTAATTATTTATTGAAATTCTGAAACGATAGGTTGACGGTACAGGTGAACCATCGGGGTAAACCGGGATAAAAATAGCGGGGAGGCCGTGAAGCAGTTCCAGGTGCATTAACAACGACCATTGAAGCATATTTTTCATCGGTTAAATTATTGACCTTCACTGTTGCATCAATTCTAAGTTTCTTACATATCTCAAAGATATACCCGGCCTTCAGGTTCATCACAAGCCATCCATTCGAAAATTGGCTGTTGAGGTCATTCAACGGAATCTCGCCCGAAGTATTTAACTCAAATTGGGTGTAGAAACCGGTCGGTGTTTTTAAATCGAGACTGCCGGAAAAGGTTTGATCGGGCATTCCGGGCAATTTATTACCCGAATAATCGATGTTGTTTTCTGTGAAATTCTGAAAATTATAGCGGTTGGTGGCATAGTTCAGGTTCGCAATTAATGAAAAATGTCTGTCTGTATCGCTCCCTTTATGACCACTAATCCATTGCTGCACTGTCATTTCTATTCCTCTGTGAAGTGAAGAGCCGGCATTCATTCCAACATAGATATCTTCCGCCACTCTTTTGGGAACAATCAGGTCGGTCACCCGCATGTAATAAAATGCGAGGTCTATAAAAGTGGCATGATTCAGCAGACTTGCCCTGAATCCCCCTTCGAAACTCCACGCTTTTTCGGGTTTGATATCGCGGTTAATCAATCCGAGCGGACTAAAAGTTTCTGAAAGTGATGGTATTGAGAAACCTTTATTCACGGATGTGTAAAAATAAAGGTCATTCAGCGGGTTCCAGGAAATTGAGAGACGGGGTGCAAGGATGGGCTTGAAGTTATAGTTTCCCGACTGGTTCAATGTATCGGAGGTAAACTGATCGATGTATTGAAAGCCGGAAAGATTGAAATTGGCGCCTCCTGTAATTGTTATCCGCTTTATTTTGGCTTCCAGTTGGGTGAACAGATCTGTCTGATATATTGATTCTTTCCCTTTTTGCTGAAGAACTCCTTTCGTTCCTTTTCCGCCAAAGTTTTCAGACAGGGAACTTCTTACATTTTCAAAATAAAGATTGGTTCCTACAAGGAAATGAAGGATTGTACTTCCTTGTTTTTTGGTGTGTTGGCTCAAAATACGTCCTCCGTAGGCAAATCCTGATTCATCCAAATAGTTAAACGGACGGTTTTCCTCCGTTTTTCTTGAATTCAGAAAGACGGAAGATGAAAATTCCCAATCGCTGGGCGTTTGATAGCGCAGACTATAACCTGCGAAAATCCGGTCGGGATGTTCATATCCTTTTGCATTTAGCCAGTTTGCAGCCGCTTTTTGAGGGTGATTTACAAAAGTGGCAGAATCGATCGAGCTTGGGATCTGCGCCCTGATCTTTGATCCCGATAATACCAGATTTCCCGACAATCTTTTGCTGAAGAGCTGATTTTGATTGATAAAAAAGGAGGTGCGACTGTATTTATTGTTTTCGCGAACTCCTTCCGATTGAATGCTGGATAGTGCTATCAGCAAATCATTTTTAGTTGTTCCGTTTGAGTAGCTAACGCCGTTTTTGAAATATCCGTAGCCGCCGATCGAACTATTCAGTTGAATCTCTTCATGGTTAAATTCCGCTCTGCGGGGATAAAGAATGATTGTTCCGCCCAACGAGGCGCCATGAATGCTTGAAGCAGGACCTCGCAAAACTTCAATCCGGCTAAGGTATTCCGGGTTTAAGTCGTCGAAAGTAGTTTCCCCTTCAGCGCTATACATCGGGATGTCGCCAAAGAAAAGCTTGACTTTCTTCGTTCCGTAAGGGTAGCGTGAACCAATTCCCCTAAGCGTTAATTTGATGGTCCCAAAGGTTCCTTCCTGCATTACAATTCCAGGAACGGTTGATAATGAAGAAGCAATGTTTACTGCTGAATTTTCAAGCCGATCAGATGAAATCACCGAAACTGACCCGGCTATTGATTTGAGCAGGCCTTTTGTGCGATAAGCGGTAATTTGAATTTCTGGCAGGTCGTGGTTTTGCCTGGATAATCTTTCGTCAGCTGTACTGAGTGTATCGGATGCAACAGCTTTCGTCTCTTTATTTGGTTGCCCAAACAACAAGCAGGATAAATGAATCAGGCAGATGGTCAAAAGAAGCTTCATCCCCAATTAACGGAAGGTCGCTTCTTTTGTTTATTAATTTAACCCCGGTGGTTCAACGCCTTCTCAATTTTGATCAATCCTTCTTCGAGAATCGCTCTTGGACAGCCAAAATTAAGCCTGAAATAACCTTCGCCGCCGGTTCCGAATTTACTCCCGTTGTTTAATGCTACTCCTCCATCAATCAGTATTTTGCCTAATTGTTTCTCAGTGAGATGATAGGCCGAAAAATCGAGCCAGACCAAAAATGTGGCTTCAGGTTTCATGATCTTTACTTGCGGCATACGGGCAGTAAGAAAAGTTTCCAGAAAATTATAGTTGTTTTCAAGATAGATCATTAGCTGCGAAAGCCAGTTATATCCGTTCTTAAGCGCCGCTTCGGTTGCGATATTCCCGAAAATATTTCCACCGTCGATATGGACAGTATGCAGAACCCTTTCATACTTTACCCTGATTTTTTTATTGGGGATAATTACGAAGGCTGTTGAAAGTCCTGCAACATTGAAGGTTTTGCTGGCGGCCATCAATACGGCGCTATTCATCGCGATTTCTTCCGACACAAGTGGAATCGGAATGTGTTTGTTCCCGGTGAAAACCACATCTGCATGAATCTCATCGGAGACGATCACAATACCATTTTCATTACAAATACGGCTTAACTCTTCGAGTTCCTCCATTTTCCAGACCATTCCTCCCGGATTATGGGGACTGCATAAGACCAAAATTTTGGTTTGCGGATCGATTATTTTCTGAAGGTTTTCAAAATCGAAAGTATACCTTCCATCTTTCAGCATCAGTGGATTCTCCACCATCTTCCGGCCAGAACCCTTAATACTTGTGAAGAAAGGAAAATAAACCGGTGGTTGGACAATCACCTTATCCCCAGGCTCCGAAAGTGCCATGATCAACATCGTGACTGCCGAAACGACCCCCGGACTTGATGTGATCATCTCTTTATCGATTTTCCAGCCATGCTGGCGATCCAGCCAATTGATAATGGCTTCGAAATAACTATCAGGACGATAAGAATAAGCAAGTATTTCGTGATTCAGCCGTTGGTGCAAAGCATCCATGATGAAGTCAGGCACCCGGAAATCGGTATCGGCTACCCAAAGTGGCAGCGCATCGCTATTCCCAAAGACTTCTTCGAGCATATCGTATTTGACACAATCAGTACCGCGTCGTTCTATTATTTCATCAAAGTTGTAATGCTTCATATTCCTACTTTATTTAGAATCGCCGCTTCGAGGGTCTGAAAAAGACCGCTCGAAGGGTTTATAATCTTATCATTTTCAACCAATTAAAATCTCCCCCTTTTTCAATTTTCAAAACGAAATCAAAACGATCGGGATTGAGGCAAAGTTCAAAATCGGATGCCGGTGACCATTCATCATTGGCCGGATCGAGCAGCCGGGCGCCATCGCCTGTGCGTAGAATTTGTTTCATCTTTTCGAAATCAGTCTCTTTATTCAGTAACCGGTCACGTACATATTCGGCCAGAAAAGTATCCTCTTGTGTCGGGTAACGACCTTCGTACCCCATGCAAACAAGACTTAATTGGGTCGGATTTTTCTGCCGGATGTAGCGGATGATGGCTTCTGCATTGACAAAACTCCCGGTGATGATTTCATCTGCAAGCGTCGCGTTGGCAATTCCACGCGTTCCGGAACTGGTTGTCATGACGATTGTCTTTCCACCGAAATCCTGATTCATAATATGAGTTGGTGAGTTTCCGAAGTCGAAACCGGGCACTTTCCGCTCGTTTCGTTCTCCCAGCATCACCACATCTTTCAGAATTTTCTTCAGTTCGAAGGCCTCTTCAACATGTTCGACAGGGATGATTTTTTCAGCGCCGGCAGCAAAAACGTAACAAGCGGTCGAAAATGCCCTGAAGACATCAATCACAACCGTAAGCCCTTTGGCTTTTTTTGCCCCCTCGGTAAGCTGAAGAATTTCAATTTTCATATTTGACCTTTTGATCGTCCCAACCGGAACTTTTGTAAATTGGCAGCGAATTTAACGTAAATGTAGCTAATCGAACTATGATATCTGTCGCTAAAAATAAGTTACCTGTTTTCCAATTTGCCAACCTTGGCCGGTTTTCGGAGTTAGTTCATTTCTCAACTACGCGTGTTGGCGGTTGCAGCACAAATAATTACAGCTCTTTAAATCTGGGGTTTAATTCAGGTGATCTTCCTGAAAATGTGGTAGAAAACAGGATCAGACTTTGTGGGGCACTTGAAATTAATCCTGACCGGCTTATTTTTCCGAAACAGACGCATACGGCAAATGTTAAGACCGTTGCCACCAGTTTTTTTGAATTGGCAACAGAAGCACAAAAGCATTTTCTAAATGAAACTGACGCAGTTATTACGAATCTTAATGGAGTTTGTGTGGCGATAAAAACGGCTGATTGTGTGCCGGTTCTTCTTTACGACCCTAAAAGAAAGATGGTTGCAGCTATTCATGCCGGGTGGCGTGGAACGATTCAAAATATTGTATTCGTAGCAATTCAGAAAATGGTAAAGGAATTTGGAACCGATCCGGAAGATCTTATCGCTGGAATTGGACCTTCCATCAGTCCGGAGGTTTACGAAGTCGGGGAGGAGGTCTGGAAGCAGTTTGACCCGGAATTTTATCTTGCTTTAAATCCTGAAAAAGCGGACAAAAAATTACTTGATCTTTGGAGTGCCAACTATCAACAGCTGATAAAAGCTGGAGTTCCGGCGGAAAATATTGAAGTCGCGCGAATCTGCACCTTTTCAGACCCGGATCGGTTTTTCTCTGCGCGTCGCGATGGGATTAAAACCGGCAGAATGGCGACGGGGATCATGATTAAATAATTGGAATTAAGGGTCGGTTGAAATTAATCATGCTGCGCTCCACTCCTTATCACCTAATTCAATCTTAAACTTAATGTTTGCCTTTAAAGCATGAAAAATCTTTAATACAGTGCTAATTGTCATATTACGTGCATTTCTCTCGAGCTTCGATATTTCCGATTTTTTTACCCCAATCATATCCCCCAACTCTTCCTGCGTAAGATTTCTCTCTTTACGTGTTTGTTTAATCATCTCTCCTAAAATGTCAAGTTTTAAATCAAACTCGTAGTGTTCACGTTTTTCTGTACCTGGAACTCCCAGGTATTTGTCCTTTAAGTCTTCGAAATCGTGAAATTTCATATCTTTCGTATCCATGATCATCTGTTTTTATAATACATTTTCCTAATTGCCATCGCCTTATCAATGTTATAGAATATTTTCTCTCGTATTTTCTCATCAAGTTCCTTAAGGAACTTATCAACCTCATCTGAAAGTAAAATTTTAAAATGGGCAAGCATAACTCTTAGATTGAACAGGGCAAAAATAAAAAATAGTTGCTATATATGGATACAATATAGCAACTATTTTTAAAATGACTGAAAATTAATTCTTCTTATTCGAAAACGAATAAGGGAAGCTTTCGGGCGAGGTACCACGCGTTTTATTAGGTGTCTTCGTCATGTCAAACTGTAATTTTCCACCTTTCAATAAGTCGCTGTGAGTGATGTAGTTTTTACCATACACCTTCCCGTCGAGGGTAATCTTATCGACATATACGTTCTCCGTATTATTCTGCGGAGCATTGATTTCAAACTTCTTTCCGTTTTCAAGGGTAAGGGAAACCTTTTTAAACAGCGGTGATCCGAAAGCGTATTCTCCGGTTCCGGGAGCTACCGGATAGAAACCCATTGCTGAAAAGACATACCATGCGGATGTTTGTCCGTTGTCTTCGTCACCGCAGAGACCATCAGGATTCGGATTGTAGAGTTTGTCCATTACCTGACGAACCCAATATTGTCCCTTCCATGGTTGACCAATGTAGTCGTAGAGATAAATAGCATGTTGAACGGGTTGATTTCCATGTGCATATTGTCCCATGTTTGAGATTAGCATTTCGGTGATCTCGTGAATCTGGGCGCCATAATAAGAGCAATCGAAAGTAGGAGCAGCAACGAACATTTCGTCGAGACGTTGCGCCATTTTTTCGCGGCCACCCATCAAATTGGCCAGTCCCTGAGGATCGTGAAATACGCACCATGTCCAGTGCCAGCTTGAACCTTCGGTAAAGGCATCACCCCATTTGTCGGGACGGAAAGGAGACTGGAAAGTACCATCCGCATTTTTACCACGCATAAAATTGACCGAAGGATCGAACACATTTTGGTAATTCATTGCTCGCTTTTCAAAAAGCTTAATCTCCTCCTGCGGACGACCTAAATCTTTTGCCAGTTTAGAGATGCACCAGTCAGCAAATGAATATTCCAAAGTCCGGGCTACATTTTCATTCACCTTTACATTGTAGGGGATATATCCCAGCTTGTTATAATATTCAACTCCAAAACGACCAACTGAGGTTAACGGTCCGGCATTATTCGTGTTTTTCTGAATGGCTTCATACAATTTCGCGATATCAAATCCGCGAATACCTTTTAGGTAAGCGTCTGCGATATTGACAGCAGAGTTTGATCCGACCATACAATCGCGGTGGCCTGGGCTTGCCCATTCAGGAAGCCAGCCACTTTCGTCGTAAGTATTCGCAAGTCCTTCCATGATCTGGGAACTAAGTGTTGGGTGCATCAACGTGAAATAGGGGAATACGGCACGGAAGGTATCCCAGAAACCATTGTCGGTGAACATGTATCCGGGGAGAACTTTCCCGTTGTATGGACTGTAATGAACTACTTTATTATTTGCATCGAGTTCGTAAAACTTGCGCGGGAAAAGCATCGTGCGGTAAAGTGCTGTGTAAAAAGTGCGGTTCTGATCTACAGTTCCACCTTCAACTTTTACACGGTCAAGTTCTTTGTTCCAGGCAGCTTCTGCTTTGGTTTTTGTTTGATCGAAAGTACTCTGGCCAATTTCTCTGGTCAGGTTCAGTTCAGCCTGTTCAGGACTGATAAAGGATGAGGCAACGCGAGCATTGACAATCTCCCCCTTTTTTGTTTTGAAAGAGATCGCAGCCATCACATGTTTCCCTTCGGCCGATGTGCTGCCTTCCGTTAAAACACTGTCTTTCCATGTCAAAACCTCGGTAAATGCTTTGTCAAATACGATCACGAAGTAATTGTGAAAGTTATTAGGTACGCCTCCGCTGTTATTACGGCAATAACCCGTAATTTTTCTTTCAGATGCATCGATTTTTACCATTGAGCCTTTGTTGAAGGCATCAATCAGAATGTGTGACGAATCAGATTCGGGAAAGGTAAAGCGGAATTGTGCCGCACGTTCGGTAGGAGTTATCTCGGTAACCACATCATAGTTTGACAGGTAAGCCCGGTAATAGTGAGGTTTTGCAGTTTCAGCCTTGTGCGAAAACCACGAAGCGCGCTTATTTTCTTCGACAATCAGTTTTCCGGTTTCCGGGAAAAGAGAAAATGCCGCATAATCGCCAATCCACGGACTTGGTTGGTGGGTCTGTTTAAATCCCCTGATTTTCACATCGTCATACATATATCCCCAACCATTCCCGTTCTTATTGGTCTGTGGTGTCCAAAAATTCATTCCCCATGGCAAGGCAATTGCCGGATAGGTGTTTCCGTTGGATAAAGCATAATCGGAATCTGTCCCCACCAACGGATTGACATACTCCACAAGCGATCCCTGTTTGCTATTAACTGATTGCGCATAAGTGGTATGCACAAACAGCATCAGCATGGAAATTAAAAGTGATAATTTCATTTTCATCTTTAATAGTTGTGTTTAAATTGTATTTATTGTTTCATTTAGCACATTGGCAAATCCTGTATTTCCCTTTGAATTTGCGGCGCATATGTTGTTTTCATTTCAGCTAACGTTTGTAGATGCGCCTTGTTTTGTTGCTCTGTTTTTCCCCGGGTTGCGTCGTTCCTCCTGACCCGGGGTTATTCAGATTCGACACCTTCAGTGTCGTGTATTCTCATCTTCTCCCCATCGCCCCTTCGCAACATGGCAAATTGTCACATTCTCTCATTTATCTTCTCACACCCTCTCCCAGTCACCTCGTCTTTCCCCTATCCGCTTACCTGAACCTCGAGCCCGGTTTCTTTTACGACCCGATCAGCAATTATTTCAAGTTCTTCGGTCGAAACTTTTCGAAGATCGTTAGCTGGTGTATCGCGGGCAATTGTGTATATCATCACAAGCCGGGGGCGAATCTGTTGGAGAACTTCAATCCAGGCTTTCAGTTCTGGCTCGGTCGTGTTGTCGATTTCTGCACCTTTAAAATTTCCCCTGATAAACATGGTTTGAATAATCGACTGACCATCAAATTGCTGAATGTTGTTGATGACACTTTTCAAATTGAATCTTCCGACAGGCTGATCGAGTAATCGGATGGTTTCAACGAGTCCTGAGTCCAGTTTCAGAATATTATCTTCTATTTTCTTAAGCGCTTCAACCACCTTTGGTTTATGCAACATTGTTGAATTCGAAAGCACGGCGATCTTTGCACCAGGACATAATTCATCTCTTAACAGAATGGTATCGTCAATAATTCCTGCAAAGTCGTTATGCATCGTGGGCTCACCGTTGCCCGCAAAAGTGATTACGTCGGGTAATACGCCTTCTTTTTTCATCTCCGAAAGTTTCTCCCGGAGCATTCTTTTTACCTTATTTTGGGTTGGAAGTATGGCTTTTACTGTTCCCTTTTCGGGATTCCATCCACATTCGCAATAGATGCAGTTGAAAGAGCACAGTTTCGAATCGTTTGGTAGTAAATTAATTCCCAAAGAAATACCTAATCTTCGGCTATTAATCGGGCCAAATATTGTTTGATCAAAAAGAAAAGTCGACATGCAATAATCTGTAAAATTTATAGCGTTAAATCACTACCGAAAAGTAATCAATTAAATCAATCTTTTTACTTTCGATTGAGGCAGCAATCGAAGATGCTGCAAATCCATTCCTGTTATCAGGTTGATTCCTGGCTTTTTCCGTGGTTCAATGGTTCCTGCCCAATCGCTCATTTCCAGCGCTTCTGCTCCGTTACGTGTAGCCCATGTTACGATTTCGTCCAAGGGAATTGCAGAAAAGTTTGCCTGAATGGTTTTCATTTCTGCAAGCATCGAAAGCTGGTGGTTCGACGAGAGACTGTCGGTTCCAATGCAAATCTGAAGCTTGTTTTGCCGGAAAAGTTCAATATCAGGGAGACGGTCTTCGATGTAAAGATTTGAATCGGGACAAAGTACAAACCAGGTTTTATTCAGTGACCTTGTTTTGGCAATCAGGTCAATATCATTTTGACAAGTCCGGATGTTGTGGATGAGTAAAAGTTTATTTTCTTTTGGCAACCAATGGATCACACTTTCGAGAGCCGATTTCCCGGTAGGTTTGAAAAATGAGATATCTATGGCAAGATTTTCGGTCAGGTGCCGGACAATTTCTCCATCGCCAGTGCAGTATAAATCATCTTCTTCGGAAGATTCCTGACTGTGCATGGATAAAATGGATTGCTGAATGACCGCAAATTCAGCTATCTTATCAAACAGTTCTTTCGAGATCGAATAAGGTGCATGCGGAACAACTGATGCGCGTAATCCGAGTGATTGTGCTTCTTCGAAACAATACTTTGCCCATCCAAAAGCTTTTTCTGCCCGTTGCGGTGAAAAGCCAAGTGTTTCAATAAATGTGTGATAGGCAATTCTTGATTTCGATTTCAGCTGAAAGGTGGTGTTGGTATTCGAAATGTCGCCCACCGCGACGATGCCATTCTTCCACATTTCAGAATCGGCTTTGCGGGCTTCGTCAATCACCTTGTCATCTGCAAGATTTCGGTGTTCGACCACATTTTTAAGGAAACCGGGCAATCCGGTCTTTTCAGGGAAAACGTTCCGTAAGTAGGATAACTCAAGGTGGCAATGGGCATTTACAAATCCAGGTATGAGGACGCCGCTGTAAAACTCAACATTGGCCATCTCGTCAAGTTCACCTTTTGTATCGATGATATCAATTACAGTGCCATCGTCGGCCAGGATGATGATTCCCTTTACGAGAACAGCGTCTGTTCCGGTGATAATGTAATGAGCTGATAATTTACGCATATCAGCTATTTTATAACCGTAACAGAGTCTTTAGCTTTTCTTTGGACAGCTCGTTTTGAGGGCGGTATATTCTTCGTCTTTACATCCAATATTTTGATTGAATCTTTGCCTTTCACGATTACATCCGGTTTTTTTGTCCGAGCAGTATCTTTCACCGCCGCCGTATCTTTTACGATGGGTTTTGCAACCGGTTTTCTGGCGTCTATCGAGTCTTTAATCCGGGCCTTCACGTTCATCTCATTGAGTTGGTTAAGCACTTCATCATAAATAGGTTTGTATTTATCGGGATGCTTGCCATAGTATAAAACCGACGCTTCGAAAGCATTCCGGTCGAGCTTGTATTTCTTTAATATCGTGAGATAAAGGTCCTCCTGATAGTTTTCGCGTGTGATCTCCTGCGAATAACGCTGTGTGTAAATTGCTTCAGCCAAATGAAGCTCAATTAATATTGGCGTGATTTCCTTGTCAGATAGAATCCCTTTCGGGGTTTTATTATTTGAACAGGAAAAAGCCAAAATTGCCATTAAAATTGCCAGAAAGTATCTCATTCGTCATCCTCCATTTGTCTTATTTCTTTGAATTTTTTTGAAAAAGGGGAAGCAAAAACAAACGCGTTCAGCTTCTTATTTCGTGTATTAAAAATTTGGGTGTTATTTCCTTCCCAGCACTTCAGACCTTCGGAGATGAAGAGAATTTTGTCTCCAATTTCCATCACTGAATTCATATCGTGGGTATTGATCACGGTCGTAATATCGAACTCTGCAGTAATTTCTTTGATCAGTGCGTCGATCAGGATAGAAGTAACAGGGTCGAGGCCTGAATTGGGTTCGTCGCAGAAAAGGTATTTGGGATTGAGTGCAATGGCACGTGCAATCGCGACCCTTTTTCGCATTCCTCCCGAGATTTCGGCCGGATATAAGTGATTGGAATTTAAAATGTTTACTCTTTCGAGGCAGAAGTTGACCCTCGATGTTTTCTCTTTCATCGTCATCGTAGTAAACATATCCATTGGAAACCGGACATTCTGTTCCACCGAAAGAGAATCGAAAAGAGCACCGTTCTGAAAAACCATTCCGATTTCCTGTCGCAGCAGTTTCTGTTCCTTAAAATTCATAAGACGTGTATCACGGCCATCGAAAAGGATCTCACCACACTCGATTTCAATCAAACCAACAATTGATTTAAGAAGAACCGTCTTTCCTGAACCACTCTGCCCGATGATCAGGTTGGTTTTTCCCTTTTCGAAAATTGTCGAGATATCCTTCAATACCTCACGACCTTCGAAAGACTTACAAATATTTCTGATTTCAATCATTTGAACAGCAATTGAGTAAGTACCAGGTCGAAAAACAGAATCAGGATGCTCGTATTAACCACCGCTTTGGTGCTGGCACGTCCCACCTCAAGAGCGCCCCCCTGCACATAATAGCCAAGGTAGGCCGGAACTGTGGCTATCAGGAATCCAAACGCAAGCGTTTTGATGATTGAAAAGTAAACATAAAACGGAACAAACATGGTGGTAATCCCAGTAATGTAAGTTGCTACAGTGACAACGCCTGAAAGTGGTCCAGTGATTAAACCTCCGAATATTCCGCAGGTTACGCTGATGATAAAAAGCAGCGGACTCATGAAAACGACCGCAATAATCTTTGGAAGAATCAGGTAAGAGGCTGAATTTACACCCATGATCTCCATCGAATCAATTTGTTCGGTAACCCTCATGCTGCCAAGTTCCGAAGCAATGTTGGAGCCTACTTTCCCTGCAAGCATCAGGCTTAAAACGGTTGATGAGAACTCAAGGATCAGTGTGTCTCGGTTTCCAAGTCCAATAATATAGCTTGGCATTAAAGGGCTGACCATGTTGTAAGTCAATTGTAGCGTAATGATTCCACCCATGAAAACTGAGATGATGGCAACAATCCCAACAGAATGGATTCCCAGCTTTTCAATTTCGAGTACCAATTGATGAATGTATAACGAGTTCTTTTCAGGCTTTTTAAAAACCCTGACCATCAATAAAAAGTACTGTCCAATGTGATATATGACACCCACGCGATTGAATTTTTTTTAAATAATAATCAACTAATTGAGATTCTGAAACCGCTTAATTTTACGAGTCGTTTTAAGAAGATATGCCACTTGAATTTCCCGATAAAAATACGAATAATTTTATCAACGGATTCGCCTGTCTTTTGCCGATGGTTGTTAAACACATTGAACGGATTGTATGTTATTTCAAAAAATTGCATAATTTTGAATAAAAATATGGGTATGGAAAATTCTAAGAATTATTGTGTGATTATGGCGGGAGGCATTGGAAGCCGTTTCTGGCCTTTGAGTACAGCAGAGAAACCAAAACAGTTTTTAGATATCCTTGGCATCGGACGCTCGCTTCTTCAACTCACTTATGACCGCTTTTCACGAATTATTCCAGCAGGAAATTTTTTGGTGGTCACCAGCGAAAATTACAAAGAACTTGTTCTGAGTCAACTTCCTGAGTTGAATGAATCGCAGGTATTATCTGAACCTTTGCGTCGTAACACTGCTCCATGTATTTGTTATGCAACCTATAAAATCCTGAGCAAATGTCCGGATGCCAATGTGATTGTGGCGCCTTCTGATCATTTGATTATGAAAGAGGATTACTTCCTTGAAGAGATCACGAACGGACTTCGGTATGTTTCCGGAAAAGATGTATTGCTAACGTTAGGTTTGCAGCCAAATCGTCCTGAGACAGGCTATGGTTATATTCAGGTTGCCGAAAAGGCAGAATTCGAAGGGAAAGATAACCTGTTCAGGGTTAAAACCTTTACTGAAAAACCTGATCGCAAAATGGCTGAGGTGTTTCTTGAAACCGGGGAGTTTTATTGGAATTCAGGCATTTTCATCTGGTCAGCCACCGCCATATTAAATGCGTTTACAAAACATCTTCCCGAAGTGAATGCATTGTTTGACTATGGAAAAAAGCTCATCAACACTTCAGACGAAGTACACTATATCAACAAGGTCTATTCTGAATGTCCAAATATCTCGATTGACTATGGCGTGATGGAAAAGGCTGATAACGTCTACGTTTTGTGCGCCGATTTTGGCTGGTCTGACCTGGGAACCTGGGGATCGCTTTACGAAAATCACAGTAAAGATAAGTTAGCCAATGCTGTAAGCGGCAACAAGGTTTTTTTATACGATACAAAGGATTGCATCATTGCGATGCCTGATGATAAAACCGTCGTTATTCAAGGTCTTAAAGATTATATTGTTGTTGAAGCAGAAAAGACATTGTTAATTTGCAAAAAAGTAGATGAACAGCAAATCAGGCAGTTTGTAGCTGATGTGATGCTGAAGGAAGAAAAGGATAAAAAACATATAAAAAACGGTGTTGCAGAATAATTGGGGATTATATCCTGATAAAATGGCCTTAATGCGTTGCGCATTAAGGCCATTTCTCGTTGATCACCCAAATTGAAATTATGAAGGAATGATGAATTTTAGGATTTAAAATTCACCTTTCAAACTATCTCATTCTTACAGTACCTTCACTGTCAATAGCTTCAAAACCGAATCGCGTAATGTATTAAATTTACCAAGATTGGCAGGTTTGATTGGTTCCGCTGGTTCTGATTTGATCTTCAACGGATCAACAGCCGATCCTCCTACATAAACCCTGAAATCTAAATGCGGACCAGACGACAATCCGGTGGAACCAACATATCCAATTACTTCACCTTGTTTGACACGTGAGCCCGATTTAATACCCGCGGCGAACTTCGACAAATGCATATAGCTTGTTGTGTATACTGAATTGTGCCTGATTTTCAGGAAATTTCCACCACCTGCGGCCTGGTAGCTTTTTTGAAGTACCACACCATCACCAATTGTGACAACAGGTGTTCCTTTAGCGGCAGCGTAATCAACACCATGGTGAGGTCTTACAATTCGCAAAACCGGGTGCATCCTGTTATTTGAAAAGCGGGAGCTGATGCGAGAAAATTTCAAAGGCGCTTTCAAAAAGGCCTTTCGCAGACTGTTCCCTTTTTCATCAAAGAAACTATCGCCGTCTTCCTGTGTGAACCGGATTGCGTAAAAAGTCGATCCCGCCTGCGTAAATGATGCCGAATAGATTTTTCCCAGTCCGATTGACTCGCCATTCACAAAATCTTCATCGTAAATCACCGTGAATTTATCGCCTTTCTGAATGCCAAAGAAGTCGATTGTCCACGCATATATATCCGATAATTCAACGGCTAATAATGGGCTGATATTGCTCTCTTTCATCGCATTCCAAAGTGAGGAACTGATGACGCCTGACATGGTTTGCCTTTTTGAAATGACTTCATGTTTTCCTGCCAATACCTTCAGTGAATCGGTGAGTGAATAAAGGTAGTAGTCAACACCGTTGTTATTGTAGGCAAGGAACAGGGGTGACCGGCCCTCATCTTTAGAGTAAAACATGGTATATTGGTTTCCTGCTTTCATTTTGCGGACATCGAAAACGGCGACCGAATTTTTCGCAATCTGATCAACCGCTTGTGCCGAAACGCCACGGTCAATCAGAATATCCGAGAGATTTTGGTTCCTCGCAATGGTATTCTCTTCGACATGGAATGAATCAACAGGCAATCCGTATAATAATTTTGGTTCAGGAACAGTGATGACAACATCTTCGCCAAGCGGCGGTAATTTTTGGTAAAAACGATTAAATCTGAATGTTAAAAAGATGATTAATGCGGTGATTAATAGTCCTGTTATCCAATAAATTCTGCGTTTATTCATCCGTAAATATTTTTAAAGAAGTTGTCGCACTTTCGGGTGAACAAGTCAGGGAAAACCAAGGCTTATTCATTTAATACCCGTTATGATTGATAATCGGCTAAATTAATGATTTGAGGAAATAATCAGTACTTAAGCTTATCAAAACCTTTACCGTAAACCCCCATAACCGAGTTGAGCGAGATAAACGCGTTGGGATCCAGTTCTTTAATTTTGCGAAAAATTTCGGGCGACTCCCGCTTTCGCACAACGGTCATAATTACCTTCACATTTTGTTGCGTATACCAACCTGTTCCATCAAAGATTGTTAATCCACGCCGCGATTCTTTCGTGATAAAATCGGCAATATGTTCATATTTTTCGGAGACTATAAACAATTGTACCGACTGTTGCGCACCCGTAAGGAAAGCGTCGATTGCATAAGCGACCACCCACATCGACACATAACCGTAAACCAGCTTTTCGACCGAATGCAGCACAAAATACGAAGATGCAATAATGAGGACGTCGCAATACATGATGATCCGGCCGGGACTCACATTCCGGTATTTATTGATAATCATGGCAATAATATCCGTTCCTCCCAGGCTGCCTCCTTCATTGAAGATAATCCCGATTCCGACTCCGCCCATGATTCCGCTTAGTACCGATGATAGGAAGAAGTCGTTCAAAATAGGCTCTGTGATATAGCTTTGCATTACATTCAGCAATACCGACATGATCGACATGTTGAAAATCGTTTTGATACCAAAGTTGGCGCCGAGCACCTTAATAGCTAAGATGATCAGGAATATATTGATGATAAAGTACGTGTAGCCAGTTCCAAAACCGGTCGCATAGTAAATAAGCATCGAAATCCCGGTAACTCCACCGCCTGCAATTTTTAACGGGATCAGAAATGCTGTAATTCCAAAGGAATACAGCGACAACCCGATTATCATGACGGTGTAGGAGCGGATTTGCAAAAATAATTTAGACCACATATTTTAAATTTTTCCGGCGCAAAAGAATGCATATTTGTCGTACAAAAAGCTGATATAAAACAGATTTTGTTGCATGCCTTCCAAAAATCATTATTTTGTCCCGATATTCTAAATCAGGGTTCCGATTCAAAAACTATTTTGGAATTCAAAATGTTAATGTAGTTGTAATTTCTGAAACCAGCGAGTTAATCAAAAAATAAATAAGCATTTTTAAAGAACTAATTATTCGGAATATGAAAATTCATGAGTATCAGGCCAAAGAGATTTTATCTCGTTACGGGATTCCCGTCACAAACGAAGTATTGTGTTATTCGGTTGCCGAAGTTCAGACAGCGGCCGAACAATTGGGATTTCCGGTAGTCGTTAAAGCGCAGGTCCTTACGGGCGGAAGAGGAAAAGCGGGCGGTGTAAAACTGGTTCGCGATGCCGAAGAGGCAACAGCGACTGCAGAGAAGATTTTAGGTATGGACATCAAAGGATATACCGTCGAAAAAGTTCTTGTAGCGCAGGGCGTATCGTTTGTGAGCGAAATTTATGCAGGAATCACCATCGACCGGAATACAAAATCTGCCGTGTTTATGGTCAGCCGCGAAGGTGGTGTCGAGATTGAAGAGGTAGCCAAAGATAACCCGGAGGCGATTCTTAAATTTACGGTCGATCCCGATTTAGGAATGGCACCTTTCTTTGCACGTAAAATCGCTTTTGCTCTTTTCGACGATCTTAAGATGGTCACCCAGGCGGTTGATCTCTTTCAAAAACTTTACAAAGTTTTTGTTGAAACCGATGCTTCACTCGTCGAGATTAATCCGTTGGTTGTAACTTCCGATGGAAAGTTACTGGCGCTCGACGGAAAGATGACTTTTGACGACAATGCCTTGTTTCGTCAGCCTGTTATTCACGCCTTGAACGAGCCATCCGAAGATGAAATTAAGGAAATCGATGCAAAGGAGAAGGGGCTTACCTATATCCGGCTCGACGGTTCGATTGGTTGCATGGTAAATGGAGCGGGACTCGCTATGGCGACAATGGATATGATCAAATTATATGGTGGTGAACCTGCGAATTTCCTCGACATTGGCGGAAGTTCAAATCCACAGAAGGTAATCGATGCTATGAACCTGATCCTTTCGGACAAAGGTGTAAAAGTTGTGATGATTAATATCTTTGGCGGAATCACGCGTTGCGACGATGTAGCCAAAGGTTTGATGGCAGCCCTCGAACAAATAAAGATCAAGGTTCCGATTGTGATCAGGCTTTCGGGAACAAACGCAAAAGAGGGACTCGAAATTCTGAAAAGCGCCAATCTTCCAACTGTTGAAACAATGTCTGAAGCGGCGCAAAAGGCCATCAGCTTAAGCGAAGATTTTTTAAGATAATCTAATTATACCAACGATATGAGCATTTTAGTCAATAAGAATACAAGATTACTGGTTCAGGGAATTACAGGCCGCGATGGAAGTTTTCACACACAGAAGATGATCGATTACGGTACACAGGTAGTTGGTGGTGTTTCGCCCGGAAAGAAAGGGCAATCCGTAAGTGGTGTTCCTGTTTTTAATACGGTGGCCGATGCAGTGAAAGAGACAGGTGCCAATACCTCTATTATTTTTGTCCCTGCAGCTTTTGCCGCCGATGCAGTGCTCGAAGCCGCTGAAGCAGGAATTGAGCTCGTGATTGCCATTTCCGAAGGTGTCCCTACACTCGACATGGTTCGGATTAGTCCGTATTTAGCGAAAAGAGGAACCAAACTGATTGGTGCAAATTGTCCGGGACTTATTTCGCCCGACGAAGCATTGGTTGGTATTCTTCCGGCAAGTATCTTTAAAAAGGGGAACATCGGGTTGATGAGCCGTAGCGGTACATTAACTTACGAAATGGTTTACCAGTTAACTTCAAACGGACTTGGGCAAAGTACCTGCGTTGGAATTGGTGGCGATCCCGTGGCCGGATTATATTTTCAGGAACTTTTACAGATGTTCGAAGATGATGACGAAACCGAAGCAATTGTTTTGCTGGGCGAAATTGGCGGCGATGCCGAAGAGCGTGCTGCAAAATACGTCATCGATCATATCAAAAAACCTGTTGTAAGTTTTATTGCCGGACAGACAGCTCCTGCAGGTAAACGTATGGGACATGCTGGTGCCATTATCTCGAGCGGAACAGGTACAGCTGCCGAGAAAATAGCAGCCTTCGAAAATGCCGGTGTACAAGTTGCACGTCAACCATCGGATATTCCCGAACTGTTAAAGAAATTGATGAAATTGTAAGCGCTTTTATAAAAAGATATTTTACAACATAGAAACCCGGTTAAACGCCGGGTTTTGTTTTGTCTTTAAAAACCTGCTTATGGCCTACTGAAAAATTCATTAATTGCTGATATTGAATACGATAAATACCTGATTGACGAAAAGATGTGCAAGGTTTTATTCTGTTGTATTTTGAAAAGTTTGCACTTCAAAAAAATGGGAGAACCGAAAAATTATCCCGGAGTGATGAAATGTTCATAGAAAATGTATTGGACAACAACCAAATATACGACCCCCAGGGGTCGAACACCTTATTTCGAATCAGTTTCTATAAACATATGACCTCTCTGAGGTCTTCAAAATAAAATTTGAGTTTTTCAGTAGGCCCTAATTAATTTTTACCCGGATACTATTGATTAAATATGGTATTCAGAAAAATAACAATTATTGACAAGTGCGGACTGACAAGTCCTGAAATTGGAAAGAATGTATTGCTCACTGGAGGCAATTTCAATTTGTAATGAACTTCCCTGAATTGGATAATGAATCCTTTTAAATCTTAAATTTGCCGGCTAAAACAGATTTGATGGTTGAGATATGCGCATTGGCTTCGGGCAGCAATGGGAATTGCTACTATATTGGGAATAAAGAGGATGCTATCCTGATTGATGCGGGTATTAATTGCAAGCAAATTCTGAACCGGATGAAATCCAAGGGGCTTGATCCACATAAGATCAGGGCGATTTTTATCACTCACGAGCACAACGACCATGTGTGCGGCGCCCGTGTTCTGGCGAAAAAGCTTGGCCTTCCTGTCTATATGACCAAAGGAACCTATCATGCGCTTTACATTACCAATCAACCCGAGGCTGTTCGATTTATCGATCCCATTCAGCCGGTAATGTTGATTCCGTTTATCATTCATCCCGTTTTAAAGAACCACGATGCAAAAGAACCAACCTCATTTCGTGTTGAATTACAAGGAATTAATATCGGAGTCTTTACCGATATCGGATTGCCGTGCGTTAATGTAATCGCTCATATGCAGCATTGCCAGGCACTTTTTCTGGAAACTAATTACGATGAGAAAATGCTTTGGGAAGGATCATACCCGCAACATTTAAAACAACGGGTTGCATCCGATGTAGGCCATCTTTCGAATTTGCAGGCGGTGAATTTATTGACCGAACATGCTGGACCTTATTTAAAATGGGTGCTGCTAAGCCACTTGTCGGGTGAAAATAATACGCCCCAAATTGCCTACGACGCATTAAAACATTTTGAAGACAGGTTTCATATTGTGCTCACTTCGCGAAAAGAACCGGGGGAGGTGATTGAAATCGGGGGCTTACTTTCCGATTGATGATCCGATTTACATATCATTGAGCCAAATAAACGATCAATTAGCTTTTTGTTTAATCTATTTTGAATATATATGAACAATCTGCAATCCTAAGCGTTTCATTTAGACAAATTAATATTCAAATCGAATGAAAATCTTAATAATAACGATTTCTGTAATTGCAGGTCTATTCATTATTTTCCAATCCTTTACAATTATGTCGACTGAAAAAGCGGAAGAACAGAAATACACGGTGGTTTATCCCGATAAGGAGTTCGAAATAAGGTTTTATCCAGCAGCAACACTTGCAACTGTCTATTCTGAAGCGAAAACTTACAAAGAGTTGGCAGGTCCGGGATTCAGAAAGCTGGCGGGTTATATTTTTGGAGGTAATGAATCAGAAACAAAAATTTCAATGACTTCACCTGTTCAAATGAATATCAATGATTCTGTCTCCGAAATGAGCTTTGTAATGCCCAAAGGTTACAATCTTGATAATCTTCCAAAACCCAACGATGCAAAAGTAATTGTTCATAAAACGATGGATGAAAATGTTGCAGCTATCAAATTCGGCGGCTTTGCATCAGATAAGGATATTCGAAAGTATTCAGAAAAATTAAAGAATCTGCTTTTATCCAAAGGGATCATCTACTACGGGAATTTTCGCCTTTTAGGCTACAATCCTCCATTCCAGTTGGTTGGCAGAAGAAATGAAATCGTTGTATCCGTAAAATGGGAAAGGGAACAGCAGTAATGACGATAGAATTGCAATAATTGGCTGGAAATATATGACAAAAAAAGAGACTTTATAAAAGGCAAAATACCTTGTATAAAGTCCTTTTCAACGTGAATGATTTTTAAGCTTTAAAAGCGCCGGTATCAACCCATTCATTTTTTATCAGTGACCACCAGTCGACAGCCAGGCCTTTCAGCACATATTCGTAAGGCAGCCATCCATAGCCGGCCATTCCCCATCCGGTACCCCATGAATTCCGGATCAGCAACGCACCTTTTGTTTCTACAGCTCCGGGATTGGCATTCTTAATCTTCATATTGTCGTCATAACCCACAGCAACAATAGCATGACCACCCACAATCTTTTCTCCCTTTGTTGGATAGGGCAGTTTTCCAGTTGTTCCGGCCTGCGTGTACGAATTATAGACTGTAAATCCGAACATCGAAGGGAGATAACCAGCAAGATTCGTCTTGATTTGACTCAATAAAATAGTGGGGGAAGTTCCCGATGGATCCAAACGGTAATAATTGATTGCCTGATAATTTTGAGCAAACGCATAGCAAAAGGCAGAAGGCTCTTTTTCATAATCAGCCACGATATAGGGCCAATATTCCTCGGGAGGAACTCCGAAAAGAGCCAACGCACCCATCGTTGAGCGCAGAAATGCTCCCGTATCTCCAGACCAGTGCAACATGTTGCGGGTAGCCTTATATAGAAAAAGCCTGGAAGCATCCACATGTTTTCCAAAAGCTTTTCTCTCAAAATACTCTACCATCGCAACACCGGCATTTGCTGTGCACGAACCAAGCGAACCCTGGTTTTCAATTGGCGGGCACCAGGGTCTTAAGTCAGTCGTAGCAGGCAAACCTGCCTTTAACGGTTTTTCCGCTCCTACCTTACCCAGCATGGCCTTTACAGATTCATTTTCAACTGTGTAGTCACGAAAATCCGGATAGTCTGGCAACCATCCCATTCCTAATTTTCCAAACATTTCAATCATGCTATTTTATTTTTGAGGTATAGCCGATGAATTAATTAAAGTAGGCTCTCACCAGCTTTAAAAGCCTTTAAATGAATATCAACTACGTTGTAAAAGATGATAAGTTACAAAATACTTTCGTTAAATTTGGCGATTCAAAAAAGGGGCTCATAAAAACTGAAAATGGCAGCGATAATTATTGAAAATAGAGTATTCGAAAAAGATAACTTTTCGGAAACAGTACTTGCAAAAGCTGAATATGAAAACTGTAAATTCAGAAGTTGCGATTTCTCAAATTCAGATTTATCAAATAATACATTTATTGATTGTGAATTTGATCATTGCAATTTAAGTATGACGAAAATCAAAAACACGGCTTTTAAAACAGTGAAGTTCATCAACTGCAAACTTTTAGGTTTGAACTTTAATGAATGTAATAATTTTCTATTATCTCTTTATTTTGAAAATTGTCTTTTAAACCTGGCGTCATTCTACAAGCTTAAATTGAAAGGAACTAAATTTAAAAGTAGTAATCTTCAGGAGATTGACTTTACGGAAGCCGACTTAACCAATTCCGTTTTCGATAATTGCGACCTCGAAAGAGCGATCTTTGACCGGACGATCTTAGAAAAAGCTGATTTCCGCACATCCTATCATTTCTCCATCGACCCAACAATTAACCGGATCAAAAAGGCTAAGTTTTCAAGAAATGGGCTTCCCGGATTATTGTATAAATACAATCTTATAATAGAATAAAAGAGATCATTACTTCTTTGCTCCAAACATATAAGCTACAGAAATTTGCAAGACTTTATTTTTCATCTTAGTGGTCTGATCATCAACCAAATTTGTAAGTCCAAGTTGATAATTTAAACTGGTAACGATAGAACCGAACTCCAGACCAGCTCCGAATCCAACTCCAAAATCTAATCTTTTCATCTTGCCAGTTCCAAATTCAAGATCCGAAGTTTCACCACCCTGCTTTGCTTTTCCATTCAACGCATACCCAAGATATGGTCCTGCCTGCACAAAAAAATTGGATGTCTCACTGACTGAAAACTTGTAAGTTAAATTTAAAGGGACTTCCAGATAGTTTATTTTTTCGGTCACCTCAGCGGTAGTTTCAAAATAATCCATCTCCATTTTAAATCCTTTCACAGAAAAAAGTAGCCCGGTGTTAAAATGTAGACTTTCCTGCAATACAAAGTCAGCTACCGGCCCGACATGAAATGAGGTAATCGATTTTGGCGAAATGTTTATTCCACCTCCGGAAATAGTCACATTAGCAAAATTAATACCACCTTTAATACCAAGGGTTTGTGCACTCACAATTTGCACAAAAAAAGTAAACGCAATCACAAAACAAATTTTTGTTCTCATAGCGAATAAAATTATTGATTAAACTGCTGTGACAGAGTTTCTGTCACCTGAGCTAATATACCTATTTTTTTTGAGAAAAAGCCGATTTTATTGTGAATTTATTAAAATCACACGGCACAAACTTGAAATTCTACTTTTGGAAGCTAATTCGGGTTAAAATAGCTATCACACTTTAAATGCTAATAAACACAACATATTCATTTAGTTAGAAACATACTGTCTTTTCAAAAAGCTAAAGACTTTTAAATCAAAAAAAAGATCGTGGTAGCGTTCCCCGCTTCGTTCGATTCCTTCGAAATTAAAACCTAACCGCAAGGCAACGTTCTCGCTGGCACTGTTGCCGATTGCACACCGGATCGTAATCCGGTTCATCCCCATTTTCTCAAAAGCGAGTCCGATCAGAGTCTGGCATGATTGGTGAACAATTCCATGACCGGTCATATCTTTGATCAGCCAATAACCGATCTCCGTCTTTTCGTTGACCCTGTCGGTGTTATGAAAGCCAATTGTACCCGCAAAATTTCCTTTAAACCAAATTGTGTAAACCTCATTTCGTGTCTCTTCACGGTTCGAAACAATTTTTTGGATAAATGTTTCGCTATCTTTCACTTCGTGGGTATAGTCCACAAAAGGCAACCATTTTCCAAGATGGGAGCGATTTTGATCAATCGCATTAAACAGCATTGGAGCATCATTAGGATGAAGCCGTTCAAGCAATATTTCATTCGATACAACGATACTTTGCATTTCATTCAGTTGTAAAAAGCCCGAACTTCAATAGCCCGGGCTTTATTTGTATTGCATATCTCCGATTTTGCCAACCTTGCTCAACCTGGAAAATCAGAATTTTATTTGTTCAAACGATGCGACTATTCGAGAACAGCAGCAATTCCAGGAAGAACACGACCTTCGAGGTATTCGAGCATGGCACCACCTGCAGTTGAAATGTAGGATACTTTGTCGGCGATTCCAAATTTATTGACCGCAGCAACAGAGTCGCCACCGCCAACCAATGAGAATGCACCTTTGCTGGTCGCTTCAACAATGGCATCGCCAATTGCTTTTGTTCCAACGGCAAATTTATCCATTTCAAAAACGCCTACAGGACCATTCCACAGAATCGTTTTTGATTCACTGATCACTTTATTGAACATTTCAATTGTCTTTGGTCCGACATCAAGACCCGACCAGCCATCCTCAATTTCATTTGAAGGAACAACCCTTGTATTTGCAGTTTCGGCAAAAGCGTCGGCTTCAACTACGTCAACGGCCAAAATGATTTTAACCCCTTTTTTTTCAGCTTTCTTCAGAATATCAAGCGCCATCGGCATAAAGTCATCTTCGCAAAGTGAGCCACCTATCTTTCCACCTTGTGCCTTCACAAATGTGTAAGTCATACCACCTCCGATAATCAAATTATCAACGCTGTTAAGAAGGTTTTCGATAATCGTAATTTTCGAAGATACTTTTGAACCACCCATGATGGCGGTAAAAGGACGCTTGGGTGCCTTAAGTACTTTATCCAAACTTTTAACCTCACTATCAACAAGATAACCGAACAATTTATCATCAGGAAAGAACTGTGCGATCACAGCTGTTGAAGCATGAGCACGGTGAGCAGTTCCGAAAGCATCATTGATCCAGCAATCGCCAAGCTCGGACAATTGTTTCGCGAATGCAACATCGCCACCCTCTTCTTCGGGATGAAAACGTAGGTTTTCAAGTACGAGTACTTCACCTGGTTTCAGTGCATCGGCCATTTTTTTGGTCGCTTCACCAATACAATCAGGAGCAATTTTAACTTCAATTCCACCAAGTAATTCCGAAAGGTGAGGAACAAGATGCCTCATCGAAAACTTATCTTCAGGTCCTTTTTTAGGACGGCCAAGATGCGACATGATAATGGCTGCACCACCATTTTCAATCACCTGTTTGATGGTAGGAAGTGCGGCTGTCATACGCGTATCGTCGCCAATCACGAAATTTTCATCAAGCGGAACATTGAAGTCAACGCGGATCAGGGCCTTTTTGCCCGAAAAGTCATAATTTTCAATCGTCTGCATTTTTTGTTTGATTTAATCCCGCACGTGCGGGGGTTTGTTTTTCAAAGATAGATAAAAAGTGTTTTACAACATCAAAGCTATTCAGTTATTTGAATCGATTTGATCTATTTTTAACAAACTACCATTTCATAGCCCCTATTTTCCTACTTTTGAAGGCTGAATAATGCTTCAGTATTTTAAGGATTATCAATCACCTTTTCCAAACAAATCTTATTTTTACCGGATGCAATTTAAAGACGTCATCGGACAAGACAGTACTAAACAACGACTGATTCAGGCAGTTGCCGAGGATCGGATACCTCATGCCCAATTGCTTGTCGGGCCGCAGGGAAATGGCAAACTGGCGTTGGCACTGGCCTTTGCTCAATACATCAACTGTCCTGATAAGCATGATAACGATTCATGTGGAGTATGCAGTTCGTGCCGGAAATATGCCAAACTGATTCATCCGGATCTTCATTTTACAATTCCGGTAATTAAAACCGCTGCCATCGACAAGCCCACCAGCAGCGATTATATGACCAAATGGCGGCAGTATTTCGAAGAGAATCCTTATCCGCAATATGAGAAATGGATGAATATCATTGCGGATGAGAATAAACAGGGATCGATTTATGTTGACGAAGCAAAAGATCTGATTCACAAACTGAATCAGAAATCGTACGAGGCGGAATATAAGGTTTCGATTATTTGGTTACCCGAAACAATGAACATCAATTGTGCCAATAAGATTCTGAAAATCCTTGAAGAACCACCAACAAAAACTATTTTCATACTGATTTCTGAGGCTGAACAAAAGCTTTTAAGTACCATCCGATCAAGATGTCAGCTTATACGTATACCGAAAATTTCGGACATCGATTTACAGGTAGCCATCACCGGTTTGGCAGAATCGACCAATACCAATCCTGTAACTATCGCCCGACTTGCACGTGGCAACTATTTTATGGCGATGGAAATCATGCAGAACGACGAATTACGAAGTTACAATCTACGTCAATTCACCTCGATCATGCGGAACGGTTATGGCCGAAAGTTACAGGAAATTCTTACCTGGTCTGAAGAAATTGCAGGAATTGGAAGAGTTCGGCAAATGGGGTTTCTCAAATATTGCGGTGAGTTTCTCCGAGAGAATTTCCTGTTCAATCTCAAAGAACCCGATTTGATTTATATGGATGAACCTGAAACTGATTTTTCTAAAAAATTCGCCCCTTTTATCAATGAAAGAAACGTCATTTACCTGTTTCGTGAATTTGAAAAAGCATACGCGGATATTTCGATGAATGGCAACGCCAAACTCATTTTCACCGATCTTGGATTGAAGGTTTCGAAGTTGATCCGGCTTTAGAAAGTCATTGCATTTAGTTACCGGCAAAGAACTTCTTTTTCGAATTCGTACAACCCAAATATTCCTGCATCCTGAATTTTGGTCAAAAAGAGAAATAGAATCACTATTTTTGTGAAATTCAAATTTTTCCCTGTCGGATCAATTTAAAATCCGAGAGTCTAAATATTTCTATATCAATTATATGAACACTCAAGATAAAACAGCACGCGGCTGTCCTACGAGCGATCGGGTTGGAAGTTGCGCCAAATTAAATGTCTACGACTGGCTTTACGATGTCAAAAGCACCATCAATACTGAAGAAATCGTTGAAGTTCGTTTTAAAAATACACGTAAAGATTATTACCGAAATGTCAACGGATTGACCCTTAAAGCAGGGGATATGGTTGCGGTGGAAGCAAGTCCTGGTCACGATATCGGAATGATTTCGCTTGTTGGCGATCTTGTACTCAGACAAATGAAACGGCACAAAGCAACCATGCTTGATGGCGAATTGCGTAAAATATACCGGCTGGCAAAACCAGTCGATCTTCAGAAATGGGAAGAAGCCATTAATATTGAGCATGCTACAATGCTTAAGGCACGCAAAATCGCCGAAGATCTGAAGTTGAATATGAAGATCGGAGATGTCGAATTTCAAGGGGATAAGACAAAAGCCATATTCTATTACATTGCCGATGAACGTGTTGACTTTCGTCAATTGATTAAACTATATGCCGAAACTTTCCGCATCCGTATTGAGATGCGCCAGATCGGGGCAAGACAGGAAGCAGCGCGGATCGGCGGAATTGGACCTTGCGGCCGGGAGCTTT
>Ga0209724_1000403_pt1 | contig 42302 bp, 42 predicted proteins | sample grotaG_FD_184143 | JGI IMG/M metagenome (GOLD analysis project Ga0209724, IMG submission 184143) | Glacier valley bacterial and archeal communities from Borup Fiord, Nunavut, Canada, to study Microbial Dark Matter (Phase II) -... | ecosystem: Environmental > Aquatic > Freshwater > Ice > Glacier ... | reverse complement strand
GTAAAAACGCATAAGGTCTCTGGCTGCACCCTAAAATGATTCAAGTGACAGCTATTTAGAATATTACAAGGGTGCAACCTGCAACCAGAGTATGTGGTTGTTTTATTTTTGAATCTGCAAACAAAACCCAATTAATTGATTCTAAAAACAAACAAGTGCTCCCGAGTACTTGTTTTAATTTGCAGGTTAATATCTTCTTATAATACTGTCCCGAGTGCTCGGGATGAGTTTTTCAGCAGACCCTATTTAACGTATTATCCAGTTCTCTATATTAATCTTTGACATCCGATCCAGATGTTTTTCATTTTCGGTTACCAGAATTAGGTCATTGGCAATTGCAGTCGCTCCTATTAACAAATCAAAATCATCAAGGATTCTACCTGATTTCTTTAAGCGTGCTTTTTCTTTCGCATAAATATCTAGAGAATTGAAAATTGGAACAATGGTTAATTCTTGTGCAAAACCATCAACCATTTCTGTATTCTCTGAAATTCGATTGCTACATTCTGCTCCAAATTTAAGTTCTGCCAATGTAATTTCTGAAATATAACAATTTTGAAGTCCTACTTGCTTCAATTTGACATTCAGGTTATACTTTCCTTTCAATAAGAAAATACAAATATTTGTATCCAGTAAATATTTTTCCATTGTCAAAAAGCTTCCATTGATCGGTTAAAATTTCTGCTTTCCCTTATTTCCTTGATAATCTCTTCGGCAGTCTTATCAGAAATGAAAGCGCCAAAATACTTATCAATTCTATCTTCATTTTTAACCACTTCATCGGCTATTGAATTGGATAATTTGGCAATGAGTCTTAATTTGTTCTCTTTGCTCAGACCATTTAAAAGCCCGAAATAATTATCGACCAAAGATGTACTTGCATTTGCCTTCATGTTCATCAAATTTACACAAATATACTTCTTTTTCACAATACTTTAAACTCGCTGGAAGATATTACATTTACTGTCTCAACAGCGGCAGCGCCGCAAAATATTTGTAGTAAACGAACAAAAGGAGGATTGGAAGGTGCAACGCACCGCAATTTCATAAACACTTTTAAAGACTAATATTACGGCACGATGCACCTTCATCTCCTTTTACGAAATTGATTCTACAAATATCAGGAATGCTCTGCACCTTTAAATTTGAAAGATTCTGAACAACATCTCTTCATTATAATTTAAATTTTTGTACCTTTAAAAGTTCAAAAGTCAGTTCAACAATGAAAGCCCGATTTAAAAAATATACGCTTAATTTCAAACTGCCCTCAGGCACTTCTAGGGGTGTTTATACTACCCGAGATGTATGGTTCATTTTTTTAACTGAAGGAACCACTACTGGAATTGGCGAATGTGCGCCCCTACCCAACCTGAGTATTGAAAATCCAAAGGAAATGAGCGCCAAATTGTTACAGGTGTGTGAAAATATTGCCGTTTTCAAATACTTACCCGAAGAGCTCAACAACTGGCCATCCATTCGTTTTGGAATAGAAACTGCACTACTTGATTTGAAAAACGGAGGACAACAAATCCTTTATCCATCGGCTTTTACTAAGGGTGAAAAGGGAATTCCCATTAACGGACTGATATGGATGGGAGCTCCCGATTTCATGAAGCAGCAAATCCGTACCAAGCTGGATAACGGTTTCAGATGCATCAAAATGAAAATAGGAGCCATTGACTTTGAAACTGAATTTAGCTTGCTGAAAGCAATTCGCAATGAGTTTTCAGTAAAGGAAATTACCCTTAGAGTGGATGCAAATGGCGCTTACTCTTACCAGACTGCCCTCGAAAACATGAAACGACTGTCCGATTTGCAAATTCATTCCATCGAGCAGCCCATTAAGGCTGGCCAATGGGAAGAGATGGCCAGATTGTGTGAAGTATCCCCCATTCCCATTGGCCTCGATGAAGAACTGATCGGTAATTTCCTTCAGAAGGAACAAATTCAAATTGCTGAACAAATTCATCCTGCCTATTTTATTCTCAAACCCAGTCTGCATGGCGGATTAGCAGGTTGCGAAAAATGGATCGAACTGGCCAATCAACACCATATAGGATGGTGGATTACTTCTGCTCTTGAATCGAATATCGGATTGAATGCAATTGCCCAATGGACTTTTCAACAAAATATCATTACTGAACAAGGCTTAGGGACTGGGCAACTGTTTACCAACAATATTTATTCGCCTCTGAAAATTGAAGGAGACAAACTCTGGCATAAAGCTAACCATCAGTGGAATATAAAACAGATAAGCGATAATTAACATGCCAGCCACTATACATATAAACGGACAAGGTTATACAGAGGAAGAGTTGACTTTACTGATTGCAGAAAAACTTTCTTCATTTAACCTGCCCGAATGGGAAGTGGAATTATTTAACTTTCTAAAAGAATGGTTCTCCGATTCCGAAATCATTCATGCTCAAACTTCTGGCAGTACAGGCGCTCCTACTCCCATCGAATTACCAAAAGCAGTCATGATAAAAAGTGCCCAGCGAACCATTGAATACTTTGGACTTCAGGGAGGTAACCGTATTCTATTAAGTCTACCCTGCCGATACATTGCCGGTAAAATGATGGCTGTCAGGGCCATCGTTGGTAAAATGAATTTGATCACTGTTGATCCCTCTTCAGATTTTGAGTTATTACTTAACGAGAACTTCGCTTTCGGAGCAATGGTTCCCAACCAGGTTTTCAAGTTATTGGAAAGTGATTCAGGAAAGGAAAAGCTCGAACACATTCATAATCTGTTGATTGGTGGATCAGCTATCTCTGAAACTTTGGAAGCTCAAATCAGTCAATTGAAAAGCCGCATCGTTTCTACCTATGGAATGACTGAAACAGCCTCCCATATTGCGATCCGAGAACTATCAGGCGAACAGCATTCCGACATATATCATTGTATGCCAGGCATTTCAGTAACCATAAACGACAATGAGTGTCTTCAAATTCATGTACCCGAACTTCAAGAGTCTCTTCAAATCAATGATGTGGCAGAAGTAATTTCACCCACCAGTTTCCGCATTTTGGGAAGGGCTGATGATGTAATCATATCAGGAGGAATAAAATACTTACCTCAATCAATTGAGAGAAAGTTGGAATCCCTGATTGATAAACGGTTTGTCATTTCATCCATGCCAGATGAAATGCTGGGTGAAAAACTGGTATTGGTGATCGAAGGTATACCCTCTGAAACTGAAGGACTTCAGGAAAAAACAGCAGAAATACTTCCTCCCTTCGAACGTCCCAAGTTGGTCTATTTTCTTGCAAACTTTCCCCAAACGCCCAATGGTAAAATCAAAAGGAATGAGATCAAACTGATGATTAAGAATCGGTAAATATTTATTTTATATCTGCCTATTTACTCTTGCCCTAACTCTTGCCCTTGCACTATGATTGTTTGTAGTAATCGTCACATAAACAATATCTTGCCCTAATTTCAACTCTTGCCCTAATTTCAACTCTTGCCCTTCTATATGTAAATTACTATAAATTAGCGCATAATACGAATTACAAAATCTTCACTTTCTCATTTTCTCATTTTCTCACTTTCTCATTTTCTCTTCCCTCCCTCCCATTTCAATCCATTTACCGATTTTAAACTTTGGTTGACCGATCAACCCTCCTAAACCTAAAGAAAGTAACCTACTTTTATTCAAAATTAAACAATCAGGCAATGGAATCACATTGTGAAAACAGAAAACGTTCGAGCCCATTTTGGGCTTATGTATTAATCATAGTTGGTATTTTATGGATTCTGAGTAAAAGTGGCTGGGACATTAATCTTCCCGGGGTAGGAGCTCTATTTAACGCCATTGGAAACTTCTTTGGCCATCTCACCAATTGGTCGGCTGGATTGAATGTTCCCATACTGCTGCTTATTTTGGGAATCCTTCTAATAGCTGGTCGCCGTATTTTCGGAGCGCTGTTGTTGGTATTGTTGATTATGATTCTTATTCCCAATTTCATAATCATCCCGGGTATCCTGATGCTTCTGTTCTTTCCCGTAATATTAATCATTATTGGAATTGTAGTTCTAACAAAGCTATTCTGAAACAACTAAATACCGCCTTAACCGATTGGATCAGGTGTTTTACCGATCTATCATTCATTGGTAACAGAATGTAAATATATTTGTAATAAATAATACGATAAGAAATGGAACGAGGAAATATTAATAAACGACTATATATAGGGATCATCCTGATTGCGATAGGATTTATCCTGATTCTTGAAAAATTAAACCTGATTCCTGAGTCGGTTTCAGATTTGCTTATCTCGTGGCAAATGTTGCTTATTGGAATCGGTGTTCTGTCACTGATTGGAGGAAACCGTACAGCAGGAACCATTCTGATTTTTATAGGAGGCATATTTATGATTCCTGAACTATTTGAAGTACCTGATGAAATAAGGCAAATTTATAAACCTTTGATTTTGGTAGCTATAGGTGTAGCATTTATTTTACGTCATCGTGACAATAGGCAGAACTCCATTGAAAGTGGCGGTGCTGGGGTGAATCCCCCTATGGAAGTTGAATTGATCCCTAAAGACAATTCACACAATACCTTCGACGATTTTGTCATCTTCGGAGGACGTGAAGTATTTATCAATTCCCAAAACTTTGCAGGTGGAAAAGCAACCTCCATCTTTGGTGGAATGGAATTCGATTTGCGCAAGGCAAACATGAGCCAAAGCGGCGCTGTGATTGATTGTGTGAGTGTATTTGGAGGCTGCGGCTTTAAGATCCCCATGGACTGGAATGTGCGCAATGAAGTGGCCACTATCTTTGGAGCTTTTACTGACAAACGCGGCGATACTTTCAATGAACGGTATTACGATCCCGCCAAAACTATTGTCATCAAAGGCGTTTCAATCTTCGGTGGCATTGAAGTTAAACACTTTTAACAACCATGGATCATCCCTTAACAAATAACTATCGGCTGCTGCTTTCGTATGTTGTGTTTTGGGGAGTAATTTCGGCCATTAACATCATCCTTCAGGTATTTTGGTATGATGTGCCACTGATCTATTCGCTGCTCGATACAGGCACCAATTTCGTCTTATATCCCCTGTTGGGTTCGAGCATCTGGTACAGCATCAGGTATAACAGTCTGGAAGAAGTTTCATTAGTCAGGCTGATCATGTTTCATTTCATCGCTGCTTCCATTTTGTGTGCCATCTGGATGTACATAAGTTTTGCCATTTACAAGCCCTTTATCAAAGAGAAAAACAGCTTTCTTGAAATCGGTCTGCCCTCCAAAATATTTGCGGGATATGTGATGTATGCCGCTTATCTTATATTTTTCTATGGAGTTAATTATTACCAAAGTCTGAAAGAAAAAATCAAGAAGGAGGCGGAATACAAGACACTCCTGCGTGAAGCTGAATTACAGGCACTTAAATCTCAAATCAATCCCCATTTTCTGTTCAACAGCCTGAATTCCATCTCTTCACTAACGGTCAGCAATCCCGAAAAAGCTCAGGAGATGGTTATTAACCTATCCACATTTATGCGTTACTCGCTGACCCATGAACAAAGAGAAATGGTTACCTTTGCAAGAGAACTTGAAAATATTAAACTTTACCTTGGTATTGAAAAAGTGCGGTTCGGTAAAAAGTTAAATACCGAATTTATTATTGATGATAATTGCCTGACGGCCGAAATCCCTAATATGATTTTGCAGCCGCTGTTCGAAAATGCTATCAAATATGGAGTTTACGAAACCACTGAACAGGTGACCATCAAGACCATCTGCCAATGTGAAGGCAACGTTTTGAAGATTACCATTGTCAACGATTATGATGCCAGTTCACTCCAACGCAAAGGCGAAGGAATTGGATTGAGGAACATCCGCAAACGCATGCAAATTATTTATAGTCAGCCAGATCTGATAAAAATTACGGATCTGAAAACAAGCTTTGAAGTTCAATTAATCATTCCACAAAAACAGTCCATGTCATGAGTGAAAAATTACAAACCCTTATTATTGAAGACGAAGAACTGGCCCGCAACCTGTTACGTTCCTATTTAAAGGACCATCCCGACATTGAAATTATTGGTGAATGTGAAAATGGATTCGACGGGGTCAAAGCCATCAATGAAAAGAAGCCCGACCTGGTTTTTCTTGATATCCAGATGCCCAAGATTACTGGCTTCGAGATGATTGAACTGCTCGATCACAAGCCGCAGATTATATTCACCACGGCTTATGACCAATATGCCCTTAAAGCTTTTGAACTTAATGCGGTAGATTACTTACTGAAACCATTTTCGAAAGAGCGGATGCAGAAGGCCATCGACAAGGTGATTCACCATATTCAAAATGCTGAAACGAACATTGATAAGCTGGAAGAACTATCCAACTTCCGCCCAGGAGAAGCATACATCGACAGGGTGGTGGTAAAAGACCGCCATAAAATACATATTATTACTGTTGATAAAATCCGTTATATCGAATCGCTAGACGATTATGTAATGATTTATACCCAGGATGGTCGACAGATGAAACAAAAAACAATGAAGTATTTCGAGACTTACCTCGATCCCAAAAACTTCATCCGCATCCATCGTTCTTTTATTGTTCATGTCGATAATATTGCTGAAATACAGCAGTATGAGAAGGATTCGTATGTGGTAATCCTAAAAGACAAGGACAAAACCAAGCTGAAAGTCAGCAAGACAGGCTACAAGAAAATCAAAGATGTACTTCATTTTTAATCCTACTGAACAAAATACCTGCACTGATTAAAGTGCTTATTTAATCATAACATATAAACAAAAGAGGTTTCGGAAACGGGGCCTCTTTTGTTGTTATGGGATACCAGTTGCGCCCTTGCCAATTGAGAAAAAACTGGACACCGGCAAGTGTGAGCAACGAACAGGCCTGGTTTTTCTTCCCTTCCAAATATACATTTCAACGTATTCTTGTCTTACCTTTGTCTTACCTTTATCTTACCAGTGTCTTATTTAAACCATATATAAACCGTATATATACCGTATATATACCGTATCTTATTCGTACTTTTTACGGTTTAGATATAGTTTTGATTTGGTTTTGATTTGATTTATACAAGACAAGGGTAAGACAAAGGTAACAAAGAAACCCTTTACTGGTAATGGGAAAAATTGAAATGTTCATAGATTTTGAATTGGGATAGTGATTGATTTTTCAACAGTACAACTAAACCATAATCGTTTAAATAAAATCATACCATATAAATGAATATTCAAAAATAAATACATATATTAGATGATTAATAAATCAAATTTTGTAATTAACGGACGAACGGACGGAATTGATTCATTAGCGGACGGAATAAATTCCATCCCTACAATATGCTCCGAGCCTACGGCTCTTGCAGATATAGCAATCCCGTAGGGATGGCTCATATTGTAACAACGGATTTTAATCCGTTGGATGGGGCATATTGTAACAACGGATTTTAATCCGTTGGAAATTGAATGACGACAAACATTTAAAATAGGAAGAAATGGCAAATACTTATCATCAGGTGTATCTACAATTTATTTTTGCGGTTAAATACCGGGAAGCTGTTTTAGATAAAAAATGGCGATCAACCGTGTTTGGTGTAATTGGTAATCTGATCAATGAAACTGGATGTAAAATGCTCATTGTAAATGGCGTAGAAGATCATGTTCATTGCTTCTTAGGTTTAAAACCAGTGGTTTCGATATCTGAATTAATGAAAACAGTTAAAGCTAAATCTTCAAAATATATCAATGACCATAAATTGATAGAAAAAAGGTTTGAATGGCAGGAAGGATATGGCGTATTTTCATATAGTCATTCACAAATCAATCAGGTAATTAAATATATTGCCAATCAGGAGGAACACCATAAGAATCAAATATTTAGAGAGGAATACCTGGAAATTTTAAATCGATTTGAAATACCTTATGATGAACGATATATTTTTGAAGATTTGATTTAATAATTCAATGTCAAAAACAACAAACGGACGGGATAAATTCATTTAACAAACAACAAATGGACGGATTAAAATCCATCCCTACAATATGCCCCGAGCCTACGGCTCTTGTAGATATAGCAATCCCGTAGGGATGGCCCATATTGTAGCAACGGATTTTAATCCGTTGAAAATTGTAGCAATGGATTTTAATCCGTTGGAAATTGTAGCAACGGATTTTAATCCGTTGGAAATTTCGTTTTAATGTTATTAAACATGTTTATACCATTTAATTCTTGCTTAGCTGTTGAATTACAACCTGTTAGATTATTAACATTCATTAGTATTAAATACAACATTTGTTTATAATAAATTAATATTATAACTTAGATGAATATTTTTTAAAAACCTAAAACTATGAAAATAGCATTCATCCTAATAATTTGTATTACAGTTTGTGCTTGCACAAAAGTCACACAAGAAGTGATAGTAGAGCCCACTTCAGATAAGTATTTGAAGATCACGGAAATCTTTTCTCTCAATGATTTTGAAGTTGCAAAAACGTTTATCCTTACAAATGGCAACAAGGGAACCTATCGGAATTTTGATGGGGACAATCCTCATTATTCTTTTGATGGATTTGAAGCCTATTTGAATGCAGAGATAGGACAACGTAATATAAATAATGATCCAGCCATTTCTGACTTTAACCAAATTACGATAAGAGACAGAAATGCCATTCCACAGTATTATACTATTCATATTGTAAGAAAAGGAGACAACACGAAAGAAGGAATTACCAGGCCTGTTGAAGGAATGTGGGAAGAAAGAGTCTATCTGCTAAATCCTTATGGTGATGATATTAATATAATGAAAAATAACTTGATCAAATACATTGAAGTTATAAAAAATCAGAAAGCGCAAAAGTATTTCAACCCAATTGATTTACTGAAACTCTGTATAGACAGTGCAGAAATGCCTACCGGATTCGTTATGAATCAGAATATATTATCTATGCCTGGTACTGCCCCTAATGAGCAAATTTATCAGTATTGGCGGATAGATGCTAAAACAAATCAATTGGCTCTGCTTGAATCTAATAAAAAAGCAGTAAGTACACCTATAAGTGCAAGTTCAGACCAGATATGGTACCGCACTAATACATTGGGGGGAAAAGACAAGATCGAAATTAACCGGGTCATCTGTACCTCTGAGCCAGAGTTGTTAAAAACAGTGAATCAGTTTACAAAAGAAACCTACCAAGCAGTATTCATTCTATCTGCTGTTCCTTTTGCAGGCGAAAAAAGTTGGGTCCCAATGGATGCTCAACCAACAGATGATTCTTTCTCATTAATGTTTTATAAACACAATGTTTTTATCAGACTGTATGTTCGCATATCAAATAAAGATGCAATTGAATCACAGCATATTACTGAAATGTTGGCAAAGCAATTAGTGAATAATATTGATTCTTTTGCAGTAAATTCTAATATTAAATAAAATGCAAACCAGCTTATTATCAATCATTTTCATCTTGCTTCTAAGTTCTGCGAGCTTTGCACAAGAGCGATATTTATTGAAAGAGGCAGATATGCCTGGTTACGTACTTAAAAGACAATCAATACTTTGGGCTGATGATTATCATAATTTAGGAATTGAGCAACAATGGAAGGTAAATGACAAGGAGCAATATTTGTATCTTAAATATTATGAATACAAAGATGAGTTTATGGCCATCAAAGAGATATCTGATTTATCAGGATCTTTTGCCGGTGCGTATATATTTGGTTTTCCAAACGGTGAAATAAAAGGGAACTCTTCATGGACTTATATTGAAAGAAATGCTGCTTTTCTTCAAAAATGGAACGTAGGGGTACAAATATACTCGGTTGATCATACTGCGGTTGCACAAAAGATTATTTTAAATGTATCGGATAAACTTTTAACAAAAATCGGTGATAGTATTTCCACCGAATTTCTAATAAAAGATACCGAGTTAAAAAAGTACCAGATACCTATTGCCCGTTATAACCAAATGACTGATGCATCTAAAGATACGCTTGTCAAAAATGGATTTAGTGAGTATAAAGTTGAAGATACGAAATGGATTTTTAACATGGATAGCCTGGTGATGGGTACCAGAAAGCAATGGTCATCAAGTAATTCATTTTTCAGTATTGATGTGGCTGAATTTTCAAGTGCTGCTGATGTACAAACAGCAACAGAACAAAATGGAAATATTAAATGGAGCCCATTTTTTTTACTGGATGATAAAGAATCAGTAGAAAAAGCGATTGCAGAGTGGTATTTCCATTGGCCATCCAATGATACCATGAAATATATTTCTGTTATTGGACGAAGGGGCAATTATGCAATCCACTTTTATTACTTTAACGAAAAAGGTGTTGATGTTGAATTCTTTAAAAGAGTCGTGTTGGCTATTAACAGTGAGGGAACCGGCATTGCAGAAATTGAGAATAAAGGGTTTAAAGTATATCCTAATCCTGCTAATGGGATGGTTACCCTTGAAATCAGTGACCGTTCAGTTACCAATTGTGAGTTGTTCAATTCAAATGGTCAGTTGATTAAAACATTGCCTGTAGAGCAAGGAGTGAACAACTATACTATCAGGGATTTAAAGGAAGGTTTATATTTGATTAAAATAATATCGAAGGAGGGAACGATGGTTAAGAAAATAATTAAAAATTAAATCTTGTAATTTGCGAACGGAATAAATTCCATCAATACAATGTGTACCGATTATGTGGACGGAATAAATTCCATCAATACAGGACGGAATAAATTCCATCCCTACAATATGCCCCGAGCCTACGGCTCTTGCAGAAATAGCAATCCCGTAGGGATGGCCCATATTGTAACAACGGATTTTAATCCGTTGTATGTCAATGCAATATGCCCCGAGCCTACGGCTCTTGCAGATATACCAATCCCGTAGGGATGGCCCATATTGTAACAACGGATTTTAATCCGTTGGAAATTATAGACACCTATTAAAATGCGTGATAAACGATTTATAGCAGAACATCGGGGTGGGCCTTTAAAAAAAGAGCAGCATAGACAATTAATTAAATGGGCTTGCGACTGCGCTGAAAATGTTTTACCACTCTTTGGTGAATCATTGGATGAACGGCTGAAATATGCTTTATTTATTGCTGACCAATGGACAAAAGGAAAGGCAACAGTGGGAGACGCTAGAAATGCATCATTGGGCGCAATTTCGGTGGCAAACGAACTTTCCAATCCAACGTCAATAACTGTGGCTCGTTCTGTGGGACACGCTGTTGCTACAGCTCACATGGCTGACCATTCATTGGGAGCAGCCGTGTATGCTTTGAAAGCTGTCAAAAATGCAGGTCAATCAATTGATGCAGAAAGGAAATGGCAAAATGAACAATTGCCCACAGAAATCAGGGAGCTTGTTTTAACTTCAAGGAGTTTGAAAGAGGCAATATTCAAAGACTTAAGGACAGATTGAAACTACTGATTTTTATAAATAATTGTATAAAAAATAGCATATACTGAATTATATTTATTAACTTTATGCTTTATAACTATACCGTTTTAAAGCAATAAAATAAAACCAAAAATCATGAAGAAGCTCTATGGGTTTTTATCAGTCATCGTCATGTTTGCGATGATTTTATTGATGACTAACTGCGCAAAAGAGGTGACTACTGACCCGATTGTGACCCCCATTATTAAGACTCACAGCATTGTAGGAACAGTTCAAAAAGGACCTTTTGTAAGTGGAAGTTATGTAACCGTTTTTGATTTGCTGGCAGATTTATCAGCAACCGGCAAGTCGTATAATGCTCCAATTTCAGACAATAAGGGAACCTTTGAACTAAACAATATCACTTTAAGTTCAAATTACATTAGCTTAAAGGCTGATGGATATTACTTCAACGAAGTTTCGGGACTAAAATCGGCAGCACAAATTACCTTGTATGCCCTATCGGATACTACAGCCAAAAGTGTTATCAATGTGAACGTATTGACCCATCTGGAGAAGGCAAGAGTTGAATATCTGATGAAAAATGCAAAGACCTTTACTGAATCAAAGCTACAAGCTCAAAAGGAAATACTTGCGATCTTTAATATTGAGAAAAGTGATATGGAGACTTCTGAGAATTTAAATATTTCAGAAACAGGAGATGATAACGGGATCTTATTGGCAATTTCAGCCATCGTGCAAGGGACTCATACAGAAAGTGAATTGACTGAATTATTGTCAAATATAAGCATTGATCTTAAGGAAGACGGAATTTTAAACAATCAAACCTTAGGAACTGATTTAATCACTCAGGCAATTGGTTTGGATACTGTATTGATCAAGAATAATTTAGTTAAGCGCTATATCCATGAAGGGCTTGAATCAAGTATTCCTGATTTTGGTAAATATATTGTACTATTTATTTCAAAAACCAAGTTTGTGGCTACTCCTCCTGTGGTCACTACCAAGAATATTGTTGGATACGCTCAAAAAGGCCCATTTATCAATGGAAGTTCTGTAACGGTTTTTGATTTGCTGGCAGATTTATCTGCAACAGGTAAATCGTATAACTCCCAAATTACAGATAATAAAGGAACATTTCAGTTAAACAATATCGCATTAAGTTCAAACTATATCAATTTAAGGGCTGATGGATTTTATTTCAATGAAGTATCGGGACAACAATCAGCCGCGCAAATTACCTTGTATGCCCTATCGGCTATTGAAGGTAAAACTGATATTAATGTGAATATACTGACCCATTTGGAGAAGGCGAGAGTTGAGTATTTAATAAAAAATGGTAAGTCATTTGCTGAATCAAAGATGCAAGCTCAAAAAGAGATTCTGGCCATCTTTAATATTGAGAAAAGTGATATTCAATCCTCTGAGAATTTAAACATCTCAGAATCGGGTGATGACAATGGAATATTGTTGGCCATATCAGCCATCATGCAGGGTTATCGTTCGGAAAGTGAAATGACAGAATTATTGTCTAATATAAGCAATGACATCAAGGAAGATGGTATTTTAAACAGTGCAGCATTGGGTTCGGCATTAATCAATCATGCTACTATTCTGGATGCAGCTTCTATTAAAAGTAATTTAACGAAACGTTATAGCGACATTGGAGCAACTGTAATCCTTCCTGATTTTGGAAAATACATTGCCAACTTTATATCAAAAACACAATTTGTGGTTACACAATCTCTTATAACATACCCACTAACAGGATTATATGGCGCCAATATCCTCGCATTATCGACTACCAACTATAGTGCCGGGATGAGTGTTGCCATAAGCCTTGCAGCCAAATTGGCCAAAGGAGCTGTATTAAAAATAAAGATTACGTCCTTAAGCGGCGATACAACTACCATTAACTCAACAGACACAACCCAAACTCAAATAATTGTTAGAAAAGCAACTTGGGGGATTCGATTAGGCTCATCCATAAATTGGTCTATTTCAAATTTTGATTTCACAAATTATTATCAAACATTTACAGCAATAGAATCAGATAAATCATGTGATTTAAATTTGATATTTGAGAAGGGTACCTTTAAAATAGACTATTTTGAAATGAATTCTACTGTTCCGACGAGGACCAAAACAATTACTTGTAACTAGGCTCAACAGATCCCAGGAAGACTAACAGGGTTACGGATAATATTCAAAATAAGTGGTCACATAAGAATTCCATCTTTCAAAAGAGATGGAATTCATTCAATATAAAACTTTGGGTAAAGCGCCTGAAAGAAAAAAGTTCTGTGATTATAGCAGGACTTTTTCTATTTTATTGTATGTTTTTTCAAACATATCTATTCTATTTTATGCTTAATTATTGATTTATAGCTGGTTGTATTATTGTATACAATTCTAATAAAAAATAAGATTTGTTAATGATAATTTAATGTTATACCTTAGCACACTATTTACTGAACAATATAGATATGAAATTCGATAAATTTGTTCATAAAGCCGCTTTGGAATACTAAATCCTGACGGACTAATCAAACTGCCGGAATTGACCCACCAGTAATGTTATAGGTGGAATATTCCACGTTACAAGATATTGACTTGTCTTTAATTCAAAATAAAAATAAAAGCTTTGTTCTTAAAAACATGTATCTTTTTAAATTACCTAAAAATTCAAACTTATGAAAACAAATTTACTTCTTTTAATCACATTTATTTCATTATTTTCCTTTTCTTCATTTTCACAAATTAAAGTAGATTGTAATGGGAATGTTGGCATTGGTATTTTTGACATTAATCCAGCTTATCCTCTTACCCTTAATAATGTTATTTTTAAATCTGGTGGAACTCAATCAGATCTAATTATAAATTATGACCCTAATTTATATGGCAAAGCAATATATCCATCAGTTAATAATAATTGCAGATTAGGGCTATCAACTAAACAGTTCTTTGCTATTTATGCTAAAAATTATTACGCAAATAGTTCATTGTTCACTTCGGACAAACGCTTAAAAGAGAATTTTCGTACTATCGATCAGCCGTTAAATAAACTTTTGCAGATGAATGGCCAGAAGTACGACTTCATCAGCCAGGGAACAGATACGATTAAAGATGTGAAAGAGAAACTAAAAAGGTTGAGACTTGAAAAAAACAGGCTTGGATTTGTTGCGCAGGATTTGGAGAAAATATTACCTGATGCTGTTTTTTATTTTGAAGATGAAGACCGTTATTATATCGACTACAATGCAATAATCCCAGTAATAGTTGAAGCCATGAAAGAACAGCAGACTATTATCCAGGAGTTGAAAGACAATATGGCATCAATGGAAGCAAAATATTCTAATAACACTCTTAAAAGTGCTTCAATAATACCTGGGGAATCTGATAATATCACGGATAGCAAAGCTACATTAGATCAAAATGCCCCTAACCCCTTTTCGCAAACAACAACTATTGGTTACACCCTGAATGAAAAGGTTCAGAAAGCAATGATTTGCATTTATGACATGAACGGTGCTCAATTAAAATGCATTCCCTTGGAACTTTCAGTGCATGGCAACATTACCATCAACGGTAATGAATTAAAAGCCGGAATGTATATGTATTCCTTAATTACTGACGGACAATTGATAGATACCAAACGGATGATTCTCACTAATTAATTTTTAAATGAGAAAATATGAGAAAGATAAACATATACAAAGGAAGAGCCAAAAACCTTTTAATGACAGTATTATTATTTTTTATAGCCACATTATCTTATGGTGCGGTTAACTTAGATGTTACACCAGATCAAATTTATTTTAATTACCAGGACGGTTATACCTGTGATGCTTTGACAATCAGCGAGAACGGTACTCCAATTGAATTCGAACCGGAATGGGATAGTAATTATCTTGAACAGCACAAATTTGCATACATTATGAACCAGAATTGCCGAAGTATAAAAGTTCTATTAAATTCTGGTTCGTATGAGGGATTAATGCATCTAATTATAAAGGTTTCATACGATTCAGGTTATAACGATGGAGTTGGAACTATTTGTAACTTATTTATTCCAAATTACGATACTTCCAAATCATATGATGGTATAATTTTGCCTCTGACAGGAGCTTTCCCTACTAGTGTTGGTGTTCATGAATTCCATTGGAAGTGGGAAATATATGCAATACCAGTAAACAACCCGAATTATTGTGCTGCATGGAGCACCCTTCCTACCTACACAAGCCATCATTTTTATACCTTGCTTGCAGCACCACAAGCACCTATGGAAAAGCCTTGGTCTAGTGTACTTGATAAAGCGTGTGTATGGGCAAGTGGGCAGACGACATTGGAAGAAATATCAACCCATATTACAGATTCATTATATAACTGCGGTTTTAAATATGAAGTAGTATGGGGCTCTTATCGATATTCTTATGAGGATAATTTTACACTCTTTCACCTACAACCTCTTATGGAGGATTTGAAAAATCCAACTGGTCTTACAGTAAATTGCGTTGATTTAGCTAGGACAATTGTAATATTTAGTAATGCATTGGGTTCAAATTTAATAGTTAAACGTTTTCTTAATAAGATTGGATGGCAAGGTAATTTTCCAGTAAATTGCATAGATCTAATTGGTTCTACAGTAAATCCAACGAATGATCCATTTTCAACTTATTTATTTGGAGATGATTGCAGGTTAGGAGGTTTTGTAATGCATGCTTTTGCTGAAAACGGTGCCGGTTTTGTTTGGGATGCTACATTAAAATATAATACAGGAAACCCCGATAATGTTTATAACGAGCATAATTTGGGGTGCGGAGTTAAGACCAATGAGGATTTTAAATGGCAATTACCGTGTAATGTGATTGAAAGCACCTATTTTCCTAATTTAATTGATGACTTTGCAAATAATAAAGATTGTTCCGAGACAAATAATTATTTTGGTTATTTCATTGATAGTAGCTTTTCTATATCTTTAAATTAAATTTGGAGGAAATAATATGTATAATAAATTTCTTAAAGTTATCTTGGTAGTTATATTCTGTTACTCATTTGATTATTCATCAGCACAAAATAAAAATTTCGATTACGAAAATTGGACAGGGAAAAATGAGAATGCAAAAAACAATATTGAAATACCCGAACAACTTATGTCTAATTATAATGCCATTTTAAGCAAAGGTTCCAATCCACAATCCTTTTTCTACAAAGTATCAATAGATGATAATGATAAATTAAAGACAGGGAGGTTTCAAGCATGTGTTTTCTTATCTTCCGAAGATGCACAACTTGGGTTAGTGAATTTCTTAAATGAACTCACAACAGCGAATAAACCACCTCGTTTAACAAATGAGGACTACATAGTTGGCGATGTGGCTTTTGGTACCATTTTGAATGGAACATTATTTTTGATATTTACAAGAAATAATGTCATGGTGTTTTTACATGCAGAAACAAATAAAGCAAAAGAAATTGCCCTTGAATTTGATAAATTAATAGTTAAATCACCTGATTGGAATAAGGCTCAAACAAAACCTTCATTTAATATGAAAATTAATTAAACTAGTTTTGTAAACATAAGTAAATTTAAAAAAATAAACTATATGAAAAACCTTATAATATTATTTTTTTTAATTCCCCTTTTCGGTATTGCACAAACTGAAATAAGAAATAAGAAGGCATCGCAATCTAACCATTTAGATATAAAATCAACCTATGTTGAACAAGAAAACTTAATCAATCCTTTAAAAAGTATTTGGCACAAATCGTTGGCTCCTTTGAATATCAAAATGGCTAGTGAGAACAAATATTTGCTGGACTCTGTTTATGCTGTGTCTTTCAATTCTCCAATGGATTCTACAATTGGGTATAAAGAACATTACGGATATGATAAAAAAGGAAATAGAATTGTTACCATAAGGTTTAGTGCCTGCAATGAATGTCCTGGGCCTGGGACAGGAAAAACCGAATTAGCATTTGATGACAATGGAAATTGTACAAGTTCTATTTGGTATAAATGGGATATAAATACAAAGCTATGGGTAGCAATTTTTAAAATAGAACAGACTTACGATTTTGATAGCAGGCCTATCCTGTATTTTGTCATGAAAAATGACAAGACGGATGTCCAGTGGATTAATAGCGAAAAGATAGAGTATTCATATAGCAATAATGGAATTTTATTTGATAATACTCACTATATTTGGGATTCGAATGTAAACTTATGGATAATTTCTTCAAAAGTCAATAAGCAATTTAATGAAAATGGCAACATTATTTTGTCCACTTCTTATACTTATGATGTGACCAATAATCAATTTGTCGGCTCTAAAAAAGAAGAACATTTTTATGAAAATAACATTGAAACGATTTTAGTGCAATATATCTGGGATAAAGCTACAAATCAATGGCTAAATGTATCAAAATATGAATCAAATTATGATTTAAATGGAAATAATACACGTGGAATTATATATAATTGGGAAAGTAATATAAACGAATGGAAAGCATTATATAAAAATGAATCCAACTTTACTTTAAAGGGACAAACAGCAAGCAGTACCAGTTTTGACTGGGATAACTCCAACAACCAATGGATAGTCACAGAAAAAAATGAATATAGTTATGATGCCAACAATAATGTGGTAGAATTGATAAATAGCAAATGGAATACTTCTGTAAGCCAATTGGTTAACGAATATAAATCTGAACATATTTATAATACAAATGGGCAATTAACTGCTGATCTAACTTCATTATGGGATCGAACAAACAAATCATGGTATTATACTGATAAGAATGAATTTATTTTTGACAGCAATGGAAATAAAACATTGGATATTAATTATACACTTAACAGAAAAAATAACCAGTTTATAATTGGATACAAAAAATTATATTATTATTCGCTTCATACTCTTACCGATAATTTGTATATTTCAGAAAACCGAAAGGTAAAACTCTACCCTAACCCTACCGATGGGATGTTTACCCTTGAAATTAATGACCGTTCAGTTACCCAGTGTGAGTTGTTCAATTCAAATGGTCAGTTGCTTAAAACATTGCCAGTTGAACAAGGAGTGAACAACTATACTATCAGTGATTTAAAAGAAGGTTTATATCTGATTAAAATAAAATTAAAGGAGGGAATACTGGTTAAGAAAATAATTAAAAATTAAAGCTCAGAATTATATAGAAGGAAATAGAAATAAATCTCATCTTGTATCTGGGGATTTTAATCTGTGGAAAATTGAATATAATTGACTAAACTGTATGTTGTTTTTTGAAGTTATATATCTTGTGATAAAAACACACTCTAAATAATAGTTTCTATATAATGAAACCTTTTAATTATCTTTGTAGTAAAAATGAACAATTAAATGGATAAGAATTTTGACATTGAATTTTTAGATGAAGCATTTAAGTTTCTTAGTGGACTTGAAAATAAACATTACGAAAAAATTCTTTTTAATATTCGTAAAGCGCAGACAGATCGCGATCCTGAATTGTTCAAAAAATTAATGGATGAAATCTGGGAATTTAGAACACTTTATCAAGGTTTTCACTATCGCTTACTTGCATTTTGGGATAAGACAGATTCTCGACACACATTAGTTATCGCGACACATGGATTTATAAAAAAACGAAGTAAAGTACCTGACAATGAGATTCAAAAAGCAATCCAACTAATGAATAAGTATTTTGAAGACAAAGAAAAACTTAAAATGGATAAGAAATGAAAACATACACATTGGATGAGGTTACTGATCAGCTTATTGGCGAAATTGGTACCCCTGAGCGGGATACGTTTGAATATGAATTACAAATGGATTTAATTGGTCAAACCATTAAACAGACAAGGCAAGAACGCCATTTGACGCAGGAAGAATTGGGGAAAATGATTGGAGTTCAAAAATCTCAGATTTCAAGAATAGAAAGTAATGCAAGTAATGTAACTATTGACACATTAATGCGGGTTTTTAATGCTTTACAGGCAAAAGTTAAACTTCAAATTGAATTGCCTCACTTTAAAATCAGTCTGGGACAATAATCAATGATTTACAACCGCAAGAATGGTTTCCACAAATGACCTTTAAAAGGCTGATATTCATAAGTATAGAAAATTTTTAAATCAAAACAGCCGGACTGCAGGTTTTATAAGCAGTACTTTGAAGAGGATATGTAACTTGCAATTTTATTAATACATTATACAGTTTAATTCTTTTTACTTCAGCATAAATTATTGTCTTTGAACTACGTATATTTGCATGGCCGCAATGGCTATAATAAATGTATATCACAATTCAATTATCAATTAGAACGGCATGACTTTAATTAAATCAATATCAGGTATTCGCGGCACCATTGGCGGTAGGCCAGGGGAGGGACTGAGTCCGCTTGATGTAGTAAAATATACCGCTGCGTATTCTGAATGGGTAAAAATGCAGCATCCCAATAAAGCGATTACCATTGTTGTAGGTCGCGATGCCCGTATTTCTGGACCAATGGTGCAGTCATTAGTTGTAGCTACCCTCTGCGGAATGGGTTGCAGGGTCGTGGACCTTGGCATGGCTACTACACCAACTACTGAAATTGCTGTGACAGGTGAAAAGGCGCAGGGTGGTATCATCCTGACTGCCAGTCACAATCCCAAACAGTGGAATGCACTTAAGTTGCTGAACGATCAAGGTGAATTTCTGAATGCTGCTGAGGGAGCGATCGTGTTGGACATTGCTGAACATGAATCATACCTATTTGCAGAGGTTGATGACCTGGGTACAGTTTTGACAAAAGACTACCTGAACATTCATATTCAACAGGTACTTGCCTTGAAACTGGTTGATGTTGAGGCTATTCGGAAAGCTAATTTCAAAGTGGCCATAGACGCAGTAAACTCGGTGGGAGGAATTGTGATTCCGGCATTGCTCAAAGCTTTGGGAGTGAACGATATAGTTGAAATTAACTGTGAAGCTACAGGTCATTTTGCACATACGCCTGAACCTATCCCTGAAAATCTTGTTGAGACTGCTGCAATTATTCGCCAAGGGGCTGTAGATGTGGGTTTTGTGGTTGATCCTGATGTAGACCGATTGGCAATTATAAGCGAAGATGGATCTATGTTTAACGAGGAATATTCGCTTGTGTCTATTGCCGATTATGTATTGAGCCAGACTCCCGGCAACACGGTATCCAATTTATCATCATCGAGAGCGCTGCGGGATATTACTGAAAGAAATGGTGGAACTTATTGTGCTTCAGCAGTTGGGGAGGTCAATGTGGTTTCAAAAATGAAAGAAACCAATGCTGTGATTGGCGGTGAAGGTAATGGGGGAATCATCTATCCTGCTTCACATTACGGACGTGATTCGCTGGTTGGTATAGCATTATTCCTGAGCCTGTTGGCCAAATCGGGATTGAAATGTTCTGAGTTGCGCCGTACATATCCAGACTATTTCATCTCCAAAAATAAAATAGCACTTACTTCAGATATTGATGTGGATGATATCCTGGATAGAATGAAACTAAAATATGAACGCGAACAGGTTACAGATATTGATGGGGTGAAAATTGATTTCGCTGATCGTTGGGCACATTTACGCAAGTCAAACACCGAGGCCATCATCCGTATCTATGCCGAAGCGCCTTCTATGACGGAGGCTGATGAACTGGCTCAAAATATTATTCAGGATATAAGGTTATTGATCTCCTGAAAGTTTTTTAAACTATAATGATGAGAATCGAAAGGGCAACCACACAGGGTTGCCCCTACAGTGCTCTTCATTCCAACTATTGTTGTTGGATTTCCCCTTTTTCCTTTATTAATTCTTCGGCAATTTGTTGCTTTTCACGAATGACGGCTTCCTGGTTTTTTATTTCAAGTTCATTTTGTGCTATTTGGTTTCTTGCTGATTGAATTTCCAATTCTTTGGATTTGATTTTTCCTGTCAAAGTTCTGATATCCCTAGGGTACTTTGCTCTTTCCTTTTCCAGAAATTTTAATTCAGCTTTGGTTTTCTTATAATTTGTCGAATCTAAAGGGATCTCTGAAAATTGCTGCTTCTTTAAATCAATAGATTCAATTAAGTTTGCACTGTCATTTCTAAGTATAGCAATTCTGGAGTTATATTCCTGTATCAATGTTTCGTAACGGCTGATTGATTTTTCAGCTCTCAGTGTACTGGCATTCAGCTCTTTTAAAACGCTCTCTTCTCTCGATAACTCCCTGTTAGCCGTCTTGATATTTTCATCCACCACATTTCTATAAGCTTTAACACCGAAATCAGACACAAAGTCTGCAATTAAGTTCAGTCTGCTGTCATCGGTATTGGATGGATCAATAAAAACGGAATCAGTATATTGAAAAAATGCAATGAGTTGGCACCCTTCAGGCATCTGAGTGATAATAGCATAAACATCCATCGGACTGCTTGAGATTTTTCCCAATTCAATTGACCTTATATGCAATTCGTCCCTTTTTTTATCCATTGTCAAACGATTGCGGCGTGTCTTTTTATCCTTACTTTTAAAAACGTTACCCACCTGGGTAGTGAAATTTTTGACTCGTTTATCGACCGTTCTGTTGTTCACATATTTCTTCCAACGATTTTCTATGTCCAGTACTTTTGATTCAGGAATTAACACAGTGAAGGTTGCTTTAGGACCCAGAGACGTCTCTTTTACCGCGCCTTCGACCTCTATTTTGTTCTGAGAATTGACATTCAATGCCCATGACATTACAACTAAAAGAATGACCAATAGTTTCATTGTGATCTTATTTTTAAATATAGAATACAGCTATCCAATCCCTTTTGTTTATGTTTTTAAATGAATTTATTGGATTTTCTTTAAATTGTCTTTTTTCTTCACCAGGTGGTAATGTGAGGTAAGTTTCTTTAGTTCCCTTTTATCATCACTCCCTGACACTGAAGCTATAATCTTTTCCAGCGGCAGATGGAATGTTGGTCCGAAGAAATCCTTGAATCCTTTGTCATGCGAGCCGTTCTGACCCACAAACCTCTTCTGGCGTAACTTCTCGGTATAGTCCGACTGCGAATACGTTTTTTGAGGGACTACCCGTTTGATATCCTTGAGGGTTAGCTGAAGATTCCTCATTTGCTGAACTGCATTATCCCTTACATCTACCTGCTTTAATACATTGATACGAGGTTCGAGCATAATGATTTTCCCATTGTCATCGCTATTGGCGAACTGCCTTTGGTATCCAAAAGTGAGTATAAGAAACCTCATTTTATAATAAGTTAGTTTGCAGGAACTAATATACAACTTTTTTTGCTTAATAAATCATAAATAGAATGAAAAATATCAAAAGCGGGGTAGCCTATTTTTTTGAAAAAGATATAAAAATCAGTCAATTTCAAGCAATTTCATAAAATGTTTATTTTAATTACTTATTTGGCATAAAAATTGATCGAATTTTACGTTAAGAACATATCAATTCAATTGCTAATGAATGTAAATGGAGAGTTGAAATGCCAATTTTTTTTCGTTCATTCACCGATTGGAATAAAGCCAACTAAAAATACTTATTTGATTCAACCATGAATACCAAAAAGATCCTCTATGTAGCAGTACCTACAGTATTACTGTTAGTCCTCTATTTATTTTTTGCCAAAGGAGAAACAGATTTAACCCATGTTACCGTCAATGTTGAACGTGGAACTTTCAATTCAATAGTCTTTTCATCGGGACAATTGGAATCGGAGAAGTCTGTTAGCGTAGAGATACCTGAAAAGCTGAAAGATCGTACCCTCCATATTTATGAATTGGCCATCACTGATTTGGTTGATGAAGGAACCTGGGTTGATTCAGGTGATTATGTTGCGACTCTGGATCACAAAGCAGTGGAGGAACAAATAAAGCTGGCACAGGACGAGATGGAGAAGACGCTGTCGGAGTATGAAGACGGCAAGATTGATTCGAACCTTAACCTCAGCAATCAACGCGACGTGATTGTTAATGCGAAACTGGATATGGTTGAGAAGAAGATTATCATGGATGAATCGATTTACGAATCTCCTTCCATTCAGAAAAAAGCGGCTATGGACAATGATAAAGCTGCACGTAAACTGGAGCAGGAGCAAAGAGCTTATGTGCTGAAGACGCAGCAGGAAGGAAATAAAGTACTACGCCGATATATTAATTACAGGCAGGTTTTGGAACGTTCACAGGAACTCGATAAACTGTTTGGGTCCTTGGAAGTGATGGCCCCCAAAGCTGGAATTCTGACTTACCTAAAATTTCCATGGGGCGAAATTATAAAGATCGGATCGAAGGTGGGACTCTACAATACCACCATTGCAACAATTCCTGAGATGACCAACCTGATTTCGAGGACATATATCAACGAGATTGACATTTCGAAGATCAAAAACGGACAGAAAGTAAAGCTTGGTATTGATGCTTTTCCTGATAAACAATTAAATGGTGAGGTATTGACAGTTGCGAACATTGGGCAGGCCATGCCCAATAGCGATGCTAAAGTGTTTGAGGTGAAGATAAAAATCTTCGGCATTGATAAGGACCTCAAACCGGCCATGACAACTAGCAATGGCATTGAAGCGGGTACTTTTCTTGACACTATCATGGTTGCTTCGGATGCTATTTTTGAAAACGACAGTTTGAAATTTGTATATATCGGTCAAAAATCACCAGTAAAACAAATTGTTTGGCTGGGTGATGAGAATGAGAATCAAGTGTTGATTAAAAAAGGTCTCAAGGCAGGCGATGTGGTTTGGCTGACTGAACCAGAGAATGCTGCTGAACTGAATTACAAAGGCGTTGAGATTTATGCTGAAATGAAAAAGGAGAAGGAGAATGCCAAGATTCTTGCTGATAAAGAAAGAGACGAGCTGATAAGGAAGCAGGCGCTCATTGTACCTGTGAAGGCATCAAGCACTATAAAACTTACGGCTCCCAGGTTAATTGACAGGAAAAATAATTAAGCGACTATGATTTTCAAGAAATACTTTCATGATATAGTAATTGGCTTTGAAGCAATTATTGCCAATAAACTGAAATCAATATTAACTGCCTTGGGTATCATCTTCGGTGTTGCTGCTGTTATCAGCATGATGGCCATAGGTAATGGGGCCGAACAGGAAATTCTGGAGCAGATAAAGATGGTGGGTGTCAATAATATCATTGTGAATCCTAGCCAGATTTCAACAGATGGAACCACTGACAGTGAGACCGATCAAGCAGGAGGCAAAAAGTTCTCCAGAGGATTGACAATGCAGGATTTGAATGCCATGCAGCAAGTTATACCTACCATAAGTATGATAAGTCCTGTAATTTCTTACCATTATTCAGCCATTATTGACGGAAAAAGCAAGCCTATCGTTCTGGAAGGCGTGAATTCCAATTACTTCACCATATTTAACATCCAGTTGCAATCTGGCGAGATATTTAAACCCATTCAGGGAGAAGCAGGCCAGCCGGTATGTATCATCGGTGACAATATCAAGACCGTATTTTTCAACCAGGAGAATCCAATCGGCAAGTCGATCAAATGTGGACAGATCTGGCTGAAGATCATCGGGGTAGTCGAACGTCGTGATTTTACAGCTTCAGCTTCCGACGAAATGGGAATCAGCAGTTCAGACAATAAAATATTTGTTCCCGCACAAACGATCCTGATGCGTTTTAAAAACAGAGGTCTGATAAGGGCTGATGAGGTGGAGCGTTCAAGTGCCCGCCGACGCCAAGTTGTATCCACAGGTCAAAGTGTATTGGCTGAGGCGGATGACAAGAATCCAAATCAACTGGATAAGATTATCCTTCAGGTTAAGGAAACTGAACAGCTGGGAGTTACAGCCAATATTGTAAAGCGGTTGCTGTTACGCCGTCATTCAGGATTATATGATTTTGAGGTGACCATTCCCGAATTGCTTCTCAAACAACAGCAGCGGACCAAGAAAGTCTTCAACATTGTTTTGGGAGCCATTGCAGGTATTTCACTCATCGTAGGAGGGATCGGTATTATGAATATCATGCTGGCCTCTGTAATGGAGCGTATTCGTGAAATTGGTACACGACAGGCCATCGGGGCTTCACGGAAAGATATTGTGGCTCAGTTTTTGGCTGAATCGACCCTGATAAGCATCTCAGGAGGCATTATAGGGATTATTTTGGGCGTGATACTTTCAAAAGTCATTACTGTAGCCTTCGATATAAAAACCATCATTTCATTCTTTAGTATTTTCATTGCATTCGGCGTTTCAGCCCTTGTCGGAATCATGTTTGGCTATATGCCTGCCAAGCGGGCTGCCGAAAAAGATCCTGTTGAATCATTACGTGCCTAACCTATAAACAAACCAACTATAAAATGAACAAGATATTTCTTTTAGTGATAGTCCTTATTTCAGGATTTGGCCTTCGGGTAAATGCCCAGCAGGAAGACTTTAGCCTGAGTCTGGATGAAATGATTAAACTTGGAAACCAGAATTCATTGGATGCTTTCAGGTATAAAAATACCTATCTTTCAAGCTATTGGGAGTTTAGGTACTACAAAGCTGATAAGTTACCGAGCTTGACACTGAATGCTACTCCACTTGAATTTAACCATTCACAGAGTCGTGAGTGGAGTGAAAAGGATTCCACATATAATTATTATCTGGTTTATTATGCCAATTCTGATGTAGGTTTGCAGATGAACCAAAAGGTTGGATTAACTGGAGGTAATCTGTTTGTCAATTCAAATTTGGGAATGCAGAAGAATTATAGTGGAAAAAGAACTACAGATTATACTTCGACTCCTGCAAGTATTGGGTACTCTCAGACGTTAAACGGATTTAATGCATTAAGATGGGAATCCAAGATTGAACCTCTCAAATATGAGAAGGCAAAAAAAGGGTTTATTCAGTCTCAGGAAACACTTGCAATGAAATCAACATCCATGTTTTTTGATCTGGTTGAAGCTCAGATTCAGTTAAAGATTGCAGTCAACAGTTTATCGAATGCTGATACCTTATATAAAATAGGTAAGGGACGTTTCCAGGTAGGAACCGTTACCCAGGACGAATTGCTGAACCTTGAGCTGAACCAGCTGAATGCTATACAGGCTTTAAGTGTTGCCAAACTGGAGGTCGAAAGATCGCAATCAGGATTGAATTCGTATCTGATGCTAAGTAAAAAAACCAAGATTAACTGCTTGGTACCTTCCGTCATTCCTGAAATGCAAGTCAATGCAGATGAGGCATTGAGCCTGGCATTGAAGAACAATCCTACTATTCTGGATCAGGAACAACAAATGCTCGAACAAGATAGGGAAGTTGCGCGGGCCCATTCAGAATCAGGATTGAGTACCAATATTGTGGCTATTTATGGTCTCAACCAAAAATCCGCAGATTTTGCCAAGGTATATGATTCTCCCAGTCCAAGACAGCAGGTGACAATTGGATTGAGGGTACCTATTCTTGATTGGGGACGAAATAAGGGAAGGATGATGATGGCTGAATCAGACCGTGAGGTGGTGAATGCACGTGTCAAACAAGCACGTATCGACTTTGAACAGAATATAATTCAATCGGTGATGGAATTCAACCTTCAAGCTGAGCAGGTTCGAAATGCAACCAAAGCAGATATTGTGGCTCAAAAGGGTTATGAGGTTACCTTTCAGCGGTTTCTGATTGGTAAAGTGGATGTGATCAAACTCAATCTTGCACGCAATGATCGTGAATCGGCAAAAAAAGCATACATCAATGCCATCAAAACCTACTGGAATTACTTCTACCGATTACGTATGCTTGCATTACATGACTTTGTAACAGGAGTAAGCCTGAGCGCTGAATATGATAAAATTATTCAAAAATAACCGATATGAATAAAAACAAAAAGTACCTGATTGTTGCCGCTTCAGTAATTGCTGTTGCAGTGGTAGTATTCTTTTGGTTTAGGATAATTCCTGCATCTGGGAAAAGCTATAAGGTAAAGAGAGGTAATCTGGAATCGGTTATTAACTGCAAGGGTGAAGTTAAAGGAGAAAAATTTGTAGAAATCAATCTCCCTAATGAAATTTGTGACGAGGAATTGCGAATCTATCAGATAAAAATTGTCGATGTAATTCTTGAAGGAAAAGTAGTCAAAAAAGGCGATTACATTGCCAAAGTGGATGAAAGCCAGATTATGAACATGATGACTGCCCAAATATTGGATAAAGAGAAAACTGATGCCGATCTTCGCAATACAATCCTTGACTCAACGGTTACTCTTTCCAATAAGCGCCAGGACATTATCAATGCGGTACTCGACCTGGAATATGAAAAGATCGACCTTGAACAATCCAAATATGAATCTGAAGCCTATCAGCGTAAAACCCAGATGAGTTATAAAAAGGCTGAATTGGAGGTTCAAAAAATAAGGAGAGATTATTTGTTGGCAAAGAACAGACTGAAAATCCAGGTGGGAAGGTTCCAAACATGGGTCAACAGGCTCCAAAAACAGATTGATAGTTACCAGGTAGCAATTGCGGCAACAACCATTAAAGCTCCCAGCGATGGAATTGTAATGTTTGCCAAGGACCATTCAGGAAAAACATTCGGTAAAGATTCAGAGATCAGTATATGGCGACCTTTAATTGCCACGTTGCCTGATATGTCGGTTGTAATTACTGAAACTTACATCAAGGAAATTGATATTGCCAAGGTTCACCTCAACGATAGTGTGCGTATTTCCATTGATGCTCTGCCTGACCAGGTTTTCCTGGGAAATGTAATCAAGATTGCTACCATTGGTGAAGATCATAAGGATTTTGATATGAAAGCATTTAAGATTATCATACGTTTCGAAAAATCTGATGTGGGTCTCAAACCCGGCATGAGTTCCAATAACGACATTGTTGTAAGTAATTTCAGAGATAAATTGTTGGTCCCACTTCAGGCCATTTTTACTAAGAACGGAAAGAAAATTGTTTATCTGAAAAAGAGTGGACACATAACTGAGCAACCCATAGAAGTGATTGCCCAAAATGAAGTATATGCTTCTGTTGAGACAATCTTAAAAGTGGGTGATGTGCTTTTACTTTTTCAGCCTGAGGAATTTAAAGTTGAAGCTGAAAAGATTGCCAGCAGGGAATAGATTCACAGTGAGTTAGAATTCCAATATTTATTTACCTGAGTTCGATGTGAGGTATTAATAATTTATACCATCAACTTTATTTTATTTCCGTCGAAATGCCATAATGCCAAAATGCCATAATGCCACTCTACCCATTTCACAAATGGCGGAGTGGCATTATGGCATTTTGGCATTATGGCATTTCAGCGCACAAGGAATTCTATTTATTTCTAAAGAAAGACAATACGATCATAGAATAGTGTATTTTGCAGTCAGATAGCATTGCCATCCTGCATGTGATCGCTCTTTATCTGCAACGGTGAAAACAGTATGAATCATCCTATCTGCAAATTACGGAGATTACGGAACCTGCTTATTTCCGTAATTCCGTAATATAGACTTATACCAGACTTCCTAAATTAGTTGATACCATTAATTCAGTGATAGGTCGCTATTGGCCTTATGTGGAAAAATAAATCTTTAGAATAAAACTGAAAGAATGATTATCAGTTTTTTAATGATCCTGCTAATTCCAACACGGTATTGAATAAGTACGATCAAATAAATAACTTTGTGTTTGTGTCTGTTGTAATAGTTTTTTAGGGTAAAACAATATATTAACAATTATTTGAAATTTGTTCTATGTTGATTAAAGGTTTTGTATATTTGGGGATTCTAATAATACCGCTACACTAAGCCAACTCGATGAGATTTTTCTTACTTTGTATGTTGTTATTACTGAATATTATAACCTATTCATTTGAAAACCAGATTTCTTCAATCAGGGTTTTAAATGCAGATACGGTTGTTCACAAGAACAATGGAAACATAATTCTTCACATCAAAAAAGCGAATAGTCCTATCAAGATTGATGGACTGATCAGCGAACCTGATTGGGAAAATGCTGAAAAGGCAAATAATTTCCGTCTGGTACTGCCGGTTGATACGGGTTTGGCTAAATCGAAATCGGAAGTTGTAATGTCCTATGACGACAAGTCATTCTACCTTGGAATTACATTTTTTGATACCATTCCAGGCAAACGGATTATGGAATCATTCCGTCGCGATTTTATCTTCAGTAACAATGACAATGTACTTGTCTTTTTTGATACTTTCCTTGATCAGACCAATGGCTTTTCTTTCGGAGCCTCTGCATCAGGGGCCAAATGGGATGGAACCATGTCGGGAGGCAGCGCCATAAATCTGAACTGGGATTGTAAATGGGACTCAAAAACTACACAATATAAAGATCGCTGGGTGACTGAAATGAAGATTCCTTTTCGATCCATACGTTTTAAATCGGGAACGGATAAATGGTATGTCAATTTTAGCAGGCTCGATATGAAATCGAATGAGAAATCATCATGGGCACCTGTCCCAAGACAATTTCCAACAGCGAGTCTTGCTTATACCGGTGTTTTGCAATGGGACAAACCGCTTCCCAAATCTAAAATGATGTTTTCAGTTATTCCATACCTATTCGGCAGTGCATCAAGGGATTTCGAAGCAGGAGGAAAGACAAAATATCATAAGGATTTCGGATTCGATGCCAAATTGGGATTAACCACCTCAATGAATCTTGATCTTACCTATAATCCTGATTTTTCTCAAGCGGAAGTTGATCAACAGGTTACCAATCTCGACAGGTTTGAACTGTTCTACCCAGAGAAGCGTCAGTTCTTTCTGGAGAATAGTGATCTCTTTTCAGGTTACGGATTTGCTTCAGTGACTCCGTTCTTTTCCCGCCGAATTGGGTTGGATGCTCCGGTTCTGGCAGGTGCACGTCTTAGCGGAAGTCTTGATAAAAACTGGCGCTTAGGCCTACTGGATATGCAAACAGAACAAACAACGGATCAGTTATCTCGTAATTTTATGGTAGCTTCACTTCAACGTAAATTGTTTGCCAGATCAAATATAGGGATGATTTTTGTGAACAAGGAATCAATGGACGAACCGGGTCCACAGAAGTTTAACCGTATTGCAGGGATTGACTATAACCTGGCGAGCAGTAATAATAAATGGTTTGGTAAAATGTTTTATCATCAATCATTTAACCCTGAGAATCCAGGCAAACAATATGCTCAAGGTACTTATATAGCCTATAATGCCCGACAACTGCATGGTGCTATTGTACAATCCTCTGTTGGCGAAAATTATATTGCTGAATCGGGATATGTTCCCCGCAAAGGATATCAGCGCATGAATGCAGAGTGGGGTTATTTATGGATTCCAAATAAGTTTATTGTCAGTCATGGATTCTCGATGCAGGGAAATTATTATTTCAATCCAGAGTACAATGTTCAGCTGGATCATGAACTGACACTACTGTATAAATTTGAATTCAAAAACCGGGCATTCATCGATGGGGGAATAAAAAATAACTACACGCGTCTGAGCGAAGATTTTGATCCGAGACAGATCAATGACACTGTTTTATTAAAAGGAACTGAATATAATACATATTCGGGATTTATCGATTACTGGTCGGATAACCGTAGAATGTTTAATTATTCGCTAACAGCTGCAACCGGTGGGTTTTATAGTGGTAGAATGAATCAGATTAAAGGTCAGTTGATTTATCGCTTCCAACCATATCTGAACTTGACGTTTAATTTTTCCTATACTGAAATTCTCCTTCCATTGCCATTCGAACGGGCCGATTTTTGGCTCCTGGGACCCAAACTCGATCTGACATTGAGTGATAAAGTTTTCTTTTCGACCTACGTCCAGTACAATGAGCAAATTGACAATATGAATATCAATATGCGGTTTCAATGGCGTTATAAGCCCGTTTCTGATCTCTTCTTGGTATATACCGACAATTACTATACAGGCAATTGGAGTCCCCGCAATAGGGCACTTGTGGTGAAATTATCGTATTGGTTTAATTGATCTCATAAAGTTAGATCGATTTAAGGATAACTCAAGCGAGTACATTCATATAAAGGATTTTTATCATTAGTTTCTATACTAACACTCCGCCAAACCGCCAAACCGCCAAGACCGCCACTTGTCTTTTTAATCTTACGAAGGAATTAGTGAACTATTAGAATGACAAGTGGCGGTCTTGGCGGTTTGGCGGTTTGGCGGTTTAACTGAACTGTAATAGGAATGTTCAGGGATTTCATTTGTTTTGACAGAGCGCTTTTTCGTAGAAGGCATGAAAGATAGTCTTGCCTACCTTATTTTACTCAATTTACCCAATTTACTCAATTTACATACTTTGCCAATTTACACACCATGCCAATTTACATACCATGTAAATTGAGTAAATTGAGTAAATTGGTAATTAAATGCTTCAGGAATTGCACTTTTACAATTGAAAAGTTAATGCTAACTATTTGAGGATTTATTCAACTCAGAACTTTTCAAAAACTCCCAGTCCGAAAAGTGCAAAATCATATTTAATAGGGTCTTCAGGATCAAATTCACGTAGTCGGGCTGTGATTTCCTCCACTGCTCTCCAGTCGTTTTGTGTTCGGGTAAGCAGTCCAAGTTTACGTGCCACATTTCCAGTATGAACATCAAGCGGTAACATAAGAGCAGATGATGGAATTTGCTTCCAGAGACCAAAATCAACACCAAACTGGTCGGATCTTATCATCCAGCGAAGAAACATATTGAGACGCTTGGCCGCAGCGCCTTTTACAACATCTGAAACATGTTTTTCAGTACGGTGTTCATGTTCAAGCTCAAAAAAGACTTTTCTAAAATGAAGCAGTGCGCTGAATATAGTTTGGTCTTTCTGAAATCCAATGTTAAAAATAGATTCTAATCCTCCATGATTAAGGTATATATTTCGCAAAGACTTTAGAAAATACTGACAATCGATTCCATTGAAAGTGCGGTGTTTAAAATCAGCGAATGTGCTCCATTCAACTTCTGAAGTATTGAGAAGAAATTCAAGGGGATTATTGTCCATTCGATGAATTATGCTCAGCGCGTTACGGATTATAGTTGGCCTTTGTCCCCATGAAAGTGTAGCTGAGAGAAATCCTGCAATTTCAATATTTTCCTTGGTAGTAAATAGGGCAGGGACCTGAATCGGATCAGTTTCAATAAAAACAGGATGATTGAATGATAAATACTTCTGATCTAAAAACGAATGAATATGTTCAAATGGTTCGGGCATTTATTTTCTTCCTTTTTTTGAAAACTGAATACAACTAATTACTTTTATATATATCCTATCGGAGAGTGCTTTGCATGAAAAGACATACCTTAATGTTTAGCCGAACCAATGGTTGGCCAATTCTCATTTTCAAATGATGATTAAACCGAACTCACGTTATTTCAGAAATTCAACCATTCAACCTATTAACGATTGCAGATTAACGATTAACGATTGCAGATTAACCATCTAACCCTCAATTAACCCATCCTTCATGCGGATGATGCAGTCGCTTTGGGCAGCAAAACTTTCGTCGTGAGTCACAATCACAAGGGTCTGTTTGAATTGGTCGCGCAGGGTGAAAAACAATTCGTGAAGGTCTTCGCGGTTCTTGGTGTCTAGGTTTCCAGATGGTTCATCAGCCAGGATAACCGATGGATTATTGATGAGTGCTCTTGCTACTGCTACACGTTGGCGTTCACCACCCGAAAGTTCATTGGGCTTGTGGTTCAGCCGATGCGATAAACCTAAAAAAGCCAGATACTCACGGGCTTTTTCTTCAGCCTCCTTTTTGGAGACTTTTGCTATAAATGCAGGAATACATACATTCTCGAGTGCCGAAAATTCAGGTAAGAGATAATGAAATTGAAATACGAATCCTATTTGTCGGTTTCTGAAGTCGGCCAATTGCCGCTCTTTCATTACCGATATATTTTGGTTTTTGATAAACACATTTCCCGAGTCAGGTTGACTTAAACTGCCGATGATTTGAAGTAAAGTAGTTTTTCCTGCACCGCTAGGTCCAACGATAGAATAAAGCTTCCCGTCAGGAACTTCAAGGTCAATGCCCTTCAATACTTGAAGTTCTCCAAACGATTTAGTTATTTTTTCGACCTTTATCAAACCTTGAAATTCTTATATAGAGAAATCATTTTCTTTTTTGACCTCTTTGATGGTCGTATCCGACTCAGTCTTTACTTCATCATTAACTGTGCTGGTCAGATTATCCACTCCCGTCTTAACATCATCATTGATAGTGCTGGTCAGATTATCAGCTCCAGTCTTTACATCCTTCATGTAGGTATCAGTACTGCTTTTTACATCATCTTTTATCTCCTGAAGGTCAGTTTTGATATCACTGGTTTGTTTATTGATTCCCTCCTGAATATCTGATTTTACATTTTGTATGGTTGACTTAAGATCGCGAATCTCATCACCAATACCACCACCACTTTCATTGATTTCACGTTTGATTTCATTGGTAGCTTTCTGAAATTCGCGCATGGCTTTACCCATCGTTTTGGCGATATCAGGTATTGCTTTGGATCCAAAGAACAACAATGCCACAAAAATGATTAATACTATTTCACCTCCACCCATAATAAAAATAAATAAATGGTTGACCATTTTTAAAAACTCCACAAATATACAAACTTGTTCATTAATTTGAATGAAGATGATAAAGAATGATTGCTATGTTCGAGTATTTTATACAAAAAAGCAGGAATTCCATCCCTAAATTGTTGGATGAAATCCCTGCTTCAATTTTATTTGAAATCTATAGAATTACAATTTTGCAACTCCCTTGGTTTTCCTGATTGTATCGTATACAATTGGGGCCGCATTAAATACCGATGAATAGGTACCTACGCCGATACCAATCAACAATGCAAAAGTGAAACCTTTGATGGAAGTTCCACCGAAAATGAAGATTGCAAACAGCACGATCAAAACAGTTAACGAAGTACTAAAGGTACGACGCAGTGTTGAGTTCATAGCATGATCCATCGTTTCTGCCAATGGACGTTTGGGGTATAAGTGCCTGTATTCACGGATACGGTCATAAATGATTACCGTGTCGTTGATCGAATATCCAATTACGGTCAATATAGCCGCTATAAATGCCTGATCAATTTCAAGTGAGAATGGCAAGAAGCCGTATAATAAGGAGAAAGCTCCCATTGTAATGATGGCATCATGAGCCAAAGATACAACCCCACCCAATCCATATTGCCACTCGTTGAATCGAACTACAATATAAAGGAAAATTAATAATAGTGAGAAGAGAACTGCAAGAGCAGCGTCTCTGGTGAGCTTATTTGAAATGGTTGGCCCCACTTTTTGAGAACTCTTCAGGTTAACTTTGGAGAACGTTTCTTCAGAGACATCACCGATGAAGTTACCGCTTTTAAGTCCCTGGTACAATAGGTTTTCTACTTTATTATCAATATCAGCTCTTACATCTTCAATCATATAACCAGTTGTGATTCGAACTGTGTTTGAATTGCCGTAGGTTTTTACTTCTGGAGTTGAATTGAATACTGGAGACAAAGTGCTCTTAACATCATCTACTTTAACATCTTTGTCGAAACGAACCACATAAGTACGTCCTCCTTTGAAGTCGATTCCTTTATCGAAACCACGAACGGCAAACGATACCAGTGAGACGACAATCATAATACATGAAATCGTATAGAAAATTTTCCTTTTTTCGATAAATGGAATTTTCACAAAACGTAACCAGTTTTTAGTAAACTTGGTAGTAAAGGTAATTTCCTTGTTTTTTTCAAGCTGACGTTCAAAAATCATGCGTGTAATAAAGATCGAAGTAAACAAGGAAGTAAGAATACCAATGATCAGGGTAGTTGCAAATCCTCTGATCGGTCCTGAACCAAATATATAAAGTACAATACCTGTCAATAGGGTAGTTAACTGACCATCGATGATGGCCGAATAAGCAGCATTGAAACCGTCAAAGACAGCAAGCCGAACCGATTTACCGGCTAAAACCTCCTCTTCAATACGTTCATATATCAACACGTTGGCATCAACAGCCATACCCATAGTCAATACAATACCTGCGATACCTGGAAGGGTTAATACAGCTCCGATCGAAGCGAGAATTCCAATCAGGAAGAATATGTTCACAATCAATGCAACGTTTGCAGCCATACCTGCTTTACGGCTATAGAAGAATAACATGTATATCAAAACAAGTCCAAATGCGATGATAAACGAACCCAAACCACTTGTGATTGCTTCCTGTCCCAATGATGGACCTACAACCTCTTCAGCCATAATCACTGCCGGTGCAGGCATCTTTCCTGATTTCAGAATGTTCGCTAAATCCTTCGCTTCTTCAATGCTTTCCATTCCTGTGATAGACGAACGACCGCCTGAAATTTCACCATTTACATTTGGAAATGAACGTACATAACCATCAAGAACAATGGCAATAGATTTTCCCACATTGTCTTTGGTAAGGCGGGCCCAAACTTTAGCGCCTTCGCTGTTCATGGTCATGCTAACTTCAGGACTACTTCCCATGTTGGATAATTCCTGACGTGCATCAGTAATCACATCTCCTTCAAGAGGTGCACGACCATCACGGCCTGTTACTTTTATGGCTATCAACTGGAAGAATTTACCTTCTTTGTCTCTGGCCTTTGCAGTCCATCTGAATTCCAGGTTACGTGGCAACAATGCTTTTACCTGATTCATTTTCAAGTAAGTGTTAACTGTCGCGGTGTCTTTGAAATGTGCAATTCCAACAGCAGCTCCGGGAAACATTTGACCTTGGGCATTTATACTTGGCTGCAAGATTGAAAATAAAGGATTTTGTTTCTTTGCATCCGTATTTTTATCAACAGAAGTCGTATCTGTTTTAGCTTTGGTTTCCAATTCATTCAGCAAACTATTTGTATTATCGGCAGTTGCAGTTTTTGCAGCTATTGTATCTAAAGGTGTTGCTGATGGATTAGCCTTCAACGCAAGTATTTCAACCAGTTTTTGGTTAGCCTGGTTCAGAAAAGGAAAAACTTCGCTGTTGTCATAAGTTTCCCAGAATTCCAGATTAGCAGTTCCCTGTAATAGTTTACGAACACGTTGAGGATCATCAACTCCTGGAAGTTCAACCAAGATACGTCCTGCAGTCTGCATTTTCTGAATGTTAGGCTGAGCTACACCAAAACGGTCAATACGTGTGCGGATAATATTGAATGAATTGTCGATAGCAACCAAAGTTTCCTTATGCAGCACTTTCAGTACTTCAGCGTTGGTTGAATTGTATTTGATTTGATCTTTTAATTCAATGGTATTGAAAATAGAAGCCAGTTTACCACTGGGTGATATTTCTTCAAATGCTTTTCCGAAAAGAGTTACAAAGTCTTCCTGACTGTTTAACTGTTTTTCTTTGGCGAGCCTCAGGGCTGCTGTAAATGTAGAATCCTTACTGTAGTTTGACAGTGATTTGATCAAATCAACTACCGAAACTTCTAGAGTAACGTTCATACCACCCTGTAAGTCAAGACCAAGACCAAGTTCGAGTGCTTTTACTTCCTTGAAAGTGTATTTACGAAGTCCCAATAGATTGTAGACTACCTCATTCGAAACCGAATCAAGATAAACCTGCTCTTTGTGTTTGTCACCTTTTGCGAATTTTTTTGCTGCGCTTTCAACCTGGCCTGCCTTGAAGGTAAACATCAGCTGATAAACACAAATTGCAGCAAGAAGAATTGCAAAAATTCTGATTGCACCTTTGTTTTGCATTTGTTAGAAATTTAAATTGTTGTTAATAATACTATGATTGAATTTTTTTAATCAAGAAAATGAATTGGTTGTTCCCCAATATGTATTGAACGTTATATCGTTAAATACATTGATCTCTATAAAATAAGGGGAACAATAATTATGAAAGTGGAGGTATATCGTCGGGACTGGAATATATAACCCGGTTAAATGGCAATGAATGAATCGAACAAACTGCGGGTATGAATGAATGCAGAGACTCAGCTTTCATAAATTGGAAGGTCCGTAAATTATAATGTCTTACCAGAAATTTATCATGACTTATGGCAAACCTCAAACGAACAGAGAAATCACCACTGGCAGGTGTTTTGAAATTGAAAGTATTTACAGGGTTGCAAAAATACATTTTGCGTGTGTCAATCTCCTTTTGTACAGGGATCTTTGTGTTCGAACCTGCTAATTTATTATTGCAGACATGGTACATATCAAACACTGCCGCTGAGCCGATCAAAGCGATAAGAAGGCACAAACGCAGTATAAAAAGTTTTGAAATGTACATCTTGAAAACCATACGAATCATTTTTCAGAGGCCAAATATATAATTTTTTTCTAAGTTAGTTTTACTAATCGTTTGATTTTCTTTTTCTGCTTTGAAACTTCCCCTGGATAATGAAATCGAATTGTCTTACTCCCATAGTCGATGCGGCATTTGTATTCCATGAGGATATCTCCACCCAATAGTCCAGCAATTCGACAGGATGTAAATTTTCCATAGATTTCGTTCACATGGTCCAGGTCAATCAATGCTACTTTTTGATTGAAAATTTCCAATTTACCGAATTTCAGATAAAATAATTTACCTACCGATGTTTCCATCAGTCCCTGATTGATACCTGCACTATGGTAGTCGTCCTCATTGTCTGAATCCAAAATTTCGTAGTACGCCTTTTGGTTAACGTCCATCACTGATTTAGACGCTCCTGTATCAATAATCCAGCTTAAACTGGTTGAGTCCTGAAATTCCCCTTCAATAAGGATATGAAAATTATCTTTCTCGAGTTCTATTATTTTGATTGGTATTTCAATCATCAATTCATTAAAATTTCTGGTTAGCCTGATCTTGATTACTATGATTAATAAATTTATAAAAAAAAAGTCCCTGTATTGCTACAGGAACTTCAAATGTATAGTTTATTATTTGTTTTATACTATAAAACTTAAAGAATATTCATTGCATCAACAACATCCATAATTTCTTTTACTGATTTGGCTGATTCAACTAACAATGCATGTTCTTCATCGGTCAGTTTAACTTCGATGATTTTTTCTACGCCGTTCTTGCCCAACTTAACAGGAACACCTACAAAAATATCATTCAAACCATATTCGCCTTCCAGTTTAACACAACATGGGAATACACGTTTTTGATCCATCACAATAGCTTCAACCATTTGAGCAGCAGCTGAACCTGGAGCATACCAAGCCGAAGTACCCATCAGGTTAACCAGTTCGCCGCCGCCTTTTTTGGTGCGGTCAATGATTTTGTCAAGTGTTTCTTTGTCAAGTAATTCAGTAATAGGAATTCCTGCAACAGTGGTGTAACGGGTCAAAGGTACCATTGAATCGCCATGTCCACCCATCAGTAAAGCCTGAATATCGCGTGGCGAAATGTCCAATGCTTCAGCAAGGAAAGCACGGTAACGGGCTGTGTCCAGAATTCCGGCCATACCCAGTACTTTGTTTTTTGAAGTTTTTGAAACCGCATGTGCTACGTAAGTCATTACGTCCAATGGGTTCGAAACAATAATAATAATGGCATTGGGTGAATATTTGATCACATTTTCAGTGACACTTTTCACGATACCTGCATTGATTGAAATCAAATCGTCACGGCTCATTCCTGGTTTGCGTGGTACACCTGAAGTAATGACAACTACATCAGAACCAGCTGATTTAGAATAGTCATTTGTTGCGCCTACTGTACGGGTATCATAAAAATTTATGGGGGCAGTTTGCCACAAGTCCAATGCTTTTCCTTCAGATAATCCTTCTTTGATATCAAGTAATACTACTTCGCTTACAATGTTTTTTTCGGCTACTATCTGTGCGCAGGTAGCTCCTACATTTCCAGCGCCAACAACTGTTACTTTCATAATTGTATTTTTTTTTGATGATTGTTTTTTTTTATCTGAGTGCAAAGATAAAAGGTATTCTGAATTGGCACCCATTTTTTAAAGTCGCTTAACAATTTGGTAAAAATGAGTTTAACTCTTCCAAAGTTCAAAACTTTGGAAGAGTTAAACTTTGGAAGAGTTAAACTTCAGATTTTATTTTCCTTCTCCTTTTTTCGTAGTTGCCAAAACCATCTTCACACCCGTCTTGGTTCCCAATTGTAATACATCCACCATTGATTGAACTTCAATCGTATTGTCGCACCTCACAATTACAAATAATTCATTGTTGCCCTGTTTGGCTTTCAACAGTGCCGGTTCTAACTGTGAAAATTGAACCTCCTTATCATTGAGGTAATATTTTAAATCTTTGGTAATCGAAATGGCAATTTTTTCCGACTGTTTTTCTATTGAGGGTGACTTGTTGGCTTGCGGTAGAGCTAGCTTAATCGCTCCCGGAGTGATCATTGTTGAAACAATCAGGAAAAACAACATCAGGAAAAACATAATATCACTAAAGGAGTTCGAGAATACTTCAAACTCTTGTCTTCGTTCACTTCTGAAATTCATGTCAAAGGATTATTAATTAAATCAATAAACCGGACACAACGGTAATCCCAGTTCTGCACCAATTTATTAACCCGATGGTTTAAATAATGATATAACATATAAGAAATAATTCCAATGGTGAGACCTACCCCCGACGTAATCAGTTTCTCATATAATCCCCCGGAGATCAATGAAATGCTAATATTATCGGCCAATGAAATATTGTAAAAAATCTTGATAACTCCCACAATAGTTCCAATAAAACCTAACATTGGAGCTATCCCCGCGATGACTCCCAAAAAATACATGTTGCCTTCGTATTTGTAAACCTCAATTTTACCTTCCATCTCCATCTGATCATACATATCGCGAATAGGCCTGCCTAAATTCAGCAATCCTTTTTTTAAGATACGTGATTCGGAGCAATCGACTGATTCACAAAGAGTCATAGCATCTTCTACCTTCCCTTTCCTTAATAAGTCATTCCACTTTTCATAAAAGTGAGAATCAAGTTTCCTTTGACTTTTTATATAAAAATAGCGGTCGAAAAATATAAAAACCACAGTTATTGACAACAGGAACAACGGAATCATCAAAAATCCCCCCTTAATAATAAGGTCAAGAAATGACACTTCTGATGCAGCTTCTAATAGTAATATCATAATATAGATTCTTTTGACTTTTAATTTATCTCAATTTATAGTGTGTGCTCAATTACAGTAAGTGTGAGGTTGGCAATCTCCACATTGGCTAAAGCGTTTTATATTCCTTCACTGTTTAGAAAAATATTGTCTTAGGGTTGAAATTAGCATTTTTCCCTGAAGTTTCAACAATATACAGGTGAGGTGTCGATAGGCAGTTTCGAATATCAAATTTAACTTTTAATTCAGTAGGTATATATTCAACTATGCTAAAGTCAAGTAATGCTAAATAATCATTTATATTGTATTCAGATGACAATTCGCATGCGTGACTGCACAAAGATCCTTCAGGGGAATTATCCATCCTGGCTTTTGCAATTCCTGCTGAATGGGAAATACAAAGTAAGAATATAAATAAAAGCAATCTCATTATAAAATTCTATTTTTCAATAATCCATCAATTACACATCACATTTCTTTTTCGATTTTACTTGAAGATAAAAATTCCCGAAAATAGAAATGACTTCTTTTTGACAAAACTTTAATACATCAAATATGGACATATTTTTCCAAATAAAAAAGTCGGTGAAGCTGTATCATTGATTCAACGTAAAGAAATATTGATATATTGTTATTGGATGAATATTTTGATCAATTGAATCAATTGTAAGTGAAGAATTGAAATGTACAAAGTCTTCATTTCTGTAAACTAACACCAATTAGTTGGTTGGATGTTGAAGGTAATCGCCAATAGTAAACTCTGGAAATGATAGGAAGATTATACATTGATTATTTGAAGACTATTCGATGATTTTATAAACACAGTAGAACCATCTTCGAATAACCTTCGAATAGTCTTCGAATAGTCTTCGAATAGTCTATGGTTTAACCATTCATTGGGGGTTTAAAAGACCTTGGCAAAAGTATAAGTCATTTTTTGTAAAAGGTTATAGATAATATAGATCTGATTTCATTTTATAAGCCTCATTACATGAATATTATGGGATAGTTTACCTGATAAGAAGAGCCGCTCATAGACAAAAGTTGGCCAGTTTTAAGGTGTTTCATTCGCAGAGTATAAGATTTTAGATTTGGGGAGATGGTCGTTTTGATCAAGGTTTTGCAAATTTATCAAGTTGTTTCTGGAACGGCTCATAAGATTCTTAATAAACCTTGAGGCTTAAGATCTTTGCCACTTCATAAGGAAACTTTATTTGGGATGAATCGTACTGATCTATTGGAGAGAGGACATCCCATCAATGTTTAATGGATTTTATGTTTTCAAATGGTCTGGATTGACAATTCGCCAATATTAAAAATAGTTATTTTAACCTTTTATTAAATGTTTTGAACAAATGGAATAAAATTTCGAAAATACAATTATATTACCTATTTTTGCGTTAACTAATTACAAATTGTATCCAATGATAAAGAAACTATTAATAAGAGATGTTACGTTAAGAGATGGTCAGCAATCTCTTTTTGCAACACGTCTGAAACAAGAACAGATCGAACGGGTTCTGCCAATTTATAAGGAAGCGGGTTTTTATGCCCTTGAAGTATGGGGTGGGGCTGTTCCTGACTCTATCATGCGTTATTTGAATGAAGATCCATGGGAACGTTTGGAGAAGATTAAAAAAGAGATAGGGACTATTTCACATCTTACCGCCTTGTCGCGTGGACGTAATCTATTTGGCTATAATCCTTATCCTGAAGAAGTTATTGAAGGCTTTAACCGTAATGCAGTACAGTCAGGAATTTCGATTATGCGTATTTTTGATGCGCTGAACGACACGAGCAATATCAAATCCACCATTAAA
>Ga0209724_1000402_pt1 | contig 42472 bp, 41 predicted proteins | sample grotaG_FD_184143 | JGI IMG/M metagenome (GOLD analysis project Ga0209724, IMG submission 184143) | Glacier valley bacterial and archeal communities from Borup Fiord, Nunavut, Canada, to study Microbial Dark Matter (Phase II) -... | ecosystem: Environmental > Aquatic > Freshwater > Ice > Glacier ... | reverse complement strand
GAACGGGTGTCGATCGTAGCGCCGACTGCCTGGTTTTATCGTTCGATCTAACGCGATAAACCGTGTCAAATTAAGTGTTTGCCGCGCGTAATTAGAGCCCAGCTTTCAGAGTGTGGCAATTGCATGGCCGGCTTTTCGCGCTTGTGTTGCTTGCGCGCCTCGTCCTCCGGGAAGTTATCCTTAGCCCGCTCTGGGAGTCGCGGTTAAGGCTCTCGCTCCGGCGCCTTCCGCCTCGTTCGTCCGCTCGACGTTCTTCATTGCGCCGCGCGCCTGTCAGCCCCTCTTCATGGCCCGTCTCCCGCGTCTCTACGCGCCCGCCACCGTTCAGTACGTCGTCCAAAGGCCGATCACCGGGCGCGAACTGTTCGTCGATGCAGCCGACTACACGCTGTTCCTCGAGCTGCTGCAGGACGCGGTCCGGACCCATGGCGTCGCCCTGCATGCCTTCGTGCTGATGCCGGGCGAGATCCGCCTCCTCGCCACGCCGGCGCAGCCCGAGTCCATCGCCCGGCTGATGCAGGCCATCGGCCGGCGCTACGTGCCCCACCTCAATCGCCGGACCAACCGCGAAGGCCCGCTGTGGGATCGGCGCTATCGCTCGACGCTGATCGATGCCGACGAATTCCTGCTGCCGTCGATGCGCCATATCGAAGGCCGGCCGGTGGCCGCCTCGCTGGTGGTCGAACCCGCCACATGGCGCTGGTCGAGCCACGGCCATCACGTCGGGCGCGAACAGCGACCGTTGCTCAGCGACCACGCACGCTATTGGGCGCTGAGCGATACCCCGTTCGAGCGGCAGGCTGCTTATCGGGACCTCGCGGCAACGGGCCTGCCGGAAGCCACGGCAAACCGCCTGGAAAACGCCGTCGAACGCGGCTGGGCGCTGGGCGGCACGGCGTTCGTCGCCGCGCTGGAGACCGCGGTCAACAGGAGGGCGCAACCGCTGCGACGCGGGCGCAAGCGCACTCATCCGGTGCCGCCCAGCGTTTGATCTGTCCCCGTTTTGATATCGAGATCTTTCGATGCCGAGATAAATGGGGTCGGACCCCGAAAGTTTCGATTGTCGTGCGTGGTGCGGCGCATTAAAGTGCGGCTTCGCCCCGCATCCGCCGAATCGTCCATGACTTCTCTTCCGCCATTGCCGCCGGACTCCATCGACATCGAGCACCTGCGCTCGATCGCCGAACGCGACGGCCTCTATCGTCGCGACGGCGAGCACGACGCCTGTGGCGTCGGCTTCGTGGCCCACATCCGCGGCCACAAGAGCCATTCGATCGTCGAGCAGGGCTTGCTGATCCTGAAGAACCTCGACCATCGCGGCGCCGTCGGCGCCGATCCGCTGATGGGAGACGGTGCAGGCGTCCTGATCCAGATCCCCGACGCGGTCTTCCGCGAGGAGATGGGCCAGCAGGGCGTGACGCTGCCGCCGGTCGGCGAGTACGGAGTCGGCATGATCTTCCTGCCGAAGGAGCACGCGTCGCGCATGGCCTGCGAACAGGAGCTCGATCGCGCGGTCCGGGCCTGCGGCCAGGTCCTGCTCGGCTGGCGCGACGTGCCGATCAACCGCGACATGCCGATGTCGCCGGCGGTCAAGGCGAGCGAGCCGGTGATCCGCCAGGTGTTCATCGGTCGCGGGCCCGAGGTGATGGTCACCGACGCGCTCGAACGCAAGCTCTACATCATCCGCAAGTCGGCGGGCCACGCGATCCAGGCGCTGAAGCTCAAGCACGGCAAGGAGTTCTTCGTGCCGTCGATGTCGGCGCGCACCATCGTCTACAAGGGCCTGCTGCTGGCCGATCAGGTCGGCGTCTATTACGAGGACCTGGCCGACCCGCGCACGGTGTCCGCGATCGCGTTGGCGCATCAACGTTTCTCGACCAACACGTTCCCGAGCTGGGAGCTCGCGCATCCGTACCGGATGGTCGCGCACAACGGTGAGATCAACACGGTCAAGGGCAACGTCAACTGGATCAACGCGCGGCAGAAGGCGATCTCGTCGCCGGTGCTGGGCCCCGAACTCGACAAGATCTGGCCGCTGATCTACCCGGGCCAGTCGGACACGGCGTCGTTCGACAACTGCCTCGAGATGCTGGTCATGGGCGGCTACTCGCTGGCCCACGCGATGATGATGATGATCCCCGAGGCGTGGGAGCAGCACACGCTGATGGACGAGAACCGTCGCGCGTTCTACGAGTTCCACGCGGCGATGATGGAGCCGTGGGACGGACCTGCCGCGATCGCCTTCACCGACGGGCGTCAGATCGGCGCGACGCTGGACCGGAACGGACTGAGACCCGCCCGCTACCTGATCACCGACGACGACCTCGTCGTGATGGCGTCCGAGGCCGGCGTGCTGCCGATCCCCGAGTCACGCATCGTCAAGAAATGGCGCCTGCAGCCGGGCAAGATGTTCCTCATCGACACCGAGGCCGGCCGCATCATCGACGACGCCGAACTCAAGAACGCGCTGGCCAACGCGAAGCCCTACCGCGAGTGGATCAGCCGCATCCGCGTCAAGCTCGACGAGCTGCAGGACGCGGTCGACATCCCCACCGCCAGCGCCGAAGCCGCCGTCGAGACGTCGAGCGCGGCGTCGCTGCTCGATCGTCAGCAGGCCTTCGGCTACACGCAGGAAGACCTGCGCATGCTGATGGCGCCGATGGCCACGGCCGGCGAGGAAGCCACCGGCTCGATGGGTAACGACTCGCCGCTCGCGGTGACGTCCGACCGCGACAAGCCGCTCTTCAACTATTTCCGCCAGCTCTTCGCGCAGGTGACCAACCCGCCGATCGATCCGATCCGCGAGCAGTTGGTGATGTCGCTGATCTCGTTCGTCGGCCCCAAGCCGAACCTGCTCGACGTCAACAACATCAACCCGCCGATGCGTCTCGAAGTGTCGCAGCCGGTGCTGGACGTGATCGACATGGCCGTCGTGCGCGGCATCGAGAACCACACGTCGAACAAGTTCAAGAGCCACGAGCTCGACATCTGCTATCCGGTCGCGTGGGGCTGCGACGGCATCGAGGCGCGCCTCGCGTCGCTGTGCGCCGAGGCCGTCGATGCGGTCAAGTCGGGCTTCAACATCCTGATCGTGTCGGACCGCAAGATCGACGCGAGCCATGTCGCGATTCCCGCGCTGCTCGCGACCGCGGCGATCCACCAGCATCTCGTCCGCCACGGGTTGCGCACGTCCACCGGCCTGGTGGTCGAGACCGGCTCCGCGCGCGAGGTCCATCACATCGCGGTGCTCGCGGCCTACGGCGCGGAGGCCGTGCATCCGTATCTCGCGATGGAGACGCTCACGGCGATGCATGCCGACCTGCCCGGCGACCTGTCGGCCGAGAAGGCCATCGCCAACTACACCAAGGCAATCGGCAAGGGCCTGATGAAGGTGATGTCCAAGATGGGCATCTCGACCTACATGTCGTACTGCGGCGCGCAGATCTTCGAGGCCGTCGGCCTGTCGCGCTCGCTGGTCGACCAGTACTTCGCCGGCACGGCATCGAGCATCGAGGGCATCAACGTGTTCGACGTGGCCGAGGAGGCGATCCGCCTGCACACGCGCGCGTTCGGCCACGACCCCGTTCTCGAAGGGATGCTCGACGCGGGCGGCGAGTACGCGTTCCGCACGCGCGGCGAGGCGCACATGTGGACGCCGGACACGATCGCCAAGCTGCAGCACGCGACGCGCGGCGACAGCTTCTCGACCTACAAGGAATACGCGACGCTGATCAACGACCAGAGCAAGCGGCTGATGACGCTGCGCGGCCTGTTCGAGTTCAAGGTCGACCCGACCAGGGCGATCCCGCTCTCCGAGGTCGAACCCGCCGTCGAGATCGTCAAGCGCTTCGCGACCGGTGCGATGTCGCTCGGCTCCATCTCCACCGAGGCGCACGCGACGCTGGCGGTGGCGATGAACCGCATCGGCGGCAAGTCCAACACCGGCGAGGGCGGCGAGGATCCGGCGCGCTACGAGAACGAGCTCAAGGGCATCCCGATCAAGGCCGGCGCGACGCTCGCGTCGGTGCTCGGTCCGGACACGATCGTGGCCGACGTCGCGCTCAAGGCAGGCGACTCGCTGCGTTCGAAGATCAAGCAGGTCGCGTCGGGCCGCTTCGGCGTGACCGCCGCGTACCTCACTTCGGCCGACCAGATCCAGATCAAGATGGCGCAGGGCGCGAAGCCCGGCGAGGGCGGCCAGCTTCCCGGCCACAAGGTCAGCGAGTACATCGCCAAGCTGCGCTTCTCGGTGCCGGGCGTGGGCCTGATCTCGCCGCCGCCGCACCACGACATCTACTCGATCGAGGATCTCGCGCAGCTGATCCACGACCTGAAGAACGTGAATGCGCGGGCGTCGATCTCGGTCAAGCTGGTCTCCGAGGTCGGCGTCGGCACGGTCGCAGCCGGTGTCGCCAAGGCCAAGGCCGATCACGTCGTGATCGCGGGCCACGACGGCGGCACCGGCGCGTCGCCGATCTCGTCGATCAAGCATGCCGGCACGCCCTGGGAGCTGGGTCTCTCCGAGACGCAGCAGACGCTGGTGCTCAATCGCCTGCGCGGTCGCATCACGGTGCAGGTCGACGGCCAGATGAAGACCGGGCGCGACGTCGTCATCGGCGCGATGCTCGGTGCCGACGAGTTCGGCTTCGCCACCGCGCCGCTGGTGGCCGAGGGCTGCATCATGATGCGCAAGTGCCACCTCAACACGTGCCCGGTGGGCGTCGCGACGCAGGATCCGGTGCTGCGCGCGAAGTTCTCCGGCAAGCCCGAGCACGTCGTCAACTTCTTCTTCTTCGTGGCCGAGGAAGCGCGCGAGATCATGGCGCAGCTCGGCATCCGCACCTTCGACGAGATGATCGGCCGCACCGAGCTGCTCGACATGAAGAAGGGCATGGAGCACTGGAAGGCGAAGAAGCTCGACTTCACGCGCATCTTCCATCAGCCCGCGATGCCGGCCGAGGTCGCGCGGCGTCACGTCGAGAACCAGGACCACGGCCTCGACAAGGCGCTGGACCGCAAGCTCATCAAGCGCGCCGAGCCGGCGCTCGAGCGCGGCGAGAGCGTGTCGTTCATCACGCCGGTGCGCAACGTCAACCGCACGATCGGCGCGATGCTGTCCGGCGAGGTGGCGCGGCGCTACGGGCACGCGGGCCTGCCCGACGACACCATCCATGTGCAATGCAACGGCGTGGCGGGGCAGAGCTTCGGTGCGTTCCTCGCCAAGGGAATCACGCTCGACCTGGTCGGTGATGCCAACGACTACGTCGGCAAAGGGCTGTCCGGGGGTCGCATCATCGTGCGGTCGCCGAACGATTTCAGCGGCTTCGGTCCCGACCACATCATCGCGGGTAACACCGTGATGTACGGCGCGATCGCCGGCGAGGCCTACTTCAACGGCGTGGCCGGCGAGCGCTTCGCGGTGCGCAATTCGGGCGGTACGGCGGTGGTCGAGGGCGTGGGCGACCACGGCTGCGAATACATGACCGGCGGCACCGTCGTCGTCCTCGGGCAGACCGGGCGCAACTTCGCGGCCGGCATGTCGGGAGGCGTGGCCTACGTGCTCGACGGCGATGGCGACTTCGCCAAGCGTTGCAACACCGCGATGGTCGACCTCGAGAAGATCGAGCGGATCGGCTCGAAGGCGGCGGGCGTGGCGCGTCACCAGGGTCGGCTCGACGAGGAGCTGCTGCGCGATCTGGTCGAGAAGCACTTCCGCTACACCGGTTCGTTCCGCGCCCGCGAGATCCTCGCGAAGTGGGACGAGACGTGCGCGAAGTTCGTCCGCGTGATGCCGAGCGAATATCGACGGGTGCTGATGTCGATGAACGCGGCCGATGCGAGCGCGGCGGACAGGCAGCCGGTGAAGATCGCGGCTTGAGCACTTGGTTGTCATCCCGGCCTTCGCCGGGATGACATGGACAGACCTGAAGGTAGAAACGCTATGGGCAAGATCACCGGCTTCCTGGAATTCCAGCGCCTCTCCGAAGCGGCCGAAGCGCCGACCGCGCGTCTGCACCACTACAAGGAATTCGTCGGGCACCTGAGCGATGCCGAGGCGAAGCAGCAGGGCGCGCGCTGCATGGACTGCGGCATCCCGTTCTGCCAGAGCGGCTGCCCGGTCAACAACATCATTCCGGACTGGAACGACCTGGTCTTTCGCGGCGACTGGAAGCACGCGATCGACGTGCTGCACTCGACGAACAACTTCCCCGAGTTCACCGGTCGCGTCTGCCCTGCTCCCTGCGAGGCCGCCTGCGTCCTCAACATCAACAACGACGCGGTCGGCATCAAGTCGATCGAGCACGCGATCATCGACAAGGCCTGGGCCGAAGGCTGGGTCGCGCCGCAGCCGCCCGAGGTCAAGACCGGCAAGAAGGTCGCCGTGGTGGGCTCGGGCCCCGCGGGGCTGTCTGCCGCGCAGCAACTCGCGCGCGCGGGTCACGCCGTGACGGTGTTCGAGAAGAGCGACCGCATCGGCGGGCTGCTGCGCTACGGCATTCCCGACTTCAAGATGGAGAAGTCGCACATCGACCGCCGGATCGAGCAGATGGTCGAGGAGGGCGTGACGTTCCTCACGAGCGTGCACGTCGGCGCGCCGGACGCGTCGACCAACGACAGCTTTTCCGTCGAGCAGCTTCGCAAGGACTTCGACGCGATCGTGCTCGCCGGCGGCGCCGAGACGCCGCGCAACCTGCCGGTACCGGGGCGCGACCTGAAGGGCGTGATGTTCGCGATGGACTTCCTGCCTTCGCAGAACAAGGTGGTCGCGGGCGATCGCATCAAGGGCCAGGTCACGGCCGAGGGCAAGCACGTGCTGGTGATCGGCGGGGGCGACACCGGCAGCGACTGCGTCGGCACGAGCAACCGCCAGGGTGCGACGTCGGTCACGCAGATCGAACTGCTGCCGCAGCCGCCCGAGCAGGAGAACCGGCCCCTGACCTGGCCCTACTGGCCGCTCAAGCTGCGGACCTCTTCGTCGCACGAGGAAGGGGTCGATCGCGACTGGTCGATCGTCACCAAGGCCTTCAAGGCCGGCAGCGGCAAGGACAAGGATCGCGTCAAGGCGGTGGTCGCGGTGCGTGTCGAGTGGAAGAAGGACGCGTCGACCGGCGCCGTGAAGATGGTCGAGGTCGAAGGCAGCGAGTTCGAGATCCCCGCGGACCTGGTGCTGTTCGCGATGGGTTTCACCGGCCCCGTCACGGCTGGGCTGGTCGACGGCCTCGGCGTCGACCAGGACCAGCGCGGCAATGTCGCGGCGCCCACGGAGGGCGACGCGAGCTATCGGACGTCTGATCCCCAGGTCTTCGCGGCCGGCGACATGCGTCGCGGGCAGTCGCTCGTGGTGTGGGCGATCCGCGAAGGACGCCAGTGCGCGCGGTCGGTGGACCAGTACCTGATGGGGAGTTCGTCGCTGCCGCGCTGAGCCGCGGTCGCGCGCACGCCGGACGAAAAAAAACCCGCACTGCGCGGGTTTTCTTTCACGCGGGCGATGGTCAGGCGTTGCGGCGCTTGCGAGCCGTGGCCAGACCGACCAGCGCGATCCCGAAGAGCGCGAGCGAGCCCGGCTCGGGGATGACACGGCCACCGGTTTCGTCGGACGCGACGACGAACACGCGATCGATCACGACATCTTTCGCGACACCCTGACCCGGCGTGTTGAAGACGAACGAGGCCAAGTAGAAGCCTGCGTTGACGATGGTGGCCAGACCGGAGAAATTCGTCCAAACGGTCGACGTACGCGTCGAGACCATGTAGTTCGCCAGCGTGATGCCGGCGATCTGCGCGCTGAACGACGCGTCGTTGAAGTTTGCGTAGCCGTTCGCCGGCGCGTAGACGTCGAAGCCGATGCGATAGCTGCCGGCCGCCAGGAAGATGGACTGCGACAGGCCCTGGTTCACCGCGTGGTCGTCGACGAAATAGGCACCGCGCGTGCCGGCCGCATCGGGGCTCAGCGTCGCGTTCGTCGGGGCCGGGACGGCTTCGCCGTAGGCGCCGGTCGGGTAGGGGGTGGCGGAGCCATAGGTGATCGCGACGATCGGGAAGGTCGACGGCGACGAGACGATCGGCGAGCCGGTCTGCGTCCAGCCGGTCAGGCCGGATTCGAAGCTGCCGTTCGAGATGAGGTTGGGCACGCCTTGCGCGCTGCTGGCGGCGAAGCCGAGAACCGCGGTGGCGCACAGGGTCTTGAGGAAGTTGGTTTTCATGATCGCGCTTCGGGAAAAGGGGTTTCCGTCATATTCGCAAGACCTATGCCAGCGAATAATCGACCGTGCGTTCAAGCGGTTACGCGGCACCGCAACATTCGACCTCGTCGAGGTGTCAACCTTTCCGACAAGTTCCCCCTTCGCGTTCTTGCGAACGGTCTCCTTAGCTTTGCCGGTGCGCTCCACTCGCGCAGCGAGGTGAGGAGCGCGATGCAGCGGCGACATTCGTTGGTAGGATGCCCGGCGACGCGCGGCGCGCCCGGCCGACGCGAGCCAACCGATCCCCGCGCCCCTTGTCGACTCTCACCCTGCCCGAAGCACGCGCCATCGCCGCGCACGTCCAGTCGCTGATCGACGCCGGCGCGATCGACGACGCCCGCACGCGGGTGGAAAGCGAGGTGTCGCGCGCCTCGGACGAATCGCGCGCGGTCCTGCAGCACATTCACGCCGTGGCGCTCACCGTTGCGGGGCGGCTGGTCGACGCGCTGCGCGAGGCGGCGGCCGCGCTCGAAGGCTTCAGGCGGGCGGCCAGCCGCTCGGGAGAATTCGACGCCCTGATCGCGATCGCCAGCGTGATGCGCGCCGCCGGCGACCATGACGCCGCGATCCGCACGCTCGACGACGCCGAAGCGATCGCACGGGAACTGAACGACGCGGTCCGCACCGGGCTCGTGCTGCGCGCGGTGGGCATCTGCTGCTCGATCCTCGGCCGTCATCAGCAGGCGATCTCGAGCCTGACGGAAGCCGCTGCGCTGCATGCCGACGAGCCGCGCCAGCGCGATCACCTGGGCACGCTGCTGTCGCTGTACAACGCCCACAATCGTCACGCCGCGTCGCTGCCGGCCGGCTCTCCCGAGCGCCTGGACGACCTGAACCGGCACCTCGATCGCTGGCTCGCGCTCGCGCGCGATGCGGCGATCGGCGGCATGACGCGCAACGAGCTGATGGCGCTCGGCAACCATGCGATCACGCTGCATGATCTCGGACGCCATCGGGAGGCTCTCGACAGCCTCGCCGCGCTGCTGCCGCGCTACCGCGAACACGCGATGGTCCCCAACGAGGCGATCTGTCTCTTTGAGATGGGACGTGCTCACGAGTCGCTCGGCGAGCACGACTGGGCCCGCTTCCATTACCGCGAGGCGAGCGACCGTTTCGAGCGCAGCGGCTCGATCGGAGAACTGCGCGACGCCTGCGAGGGGCTCGCGAACGTGGAAGAGGCCAGCGGCGATCATCGGGCGGCGCTGCAAGCGCTGCGTCGGGTCCGCTCGCTGGAAGCCGACCTCGACGAGGCGGCCGCCCATCGCCGCGCGTCGCAGCGCGAGCTGCGGATCGAACTGGCGCGCCTGAGCAGCCAGTGGCATCGGCTCGCGTCGATCGATCCGCTCACGGGTCTGGCGAACCGCCGCGCGCTGGACCAATGGTTCACCGAGACGCGTCCGCGCATCGAGCGTGGCGAGCCGTTGATGGTGCTGCTGCACGACCTCGACAACTTCAAGTCGATCAACGATCGCTTCGGGCACGACGTCGGCGACGAAGTGCTGAAACAGGTCGCGCAACTGATCCAGGTGAATTGCCGACCCGATGACCTCGCGGTGCGTTACGGTGGCGAGGAATTCCTGCTGGCGATGCTCGACATCGACCACCGGAGCGCCGTCGAAGTCGCCGAGCGCCTGCGGGCCTCGGTGGAGAATCACCGGTGGTCTGCGATCGTGCCCGAACTCGCGGTCACCATCAGCGTCGGCATCGCCGGCGTCGCCGAGACCGGCGACAGCAAGGCGCTCCTCACCCTGGCGGACCGACGGCTCTATGCGGCCAAGCACGGGGGACGCAACCGCGTCATCGCGGAGCACTGAGACGATCCGCGGTTGGTCGATGCGCCGTCGACTGAATCAGAGGGCTACCGATGCGCGGCGCGCAGCACGATGCCGACAATCTCGACTCGCGGCACGTCCGGACCTTACAACGATCGTCGGACCATCGATCGCATCGATGCACAGGCCGCTTCGAGGAGATCCGCATGAATTCGATTCGCTTCACCGCCGTCGCGCTCGCCGCTGCTGCTGCGCTTTCGGCCTGCGCCGTCCAGGAACCGTCGCCGAACGTTCCCTCGTACGCCGACCGTCCCGAGCCCTATGCCAGCCGGGGCCAGGTCGTCGAACCGCGCTACGCGCGCAATACCGGCGTGATCAGTTCGATCGAGCTCATCCGCGGACAGGCCAGCAGCGGCGTGTCGCCTGGCGGAGCGATCCTCGGCGCCGTCGTCGGCGGCGTGATCGGCAACCAGATCGGCGAAGGTCGTGGCCGAACGGCGGCAACGGTCGCCGGCGTGGCGGGTGGCGCGCTCGCCGGCAACGCGATCGGCCAGCGCACGCGCTCGTCGCCGGACGGCTATCGGATCGCCATCCAGTACGACGGTGGCGGCAGCCAGTACATCGACGTGCCGGAGCCGGGTGATTTGCGCACCGGCGACCGCGTCCGTGTGGACGGCAACCAGATCAGCCGCTACTGATCGCTCGGCCGTCGAGAAAAAGGCCTGTCACGCGACGAACGTGACGGGCCTTTTCCTCGGGCGCGAGCCGGTCAGTGGCTCGTGCCGAGATAGGCCGCCTTCACGCTCGGATCGTCCTTCAGCTTGCCCGCTTCACCGTGGGTCGCGATGCGGCCGTTCTCGAGCACGTAGCCGTAGTCGGCCACGGCCAGTGCTGCGGCCGCGAACTGTTCGACCAGCAGCATCGTGACGCCTTCGCCCTTCAGGCGTTCGATGATGCGGAAGACCTCGTCGACCAGGATCGGCGCGAGGCCCATCGACGGCTCGTCGAGCAGCACCACCTCGGGAGCCAGCATCACCGCGCGGGCCATCGCGAGCATCTGCTGCTCGCCGCCGGACAACGTACCGGCCAGTTGCGTGCGGCGCTCCTTCAGTCGCGGGAACAGTTCGAGCGCGCGTTCCAGGTCGCCGTCGACATCGCCCTTCGGCCGTGCCCGCGTGAGCCGCGGGAAGGCGCCGAGGATGAGGTTGTCGGTGACGCTCATCGTCGCGAACACGCGCCGGCCTTCGGGGGAATGCGCGATGCCGTAGCGCGCGATGCGATGCGACTCGAGTCCGTCGATACGCTTGTCGCCGAGCGTGATGGAGCCGGCCGTGGGCCGGATCATCCCGGAGATCGCCCGCATCGCCGTGGTCTTGCCGGCGCCGTTGGAGCCGATCAGCGTGACGACCTTGCCCTTCGGCACGTCCATCGAGATGCCGTGCAGCACCTTGACCTTGCCGTACCCCGCCTCGAGGTTCTGGATGGATAGCGTCGACATGATCAGTGGGCCTCCTCGACCGCATCGGCGCCGACACTGCCGCCCAGGTAGGCCTCGATGACCTTCGGATCGGCCTGGATGGCGGCCGGCTTGCCTTCGGCGATCTTCTGGCCGAAGTCGAGCACCGACACCGTCGAGCAGACGCCCATCACGACGTCCATGTGGTGCTCGATCAGGATCACCGTGATGCCGAAGTCGCGGATCTTGCGGATGATCGCGACCAGTTCCTTGATGTCCGGCGCGGTCAGGCCGGCAGCCGGTTCGTCGAGCAGCAGCAGCTTGGGATCGAGCGCCAGCGCGCGGGCGATCTCGAGCAGGCGCTGCTTGCCGTAGGGCATGTTGCGCGCCTCCTCGTTGGCCGCGTAGGCGAGACCCACGAACTGCAGCAGGCCGAACGCACGCTCGCGCGCCGCCGTCTCCTCGCGCTTGGCGCGCGGCGTCCTGAGCCCGACGTCGACGAGGTTGGCGTGGAAGGTGTGGTGCAGGCCGACGAGCACGTTCTCGAGCGCTGTCATCTCGCCGAACAGCTGCACGTTCTGGAACGTGCGGGCGATGCCCGACAGCGCGATCTGGCTCGGTGCGTGGCCGCCGATGTCGGTGCCGCCGTAGGAGATCGTTCCCCCGGTCGGCGTGTAGATGCCGGTGAGCACGTTCATCATCGTGCTCTTGCCGGAACCGTTCGGTCCGATCAGGCCGTGGATGGTGCCGCCGCGGACCGACAGGTCGACATCGTTCAGCGCCTTCAGGCCGCCGAACTGCATCAGCATGTTCTTGACGTCGAGGATCACGTCGCCGGCGCCGGCTTCGCTGACATGGACGGCGTCGGCGGTCGCAGCGTCGTCCGCGTGCGACGTGTCGACCTGTGCGCTGACCGTGCGCTTGCCCATGTTCAGGAACGACCGCACGAACCCGACGATGCCGTCCTGCAGGTAGTAGACGACGAGCAGGATCATCAGCCCGAAGATCGTCAGCCGCCAGTCGGTGATCGACGTCTGCCAGTACGCGAAGGCGGCCAGGCCGATGGTGCCGGCGACCGGAACCGCGACGCGCTTGGCATTGGTCTGGCCGCGCGCGATCGCGATGCCCGCGCCGAGCGCGACGATCACCGCGAGGCCGACGGCGACCAGGCGGAACGTGTCGATGTCGTCGAGCAGCTTGGGCAGCAGCACCACGATCAGCGAGCCGAGCAGCGCGCCGGTGCGGGTCTTGCGGCCGCCCATGATGATCGCCAGCAGGAACAGGATCGTCAGTTCGAAGTTGTACGTGTTCGGCGAGATGTACTGCTCCGAATACGTGTAGAGCGACCCCGCCAGCCCCGCGAAGCCGGCGCTGATGACGAACGCGTACACCTTGTAGCGGTACACGGACACGCCCATGCAGTCGCAGGCGACCGGACTGTCGCGCAGCGCCTCGAACGCGCGCCCGAGATGCGACTTGAGGATCCGATGGACCGCGATCAGCGCCAGCACCAGGATCGCGGCGACCAGCCAGTAGTAGGCGCGCTCGTCGAACTTGTAGCCCGCGACGGTCGGCTTCGGGATCTTGATGCCCATCGGACCTTCGGTCATGAAGGTCATCTCGTTGATCAGGATCTGGATGATCGTGCCGAACGCGAGCGTGACCATCGCGAGGTACGGACCCGTCACGCGCAGCGCGGGCAGCGCGAGGATCGCGCCGAACACCGACGTGATGGCGATCGCGGCCGGCACCGTGAAGTAGATCGGCACGCCGAACTTGTAGAACAGCACGCCGGCCGTGTACGCGCCGATGCCGAACAGGCCCGCGTGGCCCAGCGACACCTGGCCCGTATAGCCGACCACGATATCCAGCCCGAAGAGCAGGATCGCGTAGATCATGATCGTCTCGGCCAGATGGATGTAGTACGTGTTCGGGATCAGCAGCGGGAAGCCGGCGAGCAGGACGAGCGCGGCGACGATGCCCGCCACGCGAAGACCCATGTTGGGCTTCGTGACCGCCAGCGGGGAGGGTGCAGTCGAGATGAGGCTCATACCTTCTTGATCGCGGACTTGCCGAACAGGCCGGCGGGTTTGACGGCGAGCACGAGCAGCAGCAGCACGAGGCCGGGCACGTCCTTGTAGCCGGTGGACAGGTAGAAGCCGGTGGTGGTCTCGGCCACACCGAGGATCACGCCGCCGACCAGCACGCCCATGCCGGAGTTCAGGCCGCCGATGATGGCGACCGCGAAGGCCTTGAGGCCGAGCACCGCGCCCATCGTCGCGCCAGTCAGCGTCAGCGGTGCGATCAGCACGCCGGCGAACGCCGCCGTGGCCGACGACAGCGCATACGAGAACGTGATCACGAGGCCCGTGTTGATGCCCATCAGGCCGGCGGCGTCCCGATCGTTGGAGGTGGCGACGACGGCCTTGCCGTAGATCGACTTACGGTTGAAGAACTCGACGGCCAGCATCATCAGGATGGCGCCGCCGACGACCAGCAGTTCCATCGGCAGCACGTTGGCGCCCAGCAGGTGCAGGGGGGACTCGGGCAGCGGCGACGGGAAGCGCAGGTCGTCGCGACCCCAGACGTTCTCCGCGACGTTCTTGAAGATGATGCCGAGCGCGATGGTCGACATGATCCAGCCGAACTCGGACTTGATCTTGATCGCGGGCCGCACGCCGATGCGCTCGACGAACGCGCCCTGCACGAACCCGAACAGGATGACCAGCGGGATCATCAGCCAGAAGTTCACGCCCATGTTGACGAGCGTCAGGCCGACCATCGCGCCGAGCATCAGCGCCTCGCCCTGGCCGAAGTTCAGCGTGCCGGAGGTCGCGAAGGTGAGCTGGTAGCCGAACGCGATGACCGCGTAGATCATCCCGAGCGCGATGCCGCTGTAGATCAGCTGCAGCAGGATGGTCATCGAGGACTCCTCGGTACTTGCGTGGTCATGGGACGGCTCGAATTCTTGGTGAACGGGGTCACGGATCATGACCTCTTACGGCAAAAAGGCCGCGCCGGAGATTCTCGGCGCGGCCCCCGATGCCTTCGCGATGCGAAGGCTTCGACGTGCTTACTTCTTCATCGTTTCCTTGGTCCGCACTTCCGAACCCTTCTTCATGTCGTCCTGGTACGCGTAGACGACCTTGCTGCCCTTGACCTCGCCGAACACCGGGATGTTGGCGGTGATGGCTTCGTGGTCGTCCTTCGTGAACGGCTTGTCGTAGGTCATCACGACGCCGTCGACCTTCGTCGTCAGGTTCTCGAGCGCGGCCTTGACCTTCGGTCCGTCGGTGCTGCCGGCCTGCTTCATCGCCGCGGCGAGCAGGTAGACCGAGTCGTAGCCCTGCGCGGCCGAGACCGGCGAGTCGATGCGGTTGTTCTTTGGCTTGAACTCCTTCAGGTACGCATCGATGAAGATCTTGCGCTTGGGCGTGTTGGCTTCCTGGATGAAGGTCTGCGGCATGCGCGCGCCTTCGCCGCCGGGGCCGGCGTTGTCGATGTAGTTGGCCATCGACAGCGTCCAGCTGCCGATCATCGGGACCTTCCAGCCGAGCTTGGTCATGCCGTTCGCGATCTGCGCGAGCTCCGGGCCGATACCGTAGGTGAGCACGGCTTCGGCGCCGGCTTCCTTGGCCTTGAGCAGCTGCGGCGTCATGTCGACGTCCTTGATGTTGAACTTCTCGACCGCGACGGCCTTCATGCCCTTGCTCTCGAGAGCCTTCTCGAGGTCGGCCTTGCCGAGCTGGCCGTAGTTGGTCGAGTCGGCCAGGATCGCGACCTTCTTGAAGCCGCGCTTGACGACCTCGTCGACGATCATCGGCGCCTGGATCGAGTCGTTCGCCGCGTTGCGGAAGATGTAGTTGTCGGGCTGGTCGGGGAACTGCTTCGTCACGATCGAGCCGGTCGCGACGTTGTTCATCACCGGGATCTTGGCTTCCTGGTAGAAGCGCTGCGACGCGAGGGCGACACCGGTGTTGATGTAGCCGACGGTGGCGGAGACCTTCTCCTTGTTGATCAGCTCCTCGGCGATCTGCACGCCGCGCTCGTTCTTCGCTTCGTCGTCGCGTTCGACGGCCAGCAGCGGTCGGCCGAGCACGCCGCCCGACTTGTTGATCTCCTCGACCGCGAGGCGCACGCCGTCGCGCATCGACACGCCCATCGACGACGAGCCACCCGTGAAGGGGCCCGCCACGCCGATCTTGATGGGGTCGGCTGCGCCGGCCGTGGAGCTGATGACCGCGAGCGCAGCCGCGCACGCGAGTAGTTTCAATCCGTGGATCATGGTGGTCTCCTTAGGGATAACGAGGGTCGTCGGATCATCGGGCGTGCACGTGAGCGATGGCGATCGACCAGCGGCGTCTGGGCGCCTCATCGGTCGTGCCTGCGAACAGACGGCGACCGAGCGGTTGGAACTTATCCGAGAGTGCGGTGTACTCCCATCCGAACTAACCCTGAACATGTCCGCGCTCATGCCGCCGGGCGCATAAGGGCCTACCCGAGGAGCGAACGCCGTGCACCCAACGATTCATCCCGCGTTCGCGCGGCGCGTCGTCGTCATCACCGGTGCGTCGGACGGCATCGGCGCCGAGCTGGCGCGGCAACTGGCCCCGTCGAAGCCGCGGCTGGTCCTGGCCGCGCGACGGGTCGACGCGCTGGCCGATGTCGCGCGTGCGTGCGAGGTGCTGGGCGCCGAGACGCTGGTCTTTGAAACGGACGTCGGGATCGAAAGCGACTGCGCGAAACTGATCGCCGCCACCCTCGAGCGCTTCGGCGCGCTCGACGTCCTCGTCAACAATGCCGGCGTGTCCGGTCACGCGCTGTTCGAGGAAGTCACCGACTTCGGCTGGTATGCCGACATGATGCGCGTCAACTACTTCGGCGCGCTGTGGTGCACGCATCACGCGCTCCCGGCGCTGAAGGCGTCGCGCGGCCTCGTCGTCGCCGTCTCCAGCCTCGCCGGCAAGATCGGCGTGCCGGGACGCACCGCCTACTCGGCGTCGAAGTTCGCGGTCGCCGGGTTCTTCGAGGCGCTGCGCAGCGAGCTCGTCGACACCGGCGTCGCCGTCACCGTGGTGTATCCGGGCGTGGTCGCGACCGAGACGCGGCGCCGCGGTTACCGCGCGGACGGCCGCGCGGCAGGCGTCTCCGGGCTCGACGAGCGGGGCGCGATGCCGGTGGATGTCTGCGCGCGGCAGATCGTCGACGCCATGGTCTCGAGGCGTCGCGAGCTCGTGATGACCGGCCGCGGAAAGCTCGGCCTGTGGCTGCGACTCGTCGCGCCGGCGCTGGTCGATCGCATGGCGCGCGCAGCGCTCGCGAAGGAGCCCGCGCGATGAGGTGAGGGTGGATGTCGCACCGTCGAAGCCGACGGTCGCGAGCGTCAGACGAGCAGCAGCATCGCCTGCGTCTCGGCGTATTCCTTCGGCAGCTTCTTGAAGCCGCTCTTGGCGAAGCGCGACCAGCGGCCGATGACGGCCGCGACGATCAGGTTCGCGCGCTCGTTGACGTAGCGCTCGGTGGCCGCCTCGTGGGCCGGCCGGTCGCCCGCGGCCTGCGCCGCGGCGACCTTCAGGCACTGCTTCAGCGACGCCTCGATGCGGTCCATCATCTGGTTCATCCGCACCGTGAGCCGTTCGTCCTCGATCACCAGCGCGTCGCCGATCAGCACGCGCGTCATGCCGCGGTTGGTCTCCGCGAAGTTGAGCAGCATGAGGATGATCCGACGCGCCTGCTTCAGGCCGTCCTCCTCGCTGCTGGTGATCTGGTTGATGAGCCCGAACACGGTCTCCTCGATGAAGCCGATCAGCCCTTCGAACATCTGCGCCTTGCTGGCGAAGTGGCGGTAGAGCGCGGCTTCGGAGACGTCGAGCTTCTTGGCCAGCGCGGCGGTGGTGATGCGCTCGCCCTTCGGATGCTCGAGCATGGTCGCGAGCGTCTGCAGGATCTGCAGCTTGCGTTCCCCGGGTTTGGCGATCTTGCGTCGCGGTGCTGGTGCGGCGATGTCTTCGGTGGACGACGATTCGTCTGCTGCCGGGGTGTGGTCCATCGTCGCGGGCCGCCTTCTGGGGACACCGGTTCAGCGCAGGAAGCGCTGGCGCCGGATCAAATCGGTGACGGATTCTACGCGAAGGGCCAGGCCGCCGACCGTGCGATAGAGCGGCGAAGCGCGCGCCCGCTTCGCCTGCTGGTCGTAGCCGCGCACGTAGACCCCGCGCATGCCCACCGAGCGTGCGCCGCGCAGGTTGAGGATGCTGTCCTCGACCAGGACCGCGTTGGCCGGATGCACGCGTTCCTTCGCCAGCAGCATGCGGAACATGCTGGGCGACGGCTTCGGCCGGAAGCGACCCAGCAGTCGCATCTGCTCGATGTGATAACGCTTGCGCACGACGCGCGACAGTCCGATCTCGCGCAGGATCTTGGCCGTGTAGATCGCCGGCGCATTGGTGATCAGCACCTTGCGGCCGGGCAGGCGGCGGAACAGTTCGGACAGGCCGCGTTCCGCGCGGATCAGTTCGCCGAGCAGCGGCTCCGACACGAACGCGTGCGTGTCGTTGAGGAACGCGTGCGGCTCGACCGCGTGATGGCGGATCAGCCCGAGCAGCGTCGTGCCGTAGCGATGCCAGTAGTCGGTGCGCATGCGATCGGCCTCGACCTGGTCGACCGCGAGGTTCGCGATCAGCCAGTCGCTCATCGAGCGGTTCATCTCGCCGAAGATGCGATGCGACGCGTCGTGCAGCGTGTTGTCGAGGTCGAAGAACCAGACGAGTTCGGACAAGCGGACTTCCAGGAGGCGGGTTGGACGATTCGATCGTGAACGATCGTAACGTCAAACCCGCTGTCCGGCACGCCGGTCGCCAGCCGGCGCGTGCCGACCGACCGGCGTGCGGTCGCCTGCGTTCAGGCGGCCTTGCGGCGACGACTGCGGTAGACGAGGGCGATCACGCCGGCGCCGAACAGCAGCGTCGTCGACGGCTCGGGGACGCCCAGGGCAGCGGCGAGCGCGCCACCGGCCAGGGCCTGGACCTTGCCCGTCGGATGGATCGAATCCCAGTAGAAGTACTGCCCGATGTTCGCGCCGTTGATCCCGCACGCGGCCGTCGCCTGCGGCGTCAGCGGCGTGTTCGTAAAGCACCGGTCGGTGGTGTCGGTGATCCCGTAGGCTCCGGCGTTCGCGATGATCGCGCTGTTGAACGCGTAGAGATCGAACAGGTTCACCGTCGTGCCGGTGGGCCGGGTCAGGCCCGCGACACCGCCGACGAGCGCCGCGTCGTACTGCTGGCTGAGCGACGTCGCGGCCGCGGCCATCGTCGGGTGGTCCTGCGCGAACTCCGGGATCACGCCGACGTTCGGCACGTTGACGACCAGGATGTTGCGGGCGCCTTCGTTGATCAGCAACTGGATGGCGCTGACCTCGCTGATCACGCCGTTGGTGATCCCCGCCGTGCCCAGGTTGTTGAGGGCCGCGTTGCGAACATCGTTGCCGCCCGACAGCACGAAGTAAAGCGCGTTCGGATCGGCGATGCCGCCGGCGCGAGCGCCATAAGCGCCGACCTGCTGGAGCAGGTTTCCGCCGGGAATGCCGAAAGGGCCCGACGCGGACGTCGCACCGGCGACCGCATAGTTCGTTCCCGCGACGTACGACGCACCGCCGAACAGGCCGAAGACGTCCTGGAACCCCGTCAGGAACAGCGACGGCGTGAGCGTCAGCCCAAGACGGCCGGCCAGCACTTCGGCGGCGACGGGGCCGTTGGTGAAGCTGTCGTGGTAGCTCGGCGGGTTCGGGAAGTTTCGGCGATAGAAGGCTTCCGCGAGGTTGCCGTTGTCGGACAGGCTGTCACCGAACACGTACAGCGCGGTGTACGGACCCGCGTGTGCTGCCGTCGATACGGTCAGTGCGAGTGCGACTCCGGCGGCTGAGAACCAGCGTGCAAATCCCATCGTGTCTCCTTCTGCGCGACTGGTCGCGCTTGTCGTTGTTTGCCATGGACCCAGGGCTTCGCAAGACGACGCAGGATGCATGCCACGACGCAGGGGGCATTGATCTGCAAGGTGTTCCGTGCATGACAGCGACGCGCGACAGGTCGCTGTGTAAGGTCCGTCGACAGTCGCTCAGTGACTGCGGATCATCGTCCCCACGCCCTTGTCGGTCAGGATCTCGAGCAGCAGGCAGTGCGGCACGCGGCCGTCGATGATGTGGACCGCGTTGACGCCGCTCTTGGCGGCCTCGAGCGCCGACGAGAGCTTCGGCAGCATCCCGCCCGAGATGGTGCCGTCGGCGAACAGCTCGTCGATGGACTTGGCCGTCAGCCCGGTCAGCAGCCTGCCCTGCTTGTCGAGCACGCCGGGCGTGTTGGTCAGCATCACCAGCTTCTCGGCCTTGAGGATCTCGGCCAGCTTGCCGGCCACGAGGTCGGCGTTGATGTTGTAGCTCTCGTTGTCGGCGCCGAAGCCGATCGGGCTGATGACGGGGATGAACGCGTCGTCCTGCAGTGCCTTGACCACGGCCGGGTTGATCGACTCGATCTCGCCGACGTGACCCATATCGTAGTAGATGCTCGGGTCCTTGATGTCCTGCATCTTGATCTTGCGCGCGCGGATCAGGCCGCCGTCGCGGCCCGTCAGCCCGACCGCCTGGCCGCCTGCGTGGTTGATCAACCCGACGATGTCCTGCTGCACCTCGCCGGCGAGCACCCACTCGACGACTTCCATCGTGTCCTCGTCGGTCACGCGCATGCCCTGGATGAAGGTGCCGCTCTTGCCGACTTTCTTGAGTGCGTCGTCGATCTGCGGGCCGCCGCCGTGGACCACGATCGGGTTCATGCCGACCAGCTTGAGCATCACGACGTCGTGCGCGAAGGCCGCCTGCAGGCTCTTGTCGACCATGGCGTTGCCGCCGTACTTCACGACGATCGTCTTGCCGTGGAAGCGCCGCAGGTAAGGCAGCGCCTCCGACAGGATCTCGGCCTTGAGCGACTGCGGCGAGTTGGCACTGGTGGGCTCTGGGGACGAGACCGGCGTTGCGGCGGACGACGTGGGCATGCAGGTCCTTCGGGAGGGTGGGGCGGAAAAATTCTAGCAGTCGAGGAATGCGCAGTGCTGCGGTCCCGCGCGTTGCAGGACGACGCGTCTCACGCCTCGTCGTCCTTCTTCTTGAGCGCCTGCATCAGCGCCTGGCGTTCGGCCAGCCGCTGCGCGCCGCGGGTCTTGCGATGCGGGCCGGCGACGCGCTTGATCGCGGGCGCGACCAGCGGATTGCGCGGCTTGATCGGCGCGAGCCTGAAATTCATCTTCTGGCGCGTCTTGTGCGCACGGTCGGCCATGTCGAAGCGCGCCGCGGCGATCAACGCGACTTCATCATCGGCGGCGCGTCGCGCACATCGACGGACACGGCCTGCTCGACGATCCGGTGATCCGCGCCTTCGATGCGCAGGATCAGCGGCAGCTTGTCGCCGCTGGACAGCGACTGGCGCAGGTCCATCAGCATCACGTGCGGGCCACCCGGCTTGAGTTCCACGGCCTTGCCGGCGGGCAACTCCAGCGCCTCGACCGCCCGCATCTTCATCGTCGTGCCCTGCATCGCCATCTCGTGGACCTGCACGACGGCGGCGACGGGGGAGCTCGCCCCGACCAGCCGCGCGGGCCTCGCACTGGTCACCGTCAGGTACACGACCGACGCCGTCTGCCCGTTCACCGTGGATCGGGCCCAGGCTTCACTGATCTCGGCGGCATGGGTAACGAGCGGCAGCGCGGCGAGCGCGACGACGACGGCCAGGGTCTTGCGGGAGGGGAACATGGACGAGGCGTGGATCCCGGAGCGGGGCCTCGATTATCGCGGAACTGCGCGTCGCCATTGCGGCGATCGTTCGAAACTTCAGTGGTTCTTTCGTGCCGGGAGCGACAGGGGGCCTGCGGGGTCGATGCGACAGCAACGGTGTGATCGCAACTCGCGCATCACACCGTCGCCGGGTCAGCCACGCGTCACCTTCCGTGCGTCGTTCGAGCGGGCGAACTGCGTGGCCTGGCCACGGATCTCGTCGTAGCGGGCCTTGGAGATCGTGACGACGACCGGTTCGAGGCGCACGACTTCGACCGATGCGGCCGGAGCGGGCTGGCGCAGCGACGGAGCCGACTGGCTGACGGCGGCGGTGCTGGCGATGGCGATCGCGGCGCCGCAACCGAAGACGACCGACGCGGCGACCGTCGTCAGGCAAGCAAGGGTGGTTTTCATGATGGTTTCCTTCCTGGTGAAGGACACGGGCGGTGTCCGATGCAGCGCAGGTTAGGCAAGACCAGCAGGGCCCGCACGGGGATTGCGACGAAACCCGCGCTTGCGGCGACGGACTGTCGATGGCGACGACGGACGTCGCGATGTTGCGGGGCGCCGCGGCGGGAAAGGCGTGCGGCGCAGCCCCGTCAGGCCGCTTCGAAGCGAAGGATCCCGTCGGCCCCGCGCTCGCGGCGCAGGGCGCCGGCGTACCAGAGCGCGTGCAGGTGCGCGAGCGCTTCGCCGAACGCGAAGAACAGCTGGTGGGTGTCGAGCGGGCGGCGGAACATGATCGGCACGATGTCGGCGGCGGTCCGCGGGCTCGCGCAATGCGCCAGGACTTCGCCCAGGCGCGCGTCGTGGTGCTCGATGAGCTGCTCGACGCGGCGATGGAGGTTGCGGAACGGCCGCCCGTGCGACGGCAGGACCAGCGCGTCCTTCGGCAACGGTTCGAAGCGCCGGATCGATTCCATGAACTGGCGCACCGGGTCGGCCTCGGGCTCCATCGCGTGGACACTGACGTTCGTCGAGATGCGCGGCAGCAGCATGTCGCCCGAGATCAGGATGTTGGCCTGCTCGGCGTACAGCGCCGCATGCTCGGGCGAATGGCCGAACCCCGGGATGACGCGCCACGTGTCGTCGCCGATCGCGATGCCCTCGCCGGCCGCGATGCGGTGATAGGTCAGAGGGACGTCGGGGACCAGGCGGGCGTAATAGCCGGTACGCTGGGCCATCGACGCGAGGTAGGCCTCGTCGACCAGCCCGTTGGACGTGTAGTGCGCGACGATCTGCGGACCGTCGGTGCCTTCCAGCCCGGCGTGCATCACGCGGCCGATCGAGTACTCGCCGAGCGTCATCCACAGCGGCGGGACTCGCTCGCCCGGCTGACGCTGCAGCCAGGCTGCGTTGCCCAGATGGTCCGGGTGGTAGTGGGTGCACAGGATGCGGACGATCGGCAACCCTTCGAGCTCGTTCGCGATCACCTGCGACCACAGGCCGCGCGTGGTCTCCGACGCGATCCCGCAGTCGATCACCGTCCAGCCGTCGCGTCCGTCGTAGCGGTCGCGCAGCAGCCACAGGTTGATGTGGTCGAGCGCGAACGGCAGCGGCTTGCGGATCCAGTAGATGCCGGGCGCGATCTCGCGCTTGTGGCCCGGATCGGGCAGGGCGTCGGCGAACGGATAGACGAGCTCGGCTTCTTGTGGATTCATGTCGATGCGTGTGGACGGGCGCGTGGCGCCGGTCGCGCATCGCAGAGGGGTGGATTCTATTCGGTTGCCCCGCGCCGTCGCGGGTCGATCTTTCGCAATCGCGGGCAAGACCGGGGGCATGGACGCGGCGTCGTCAGTTATCGTCCGAGCATGTTCGCCGGATTCACCGCCACCTACGGCATCACGCTGCACGGCCTGATGGTCGTGCTGTCGCTGCTGGCCTACGTCGTCGCGTCGCACGCCTTCAACCAGCGGCGCCATCCGACGGCGGCCATCGCGTGGGTCTTCTTCATCCTGCTCGTGCCCTACCTCGCGCTGCCGACCTTCCTCGTGTTCGGCTCGCGCAAGCAGCCGCGGCCGCTGCTGCTGGCGGGCCCTGTGCCGGCCGCGTCGACGGCCCCTTGGGCGATCCGCACGATCGCCGCGCTCGGCCAGCCGGCGCCGTCGAGCTATCGCGACCTCGTGGTGCACGCGGACGGACGCGATGCGCTGGCTGCGCTGTGGCGCGTGATCGACGGCGCCGCAGAAACGATCGACATCTGCACCTTCATCATCGGCAGGGACGCGGTGGGCGACGCTGTCGTCGCGCGCCTGGTCGCGAAGGCGCGGGCCGGCGTGCGCGTGCGGCTGATGGTCGACGGCATGGGAAAGCTGATGAGCCGCCATCCGGACCTGTCGCCGCTGGTCGAGGCCGGCGTGCGCCTGACCGTGTTCGTGCCGCCGCTGCGGCTGCCGATCCGGGCGCGGGCCAACCTGCGCGACCACCGCAAGTTGGTGATCGCCGACGCGGCGCTGCCGGCCCGCCGCGTGTGGAGCGGCGGGCGCAACCTCGCCGCCGAATATTTCGACGGTGCGGCGGGCGAGGCGCCGTGGATCGACCTGACCTTCGACGTCGGCGGCGACCTGGTCCTGCAGTGCGCGACGCTGTTCGAGCGCGACTGGGCCTACGGCAGCGGCGAGCGCGTCGAGCCGTCGCCACGCGTGCGGGCCCCGCTGGTCGATGCGCAGACGCATTGCTGCGCGCAGGTCGTCGCGTCGGGTCCCGACGAGGTCGACGACACGATCCAGACGCTGCTCGTGACCGGTGCCTACCAGGCCGAGCAGCGCATCCTGCTGGTCACGCCGTACTTCGTGCCCGACACCGCGCTGCTCGCGGCGTTGTGCATGGCCGCGCGTCGCGGCATCGCGGTCGACCTCGTCGTGCCGGCGCAGTCGAACCACCCGATGTCGGACATCGCACGCCGCCGCGCGACGCGGGCGCTCGCGGTCGCCGGCGGCCGCATCTGGCTCGTGCCGCACATGCTGCACGCGAAGCTGGCGGTGTTCGACGACCTCGTGGCCCTGTCGGGCTCCGCCAACCTCGACAGCCGCAGCCTGTTCCTCAACTACGAGCTGATGGTCGCCTTCCACGACCGCGGCGACGTGGCACGTTTCGCGGCCTGGGGCGAGCGCGAACGATCGGGCGCGGCGCGCTACGCGGCGAAGCGACCCGGCTGGATCACCGATATCGCGGAGGGACTCGTCCTGTGGGCGGGGTTCCAGCTGTGACGCCGTAAAATCATGGGCTGCCAGCAGCGGGAATGTGCGCTGCGCATCACCAATCAACGAGGAGTTTCATCGATGGATCAGGATCCGATCGTCATCGTCGCGGGCGCCCGCACGCCGATGGGTGCCTTCCAGGGCGAGCTGTCGTCGCTGGCCGCCCACCAGCTCGGGTCGGTCGCGATCGGCGCGGCGCTCGAACGCGCCGGCGTCGCACCCGCACAGGTCGACGAGGTCATCATGGGGTGCGTGCTGCCCGCCGGCCAGGGACAGGCCCCCGCCCGCCAGGCCGCACTCGGCGCAGGCCTGCCGGTGGCGGTCGGCTGCACCACCGTCAACAAGATGTGCGGCTCGGGCATGCGCGCGGCGATGTACGCGTACGACGCGCTGAAGGCCGGCAGTTCCGACATCATCGTCGCCGGCGGCATGGAGTCGATGACCAACGCGCCCTACCTGCTGACGAAGGCGCGCGGCGGCTATCGCATGGGCCAGGGCGCGATCTACGACCACATGATGATGGACGGCCTCGAGGACGCGTACGACATCGCGCCCGACGGCAAGCGCCGCTCGATGGGGACCTTCGGCGAGGACTGCGCGACGCAATATCATTTCACGCGCGAGGAGCAGGACCATTTCGCGACGACTTCGGTCAAGCGCGCGCAGGCCGCGGCGGCCGACGGCACGTTCGCCGACGAGATCGCGTCGGTGACGATCTCGGGCAAAGGCGGTGACACGGTCATCGATAGCGACGAGGGCCCGCGCAAGGCGAAGCTCGACAAGATTCCCACGCTCAAGCCGGCGTTCCGCAAGGACGGCACGATCACCGCCGCGAGCTCGAGCTCGATCAACGACGGCGCGGCCGCGCTGGTCATGATGCGCGAGTCCACCGCGAAGAAGATGGGCCTCTCGCCCGTGGCGCGGGTGCTCGGCCACAGCACCAACGCGAAGCAGCCGAGCGAGTTCACGACGGCGCCAGTCGGGGCGATCCAGAAGCTCTACGACCAGCTCGGCTGGACCACGGCCGACGTCGACCTGTTCGAGATCAACGAGGCGTTCGCCGTCGTGCCGATGGCCGCGATGAAGGAACACGGCATCCCGCACGAGAAGGTCAACGTGCACGGCGGTGCGTGTGCACTGGGACATCCGATCGGGGCTTCGGGCGCGCGGATCGTCGTCGCGCTGATCAACGCGCTGAAGAAGACGGGCGGGAAGAGGGGTGTGGCGTCGTTGTGCATCGGGGGCGGGGAAGCGACCGCGATGGCGGTGGAGCTGGTGTAAGCAGCACACTCCCTCCCCCAGAAGGGGAGGAAGCCGAGCGAGAGAGATCCGAATCCATGCTCACCCTCACCACCTGGCTCGCCTTCGTCGCCCTCTGCACGTTCATCGACCCGTCGCGCGGCTCGGTGCTGCTGCAGGGCCTGACGCGCGGTGCGACGCAGATCGCGATCAGCGTCATCGGCAACGGCGTCATCGCGCTGTGCGCCGGCCGCGTCGCGTCGTTCCTGATCCGCCGGCCGCGCTGGGCGCGCATCCAGCGCTGGATCATGGGCACGGTGCTGGGCGGCCTGGCGCTGCGCATGGCCATCGAGATCCGCCGATGATGCGTCGCTGCGCGATCGCCTGCGCCACGCTGGCCTGGTGCATCGGTGCGCAGGCGGCCGACGACGCGCTCCTGGCGGCGGCGAAGGCCGACCGCGCGGCCACGCTCGACACGCTGAAGGCGCTCGTCGCGTTCGATTCCGGCACGCTCAACGGCGACGGCGTGCGCAAGGTCGCGGACCTCGTCGAGCCGCGCCTGCAGGCGCTGGGCTTTTCGACCGAACGGGTCGACGCGCAGCCGTCGGCCGGCGTCAACGTCGTCGGCCGTCTCGACGGCAAGGGCACGAAGAAGATACTGCTGCTCGCGCACATGGACACCGTCTATCTGGACGGCACCGCCGCGAAGCAGCCGTTCCGCGTCGACGGCAACCGGGCCTACGGCGTCGGCATCGCCGACGACAAGGCGGGCATCGCGGTCGTGCTGCATGCGCTCGGCCTGCTGACGAAGAGCGGCTTTACCGACTTCGGCCGCATCACGGTGCTGTTCAACGCCGACGAGGAACGGGGCTCCACCGGCTCGCGCGAGCTGATCAAGAAGCTCGCCGCCGACAGCGACGCTGTGCTGTCGTTCGAAGGCACGGGCATCGAGCGCGAGAGCATCCGCACCGGCACGTCGGGCATCACGCGCGTGACGGCGACCATCACCGGCAAGGCCTCGCACGCCGGCGTCGTCCCCGAGCGCGGCGTCAACGCGCTGGTCGAGGCGGCCGACCTGGTGCTGCGCACGCAGGACATCGACGACCGGTCAAAGGGACTGCGCTTCAACTGGACCGTCGAGCAGGCCGGCGCCGTCGCCAACGTCATTCCGGACCACGCGGTCGTCGAGGCCGACGTGCGCTACAAGCGCGAGACGGACCTCGAGGACGCGCTCGCGAAGCTGCGCGAGCGCGTCGCGCGCCAGCGCCTGAAGGACGCGAAGATCGAACTCGCTGTGGTCCGCGGCCGTCCGCCGCTGGTGCCCACCGACGGCGCGCGGCGCATCGTCAAGCTCGCGCAGGGGATCTACGGCGAGATCGGCCTGACGCTCGACGAATCGGACGGCGGCGGGGGCGGCACCGACGCCGCCTACGCGGCGATGACGAACCGGGCGGTGGTCGAGTCGATGGGCCTCCCGGGCGCCGGCGCCCACGCCAACAGCGAGGAATACGTCGTCGTCGACCGCATCCCGGCCCGGCTCTACCTCGCGGCCGAACTGATGAAGCGCGTTCTGTCATCCAGGGAGTGAACCCATGAAGAAACCCCCCACCGTCCTCGTCCTCGGCGCCTCGCGCGGGATCGGCCACGAACTCGCGCGCCAGTACCGTGACGACGGCGCCGTCGTCCATGCGACGGTCCGCAACGCAGCCGATGTCGCCGCGCTGAAGGCGCTCGGCTGCATCGTCCATCACCTGGACGTCACGGAGTCGTCCGACTGGATCTCGTTCGGCGAGGCGGTCGCGATGACCGCCTTCGACATCGCGATCCACAACGCGGGCGTCGCGGGGCCGCGCCACGACGGGCCCCCGACCCAGGAGGAGTTCGACGACACGATGCGCGCCAACGTGTGGGCTGCGATGCTGATGTCGCCCGTCGTCGGACCGCGCGTCGCGGCTGCGCACGGCAAGCTGGTCGTCGTCAGCTCGCGGATGGGCTCGATCGGCGCACGCGACAAGGCGAACTTCACGACCTATCGCGCGAGCAAGGCGGCGGTCAACTCGGTGATGAAGGACGCGGCGCTGACCTACGGTTCGCAAGGTGTCGTGTGCGTCGCGATGCATCCGGGCTGGGTGCGCACCGAGATGGGCGGCGCGGGCGCCGACCTCGACGTGGCCGACAGCGCCAAGGGCATCCGCCGCACCATCGACGGCCTGTCGCGCGACGACAACGGCTGCTTCTTCAGCTACGACGGCGCGGCGATGCGTTGGTGAGTTGCATGGCGCATGCCTTCCAGTCGCACCGGATGCGACCGCGCCGATCGTCGTTGCCCGGGGCGTCGCGACGACCCAGGTTCGCCATCACCACAACCGATCGGAAATCCTGACATGCCTCCCAGCGACACGCGCCGTATCTCCTCGGGCTCGACCTTCGAGACGCTCGCCGGCTACAGCCGCGCGGTCGTCGACGACGGCTACGTGCACGTCTCCGGCACCACCGGCTTCGACTACGCGGCGATGACGATCGCCGACGATCTGGTCGCGCAGACCCATCAGTGCTTCGCCAACATCGCAGGGGCGCTCGCCGAGGCGGGGCTCACGCTCGACGACGTGGTGCGCGCGCGCTACCTGCTGGTCGATGCGGCCGATTTCGCCCGCGTCGCGCCGCTCTTCGGCCAGTACTTCGCGCAGGCCCGTCCCGCGGCGACGGCGATGGTGGTCGGGCTCGTCGACCCGCGGATGAAGATCGAGATCGAGGTCACGGCCCGCTTCCCGAAGCCGCAGCCCACGCCGGTCTTCGAAGGGGGCGGGCGATGAGCAAGCCGGCCGCGGTGTCCACGAAGGGCCTGCGCACGCCCGAGCGCATGTTTCGCCTCGTGCTGTGGGTGGTCGCGGTGATCTTCGCGGGGTTCCTGATCGGACTCGGCTCGCTGGTGGTGCGCGATCTGCCCACCGTCGACGAGCGCGTCGCGCTGTCGGACTTCGTCGACAAGCCGCGCGCGGCCCGACTCGAACAGGCGATCCGCAGCGTCGAAGAGAAGGCGCACGACGCCGACGAGGTCCGTGCGTCGCTCGACCTGAAGGAGCAGTCGGCCAAGGCCGCCTATCAATCCGCACGCCTCGGATTCGAGAACTGGATCGCGACGCGGACCAGCACGCAGCGGGGCGACCAGGACCCCGAGGTCATCCAGCGGACCCGCGAGCTCGACACGCTGCAGCAGGGGTCGCGCGATGCCGAAAGCGCGGTCGAGAAGGTCGCGGCGTCGCGGCTGGAGATGGAGCAGCGACTCTCCGCGCTGCGCGGCGAACGCGCGGCGCTCGACGAGGTCGCGCGCGACCCCTACGAATCGGCCGTCCGGCGCATGGAACTGCGTGTCTTCCTGATCCGCCTCGCGATCACGCTGCCGCCGCTCGCGATCGCTGCCTGGCTGTTCGTGCGCAAGCGCCGGACCCAGGCGTGGCCGTTCGTATGGGGCTTCATCTTCTTCGCGGCGTTCACGTTCTTCGTCGAGCTCGTGCCCTATCTGCCGAGCTACGGGGGCTATGTCCGCTACCTGATCGGCATTCTCGTCACCGTCGTGGTCGGCCGTTACGCGATCGTGGCGATGCAGCGCTATCTCGAACGCCAGCGGCTCGCCGAGCAGCAGAGCGAGGCGGTGCGGCGCCAGTCGCTGTCGTACGAACATGCCATCAAGAGCGTGAACGCCGGCATCTGCCCCGGCTGCGAGCGGGGCTTCAAGGGCCATGACGGCCAGACCAACTTCTGCATGCATTGCGGGATGAAGCTCTTCGAATCGTGTCCGGTCTGCACCCATCGCAAGAACGCCTTCTTCCACTACTGTCCGGCTTGCGGCGTCGACAAGCCTGCGGCCGATCCCGCGCCGCCCGAATCCATGACCGTCGCACCGGTCGCCTGAGAGAGCCGAGTCCCATGCTGCTGACCCCCGAACAGGAAATGATCCGCGACGCCGTGCGCGACTACGCGCAGGAACGCATCGCGCCGTTCGCCGCGCAGTGGGACCGCGACGCGACCTTCCCGGCGGACGCGCTGAAGGGCCTCGCCGCACTCGGCTGCTACGGCGTCACCGTTCCCGAGCAGTGGGGTGGCGCGGGCCTCGACACGCTGTCGCTGTCGCTGATCCTCGAGGAGATCGCGGCGGCCGACGGCGCGACGTCGACGATCGTCAGCGTCAACAACTGCCCGGTGTGCAGCATGCTCGACCGCTACGGCAGCGATGCGCAGAAGGAACAGTGGCTCAAGCCGCTCGCGCGCGGCACGATGCTGGGGGCCTTCTGCCTCACGGAGCCGCACGTGGGTTCGGACGCGTCGGCGCTGCGCACGACCGCACGCAGGGACGGCGACGACTACGTGCTCGACGGCGTGAAGCAGTTCATCACGTCGGGCAAGCACGCCGATGTCGCGCTGGTGATGGCCGTGACCGACAAGGCAGCCGGCAAGAAGGGCATCAGCGCGTTCATCGTCGACACGAAGACATCGGGCTACGTCGTCGCCCGGCTCGAGGACAAGGTCGGCCAGCACGCGAGCGACACCGCGCAGATCCTCTTCGACGGCTGCCGGGTCCCGTCCGCCAACCTGATCGGCGACGAGGGGCAGGGCTACAAGATCGCGCTGTCGGGGCTCGAGGGCGGGCGCATCGGCATCGCGTCGCAGGCGGTCGGCATGGCGCGCGCGGCGTTCGAGGCCGCGCTCGCGTACGCGAAGGAACGCGAGAGCTTCGGCAAGCCGCTGTTCGAGCACCAGGCCGTGCAGTTCCGTCTCGCCGACATGGCGACGCAGGTCGAGGTCGCGCGGCAGATGATCTGGCACGCGGCGACGCTGCGCGATGCCGGCCTGCCGTGCCTGAAGGAAGCGGCGATGGCCAAGCTGTTCGCGTCCGAGATGGCGGAGAAGGTATGCAGCGACGCGATCCAGGTGTTCGGCGGCTACGGCTACGTCAACGACTTCCCGGTCGAGCGCATCTGGCGCGACGTGCGCGTGTGCCAGATCTACGAAGGGACCAGCGACATCCAGAAGATCCTGATCGGGCGGGCGCTGGCTTGAGGCGGCCGGGCGCGATCGTTGCGGTCGCAACCATCGGGTCCCGTCGACGCGACAGGTGAAGCGCGTCGTGTGCATTGCCAGTTGCGCGCCGGCGCATCGTGACCGAGGATCGCGGTTTGGCGACCGGTCGGCCGCCAGGGAGACCACGACGATGAGCGCCAGTCACGAAGCGTTCGCTGCACGGGCACCGCGGGAGACCGCCTCTTGACCCGGCACGCATGGAACGGCGAGAGCGATGACGAGTCGCTGCTGCGCGCGATCGAGCAATCGGTCGGGCTGGCCGACCATGACCCGCGCTGGGCCGACCGGTTCGCCGCCGAGCGCGCACGCCTGATGGACGCCTTACCTGGCGTCTTCGTCGACATCGCGCACATCGGCAGCACGCCGATCGAAGGTCTGAAGGCCAAGCCGATCATCGACCTGCTCGCCGGCGTGCGAACGCCCGACGTCCTGTTCGGCCTCGCCGAGCCGCTCTGCGCCAACGGGTATACGTCGTCGGACGCGTTCAACCGCACGATGAGCGATCGCCAGTTCTTCATGCGCCATGCGCACGGCGAGCGGACCCATCATCTGCATCTGGTCGTCCACGGCTCCGAGGCGTGGGTGGATCGCGTCGAATTCAATCAGCTGCTGAGAGACGACCCGGAGCTACGGAAACGCTACGAGATCCTGAAGCGCGCGCTGGCCGAAACCCACGCGGGCGATCGGGAGGCGTACACCGAGGGCAAGTCCACATTCATCCGCGCCGCGATCGGTCGCAGCGACCGCCGCACGAAGCCGCGTTGACCACTCCACGTTCCGCCACCATGCCGAATCAGACCGCTACTTCCGAATACGTCCTCCATTGCTTCGCCCAGTCCGGCAACTCCTACAAGGTCGCGCTGATGCTCGAGCTCGCCGGCGCGGACTGGACACCGGTCTGGAACGACTTCTTCAACGGTGGCACCCGTGACCCTGCATTCAGGACGAAGAACGTGATGGCCGAAGTGCCGTTGCTCGAGCACGGCGACGTCACGCTCGCGCAGAGCGGCGTCATCCTCGACTACCTCGCCGAGCAGCTCGGCCGCTACGGACCGGCGAACGACGACGAGCGGCGCGAGATCCTGCGCTGGACGCTGTGGGACAACCACAAGCTGACGGCGAACATCGCGACGCTGCGCTGGATGCTGCAGTTCAATCCCGAAGGCACCTTCGATCCGGCGGTGCTGGCGTTCCTGCGATCGCGATCGTTGGGCGCACTGAAGACGCTCGAAGCCCACCTGAAGGACCGTCGCTATGTCGTTGCGGATCGGCTCACGATCGCGGACTTCTCGCTGATCGGCTACCTCTATTTCCCCACCGAGTTCGGCCTGGACTGGGCGGCCTTCCCCGCCGTCCAGGCGTGGACCGAGCGCATCGCCGCCGAGCCGGGCTGGAAGCATCCGTACGACCTCATGCCCGGACACCCGTTGCCGGCGAAGGCCGCCGCGGCAGGCTGAAAGCGGTGAGCGCGCTCGCGCGTCACCTGCTGCTGATGGCCCGGGCCAACCGGCTCGCCAACCATCGGCTCGATGCCGCCTGCCTGCGGCTCGCGCACGACGAGTGGACGGCGCCGCGCACGAGCTTCTTCCCGTCCATCGCCGCGACGCTGAACCACATCCTGATCGTCGACTGGTACTACGTCGACGCGCTGGAAGAAGGCGGACGCGGCACCGCCGTGTTCGCCGACGAGATGCCGTGCGGGTCGATGGCGTCGCTGGCCGATGCGCAGCGGACCGTCGACGAGCGACTGATCGCGTTCTGTGCGGGACTGCACGACGACGTCGCGCTCGCCCGAGAAGTGGCCTTCGACCGCGGCAGCCGCGGCCGCCCGCTCGATCGCATCGATCGCACCCTGGCGCATCTCTTCATGCACCAGACGCATCACCGCGGGCAGGTGCACGCGATGCTGTCGGGAACGTCGGTGAAACCGCCGCAGCTCGACGAGTTCCTGATGGCGACGGACGCGGTGTTCCGCCAGGACGACCTCGCGGCGGTCGTCATGACCGAGGCCGACCTCGCGCCGTGAGCCGGCGAGCCGCCGTGCCGGTGCAGAGGATGCCGGCAGCGCGACGGCGGATCGGGTGCCGACCAGCGCTCGCGCGATTCCGACCGCATCGCCGATCTGACGCGCGGCGCGCGTCGATCGCACGGGCGAACGACGGCCCGCTGCAATCGCGCCACGCCGGCCGGTGGCGACTCGCCGCCGAGAGGGTTACGATCGCTGTTCGCCGCCTTCGCCGCGCGGCCCGCACCTGACCGATCCCATGCTCAACAGTCTCGACCCCACCCAGATCGTCGCCCTCGCGGCGGCGCTCGGCTGGGCGAGTGGGATCCGCCTGTACCTCGTGCTGTTCGCGGTCGGCCTGGTCGACCGCCTCGGCTGGGTCGCGATGCCCGAAGGGCTGCACCTGCTGTCGCATCCGCTGGTGCTCGCAGCGTCGGGGCTGATGGTGATCGTCGAATTCTTCGCCGACAAGGTGCCCTGGGTCGACAGCATCTGGGACACGGTCCACACGTTCATCCGCGTACCGGCCGGCGCGCTGCTCGCCGCCTCCGCGATCGGCGCGCTGGACGTCCACGGCGGCGCGGTCGGCACGCTCGTCGCCGCCATCCTCGGCGGCTCGCTGGCGGCGGGGGCGCACCTGACCAAGAGCAGCGCCCGCGCGCTCGCCAACACGTCGCCGGAGCCGTTCAGCAACCTCGGCCTGTCGCTCGGCGAGGACCTGATCGTCCCGGGCGGTCTCGCGCTGGCGCTACTGCACCCGTACGTGTTCTTCGCGCTGCTGCTCGTGATGGTGGTGGTCGGCGCCTGGCTGGTACCGAAGATCTGGCGCTTCATCCGTCGTCTGATGGGCCACACGCCGCAGACCGTTCCGCAAAGCTCGCGTTGACCGGCACGCCCCGTCTCGTCTTCTGCGCCCCGGGCGCGAAGCCCGAGCCCTGGCTGCGGGGTCTGCGCGACGCGCTGCCCGGCGCAGCGATCGAGGCCTGGTCCGAAGCGTCCGCGCCGGCCGACTACGCGATCGTCTGGACCCCGCCCGACGCGTTCTACGCGACCCAGCGCGGCCTCAAGGCGCTGTTCAATCTCGGCGCCGGGGTCGACGGGCTGCTCCGATCGTCCGCGTTGCCCGCGCACGTGCCGCTGGTGCGCCTCGAGGACGCCGGGATGGCGCGGCTCATGGCCGAGTACGTCGTGCAGGCCGCCGTGCGCCACGCCCGTGAACTCGACCGGATGGAAATGGACCGGCGCGCGGGTCGCTGGGCGCCGCGGCGGACCATCGACCGGTCCGAGTTCCCGGTCGGCGTGATGGGGGCCGGAGCGCTCGGGGTGCCCGTCGCGCAGGCGCTCGTGGCGCACGACTTCCCCGTCTCGCTGTGGTCGCGTTCGATCAAGGCGGTGGACGGCGTGCGCAGTTTCGGCGGCGTGGAGCAGCGTGACGCGTTCCTGGCCGCGACCCGCATCCTGGTCTGCTTGCTGCCCCTGACGCCCGACACCGAGAACATCCTCGACGCGCGCCTGTTCGAGCGGCTGATGCCCGACGCCTACCTGATCAACGTGGCGCGGGGACGCCACCTCGTCGACGCCGACCTGCTGGCCGCGCTCGCGAGTGGGCGAATGGCCGGCGCCACGCTCGACGTGTTCCGCGAGGAGCCGCTGCCGGCCGCGCATCCGTTCTGGGCCGAGCCGCGCATCACGATCACCCCGCATTGCTCGGCGGTCACGCAGCGCAGCGCGACGATCGAGCAGATCGTCGCGAAGATCGTGCGGCTCGAAGCCGGGGAACCGATCAGCGGCGTCGTCGATCGCAACCGGGGCTATTGAGACCGCTTCTTCTTCAGCGCGCCCGGCTTGTGCGCGGCCTCTGCGCCCGTCGTGTCGCTCTTCACGAGATACTCCGGATTGTCCTTCGACGCCGCCACGTGGTGACCCTTGATGTCGGCCGGCGTCGTCAGCTTCTTCACCACCGTGCCGTCGATCTTCCCTTGCGACGAGTCCCAGGTGACGGAGTCGCCCTTCTTGAGAGTTGCTTGCATCTTGTCCTCCTCCAGTGAACCCTCGGTGCGGCGCATGGCCACCGGTCTCGACGACGAGCCGGTCGTGTCGCCGTGCATCTCGATCTGCAAGATGGATGCGCGGGCCGGTTCCGTCGCGGATCGCGCGGCGGGCGGCCTGTGCGTCGGCTGCCTGCGCACGCTCGACGAGATCGTCGAATGGGGCAGCGCATCGAACGCGCGCAAGCACGCGATCCTGGCGCTGGTGAACGCGCGCGCGGCCGCCTGAGACGGCCTCAGGCGGCGGTCCTCGTCGGCTCCTCGATCGTCACGTGGTTGTGCTCCGCGCGAAAGCGCTTCGACATCTCGTAGGTCTGCTTGCGCGCGCGCATCACCGACCCCAGCGGGCGATGGGCCGCGAGACCGTGCCACGGGCTGAACGCCAGGCCGTCGTCGATCGCCGCCGATTTCGCGGCGTCCCACGCGCTCTGCGGCTTCGCGACGATGCGCGCGACCGTGACGTAAGGGCTGTCCTCTTCGGGCCACTGCACCGACGCGTCCTCGACGGGCATCTTCGCGAGGTCGGTACACAGTTGCGCCCTGATCTCCCACTCGGCCCCGTTGGTGGTGAAGAAGTCGACGACGGCGACGCGCAGGCCGTCCGGCTTGTCCGCGAGGTCAACCTTCGCGCCGGTCAGCGCCTTCACGCCGGCCGACGACGGTGCGATCGACAGTTTCGCGATGTAGTCGCCGTAGCGCACCGGCACCTGCGTGTAGTAGGTCTCGCCGAGGACGTTCGTCTCGGGATGGCCGCCGAGCGCGATCAGCGTCGCGCTCTTGCCGCCGACGGCTTCCAGGGCCTTCTCGACGCCCTGCAGTGCGGTCGACAACGCCTTCTTCAGGCCGGGCGCCTTGTCGGTCGTACCGGCGAGCTGCTTGAGCGTGCCCAGGAACTTCTTCGCGTTCGGGACGCTGAAGACCGGCCCGTTGACCATCACCAGGTCCTGGGTTGTCGCGTCCTCGGAGCCCGGCAGGCGCTGGCCGTCGACGCCCATCACCTTCAGCGCCAGGCCGCGCGGCGTCGACACGTTGTCGTCGAGCATGTCGCCGGGAATGGTCGAATAGCGCATCACGCCCGGATACGTCGCGGGGCGGGCGAACAGGCCCTGCGCGAGCTCGGAGGGCAGGCCGTCCGGCACGATCACCTCGACGTCGATCAGTCCGTGGCTCTTGGCGTGCACGCTGCGGATCGCGTGACCGCCGTCCTGGTAGGTGATCTCCTGGATCTTCGTCATCGTCGCGACGAGCTCCTGGATGGTGTGCGGTTCGTCGTCCTCGACGACTTCGACGGACGGCGTGTAGGGGAGGGGACTGCTCATGAAGATTCCTGGGATGAAGGAGGGGTCGGAGAGATCGGGGCCGTCTTCACGAGCCGGATCGGGATCGCTTTCGCCGCGGGGACCTTGCTTTCCTTCGCGTGGTGCGAGAGCGGGATCAGCGGATTGCATTCGGGGAAGTAGCCGGCGACACAGCCGCGCGGGATGTCGTAGGCCCTGACCCGGAGATCGTCGACGATGCGGCTCCAGCCGTCCGTGGTGACGGCTTCGGCACGGACGACGTCGCCTTCGAGCAGGTGCAGCGCGGCGAGGTCGTCGCGATGCATCAGCAGCACGCGGCGCGTGCCTTCGACGCCGCGAAAACGGTCGTCGAGGCTGTACACGGTCGTGTTGAACTGGTCGTCGCTGCGGATCGTCGTCAGGCGCAGCACGCCTTCGGTCGGCAGGTCGCGGTCGGTCTCGAGCGTCGTCGGCACGATGAACTGGGCCTTGCCGCTCGGCGTCTTCCAGCGCCGTTCGCGCGCGGCGATCGGTCGCGGGATGCCACCCGGCGTATCGAGCCGCGCGTTGAAGTCGTGGAAGATCTCGGGGAAGGTCAGCGCGATCGCGTCGCGGATCGCGCCGTAGTGGCTGGCCCACGTGCGCCACGGCACCTTCGGGTTCGGCGGCAGGGTGGCCTCGGCGATGCCGACGACGATCGCGGTCTCGGACCGCAGCGTGTCGGCCGCCGGCTTCACCTGGCCGCGCGACGGATGCATGCAGCCGGTGCTGTCCTCCACCGTCACGATCTGCTCCACGTCGTCCTGCCGGTCGACCTCGATGCGCCCGAGGCACGGCAGCACGTAGGAGATCTCGCCGTGCACGAGGTGGCTGCGATTGAGCTTGGTCGCGATCTGCACGGTCAGCCGCTGCGTCGACCACGCCGCCTCGACCCGCGCGGTGTCGGGCACGGCGCGCACGAAGTTGCCGCCGAGGCCGATGAAGGCCTTCACGCGGCCGGCCAGCAGCGCCTCGCAGGCCTCCACCGTGTTGAGTCCCTTCTCGCGTGGCGGCTCGAAGGCATACAACTCCGCGAGCTTGTCGAGCGGCGCGAGCTCGGGCTTCTCGGTGATGCCGACCGTGCGTTGCCCCTGCACGTTCGAGTGGCCGCGCACCGGGCAGATGCCCGCGCCCGGCTTGCCGATGTTGCCGCGCAGGAGCAGCAGGTTCGACACCATCTGCACGTTCTGCACGCCCTCGCGATGCTGCGTCAGGCCCATCCCGTAGACCGCGATCACCGCATCGGCCTTCAGGTACACGTCGGCCGCGGCCTCGAGCGCCCCGCGCGTCAGCGCGGACTCGCGTTCGATCGCGTCCCAGCCGAGCGCCCGCACCGACGCGGCGAACGCGTCGAAGCCGTGCGTGTGCTCGGCGATGAACGCCGCGTCGACCACGCGGGGCGAGCCGGCCGCCACGGCCACGTCGTCGAGCGCGATCACCCGCTTGCACATCCCCATGATCGCGGCGGTATCGCCGCCACTGCGCACCTGGTGGTACTGCGTGCTGATCACGGTCTCACGGTTCGTCAGCATCTGGGCCGGCGACTGTGGATCCACGAAGCTGACCAGGCCGCGCTCGCGCAGCGGATTGAAGGTCACGATCTCGATGCCGCGCCGGCGGGCGTCCTGCAGCTGGTGCAGCATCCGCGGGCTGTTGGTGCCGACGTTCTGGCCGAAGAAGAAGATGGCGTCGGTGTGTTCGAAATCGTCGAGACGGACGGTGCCGATCGGCACGCCGATGGTCTTCGCGAGGGCCACCGACGTGCTCTCGTGGCACATGTTCGAGCTGTCCGGCAGATTGTTGCAGCCGTACATCCGCGCCAGCAGCTGATAGAGGTAGGAGGTCTCGAGCGACGCGCGCCCGGATGCGTAGAACACCACCGAAGCGGGGTCGAGCTTCTTCAGCTCGTGGCCGATCTCGTCGAAAGCGTCCTGCCACGACACCTCGCGATAGCGATCGCTCGCCGGGTCCCAGCGCATCGGCACGGTGAGCCGTCCGACGTCCTCGAGGGTGTGGTCGTCCCAGCCGCGCAGTTCGGCCAGCGTGTGCGTGTCGAAGAAGTCGGCCGCCGCCCGCTTGCCGGTGATCTCCCAGGCGGTGGCCTTGGCGCCGTTCTCGCAGAACTCGGCCGGATGCGGATGCGCCGGCTTGGCCCATGCGCAACTCACGCAGGCGAATCCGCCGGACTTGTTCTGCTGCAGTAACACGGGTGGCCCGCGCAGCAGTACCCCTTGCTTGCGCAAAATTGACGCCACCTCGCCGACCGAACCCCAGCCTCCTGACGGATGGCTGTGTTCGTCGGGGGAAAGCGCGTCATCCGGATGCTCCGTCGCCGCCGACTCGTCCACCATGTGACCGATATGTTGAAATGCGTTTGCTGATCTAGCTTGTTCGTCGCCACGCATGTTCAGCGGTGCGGGACGACGCGGCCAGCGGACGACGGCCTCTTTTTTCCTCGCCCACCTTCCGATCACCTCACGCCCGCGTCCTACACGCCGCTTTCGATGAAGACCCTCGACTGGTATTTCGATTTCATCTCGCCGTATTCCTATCTGCAGAACGCGGTGCTCGGACGCCTCGCGCCGCTCGCGCGCATCCGGCGCCGGCCGATCCTCTTCGGCGGCCTGCTGTCGCACTGGGGTCATCTCGGCCCGGCCGAGATCCCGCCCAAGCGCGAATGGACCTACCTGCATTGCGCGTGGCTCGCCGAGCGCCACGGCATCGCGCTGCGTCAGCCGTCGATGCATCCGTTCAACCCGCTGCCGCTGCTGCGGCTGTCGATCGCCCTCGGCAACACCGACGCCGCGGTCACCCGGCTGTTCGACTTCGTGTGGCGCGACGGCCATGTGCCGAGCGACCGGGAACCGTGGCTGGCGCTGCTCGCCGAGTGCGGGATCGACGAAGGCGCCCTGCAGGCCGACGCGATCAAGCAGGCGCTGCGCGACGCCGGCGCCGACGCGATGACGGCCGGCGTCTTCGGCGTGCCGACGGCGGTCGTCGACGGCCAGGCCTTCTGGGGATTCGAGGCGACCGACATGCTGGTCGCCTTCCTGAACGACGATCCCTTCTTCGCGGGCCCGGCGATGCAAGCGGCGCGGGCGGTGCCGCTCGGGCCGATGCGCCCGCAGGCCTTGCGGGTGGCGTCGTGAGCGGCCGCTTCATGGCGTACGGCGCCACCGAGGTGCGCCTGCCGGCGGGCATGCAGGTCTTCGAGCGTGGCTGGCTGTCGTCCAACTGCGTGCTGTTCGAGGACGACAACGGCGCGACGCTGATCGACTCGGGCTACGTCTCGCACGCCGACCAGACGGTCGCGCTGGTGGCGCGCGCCGTCGAGCGCCACCGCACGCCGCGCCTGCGTCGGGTCATCAACACCCACCTGCATTCGGACCACTGCGGCGGCAATGCGGCGCTCGCGCGGCACATGCGCTGCGAGGTGGTGATCCCCGAGGGCAACTCCTACGGCGTGCGCCATTGGGACCAGCGCTTCCTGTCGTTCGAGCTCACCGGCCAGCCCTGCGACCGCTTCGACTTCACCGACACCTGCTCCCCCGGCGACGTGCTCACGCTCGGCGGGCAGGAGTGGGAGGTGCTGGCTGCGCCGGGACACGATGTCGACTCGGTGATGTTCCACTGCGAGGAGGAGGGCATCCTCATCTCCGGCGACGCGATCTGGGAGGACGGCTGCGGCGCGATGTTCCCGACCGCCAATCCGCGCACGCTCGACGAGGACTTCTCCGCCGCGTTCGAGACGCTCGAACTCGTCGAGTCGCTCGAAGTGCGCCTCATCGTGCCCGGGCACGGCGCCCCGTTCACCGATGCCGAGGGCGCGCTCGACCGCGTGCGCAGCCGCCTGCGCCGCCTGTCGGCCGATCCGGTGCGCAACGGGCTACACGTCGCCAAGGTGCTGCTCAAGTACCGGCTGCTCGACGAGCGGCGCATGTCGATCGAGACGGTGCAGGCGATGTTCCGCGAGGTGCCGACGATCGCGCACGCCAATCGCGACATCGGGCTGCCGATCCACCTGCTGGCCGACCGCACGATCGACGCGCTGGTCAAGGTGGGGGTGGCCCGGCGCGAAGGCGGCTGGTTGCTGGACGCCTGACGGCGCGCGACGGCGGGCAGGCCGATCGGCGATGCGATAATCCGGCCCCGATCGTCCTGCAGGAGAGGGCCATGAAGCACCGCATCCATCGGGCCGCCGGCCCTCTCGCCGTCGCCCTGGCGCTGGCCACCGCACCGGCCTTCGCGCATCACGGCTGGAGCGAGTACGACGGCGACCATCCGCTGACGCTCAAGGGACGCATCCAGGCGGCCAGCTACGAGAACCCGCACGCGACGATCACCCTCGACAGCGACGGCAAGCGCTACACCGTCGTGCTCGCGCCGGTGTCGCGGATGGAGTCGCGCGGTGCGCCGCGCGAAGCCGTGGCGGTCGGCCGGGACGTGACCGTCGTCGGCTATGCGAGCAGGACGCACGCCGGCGAGTTGCGCGCGGAGCGCATCGTGATCGGCGACGGTGCCGCAGAAAAGACGGTGGAGCTGCGCTGATGCACCGGTCGAAGTCCTCTCGCGCGTGGGCGACCGTCGCGGCCGCGGTCTTCGCCGCCGCGCTCTTCGAGCCGCGCGCGCTGGCCCATCACGCGTGGACCGAGGTCGACACCGCGCGGACGCTGATGCTCGAGGGCACCGTCAGGTCGCTCAAGTGGGAGAACCCGCACGCGAGCCTGGTGCTGGAGACGGTCGACGGCGGCACGCGGACCGAGTGGACGGTGATGATGAGCGGGATCGCGCGAATGGAGGCGAAGGGCCTGCGCCGCGAGGACGTCGCGATGGGCCGGACGCTGACGATCGTCGCATCGCCCGCGCGCGACGAAGCGCGCGTGGTGCGCGCGAACCGCATCCGCAGCGACGGCCAGGACCATGTCCTCTACTGATCGTGTCGCGCGCGTCGTCGCGCGGGGCGACGCGATGATCTCGGAGCGCCACGCGGGCCGCCGATCGGCCGGCGCATGATCGACGCGAGTCCGGCCGCGAAGCTCGGCGAGGCGATCGCCCACAGCGCCCTCGGCACCGCGTTGCGGGAGTCGGTGTGGCTCTACCCCACGGTCGAGACGCTCCACATCGTCGGCCTGGCGCTGCTGTTCGGCTCGATCGTCGTCGTCGACCTGCGCCTGCTCGGCCTGCGGCGCGACGTGGCCCTCGCGCCGCTGCTGTCGTTCGTGCTGCCGGTCACGCTCGCGAGCCTGCTGCTGGTCGTCCCCACGGGACTGCTGCTGTTCACCGCGCACGCCAGCGACCTGGTCGGCAATCGCGCATTCGTGATCAAGATGGGTTTGCTGTTCTTCGCGGCGATCAACGCGCTGATGTTCCATGCCGGCCCGTACCGGGCGGAGATCGAGGCGCCACCCGGGACCCGCGCACGCGGATCGACGCGACTGTTCGCGGCGCTGTCGATCGTGCTGTGGGTCGCCGTGATCGGCGCGGGTCGCTGGATCGCGTATGTCTGAGCGCCGATGAACGCGGGTCGACCGACGGAGGACGCGGCGCTGCGGCCGATCGTGCTGCTGCCGGCGCTGGTCGTGGCGCTGGTGCTGATCGCGGTCGCCGGCCTGTTCATGCGCGGCGGCACGATCAACGTCGACGTCTTCGTCGCCGTGCAGGGCCTGACCCGCGCGCTGCCCGACACGTTCTGGGCGATGGTGACGATCTGCGGGACGGGCGTCGTCGCGTTCGGGCTGCTCGCGCCGACACTCGCGTGGCAGCCGCGCTGGTACGCGGCCGGACTGGCCGCCGCCGGGATCGCAGGACTGTATTCGAACGGACTCAAGCGTCTCTACGCGCTGCCGCGGCCGGCGTCGGTGCTCGACGCGAGCCAGCTGCACGTCATCGGCGAGACGCTGCACGCGAACGCGTTTCCGTCGGGTCACTCGGTGACCGCCTTCACGCTCGCCGCGCTGCTGGTGCTCGCCTCGCGCCGGCCCTTGCGGACCGCGGCCTGGGCCGTGCCGGTGGCGCTGCTGATCGCGTTCTCGCGCATCGCCGTCGGGGCGCACTGGCCTGCGGACATCGCCGCGGGCGCGGCCGGCGGCTGGGTCAGCGGCGCGCTCGGCGTGATGATCGTCGCGCGCTGGCGCTTCTGGAACAGCGTGAACGGCGTGCGCGTGATGGCGCTCGTGTCGATCGGCATCGGCCTGTCGCTCGCCCTGATCGACCTCGGCTATCCGCTCGCGCTGCCGCTGCAATGGGTCGCGGCGATCGTCGCGATCGCGTCCGGTGCCTACGCGCTCCTGCGTCCCA
>Ga0209724_1000401_pt1 | contig 42579 bp, 29 predicted proteins | sample grotaG_FD_184143 | JGI IMG/M metagenome (GOLD analysis project Ga0209724, IMG submission 184143) | Glacier valley bacterial and archeal communities from Borup Fiord, Nunavut, Canada, to study Microbial Dark Matter (Phase II) -... | ecosystem: Environmental > Aquatic > Freshwater > Ice > Glacier ... | reverse complement strand
GGCTGCATATTCCTGCCACTGAGCGAGCAGCACTGCAAGAGTTAGAGGCTGCTCATTCGTGTAAGCGAGAGGGCGGCTGTGCAGCAGATGGTCAGCGGCGGCGTAGTTGGTAGAGCAGCATAGATGGTAGAAGCTATCAAGCAGAGGTTGGACAGCCGCCCGGTCAGTGGGGGGATTCTGATGGGGGGAGCGGCTGTACTTACGCTCAAACCAGATGGTGGCAGCCCGGTGGTAAGCATCCTGGTCGGCTACCAGCGCAGAGGCATAGTCCCGCACGATCATGCTTATATTACAGCGTCCGCCGCTGAGGTCTAGCAGGGACAGACGACTGAGGTTGAGAGCCAGACGGGTGATAGTGTACTCGTCCCAGCCAGCGCGTGGGGCTGCCTTGCCGCCTGTGCCTTCGCCACGCCCGATCTGGTCGTAGCAAGCAAGCGTGCCAGCAATATCAGCCGGGCTGACTGGCTGCTCAAACAGACTGATGTACTTAAGCATCTCCTGCTTGTCAGCGGCCAACTTGCCCCAGAGCAGATCGAGTAGTTCAGAACGCCAAAGTTGCTCCTGAGCTAGGAGGAAGTCAAGTGGGAAGCTGGCAGCCAGGTTGCCGAGGCTCATCAATGCCTGCGGATGGCCGCTAGACTGCTGGGCCGCCTTGTCTAGGAGGTCGGGATCAGCAGCTGGCACGTAGCCAAGCAGCAGCTTGCGCGAGGCTGGAGCATCCAGGCCTTGAATGCGATAGAGATTGGGTAGCTGCCTGCCTTGCGCGTCGTGGGGGATTACGCGGCTGGTGAGCAAGAGGCGGCAGTGGTCACCGAGGTCGTTGGCGTACGTGAGCAGCGTTCCCCAGCCCGGCTCCTGCGGCACACCATCGTCACCCAGCACGGTATCGAGGTTGTCGAAGACCAGCAAGAAGTTGATGTCGGCTGGGGTGTTGCTGTTCAAGTCGTAGATCGTCTGCACCACCCAGGCGGCCTGGTTGTCGGGGTTGGTTATTTCATCGGGGTCGAAGGAGAGGGCGACACGGGCAGCGAGAGCAGCGGCCAGACCTGCGATAGACTTGTCGCGGCGGAGGTCGCGCCAGCAACGGTACGGCGAACGGTCACGCTGGGCCTCGTAGTAGCGAGCAGCCAGGCCGCTCTTGCCGATCCCGGCCAGGCCAGTGATGCTTACCGTGTTACTGCTGCCGAGCAAGACAGCGAGGCGGGAGAGTTCCTGGTCGCGGCCCTGGAAGCCCCTGGTTGGTGGGCTGGCGTGCTGCACCGCCGTCTGCTTGATCCGGCTCAGGACAAAGTTAGTCAGGCTATTGACGGTGTTGTTGTTGCCCACCAGGGCAGTACCACCCTGGGCATTGATGTTGCCAATGTCGAACTTGCCCATCACCTGGGCCTGTTGGGCAAGTTCTGCGAGCTGCGCGTCGCTGGCATTGCGGGCGATCACCTTGCCACGAGGGTCGGCAGCCAACGCCTGCCGAAACTGCTCTACTGTACCCTGCGCCTTGCTCTCTGCACCATCCATAACTACGACCTCCTATTGCACAGCCGCCATCTCACCTACATTCTATTATAGCATCGCTGGCAAACATTGCAGCGGCAGCGAGTGCCTGTTCACTGTGGCAGCACGCAGCGCACTAATCACTTGAGCAGGGCTTCACGCTCCAGGTGGGCGATGCTCTTGGCTAGCTCGGCGATGGCAGCCTTCTGCTTGCGGTAGAAGTCGGGTTCGCTCATCGCCAACTTGCCTGCCACCTCACGTACGCTGGCACCCTTGCGATAGCGCAGGTCGAGGATGTTGTAGACTGTCCAGGCGGGCGAGTTACGTTCGCTACTGCTAGCTGGCTCTGGTGGGCGCAGGGCATCTATCGCCCCAGAAAGCAGGGCGCGCAGTGCCTTGCTCGGCACCTCGTCGCTGCTGGGTAGCAGGGCGTGTACCGCCTTTAGCTTGAGCAGTGGCGACTCGCTCAGGCGCGGGCCACCCCAATAATGGCCTAGTGCGTCCTTGACAGTGCGAGCGAAGTCGGGATCGTCCACTATCGCGCTGTCGTCTACAATGCTAGCGATATTGGGCTGCCGCAGGGGGGCGGTCTGCTGCCGCTCCTGCAAGGTGCTGCGCCACCGCTGCACCTCGGCAATCTCTGGGCTGATCTGGCGTAGAGTGGCGAACAGCCGCCGCTGCAACAGGCTATCTTCCAGCGCGACTTCGGCCTGGCGTACGTAGAGGCCCACCCGCTCCTCCTCCTCATAGCTGAGGCCCAGGCCCAGGCCCAGCCTCCTACCCGCCTCGGTCATACTCAAGCCCGCCCCGGCCACGCGCAGGCCGATCAGCCCTAGCACCTGTTCGCGCAGCTTGTCGCGCAGCGGAAGCAGCAGGTAGCCGTTCTCCAGCAGGCCTACCACACCGTCAATCGGGATGTAGCGTTCGTCTAGCGGCGGACGCAGACTGACATTGACGTTGATATTGACGTTGATCTGTTGCCCAGCCTGGTCGAGGGTTGGCAAGCTGACGCGGGCGGTCGGGCTGAAGGGTTCGAGCAGGGGTTGCAGCAGCTCTACTGTTGGTTGGCTGAGGCCGCTGCGCCCTAGCAGACGGGGTGCCGCCCAACGCACCTGAGCGGGGATGTTGCTCAAGGCCCCAAGCGCGTGGCTGCCGCCAACCGAGAGGCGATCCTGGGCCTCCACCTGCGCCCGCGACTGTGCGCCGCCCTCCCAACCAACCGTTGCGCTGATCGTCGGTTCGTACTCTCCTCGTGCGTTGAGCAAGCTGGCAACGAAACCACGATCAGCCCGCAACAGGTCGGCAAGCGAGGCCAGGGTGTTCTCAAATAGCGAGCGCAGGTCGGCCTCGGTCAGCAACGATTTGTCCAGTTCACGCAGCAGGCGGATGTCTGCATCGTCGCCCTGATAGAGCAGGCGGTCGATCCAGCCGTGGGCCACGCTGATCATCGCCTGCCAGACCAGTACGCTGAAGGTGACGCTGAAAATCAGCACCGTAGTGTAAGGGATACCTAGAATGATCTCGACGCGGGGGGTGAGCAGGACGAGGACGATCACGATGATCACTACCGCTGGGCCACGCAGCAGATAGTAGATGAGACTGTGCTTGACCGTCCGCTCTGGCAGCAGCACGCCATTGAAGGCCACGCTGTAGGCCATCATCACGCTGAGGACGACCAGGCCAAGATTGCCCACCAGGGTGAGGAACAGGAGAGTGCGAGGTAGGAAGTTGGAGGGGGCGAGAGCAACAGTGGTCAGGTAGGGGAAGATTGCCACTCCGGGTGCCGTGCTAGCAATGGTTAGGTAGCTGAGGCGGCGGCGGCTAGAGGAAGTTAGCGCACGGTTGCGCGCTCGGAGGATGCTGCTGATACCCCAGACCATCACGATTATAGCATAAAAGAAGAAGATAATGAACACTGGCCCACTGTTGTAGCACGCCCCGTTGTTGATCAGGCAGCGCGTAGGTGCGCCGCCAGTCGGCTGCTCGATCACCAGGCTGCTGAAACTAGCGATCAGAAAGAAGGTAAGTGAGGCCAGCCAAACCAGGCGCACTCCAACCCTGCGCCGCAAGGAGAAAGCATTGGTGGTCTCCAATAGTACATTGCTGAAGTGTAGGTAGGCGGCTGGCACAAAGGCAATGCCCAACCACTGCACGTGCAGCCAGAAACTAGCCTCGCTGAGCGAACTGGCGGGCAGGATCAGCAGGATGATGATGGCGATGTACACTGGCATCAGGGTAGCGATCAGCAAGCTAAAGCTGCGGGCCACTACGTTGCGCCAACTGTGAAAGAGGACGTAGATCAGCAGCGAGAAGATCACCACGAAGTTGACCGAGGAGAGCATCACGTTGAACAGCTTCAGCACTTCGGCCAGTGCGTCTGGCTGGCCCAGCGCAAGCGGTAGCGTGTGTGGCACGATCAGGCTAGCAAGTGCAGTAGAGACGGTCAGCATCGTTCTGGTCTCACCCTCTGGAAAAACATCCTATCTACTATACCACATCTGCCTAGTTTCCCCCGCTATCGGCTGAAGCGGAAGCCACCTGCGCCAATCAGCCGCTCCTCACATGGAGCCTGCTAGCATCCATAGTAGGACAGAAATGGCTACTGCCAGCCCTCTTAACATCTTGTTAACCAAAAGTTAACATCCTGTTAAAGGGTAGGCGATCAGTCGTTAAACAGCCGTTAAAGCTGAGATGTTAGCATTACCAACGTGTTGCAACTGGAAAGCGTCTTTGGCCCTATTGTGTGCCTTGTGTACAAAGCAAACAGAGGAGAAACTAGCCTGATGAACTATCGTAACCTGAGCATCCGCCTCGCCAGCCTGTTCGTGCTACTCGGCCTGGTCCTGAGTGCGGCGGCCTGCGACAACAACAGCACTACTGCTACTACCCCGGCTGCGGGTTCCACCCCGGCCACGATGATGACCCCCGGCGCAATGGGGAGCTTTAGCCCAATTGCGGGGGCAGCCAAGACCCTCAACGCCAGCGGCGCGACCTTCCCCAAGCCACTCTACGACAAGCAGTTTGCTGACTTCGGCAAGCAGTATGGTGTGACGATCAATTACGCAGGTGGCGGCAGCGGCAAGGGCAAGAGCGACATCAGCGCAGGCACTGTTGACTTCGCTGGTAGTGATAGCTTCATGAGCGACACTGAACTGGCGACTGCCAGCGCAGGTGGCAAGGGCAACGTGCTGCACGTCCCCGCAGCCATTGGGGCCATTGTGATGATTTACAACCTGCCTGGCTTCAGTGCCACTGACAAGATCAAGCTCACTGGTGCAAACATCGCAGACATCTACCTCGCCAAGATCACCAAGTGGAACGACCCAGCCATCCTTGCCAACAACCCCAACCTCCAGTTGCCTGCTGCCGACATCGTGGTAGTTCACCGCTCGGATGGTAGCGGCACCAGTGCCAACTTCAGCAACTACCTGGCGAAGATTAGCCCAGAGTTCAGCAGCACCATCGGGGTTGCCACCGCCCCCAAGTGGAAGGACGGCCAGCTGGGTGGCAACGGCAACCAGGGTGTTGCTCAGGCAATCCAGGGTACGGCCTACAGTATTGGCTACGTTGAACTCAACTACGCGGTTGGGGCGGGGCTACCCTTCGCTGACTTGCAGAACAAGAGTGGCAAGTTTATCACGCCGAGCGGGAGCAGCGTTAGCCTGGCCGCCCAGGGTGGCAGCCTCCCAGATGATCTGCGCTTCACCCTCAACAACCCTGACAACGCCGGTGCTTACCCCATCGTGGCGGCCACCTGGCTGCTAGTACGTGAGAACCAGACTGACCAGGCGAAGGCCATTGCGGTTGTCAACCTGCTCAACTGGGAGCTAACTCAGGGCCAAAGCTACCACAGTACGCTTGGCTATGCCCCCCTGCCTGCTAACATGATCGAGAAGGCGCAGGCGCAGGTCAAGAAGATTACTGTCAGTGGCAAGGCCGTGATGCCCTAACCTTTCCAAACAGAAACTGGCGCAGCTAGCGGATGGCTGCGCCAGTTTGTAATAGCGCATCCGCATAGTGTAGATGGCTGCAAGGCCAAGAGGAGAGTAGAGTCTTTATGAAGAAGTCTGTCGCAGTACGGATTTTCGCCCTCGCCCTGATGCTGGGGATGCTGATCCCCGCCGGGCTGGTAGGCGCACAGGCCCAGGCCTTCGCTACCCCAGAGTTCCAGGCTCTCTGGAACCGCACCGATAGCCTCGTTGCTAACGGCACTGTCAAGCGCAGCTACTACTGGGGGCCAGCCCCAATCAGTGGTTTGCTGAAGGAGCCTTTCGCTGAAGCCACTGGCGGCCAGATGACCGTGCAGTATTTCGACAAGAGCCGCATGGAACTGGCTGGCAGCGACAAGACCGTGACTAACGGCCTGCTCGCCGTTGACCTGATCAGCGGGCGCAAGCAGATTGGCAAGAGCAGTTACCAGGATCGCTACTCCGCTGACATCCCCATGGCCTCGGACGGCGACGATAAGAACGCACCGACCTACGCTACCTTCAAGGCCCTACTGGGCAAGACCACCGACAAGAGCGGCCAGAACGCCACCGCCACGATCAACAAGGCGGGTACGGTCGGCACCGACGCAACCAAGGCTAGCGACGCTGGCACCAAGGTCAGCTACTTCGAGCCTGCCACTGGTCACAACATCCCGGCGGTCTTCGTTGACTTCCTCAACGCCAAGGGGCCAGTGCTAGCCAACGGCCAGCAGGCTACCGAGCAACTGAGCAACCCGACCTTCTACGCCAGCGGCCTGCCGATCAGCGAAGCCTACTGGGCTAAGGTCAAGATCGCGGGCAAGGAAGGCACCGACGTGCTGATCCAGGCGTTCGAGCGGCGCATCGTCACCTACGTTCCCTCCGCCCCTGAGGGCTTCAAGGTGCAGGTCGGCAATATCGGCCAGCACTACTATGACTGGGTTTACAAGAACGCTGGTCAAGGTGCTGGTGGTTCTACTGGTACCCCCGTCCCCGCCTTCAGCCTGATCGCTGGTGGCTCCGACACCCTGAATGCCAGCGGCGCAACCTTCCCCAAGCCGCTCTACGACAAGCAGTTCGCTGCCTACAAGACCCAGTACAACGTCACCATTAACTACGCCGGTGGTGGCAGTGGCAAGGGCAAGAGCGACATTGCCGCCCAGACCGTCGACTTCGCAGGCAGCGACAGCTTCCTGAGCGACGCTGAGATCGCCGCAGCCAAGGGCGGCCCTGTGCTGCACATCCCCACCGCTCTCGGCGCAGTGGTGATAATCTACAACCTGCCTGGCTTCAGTGCCAGCGACAAGATCAACCTCACTGGCGAGAACATCGCCGACATCTACCTGGGCGTTATCACCAAGTGGGATGATGCCAAGATCAAGGCCAACAACCCCGGCATCTCCCTGCCATCCGCCGACATCGTGGTGGTTCACCGCTCGGACGGTAGCGGCACCTCTAACATCTTCAGCGACTACCTCGCCAAGAAGAGCGCGCAGTTTAAGAACGAGATCGGGGTCGGCACCGCTCCTAAGTGGAAGGACGGCCAGATCGGCGGCAACGGCAACCAGGGCGTATCCCAGGGCGTGACCAGCAACGCCTACGCCATTGGCTACGTCGAACTCAACTACGCCATTGGGGCCAAGCTGCCCTACGCCAACGTCAAGAACCTGGCCGGTAAGTTCATCGAGCCGACCCTAGACAGCGTGACCGCCGCTGCCGACGGCAAGAAGTACCCTGATGACCTCCGCTTCAGCTTGACCGAAGAAGATGGCGACAAGACCTACCCGATCTGCGCCGCCACCTGGCTCGTCGTCTACCAGAACCAGACCGACAAGGCGAAGGCCACTGCCCTGTTCAACCTGCTTTGGTGGTCGATCACCGAGGGCCAGAAGTTCCACAAGGACAACTTCTATGCCCCGCTCCCGGCTCCGCTGCAAAGCCTGGCCTGGAAGAACCTCAACAAGATGACGATCAGCGGGCAGCCCGTCCGCCCGTAACTCCTCGTTAGCCAGCAGGGTTGGCGGCAGGCTACTGGCCGCTGTCAGCCCTGCTAGCCCCATTCTATAACTCTACGGTTGTGGGCTGGTGAGTTGACATATTGGCAGCTAGCTGGTTAAATTAAAGAGGATCAAGGTCTAACCAAATGACTCTTGCCGGGCAGCCAACAGCGGGTAAACTGTGGCGCAGGCGGGACAGCAGCAGTTCCCCGTTATTCACTCCACAGGCTGGCTCGATCAGCGGAAGGATTCGTGTATGGCTGTATCGCTCGATCCACGTCAGGTAGGAACCCCCAAGCCGCGCCTCAACCCTGGGGAAGGGCGCAGCGGGGCGGATGCTATCTTCCGGGGGCTCACCTACTTCTCTGGCTTCGCCATTATCTTGCTGCTCGTTGCAGTGGCGATGGTGCTTCTTTTCTATTCTAGCGAGGCAATCCAAAAGTTCGGCCTCAGCTTCATTAGCAGCGACACCTGGGACGCTTCGGTGGACAACAAGTTCGGTGCCTGGCAATTCATCTTTGGCACCCTGACCACCTCGCTGATCGCCCTGCTGTTGGCGACCCCCATCGCCGTCGGTGCCTCGCTCTACATCTCTGAGTATGCCCCCAGGTGGCTGGCAACCCCAGTCAGCTTTGTGATCGAACTGCTGGCCGCCGTGCCGAGCGTGATCTTCGGCTTTTGGGCTTTGGCCGTCGTCGTCCCGATCATGTACAACGTGCCGAACGTGAAGGGGGCTGGCCCACAGGGGGTAATGCCTTTCCTCCACGATCTGTTCAAGGGCTGGCCGGTGCTAGGCGACATCTTCGGCAGGATCACTGGTAGCGGGCGCGGCTACTTCACCGCTGGCATTGTGCTGGCGATCATGATCCTGCCCACGATCATGTCGATCAGCCGCGAGATCATCAAGACGGTGCCGCCGCTGCAAAAAGAGGGGATGCTGGCTCTCGGTGCAACCAAGTGGGAGACGATCAACAAGGCCGTGCTGCCCTACGCCCGTGGCGGTATCATTGGCGGTGTAGGCCTCGGCCTGGGTCGCGCCCTCGGTGAGACGATGGCGGTGACGATGGTGATCGGCGGCAGCGTGAGCGCAGTCGGCAAGGGCAACCTTTTTACCACCGGCCACACTATGGCAAGCCTGGTCGCCACCCAGTTTAACGACGCGAAGGCGGGCCTCAACCTCAGCGCGGTCGTGGCGGTTGGTCTGGTGTTGCTGCTGATCAGCGCAATCATCAACGCGGGCAGCCGCCTGCTCGTCCACTTCACTGCGCCAGACAATGCCAGCCTGCGTAACTGAGGGTGGAAAGGAAAGCAAACATGGAGTCGCAAAATACCCTCCGCCGTACTAACGCCCTTGAGGTGACAGGCAAAAACAGCGCAATCGAGCGGGCGCGCTTCGCCACTCGTCGCGTGGTCAACCTGATCATGGCCGGGCTGGTTGGTCTGGCTGCCTTGCTCGCGGTCGGCCTGCTGCTAGTCATTCTCTACTACGTGGTGCAGCGAGGCTTCGAGTCCTTCTTTGTCCGTGCTGACGGCACTACTGGACCCTTCAACTTCAACTTCTTCACCGCCACGCCCTCTGAAGGTGGTATTGGGCCTGCGATCCTCGGCACCCTGATCGTGGTCGGCCTCGGTGCGCTGATCGCCATCCCCATTGGCGTGCTGGCAGGAGTTTATTTGTCAGAGTATGGGCGTGGTCGTTTCGCCTTTGCCGTGCGCTTCATCGCCGATATGTTGACCGGCCTGCCTTCGATCATCGTCGGCGTGTTCGTCGCCACCCTGCTGGTCAGGAACACCTTTGGTCACTACTCTGGTCTGGCCGGTGGCATCGCCCTGGCGATCATCATGGCCCCCATTATCGCCCGCACGGTTGAGGAGGTGCTGAAGCTAGTCCCCAACGCCTTGCGCGAGGCCAGCCTTGCCCTGGGTGTGCCACAATGGAAGACGATTGTCAAAGTGGTGCTGCCTAGCGCAATCAGTGGCATCATCACTGGCGTGGTTCTCTCCATTGCTCGCGCGGCTGGTGAGACCGCCCCGCTGCTGCTGACCATCCTCGGCATCGAGAACTATAATGGCAACAACTTCATTGGCAGGCTCAACCCGATGGTGCCAGTCGGCTCCCTACCAACTACGATCTACACCAATGCTGGCTACCCACCCAACGAGGTCTTCCGCATCAGTAGCGCATGGGGTGCCAGCCTGATCCTGATTACCATCATTCTGATCTTTAGTCTACTGGCTCGCTGGGCCACCCGTGGAAAGAAGGTAAGGTAGAGCGATGCAAGCGCAAGAAGAAATCAACACCACTACCCCCGTCGCTGGCACAGTGCTGGCCGAGACCGCAGTCAAGGGCAAGGGCATGAGCGTCCGCAACCTCAATGCTTACTATGGCAACTACCTGGCGGTCAAGGACGTGAACATGGACATGGAGCCGAACAAGGTGACAGCCCTGATTGGCCCCAGCGGTTGTGGCAAGTCCACCCTGATCCGCACCCTCAATCGGATGCACGAAGTCACACCAGGCAGCCCTCGCGTGGAGGGTGAGGTCTCTATTGACGGCCAGAATATCTACGCCGCTGGCATTGACCCGGTGCGTGTGCGCCGCCTGATCGGGATGGTCTTCCAGAAGCCCAACCCCTTCCCCACCATGAGCATCTCCGAGAACGTGCTGGCGGGTATCAAGCTGAACGGTGGGCGCATTGGTCGCAAAGAGGGGTTGGAGATAGTCGAGCAATCCTTGCGCCAGGCAGCCCTGTGGGATGAGGTGAAGGATCGCCTCAGCCGCAGCGGTGCCTCCCTCTCTGGCGGCCAGCAGCAACGCCTGTGCATTGCCCGCACCATTGCAGTGCAGCCAGAGATCGTGCTGATGGACGAACCTTGCTCCGCCCTTGACCCCATCGCCACCCTGAAGATCGAGAACCTGATCGAGGAGCTAAAGAGCCAGTACACCATCGTGATCGTCACCCACAATATGCAGCAGGCCAGCCGCGTCAGCGACTACACTGCCTTCATGCTGGCGACCGACGGCCCAGGACACCTGATCGAGTTTGGCCCGACCAGCCGAATTTTCACCAAGCCGACCGAGAAGCGTACTGAAGACTACATCACCGGACGCTTTGGATGATCGCACTGCTGGTCTTGCTCCGCACTTTTCGCTTCGGTAGGAGCAGCCGCATCAAAGTAGCACACAAAGAGGAGTACAGTATGGTCTCAACCCGCCCCACCTTCGACCGCGAACTCAAGGATTTGCAGGACGAGTTGCTGGTCATGTCCAGCATGGTAGACAAGTCGATCACCCGTAGCATTGATGCCCTCAAAAACCGCGATCTCAGCACCGCCCGCCTAGTGATTGCCGACGATGACAAGATCAACGCCAAGCGGTTTGAGATCGAGGAGAAGTGCATCTTTGTCACCTCTACCCAGCAGCCAATGGCGGTGGACGTGCGCATTGTTGTCGCCGTCCTCAATGTGATTACCGACCTGGAACGTATGGGAGACCACGCCGCAGGCATTGCACGGGTGGCGATCATGCTCGGCAACGAGCCGCCGCTCAAGCCGCTGATCGACATCCCACGCATGGCTGACAAAGCACGCGAGATGCTGCGGACGGCAATGGATGCGCTGATCGCCCGCGATGTGCAGGCCGCCAACAACGTCGCCCGCGAGGACGACGAGGTAGACCAACTATATGACCAGGTCTACCGCGAACTGCTTACCTTCATGCTCAACGACCCCAAAACGATTGACCGCGCCACCCGCCTGCTCTGGGTCGCCCACAACCTTGAACGGATCGCTGACCGCGTAACCAACATCTGTGAGCGCGTCAACTTCCTGGTCACTGGCACCATGGAGGAGTTTAAGCCGACCAAGTATTAGCCTCCACCAACAAGCAGCAAGCAGAGGATGAGCTACGGCCCGTCCTCTTTTTGTTGCAGCCAGTCGGGTTGACCGTTTCCCCCTCCTCTGGTATACTCAAGCAATCATCTGAGCAGGAGATTCCTCTTTGGCAGAACTATTGTATCGCGCTCCACAGTCGCGGCGTGAAGATGTACGTGAGAACTTGCATGGGGTGGAAATCAACGACCCCTACCGTTGGCTGGAGGATGAAGAAGCAGCCGAGGTGCAGGCGTGGGTGGCGGCGCAGAACGAGCATACCCAACAGGTGCTGGCTAGCTACCCAGGCCGTGAGCAGATCGCTGGCCGCCTGGCTGATTTGCTGCCAATTGGCCTGCTGACCGCCCCCAGCGTGCGGCATGGTCGCTGCTTCTACCAGCGACGTGAGGGTGAGCAGAACCAGCCACTCCTCTACTGGCGTGAGGGCATGGATGGTACGGAGCGCGTGCTGCTAGACCCCAATACTGCCAACGCTGGCGGCACTGTTGCCCTCGATTGGTGGTACCCATCGCCAGATGGCAGGCTGCTGGCTTATGGCTATTCTGAGCATGGCGACGAGAAAAGTACCCTCCACGTGCTTGAGGTAGACAGTGGCAAGCAGCTTGGTGAGCAAATCCCCCATACCCGCTATAGCAGCGTGGCCTGGCTACCAGATGCTAGCGGCTTCTACTACACCCGCTACCCGGCACCCGGTGAGGTGCCAGCTGGGGAGGAGAACTACCACGACCACATCTTCTTCCACAAGCTAGGCGACGATGGCAAGGCTGACCCAAAGGTGTTCGGCGCAGGCCGCGAGATGACCGATATGCCTGCGGTCGAACTGACCGAGGATGGCCGCTTCCTAATCGTCATCATGGCCCCGGGCTGGTCGCAGAACGAACTCTTTGTGCGCGACCTGCACGATGCGGCAGGTGGCTTCGTCCAAATTGCCGCTGGCGAGTTGGCAATCTACGATGTAGTTCGCGTGGTGGATGGCACCTTCTATCTGCACACCAACCTGGGCGCGCCCAACTTCAAGATCGTAGCCTTCGAGTGGGATAAGCCAGGGCTGGAGAACTGGCGCACTATCGTAGCAGAGCGGCCCGGCACTATCATCCAGGCGGCGCAGGGCAGTGGTGGCAGGCTAGTGCTGAACAGCCTGCGCGAGGTCGCTTCGCACGTTGAGGTCTATAGCCTGCAAGGTGAACAGCAGGCTGAGGTGCCGTTGCCGCCTGCTGGTTCGGTCGCGGCCAGCGGCGGCGAGTGGCAGAGCAACACATTGCTGATCGGCTACGAGTCCTATACCCAGCCGCCCACCGTCTACCGCTACGACCTTGACAGCCACGAGTTCAGCACGTGGATGCAGGTAGAAGCTGCCGTAGACAGCAGTCAGTTCGTGGTCGAGCAGGTCTGGTACCAGTCGAAGGACAATACCCGCGTGCCTATGTACGTGATCGCCCGCCGCAATCTCGCCCGCGATGGCAACAACCCCACCTTGCTGAGCGGCTACGGTGGCTTCAATGTCAGTCGCACGCCAGTGTTCAGCCGCTCTGCCTTGCTCTGGCTCGAACGCGGTGGCGTGTATGCAGTTGCCAATCTGCGCGGGGGGTCCGAGTTTGGTGAGGATTGGCACCAGGCGGGGATGCTGGGCAACAAGCAGAACGTCTTTGACGACTTCATCGCTGCCGCCGAGTACCTTATTACCCAGGGCTACACCCAGCCAGAGAAGCTGGCGATCATGGGCGGCAGCAATGGCGGCCTGCTGGTCGGGGCCAGCCTGACCCAGCGGCCTGACCTGTTCAAGGCGGTGGTCTGCGCGGTGCCACTGCTGGACATGATCCGCTATCACCACTTCCGCATCGCTCGCCTCTGGGTCTCCGAGTATGGTTCTGCTGACGACGCAGAGCAGTTCGCCTGGTTGCGGGCCTATTCACCCTACCACAACGTCAGGCCCGAAACGCGCTATCCCGCAATCCTGACCACCACTGGCGCATCGGATAGCCGAGTTGACCCTCTACACGCCCGCAAGATGACCGCCCTCTTGCAGACGGCTAGCGACGGTAGCCGCCCCGTCCTGGTGCGCATAGAGGATGAGGCCGGGCATGGTCAGGGCAAACCACTGACCAAGTTGATCGCCGAACAGACCGACATCTGGAGCTTCCTGGCCTGGCAACTGGGCCTCTGAGCAACACCAACCAAACATAGACTAGCCGCTCCAGCGTCAATTGTTGGGGCGGCCTCTTTGTGTCACTAACGCTCGCGCCGCAGCTCCACCGTGATCGAACCGAGGGCGGGGTCGTGGGCCGGTGCTTGTGGTTTGTTCAGCCGTACGGTAACGGCGGTGAGCAGGTGATAGTCACTCAATATCGCGGCGGCAAGGCGGCTGGCAACCGTCTCAATTAGCTTGTAGGCTGGCCCCTCCACAATCGTCCGCGCCAGTTGGTAGACTGCCGCGTAGTTAACCGTATCGGCAAGGTCGTCGCTCGCGCCCGCCTGCTTCAGGTCAAGTTCCATCAGCAGGTCAACTACGAAGTTCTGGCCCAACCCCTGCTCTGCTTCCTCCACCCCATGATAGCCATAGAAGCGCAGCCCTTGTAGCAGCAGACGGTCAGCCATCAGCGGGCCACGACGCTGGTCGGTAGGTCGAAGGTGGCATTGTTGGCAATCGGCTTGTTCTCTTTGCCAAAGTAGTCGAAGTAGAGATTAACCCGATAATCGCCCTGTGGCACGTCGCCAGGGATGATCAGAGTGACGGTCTGCGTCTGCCGCTGCGAGGGGCCGATTTGCAGCAAGGTGAGGGCTGTCTGGGTGTAGACGAGCGGGCTGGCTGCGTCCTTGTTGAGCAGACGCACCTGGTACTTGGTGTCCATTGGGCCAATATTATTATTGGCGAAACCCATCGTCACGCTGATCGTGTCGCCTGCTCGATAGCTAGGGTTGACCCCAGCCATCGTCATGGTGGAGTTGTTCACATGGTCAATTTGGGTTGAAACTATCGTGCGCCCATCAATGACGGTCACGGTGGGGGTACCCTCCGGGCCAGTGCCGAGGCAGCCAGCCAACAGCAGGGGAACAACGAGCAAACCGAGCAGAGCCTTGAGCCGCTTGAACATCCTTAGCAATATCTCCTTGTCACATTCATCAGCAATTGGTCTGGCAATATCTGTGCCTTGCCCGCTGCATTGTAGCAGAGTGCGAGGCTGCTGGTCAAGCCATTTGTTTAGGCGACCAAAAGTTGGTAGAATGTAGCTATCTTACACCCCCACCGTCGGGGCGACGCAGCACAGCGGTTACCGCCTGGCCTTCAGCGTTCGGCGTAGAACGCGCAACATGAAATAGGAGCTAAGATGCAGAACAACACCAGCAGAGTCCGCGTAGTAGTGACCGGGCAGGGCATGATCAGCCCCATTGGTAACAGTGTTGAGGAGTTTTGGCACAACCTGACCGCTGGTGTGTCTGGCATCGGGCCGATCACCCTATTCGACTCCTCCCTCGTCCCAGTCAAAATCGCAGGTGAGGTCAAGGGCTTTGACCCCGATGAGTATATGGACTCTAAGGCTTCCAAGCGCATGGCCCGCTTCTCGCAATTTGCGGTGGCGGCAGCTTACCAGGCCGTCCGCAATGCCAACTTGAAGATTGACGCTAGCAATGCAGACCTGATCGCCAGTGTGGTTGGCACCGGTGGTGGTGCCGTTGGCGACGTAGCCGACGAGGGGCAGGTGTTGTTCACGCGGGGTTCGGGCCGCGTCAGCCCCTTCTTCCTGCCCCGCTTCATCGCCAACATGGGGGCGTGTCAGGTCGGCATCCACCTCGGCGCGAAGGGGCCGACGATGTGCAACGCCGGTGCCTGCGCCACTGGGGTGATCAGCTTCGCCGACGCACTACGCCTACTCCGCAGTGGCGAGGCTGAGGTCGCGATCACGGGCAGTACCGAGGCCAACATCCACCCGCTCAACTTTGCGGGCTTCAACAACATGGGCGCGTTGAGCAAGCGCAACGACGAGCCGACGCGGGCCAGTCGCCCCTTCGACAAGACTCGCGACGGCTTCGTGTCAGGCGAGGGCGCGGGGATGATGATCCTGGAGACGCTTGAACACGCCTTGCAGCGCGACGCGCCGATCATCGCCGAACTGATTGGCGCAGCAGTGACGGGTGATGCCTACCACGTGTCCGCTCCACTGCCCGACGGCTCCGGGGCTTCGTTGGCGATGAGCAGGGCGTTGAAGCAGGCGGGAATGCAGCCAGAGGATGTTGACCTGATCGTGGCCCACGCCACCAGCACCCCGCTCAACGACGTGAGCGAAACCAATGCGATCAAGCGCGTCTTTGGCGAACACGCCTACAAGCTGATGATCACCGCGCCCAAGAGCATGGTCGGCCACCAACTGGGCGCAGCAGGGGCGATCAGCGGGGCAGCAGCGATCCTGGCGATCCGCGACGGCATAGTACCACCCACCATCAACCTGAACACCCCCGACCCAGAGTGCGACCTCGACTACGTGCCGAACGTCAAGCGCAAGGCTAAGGTGCGGGTGGCGATGGTCAACGGCTTCGCCTTCGGCGGCCAGAACGCCTCTGCCGTGTTCAAGGCTTACGAGAGGTAGGCGGCCCCATCCCAGGCCAGATTATGGACGATGATTACACCTTGCTAGACGTGGTAGAGCGCGCCGCCGAACTCTGGCGCAAGGCGCGCTCCGTCGTCATGCTCACCGGAGCCGGGGTCAGTACCGAGTCGGGCATCCCCGACTTCCGCAGCCCCGGTGGGTTGTGGTCAACCTACAAGCCGATCTACTACCTGGACTTTATGCGGAAGGCTGAGGTACGCGCCGCCTTCTGGCTCCGCAGCCAGGTGACGTTCCCCACCTTCCTGCGCGCCCTGCCCAATGCTGCCCACCGCACCATCGCTGGCTTGCAGCAGGCGGGCAAGCTGGCCGCCCTGATTACCCAGAACGTGGACGGCTTGCATGGGCTGGCGGGCAGCGACGCGCTTGAGTTGCACGGCAACTATCTGGCGGTTGTCTGCACCGCCTGTGGCAGCCCAACCGACCGCCCTACGGTACTACAGCACATGGCTGAGATGAACGAAATCCCCGCTTACCTGAGTGAGCAGCAGCGGGAGCAGATCGACCCCACCAGCGTACGTGTCCCCGGCTGCGAACTCTGCGACGGCATCCTCAAGCCGGGGGTTGTCTTCTTCGGCGAGAACGTGCCAGTGGCGGACGCGCAACAGTCGCTCGATCTGGCAGCGACGGCTGACCTCTGCGTGGTGGTCGGCAGTTCGCTGGCCGTCTACTCTGGCTATCGCATCCCATTGCGGGCAGCACAGGCTGGGGCAAAGACGATCATCCTCAGCCTCGGCCCCACCCGCTTCGACGACCGCGCCGCTCTGCTGATCCGCGCCAGAGCAGGCAACCTGCTGCCCATGCTAGCCGCCCGCCTGTTATTGGCCCTGCACCTGGTGTAGTGCCTCGCGCAGGCGAAAGAGGGTGCGTTCCTTACCTAGCACTTCCGCCGTCTCAAAGAGACCGGGCGACTGGCTGCGGCCCGTGATCGCCACGCGGATCGGCATAAATACGCTACCCACCTTCACCCCCAACTCTGCTGCCAGCCCCCGCAGGTTCGCCTCTGGCCCCATCTCCTTGTCGCTCAGATGCCAGGCGGCGTACTGATCGCTCTGCAATAGGTGGATGGTGTGGTCAAGCACAGCCGCCACCTGCTCGGCGGTGATACCCTTGCCCAGCAGCAAGGTAGTGTCGTACTGCAAGCGATCAGCAAAAAAGTAGCTAAGCAAGTCGGGAGCTTCGCCCAGCAGCTTGAGGCGATCCTTGATCAGTTCCAGAGCTGCCCTGTAGTAGAGGTACTCCTCGTCGCCCTCCACCACGTCCTTGAGGTAGCCCCCGCTCTGCATAAAGGGGAGGCTGCGGCGCGCCAGGTCGTCGAGGGTGAGAACGTGGTTGATGTACTGGCTATTCATCCAGTTCAACTTCTCCAGGTTCCAGCGGGCGGGTGAGGGCTGCACCCGATCCAGGCTGAACCGCTGGCTGATCTCGGCCACCGTCATGATCTCGGTGTGGTCGTCGTAGCTCCAACCCTGCAAAGCCAGGTAGTTGAACATCGCCTCTGGCAGATAACCTTTCGTCCAGAACTGCTCGGTACTAGCATCACCGTCGCGCTTGCTCATCTTGCCACGTCCGTCTGGGCGCAGGATGTTCGGCACGTGGGCGAAGGCGGGCGGCTGCCAACCCAGCGATTGGTAGATGAACAGGTGCTTGGGTGTGCTAGCCAACCACTCCTCGGCGCGCATCACGTGGGTAATGCCCATCAGGTGGTCGTCCACGGTGGCGGCCAGGTGGTAGGTAGGGAAGCCGTCCGACTTGAGGATCACAATGTCGTCCTGCCCACTGTAGTCGAAGGTGATCGTGTCCTTCTTCACCAAATCGTAGAACACAACCGACCCTTCCTCTGGCAGCTTGAGGCGGATCACAAAGCGTTGACCCGTCGCCTCCTGCGCTGCCACCTGCTCTGGGGTGGCATTGCGCCAGCGGTCGCGGCGGGGAGGCGGCTGGTGGGCGGCAGCCGCAGCCTCGCGCTCGACAGTCAACTCTGCTGGGCTGGTCCAACTCTGGTAAGCGTCACCCTGGGCCACAAGCTGCTCCGCGTAGCGTTGGTAGATCGGCAGCCGCTCTGACTGGCGATAGGGCGCGTGCGGGCCACCCACGTCTGGCCCCTCAGCCCAGGCGATGCCTACCCAGCGCAGGCTCTCCATCATGTTCTGCTCGGCCCCCTCAACGAAGCGTTTCTGGTCAGTGTCCTCAACCCGCAACAAGAACTCGCCGCCAAACCTCTGGGCCAACAGCCAGCTAAACATGGCGGTGCGTACCCCCCCCACGTGCAGAAACCCAGTGGGGCTGGGGGCAAAGCGCGTCCGCACCGGCCCAGTAATCTCATTTCTCTCCTCGTTCATCAGCTACTCTCCTCGATCCTATTATCTCGGCCAATTATACCACATGGCCTCACGCACACCGGGCCGTTTAGCTGAAGAAGGTATTAGCAGCCGTACCCGCTAGCCGAGTGAACAGCTAGCGCAATGAAGCAAAGGCAGGCTGGCTGACTATCATAACCAGTAAAACTTTGGGGGTGTAACGATGCTGGGTCGGAGAACGATGGTCAGAGTACTGCTGCTGGCGATGTTGCTCACTGTATTGGCTGTAGGATTTGGGCAGGATCGGGGGCCGCAGCCAGAGCAGGCCAAGCTACAACCTGCTCCTGCTGCCCTGCTAGCCGCAGCAAAGCAGGAGAGCGACCAATATGGCGGCTATCTTGGCCTGCCACTGGCTAACAACAGCGGCTACTTCCGCACTACGCAGGTGGGTGGGCGGTGGTGGCTGGTCACGCCCAGCGGTCACGCCTTCTTCTCACTTGGGGTCAACTCGGTCAATGCTATCGGCGGCCTCGGCCAGCCCGACGGCTATGCCACCTACTTCGCCGCTCAGTATGCCAACCTCGGCGATTGGCAACAGCTTACCACCCGCAGGCTGCTGGGCTGGCACTTCAACACCCTCGGTGCCTGGGCTGACCCTGCCCTTGCCCATCGCGGGCTGGCAGAGACGCGCATCCTCGCCCTCTCTGCTGGGGCCGACATCCCCCGCGTCAACTCTAGCTTCCCTGACGTGTTCGACCCCGCCTTTGCCGCCGCTACCCGCCTGGCCGCCCAGAGCGCGATTAGCACCGCCGAGGTCAACGACCCCTGGATTATAGGATACTACAGCGACAATGAACTCTGGTGGTACAAAGATGGGGTGTACTATGACCAGCCGAACAACAGTGTGGTGGAGAACTTCATCGCCCAGGCCGCCAACAAGCCGGGCAAGCTAGCCTGGGTCGCCAGCCTGGAGGCCCACTACCCCACTGTTGCGGCCCTCAATGCGGCCTGGGGCAGCAGCTACAGCGACTTCCGCACTGGCAACAACAGCCTGCTAGCAGCCGCCAGCGTCACTAACCTGGCCGCCAGCGAAGACAAGCTGGCCTTCCTCCGCCAGATTGCGGGCGAATACTTCCGCATCACCAACGCTGCGATCAAGGCCCGCGACCCCAACCACCTGCTACTGGGCTGCCGCTTCCTGCCGCCACCTATCTTCCGCCCGATCATCGAAGGCGGCGCGCAGTACGTAGACGTGTTCAGTGTCAATATGTACAACCGCACCTTCAGCAATCCCAACCTTGCTTCGGTAGACACCATCGGCCTCTGGGCTAACAAGCCGGTGATGATCACCGAGTTCACCGCCCGCGCCGCCGATAGCGGTCTGCCCAACGGCTTCCGCGCCCCTGGTCAGGTTGGGCCAACAACCGACAGCCGCGCCGACTCTTACCGTATCTTCTTGCACACTCTAGTCAGCCGCCCCTTCGTCGTCGGCCTACACTGGTTCCCCTACAGCGATGACGCGACGGTAAGTGGCAATAGCAACTCCTGGGGGCTGGTTACAGTCCACGACCTGCCCTACCGCGAACTGGTCAGCCGCATGAGCGAGATTAACCGCCAGCTATACACGACGGCCATCGGCCAATTTAGCGGTCAGACCCCGATCCCCACCAATCCTGCCTACCTCGGCGCGATCTTCGGCAACAGCGTACAATTCCGCTGGCAGCCAGTGGCGGGGGCTGGCGGCTACACCTTGCAGGCCGCCCGCACGCCCGACTTCGTCAACGCCCGCAGCTACAGCCTCGGCAACGTCAACAACTACACCGCCCCTGACGGCTTCGACTATGGCCGCTGGTACTGGCGCATCCGCAGCAACGGTGAGGTGCTAGATAGCCTAGCCTACACCACCGCTCAGCCCTTCTATGTCTACAAGGTGACGGGCAGCACCATGCTTGGCAGCTTCGAGAGCGAGGCAGAGTTGGCGAACTGGCAGCCAGAGCCAGCCGCTTCCTTCAGCCTCAGCCGCACTGCGACTGGCGCAACGGCAGGCAGCAGCACGGGGCTGTTTAGCTACAATGGGCAGGTGGGAGCGATCAGTGGCTCCTACTCCTGGTCTTATGCCCGCAAGCAGCCGGAAGGAGCCGCCTTCCAGCCACGCAACTGGAGCGGCTACGACTTCTATGCCTTCGACGCGACCAACCCCAGTAGCGACCTGCCCGACCCCAACACGGAGACGCGCCTGACTGGGGACGACGACGCTGGCAGCTTCTACAACTATCAGACTATCTTGCGCCCCGGCTTCAACCAGGTAGCCATCCCCCTACGTGAGGCGGCGGCGCGGCTTAACCTGGCCGCTATCGGCCACCTGCGCCAAGGGCTGCTACGGCCACGCGCTGGGCAGACGCTCGCCTTCGACAACATCCGCCTGCTCACCGCTGACCACAGCATACCCACCCAGCCTGCGATCAGCCCCAGTGCAGCAGACGGCCTACTCAGTGGTATGGTAGAGCTAGACTGGGCCAGCTACCAGCCGATCAGCAGCACGGTCGGCTACCACATCTACGCCAACACCGCCAACTTCAGCAGCGCAGCGGGCATGACCCCGGTGGTGACGATAGACGCAGCCGCCCAGCACACGCGGGTCAAGCTGGCGCGGCTGGGCGGCAACACAGCCCCTCTGCTCAATGGCACCCTCTACTACTTCGCGGTCGCCCCAGTGGATGCCTGGGGCAACGAGGGGCCGCTCGGCCCGACCGCCACCGCCACCCCCAGCGCGCCGGCCAACCTGAGCGATGTGGCAGCGGGCCACTGGGCCTGGCAGTACATTAACTTCTCCTTCTTTCAACATCTCGCCAACGGCACGCCCAGCGGAAGTGGACTAGCCTTCAACCCGAACGTGCTTACCCGCCGCGACGAAGTGACCAAGATGCTGGTGCGTTCGCTCAACCTGCCACTGGACAATCCTGGCCCGCAAGCCTTCAGCGATATGGCTGCCAACCACTGGGCCTACCGCTATGTTGCGACTGCTGCCCGCCTGGGCCTGGTTAACGGCTACCTCGACGATACAGAGCGGCAACCGTGTGCGGCGGAGGGTGTCGCATCACCCTGCTTCCTACCAGGCCATAGCGTCGGGCGCGCCGAGTTGACCAAGATGCTGGTTGCGCTCAAGGGCTGGCCGCCTGGCACTGCGGACTTGCCCTTCACCGACGTGCAGGCCAACCACTGGGCCTACGGTTTCGTGGCGGCGGCCTTCGCGCACGGGTTGATCAGCGGCAGCAGTTGTGGCGGCGATCTCTGCTTCCGCCCCAATGCTGCCAGCACCCGTGCCGAGATCAGCAAGCTGGTTTATCAGGCGACCGTGAGCGACTGAACGGCCTGAGACGGCGCACACGGGCAAAGTGAGAGGAGCGCACACTGGTTGCGCTCCCCTTTCGTTATCAGCCAGTTGTGGGCGAGCTTAACCGCTCGTTGACCGCCTTAAACGAGTCTATCTTCCAGTCGCCAGCGTCCTTGTTCTTGACTAGCACGAAGTCCACCGGGTTGGCCTTGTTCGCCCCAACGACGTAGTATTCTTCGACCAGCAGACCCTTAGCCTCGTCGCGGGCAACTGCCAACATCACGCTCTTGTCTTCAAGGTTGATCACCCCCAGCAGTTGGATAACGGAGCCGAGTTCGGGGTTCTTTGCCAGTTGATCGCGCCAGTTGGTAGTCAGGTAGCCATTATACTCGCTAACCTTGCCCGCCTTGTATGCTACCACGAACTTGCCAACAGTAGCGGATTGGCTGGACGTGCTGCCACCACCCTGGTTGTTGCTAATGTAGAGGAAGCCGAGGACGAGTACCACCGCGACCAACAGGGCGACGGCCAGCAAGGGCAGGTTGTTGAGCAGGCCGGGGCGGGCAGCACGGCCAGAGGCACTCTTGGCCGCATCCCCACTGAGGCGGCGTTCGCGGGCGGCTCTCGCACCGTCCACGCTAGTCAGGTCCTCAACACTACCGCTAGCCCGCCCGGCTGCAATATCCAGTTCTGCACCGATGTTCGCCAGTTCGCGGGCGCGGTTGCTGGCAGTGCTGCGTGGGCGCGGTGCGGCGGTAGGGGTGGCATCACCACCATTGGCGGCGGCAGTGCGCGACTCCGGTGGCGGCACATCAGAGAGGTCATCCAGCCCCGCGAACTCGTCGTATTCATCCTGGCTATAGCTAGCCGCTGGGGCGGTAGGGGTGGGCGGTAGGTCAACGGTTGTCACTGGCAGGGGGTTGCTGCCCCCGCGTGCTTCTACCCGTGCGCCACCGCTGTCACCATCCTCAATGTCAAAGAACCCAGCCCGTCGATTGTCGCGGCTGGGAGGAGCGGTAGCGGTGGTAGCTTCCTGGTTCTGGCTCGACATCCAATCGGCGAGAGACATCCGCTTGCTCTCCTCAGTAGCGGCAGCAGACACAGCAGGAGCAGCAGGGGTGATCGGCTGCACGCCAGCGGGGGCGGTAAAGAGCGCGCCAGTTGTGCCGGTTCCTCCGCTCCGCTCTAGCCGTCCAGACTGGTTGAGCGGCTGAGTGGGAGGCGGGTTGGCAGCAGGCGGGCTAGTGCGGGCGGTCTGGTTAGCTGTCGCGGTGCTGGTTAGTTGTGCGCGCTTGCTTTCGGCCCAGCGCACCCCAGCCTGAGCCTGCGGGTTGCTGGGGTTGATCGCCAGCACCCGGCGGAAGTTGAGCATCGCTTCTTCGGGCGAAGCGGCAACGGCGGCCAGCCAAAGCCAGCCCTGTTCGCTCTGCGGGTCACGGGCCACTACCTCGCGCAAGAGAGCGCGGGCCTCTGGCTTGCGCTTCTCCCTGGCCGCTGCCACACCACGGTTTAGCAAGTCATCAATGCTGTTTTGCTGCCCATAATCAACCGACATCAGACACCTCCTGTCAGGTGCGCCCGGCACATCTCCAGATAGACATAACATCAATATGTGCCTATTATACCACGATTTCGCTGGATTGCAAGCGGCTTGCTCGTGGGTAGCTGCAAGATTGCTGGGCGTAGTGGGCAGAGGGTTAAAGCGGATCAGCCTGCCGTAGTTATGGAGCAGTTGGCGGAGGGCTGCCAGCCATTTCGGCTAGCAGGCCAGCCACCCGCAGCAGCTTTTCGCCCTCATCTATCTCGTGCTGCCAGCGGGAGGGGATCGCGGCCAGCCCGTTATGCGCCCCACTGAGAGAGGCAGCAATGCTGGCATTGGTGTCGGCATCGTTGCCGCCCATCACCGCATTGACCACGGTCGCTTCAAAATCACTGGGGTCGTGCAGGAAGCAGTAGAAGGCTGTACCAACCGCCTGCCAGGCGTAGCCGCCAGTGCCGATCTCGGCCAGAGCAGCAGAGGGTGGTGTGTTACTAGCTAGCAGTTCGGCCACCACGCCAAGCGTAGCGGCCACCTTGCCCACCCCAATGAAGGCAGCAGTCTCTGGCAGCAACCGGGTCAACTCCGCAGGCGGTAGGCCCGCTGCCAGCCGCGCCACTGCGTAAGCGACTGCTGTCGCCCCCGCTACTGCCTCTGGGTGGTTGTGGCTAAAAATCGTACTACTATGGGCATCCTCGCGCAGAGCATCGGGATCGGTTAGCAGGCTACTGCTGTGTAGCAGACCGAGCGGGGTAGCGCGCACCGTCGGGTTGTTGCGCCCGGCCCGCTCGCCCTCGCGCCCAGTCTGCCGCCAGTCCCAGCCGCCCGCCAGCATCTGGATCGCGTTGTCCACATCCATATCAATGCCGCGCACATCACCGCCGCGCCGCCAGGCAACCAGCCGCTGGCTGACATCGGCCATGTCAAGCCGCCCCTGGGCTACGATGCTTTCAGCAAAGATCAGCACCAAAAAGGTGTCATCTGACCACTGCTCTGGCAGTAGCCAGTAAAGATAGTCGTCGCTGCGGCCAAACTCAGTGATGCGACCATAGCGGGCAGCCAGGTCGTCGGGGTCGCAGAACTGGGCAGGCTTCGCCAGTGCGTCGCCAACCGCCCCACCCAACAGACAACCCTGGAAGCGGCTCAATCGGGTCGGCTCAGCCATCGCTACTCATCCCCCAGCGCGAACACGGAGAGAGTACCCACTCGTAGCGGCAAGAGAGGGGCCAGCCAACTGCCCCCCCCCGATATGTATCCCTGCACTTGCCACTCACTCTCCTAGCGGTTGTTGCGCGGGTCGAGGCTGGAGCCTTCCTGTGACTGGTGCGGCGGCTGCGGCGGCTGCGGCGGCTGCATTGCGCTACCTATGCTGTCTCCGAAGGCGCGGATGCCACTGAGGATGCCCCTACCCAGCCCCTTGCCCATCTCGCTGCCGAGGACACCGCCTGCGACTGCACCGATGAAGGTGCCAACGATTGGCACGACGCTACCGATCTGTGCGCCAACGATCACGCCTGCGCCCAAACCGGCCAAACCACCCGCCTGCTCGTCCTGGCGATCCTGCACGGGCTGATGTCTGTTCTTGTCATCCATAAGTGAAGTTCCTCTCTTGTTAACCGCTGTCCTGCTCATAAGACGTGCCAGCTTGCTGATTTGTTTCACCAACATCGCATAAAAACACGCTTATGCCTATTATAGCGCGAATTAAGCCAAAAGGCAATACCCTGGCTAGCAATTGGCGGAGATTGGTGGGCCGTTGGCAAGCAAGCCCATAGGGGCGGACTTTGCCCCACCGCCTTGCCTGTGCTATAATCCAGCAGCTTGAGTGCGCGTTGTGCTGCTGCACGCTCTTGTTGAGGGTAACAACGATTGCTGGGGGGAGAGTGGCGATGGCTCTAGAAGGTTTGCAGGCGATCTTGGCGAAGGAAGAAGTGCTGGCGACGTTCAAGGTGCGCGATCTGCTGGACGCGCCCGCCAGCGTAGAGCGCAAGTACCTCAGCCACGTGCGCTCCTACCTGCCACTCGGTCGGGTGGCTGGCGGCAACGGCCAGCAGAGCGTGACCGACTACGAAAAGATGCTGATCGCCAAAGTCAAGCAAGGAGCCGCCCCGGTTGGCTACCTCTCCGCCGAGTATGGCTATGGCAAGACCAGCACCGCCGCCTTCCTCTGGGATCGGTGTCGCCAGGCCAACCTGCTAGCCGTTCCCCCCTTCCAGATCGAGCGGCTAACCGATCTGATTGCTGCTGCCTATGGTTGGGGCCGCTACCTCCTTGAGCAGCAGCGGCCCGCCCTGGTCAGGGAGCTTGAGCAACTCTATCGCAGCTACACCGAGCGCAGTATCAGCGACGACGCGGGCGGTGACGAGAACTACGCCAGCCGTCTGGCCGCCCTGGAACGGGAGGGTCGCTACACAGTAGCCCTCAACTCGGCAGACTTCACCCGCTTCTTCGAGCAGTACGCTGACCTCGCTCTACGGGCTGGCTACCAGGGGGTCGTCCTCCTACCCGACGAGTTGCAGCAGTACACTAACCCAACGATCAACAGCAGCGTGGGCGACCCCCTCAGCCCCCTGTTCGAGTTGGTCAACAACCTGCTCACCCGCACTGGCTACCTCAAGAGTACGATCATCTTTGTCACCCCGACCAAGGACCTGGCCCTGATCCGCGACAATCGGGGCGACCTGGTAGACCGGATGCAGCAACACGGCCTCGGCTTCGACCTCAACGACATCTATGATGCTAGCTTCGCCGCCCGACTCTGGCAGCGGTTGGCGGCAGAGTTCGACTTTGCAGCAGAGGCGGCGGCGATCAGCAGCGAGCGCGCCCTCCGCGCCCTCGGCGAGATTGCCGCCCGCCACGACCTCGGCAGCGGCCCACGCACTGTCGTCAATGGCTACAAGGCGATGATCCGCCACTACCAGGCAGACAACCAGCAGCCCTATAGCCCGCTAAACCTGGTAGACGACTTCCTCAGCGGGGGGATCACCTTCGATGGGGTGAGCAAGCTACGCGAGGAGGTGAACAAACTGCTGCGCCACCCCCTGGTTGCAGGTCAGGGCGAGCGGGAGCGAGCAGTTCGCTACCTGGCTGCCTTCCCTAGCAGCGGCGCGCCCGACGCGGAGATCGTAGCCGAGGGGCTGCGCGAGGCAGTGGATGTGCTGATCGAGCAGCAGTTGACGATCACCTTTGGTGGGCGCGACCAGGGGGGCAACCTGCTAGCGGTTGGTACAACCCTGCGCGATCTCGCCCCAGAGGAAGGCGGCAGCCGCGACTGGCTGACCAATGCCACAAGCCAGTTCATCCGCCTCACCTACCAGGAGGCTAGCGAGAAAGCAATGGAGCGGGCGGCTAACGCCTGTTGCCGCCTGCTGCGCGAGCGCATCTTCCGCGAGCAGGACTGGAAGCTGGTGGAGGCAGGTGAGGCAAGCAGCAGCCGCGATGCTTATCTACTGCTTGAGGGCGCGACGAAGCAGACCAAAAGCAGGTACCCCCAGCGGCGCGTCTACCTGCGGCTGATCAGCGACGGCCAACCCGCCGCCAGCCTGACGAAGGAAGCCGACCTGATCATCACCCTCGACCTGCGCCGTCACCGCGACCGCGGCGAAGCCGAGCGGCGCAGCCTGCCTGGCTCTATCGATACCAGCGACCCGCGCCACCTGCGTCTCAGCCTCAACCTGGCTCGCCAGAGTAGCAACCAGATTTATCAGCCCTTGCAACAAACTTTGGAGAAGATCGTCAGCCCCAACAAGGTGACACCCCTCCTGCTGCTCAACCTCTACGCCTTCCTTGACGAGCAACTGGCCGCCAATCAAGTGCCGAAGCAGGATCAGCCCTACGTGCAGGGTGCCTTCCAGAACGACCTGTTTGATGGCGTAGAGCGCGAGTTGTTCAACGCCGACCTGACTGCTGGGCGAGCGGGTGGGGTGCGCATCCTCGAAGATGCTTACCAGAAGGCAATCGGAACCATCTACCCCGACTACCAAACGCTTATCGGCCATGTCCAGTACGCCAGGGCGATGGGGGACTACCGCCTGGCCCTGGAGAAGCTCAACCCCTACCAGCGGCGCGGTGAGCAGTCGGTCTCTGGTACGAAGGAGGAGATCGCTGGCCTGTTCAATCGCTCTAATGTTGGCCTTGACAGCCTGATCAACGACTTCCCTACCCTACTGCGGCGGGACGAGGATTGGCACGGCAGGCAGCAGGGTAGCCTCAGCTTCACCCTCCACCCCTGGGAGCAGATCGTGGTTGGCCTTTTCGTCAGCACGGGGGCCGAAGCGGGTCGCAAGCGGCGGCTACCGCTGGCCGACCTGCGCCGCGATGCCCAGCAGCGGGGCTATCGCGACGAGGAGATTGAGGTGCTGCTAGCTCTGCTGGCCGCCCGCGGGCTGGCAGAGGTGCAGGGCGAGGGGCTGGTGCGGCAGGAGAGCAAGGCGACCACCGCCAGCGATCTACGCCGCCGCCTCGACCAACATGAGCGGCGGCTAACTGGGCTGCTGGCTGCCTTCGCCAGCGACCGCACCTTGCTCGACCAGCAGGCCCAGGTGCGCGAGTTCGTCGCAGAACTGGCCCGCAAGCGGCAGGTAGAGGATCAGCAAATCTACCAGATCGAGCGCACGCTCAAGGACTACGCTACCGCTCTAGCGGGCTGGCGCAGCCAGCAGCAAGCAGCCATGCGGAAGGCGATCCGCAGCCTGCGCCCGCCAGTGGGGGTAGCCGAGGCCGAGCGCAAGCTGCTTGAGCGCGCCTACACTGGCGAACTGGCGGCCCAGCTTGAGCCACTACGCGAACAGGCCGCCATGAAGGTGGAATTGAACAGTACGCGGCTAGCTGCACTGCACCGTGACTACAGCACGTTGGAGGCAGCCAGCAGCGCAATAGCTGACGAGGATGAGCTGCTCAAGGCACAGGAGCAGGTGGCAGCCTTGCGCCAGCAACTTGAACGTGAACGAAGCGGCGACGAGCAGAGCCGCGCCCTGATCGCCCAGTGGCGCAGTGTTACTACCCTGCTCACCGAGGCCACTGCCTTGCAGAGCGAGATCGTAGCGGAGGGCGAGGCAGGAGTGGTGGCCCAGGGCGAGTACGCAGCCTGGCTGCGTGGGCTGCGCGAGGGGTTGAGCGTCGACCGCTTGCGCGCCTTTGACCAGGTGAGTGAGTGGCGGGCAGGATTGGAGGGGGTGCGCTCGCGTTTGGCCCAGGCACGGCAAGCCGCAGAGGGTCAGTTCGCCACCTTGCAGCAGGCCTACTGGTTGGCATTGCAGCAGGCGGGGCTGGCCGAGAACGAGCAGCCGCGCGCACTCACCTACAACCGCCTCGACCCGGCAGGTAGCCTACGGAGCCTACACGAGTTGGTAGTATCCTGCTGGCAAGGCTTGCTCAACACCCTGGGCAGCACAAACAAGCGGCTAGACAGTGAGGTGCAGCAGATGCAGAGTGCAGCCGACCCCGACATGGAGCGTAACCATCGCAGCCGCCTGCTTGAGCAATGCGCTGCGCTTGGTCAACAGCTTGCCGCCCACAACCAGCAGCTAGTGGCCCTCTACCAGGCCGCCGAGCAACTGGCCGCCGCTGGCCCGGCTGCATTGAGGGGGGCCGCCTCATCGCTGCGCGCCGCCAGCCAGACGCTGGAACGCCTGCGGGTTGCGGTCGCTGAGGTACGCGCCAGCTTCAGCCAACTGAGCCTGAGTGAAGGTGAACGCACGTTGCTTGCTGGCCTGCGCGCCCTGGCAGGCGGCCCCAGCGGGGTTGAGCTTGCTGCCCTCCTGCGCCAGAGCGAAGGCAAGGCCAATCGCCAGCAGGTCTGGATCGACCTTGCGGGCCTCTACGACAAACTTCGCCTGCGTGTCCGCCTTGAGGTGATTGAGGAACAGGAGTAGCCTGCTGCGGTTTACTGCTCGGCAGAGGCTACCAACACGTCGAGGATTTGTTGATTCACGTCGTCCCAGGAACGTTGCTCCGCAAAGTCACGGGCGGCAAGGGCCATCCGCGCTCGCTCCGGATCGGCGCGCAGCAGACGGCTGATGCTGGCTGTCATGTTGGTGGCAGGGTCGTCGGTGGGGCAGAGCAGGCCGGTCTCCGCATGGCGCACGATATTGGCCGGGCCGCCACTAGCCATCGCCACCACTGGCAGGCCGCTCGCCATCGCCTCTTGCACCACCTGACCGAAGGTTTCGTGCAGAGCGGGGAAGGTAAACAGGTCAGCCGAGGCGTATTGTGCTGCCAACTCGTCACCCACCAGCGGGCCGGTGAAGGTCACGTTCGGCTGCCCAGCGAAGGTGCGCTTGATCGTCTGCTCGGTTGCCCGATTCTCGTTGCCGCCCACGATCAGGAAGCGGAAGGGCGGCAAACCCTCCTCCTCAGCACTCGCCAGCAGGCGGCTGTTCACCTCGGCCAGCAGGGGCAGATTCTTCTCAAAGGCAAGCCGACCGACGTAGAGCAGCAGCCGCTCACCATTCGGGGCTAGCTGCTGGCGCAAAGCCAGGCTACGGTTGGCGGGGCTGAACTGCACCGTGTCTACCCCACGCTGGATGCCGCGCAGCTTACGCTCGTCCACCCCGATCCGCTTGAGGTAGGCGAAGCTGGCTTTGGTTGCCAGCACCGCCCTAACCATGCGGTCGTTGAAGATGGTGGCGGTCACGCGGTCAATGATCGCAGCAGCCAGGCGGCGGAGCGGGCGGGGCAAGACTGCCTGGGCGAATTCGCTCAACTCGGTCTGGTAGTTGACGACCATCGGCGTGTGCAACCCACGCGCCTGCAACCAAACCAGCAGCCCCAGACTGGCGGGGCTGGCGAGATATACCACGCTGGGCCGCCAGTGCGGGTGCAGAAACTGGCGGGTGAGGATGAACGGCGATACTACCCGCAGGTCGGGACTCATCGGCAGGGGGATGCCCCGCAACCGCCGTACCGGATAGCTGCGATCCTGAGCCAACAGGTTGCGCCCTTCGGGAGCCAGCACCTGATAGTTTGTCCCCTTGCGCTTGAGGTAGGAACAGAAGGCTAGCGTTGCCCTCGATACCCCGTTCAGTTGGCCGAACGACTCGGTTGTTACCAGTACCCGTAGATTCTGCAAACGGCTCATCTGCTTACCTCCTTTTGGCGACTGCTAGGCGCGCCCCAGGGTATTATAGCCGTTGGCAGTTAAGGTTGGTTTAACAACAGTTTAACATTGCTTAACAAATTGTTAAAATAGTGTTGACAGCGAACATATTTTCTGCTATAATATAGGCAGATGCTGGTGATGCTGTTGCCATCAGCCCCTACATCTTGTGTTGCTCACGCTCTGGCCCGCTCCAACAGGCAGACCAAACATGAAACACCCCTCTGTAGTACAGTCGTTCGCTATTACTATCATAACATACAACTGGCAAGGCTGCAAAGGGTTGCAGCTTCGCAATCAGCCCCCAGCCCAGCCTACCACCATCGGTAAGGTTTTGGTAGGTAAGCGCACACCTATCCCAACACATCAACACAAGGAGAAAGAGTGATGCAAAGTAGTGGAAACCTCAATGAGCGAAGGAGCATCCCCATGAAGAAGCTAACAAGCTCAGCCATCATCCTGCTAGCCATCCTCGCTAGCACCCTCACCCTCCAAGCCCAGACCGACACCCGTACCTTCCCCGAAACAGGCTTCACCGTCAAAGGCAAGTTCCTCAAATACTGGAATGAGCATGGCGGCCTCGCTCAACAAGGCTTCCCTGTCTCCAACGAGTTCCAAGAGAAAAGCGAAGCCGATGGCAAAACCTACACCGTCCAATACTTTGAGCGTTCCGTGTTCGAGCTACACACTGAAAACCAGCCACCCTACGACATCCTGCTAACCCAACTCGGCACCCTCCGGCTCAAGCAGAAGTACCCCAATGGCACAGGCAACACTACCCCTGTACCCTCACAGCCCACCACGCGCCCTGTCAGCGGCCCGCTAGTGCAACTCGGTAACTACACAGCCTACAAACTTACTGCCACCAGCGTGGTAGTAGTCGGCGTGATCAGCAACACCGGCACTGTCCCCGCCAGTAACCTAAACGTATCTTGTGACCTACTAGACGTAAGCGGTGGCGTAGCAGCAACCGGCAGGGACCAGGTACTCTCCCTTGTTACCCTTGATCCTGGCAAGCAAGCAGGCTTCTACTGCTACATCGGCAGCCCACCCGCGACGTGGGCCAAAGTCGAAGCGCAAGTATCGGCCACCCCCTACGATCCCTCTGGCTTCCACCTCTACAAGCCCGCCAACGCCAGCCTGACCATCACTGCTGACACGCTCGCCAAAGATACCTATGTTGGCTGGCACGTGCGCGGCAAGCTTACCAACACCGCCACCACCCCGCTACAGTTTGCCAAAGTAATTGCCACTGGTTACGATGCCAACGGCAACATTGTAGACGTACAAAGCGGCTTCGCGGGCGAAGGCGACCTTGCCCCTGGTGCCGCCGCTCCCTTCGACGCACACCTTATCCGCTCCGACACCACCATCACCCGCTACACTCTCTACCCCACCGCCAGCGAAGCCAGCAAGTAACCCCGTTAACACCCTATTTTCCCATAGCCACCCACTACAACATCTAGCCAGCCAGTGCCATCCCACCACAAGATATAGCGTAGTAGTCAACAACTAACCCTGTTAATAACAGTTTAACAACCACCAGTTGTGGGTTAAGGTGATGTTAACAAAAAGAGGGCCAGCCCACAGGCCAGCCCTCGTCGCTTCTACTTGTCCCCGCACTACCGCTTGATCGCAACCACCTTCGCACTGTAGACCTTCGCCTCTACGTCGTTGTCCGCAATGGCGTAGATGGTAGCCTCGTCACCTGGCTTGAGGTCACTCAAGCGGCTGAGGCTAAGGCTAGCGTAGTATGAGCGGTAGGCAGTGCTGCTGTCGGTGGCTACCCGCAGCAAGCCGTCACGGGTAGCAAGGGTGAAGCCCGCGTCGCTGACTTTGGCGATCACCCCACTGATCGTCTTCTCGTTGGCCGTAACGACGTGGATGCTAGCAGCGCGGTAAACAAGCGCGTGGTAGAGGGCGGCCTTGTTCTTCACGTCGCTCGCGTCGTCGCGCAAGGTGAGCGCGCCGTAGAGCATCAGGTCGCTGCCCGGCTTGAGGTCGGCCAACTGGATCGGCAGGCCAGCTTGGTCGAAGCTGGTGCCAGGGCCGACGGCTACCGCGATGTTGCCATACTTGGTGATCGTCACCGTGAGGGTACCGTCTGTGTTGAGGCCAACGAAGCTGGCGGGGATCGCTAGCTTACTGCCATGTCCAGTCGCCTCGGCCTGATCGACGCTGCTGGGCGGTGGGCCGATGTAGACCAAACCGACTTCGGTGCTGAAGCCGTCACCGATGCCCAGAGCGCGTTGGGCTAGCTTCTTCGCATTCCGTTCTGCGGATGGCGTGCTGGTAGAAGCGGGGGTGCTGTCGGGCGCAGCGGTAGCAGGAACGTCACCCTTCTTGCCGAGCGTCTCACTGATCGCAGTAACCTTGCTGCGCTCAACATAGAAGCTGGCGTAGCTACCGATCTGCACGTCGGCCACAGCAAGCTGGCCCAGCGGCTGGTTAGCCGCGTCACCTGGCATACGCAGGCGCACCACCGCGCCGTCAGCCGTGAGAGTGGTCGTTACCGGCCCGTAGCTGGTATAGATCAGCAAGCTGTTTGCGCTAGCATCCACCGTGCCGACCACGCCACTAACCTCAACCTGCCCACTAGCCTGGCCCGCGCTATTACCCTTCGCTTGGGCCTTGGCGGGCGGGCTAGCACGGGGCGGCTGGGCTAGGGGTGTACCACCAGCCTGAGCGGTCGCTCGCCTGGCTGCCTTGCTGTTGGCCGCACCCTGCCCGCCTGCTTTGCTGGGTGCTTGTGGGCTGGCGGTAGGTTGGGCTTGCTCGGCTGGGCTGGGCTGCTCGTCTACGGTCGCAGTTGCGCTGCCTGTGGTAGCCTGCGGGCGGCTGACTGGGGCAGCGGCAAGCGGCGCACTGCTGCTGAACACCCAGAAAAGACCGCTAGCCGCTAGCAGCACGGCCACGGTCAGAGCAAAGATGGTAAGAAATAGCCCGCTGTTGCCGCCCCTTGACGTTTGCTGCTCGTTGTTTGCATCATTGTTCATCGTTTGGCTCCTGCACTGGTGGGGTTTACGGTTCGCGCTTACCCTGCTATTATCGCGCAAGAGTGTTAGGGAATGATGAAGGGGGCGTAAAATCTGGGTAAATTGCTGGCTCAGGCGCGCTTGCTGCCCTTTACCGCCCGGCCTGCTAGCCGCTGGCCCTCGATAGCAAGCGGCGCAGGGAGAGCGGGCAACACGACAGCAGGCAGGGTGACGGTGAAGGTAGTGCCACCACCAACCTCGCTGCTCACTGCGATCTGGCCGCCGTGCGCGACGATCACCTCCTTGACGATGGAGAGGCCGAGACCGAGGCCACGCCCGCCCCCGTTTTCGCCGCGCGCCCGCGACTTCTCAACCTGGTAGAACCGCTCAAAGATACGGGGCAGGTCTTGCGCTGGTATACCTTCACCGCTGTCGCTAACCTTGACCAGGACGGCAGGCTTGCCCGCTAGTCCCGCGCTCTCCGCTTCTACCTCGACCCAGCCGCCAGCAGGGGTATGGCGGATCGCATTGTCAACCAGGTTGGTGAACACTTGGCGCAGGCGGTCGCTGTCACCGATGATCGGCGGGATAGCACGCAGGTTGCTGCTGCCGAGGCTGACATCCTTTGCGTTGGCCTGTGGCTCCAGCCCCTCCACGCTGGCGGTGAGTAGGGCAGCAAGGTCTAGCTGCTGCTTACGTAGCTCCAACTGGCCTATTTGCAGGTGCGAAATCTCCAACAGGGTGTTGACCAGGCGGCTCATGCGTTGAGCCTCGTCGTTGATCACGCGGGCTGCCCCTTGCTGGCTGCGTGGGTCGGGCAGGGTGCCATCCATGATCGCCTGCGAGAAGCCCTGGATTGAGGTAAGCGGAGTCTTGAGGTCATGCGAGATATTGGCGAGAAAGTCGTGCTGGCTTTGCTGACCCTGTTGCACCGCCGCAGCCATCTGGTTGAAGCTGTGGCCGAGGGCCGCGAGTTCGTCACTGCCACGCACCACAATCTGATGCTGGTAGTTGCCGCGCCCAATCTGCGTTGTCGCTTCCTTGAGTTGCAGCACGGGCTTGCTGATCGTGCGACCCAGCAGGAAGGCACCGAGGATCGATAGCAGCAATGCAATGGCCGAAGCCAGCAGCATCGGGCCGAACAGCCCACTCCAGGGGTTGAGGGCGGCCTGCATTACTACCAATGTGCCGAAGTAGGCCGTGCGCTGGCGCGCCGTTGGCCCCACCTGTACGGGCGCAATGTCGGTGCTGACGTAGAGATAGGGGGTGTTTGTGTCGCTGGGCTGGTAATCAGCGTAGAAGTTGGTCTTGTTCAGCCGATCCTGGTTGATCTTGGCACGGGCAGCGAGAGTGAAGGCAGAGCCGTCCAGTGCGCCCTGGGTGTCCTTCAGCACCTGCCCTTGAGCGACGACCAGTAGGCGCACGTTGATCTTGTCCGCATCGTCTACCAGGTCGCTAAGTATCTTGTCGCGTACTGCGCCTGACCCACCGCTGAGATAGAGGGTAAGCAGGTCGCCGTCCTTCTTCAGGGTGTTGAAGTTGCTCTGCACCTGCCCGCGCACCAGCACCGCGTAGGCTTGTAGACTACGCACCTGGGAGTCGTGTTGATAGCCACGCACGATCACCCCGCTGGCGAGCGAGACGACCAGCACAGAGAAGACCGCGATCAGCACATAGCTGGCGAACAGTTTGGAGCGCAAGCTAGCGAGCATCTTCTGCTCCTCCCAGTACCAGTTTGTAGCCGCTACCGCGCACCGTCTGCAACACCAGGTCGCTGCCCTCAATGCGGTCGCGCAGGTGAGCAATATGCACATCCACGGTGCGGGTGTCACCGAAGTATTCGTAGCCCCAAACCAGACTGAGCAGGCGGTCGCGTTCCAGCACCAGACCAAGGTGCTGGGCGAAAGTCTTGAGCAGGTCGTACTCCTTGCTGCGGAGTTCGACTAGCCGTCCAGCGATCCTGACCTCGTGGCGGTCGTCGTCAATACTGGTGTTACCCAGGCTGATCAGTGGGGTCGCCTGCCGCCCGTTAGCAGTCGCGGTGAACGTGGTGCGGCGCAATACGGCCTTGATACGGGCGACCAGTTCGCGGGGGTTGAAGGGCTTCGCCAGGTAGTCATCCGCGCCCAGTTCGAGGCCCACGATCTTGTCCACATCGTCGCTGCGAGCGGTGAGCATGATGATCGGCAGGTTGCTCTCGCGGCGCAGGATACGGCACACTTCGTAGCCATCCACCTCCGGTAGGTTAATGTCGAGGACGAGCAGGGCGGGCTTGAGGCTGCGTGCCTTGCGTAGAGCCTCATTGCCACTGAGGGCAGTCTCCACTGCATAGCCCTCTTTGAGCAGGTAGAGCTTCACCAACTCCACGATATTGCGCTCATCATCCACTACCAGGATCGTCTCGCTAGCCATAGCCTGCCTCCTACCACCAAGTATCACCCCAGCGGGTTACCCCTATATTACCGCAAGGTTAAATATTTGTAAAATCGAATGCTTGTTCGCCCGGTTTGGGTTAGCCCAGTTGCTCATCAGAGATCAGACAAAGGTCATGTTCAGCCCAGACAAAAGTACCATCTTACTTCTACAAGCAGCACTCGCGGGCAAGAGTAGCTAGTAGGTTGTAGAATGTAGCCACTTGCCAAATCGAAGGGCGTATAGTACAATATGGCTATATAAAGTGGCAGTGGCCCGCCTGTGCTGGTTAGCACAGCCCCGAGCCGTATGGTACTATCAGGTCAGAACGACAGGGAGCGAAGAAGCAGATGGCAGCTCATCCCCCACCACGGGAGAGTTTGGCAGGCGCGACCAACCGGGTGGCTGACGACTCACCCCTTGTGCAGTTGGGTCGTATCCTGGCCTTCTTGCGTCTATTCAGTGCAGTGGGGATGCTAGCTATCTTTTTCCTGGCCCAGCGCGCCCAGCCCAGCAGCCCGCTCTACGGCTGGACGGGAACGATTGGTCTACTGCTGCTCGGCTACGCGGGGCTAGCGATCCTCTGGTTTATCCTCTATCGCCTGCGCCCACTTCGCCTCTACACCTCGGTTGGCCTGCTGCTCGACTTTGGCCTGACCGCCGCCCTCGCGCTAGCCAGCCATGGCTTGCTCTTTCCCTTCGGCAGCCTACCGGTGCTGGCAGTCGGCATCAGCGGCGGCCTCTGGCTGGGGGCGTTGGCTGCCTTGCTCTACTGCGCCGCCAATTGGGTGATGCTCCTTGATCTCGCGCAGGGGATGTCAGCCGTGCCGCTGATCCCCTTTGGCGGCAGCATCTTCTTTGCGCTGCTGCTCACCGTCACCTATGGTGTCACCCTCAGTGGCAGGTTCAGCCGCCTGTCACGCTTCGCCCACCAGAGTGATGCTGTGGGCGTGCAAACCTTGCGCCAGAGCCTACTAGCCGCCTATAAGGTCTCCAACACGCTTAGCAGCAGCCTCAACCCAGACGCGGTGCTAAGTTCGCTCTTTAGCGAGTTTGCCAAAGTGCTGCCCTACAGCGTCGGCATGGCCTTGCTCAACGATAGCACTGCCAACCTTTACGTGGCCGCCTCCGCTGGGTTGGAGCAGAACGAACTGAAGCGCACCCTCAGCGGCCAGCAAGGGGCAGTGGCGCGGGTGATGCGGACAGGCCAATCGGTGATCGTCCGCGGTCACCTGCGCGAACAGGATGCCGAGTTGACTGGCACCTGGGCGCGGGTAGGTAAGTGCAAGAGCGCGCTGATCGTTCCCCTGCGGGCTGCATTCGAGATCTACGGCGTGCTGCTGATCGCCAGCCCTGAGAGCAACCTCTACGACCAGGAGCAGTTGGTGTTGCTGGAAGCTCTGGCGAACAATGCTACGGTCGCCCTCAAGAACGCGCAACTCTACGATGCGCTGCGCGAGGAGCGTGACAAGGTGATGCGGGCTGAGGCCGAGGCTCGTGCCGAACGTGACAAGGTGATGCGGGCTGAGGCCGAGGCTCGTGCTGAACGTGACAAGGTGATGCGCACTGAGGCTGAGGTGCGGGCCGAACGTGACAAGGTGATGCGCACCGAAGCCGAGGTGCGTGGTGAGCGCGACCGGGTGATCAGCATCCAAGAGGAGGTACGCAAGTCGCTGGCCCGTGACCTGCACGACGGCCCAGCCCAAACGCTGGCGGCGATCACCATGAACCTGGAGATAGTTAAGAAGATGTTGGAGAGCCGCCCCGACCCGGCTCGCGTCTTCGCCGAGTTCGACAACCTGATCCGCCTCTCCCGCAAGGCTAACCATGACGTGCGAACCACCCTGTTCGAGCTGCGCCCGCTGGTGTTGGAGACGAAGGGTTTGGTGGCCGCCCTGGAGCAGTATCAACAACGCTTTCTGCCCGCTGACGGCATGACAATGCTGCTGGACAGTAGCCGCTATCCTGGCCGCCAGAACGAGAAGGTGGAGGCCACCATCTTCGACATTGTGCAGGAGGCAGTGGGCAACGCCAAGAAGCACGCAAAGGCGCGGAACGTGCAAGTAACACTGGGGGTAGTTGGGGGCTGGACAATCACTACCATCCAGGATGATGGCGCAGGCTTCGATGTGGCGGCAGTCGTCGGCAATTACGAGAAGCGCGGCAGTTTCGGCCTGCTCAATATGCGCGAACGCACCCAGGCTTTGGGCGGCGACCTCACCATCGAGTCGGCTCCCGGTGCAGGTGCGAAGGTGACAGTGCAGCTACCGGCTGCGTCTGGACAGCAGGGCTTATGGCAGATGGACTGAACGAAAAAGAGGTGGAGGCAGTGCTGGGGTTGGCGGTTGGTGCCGTTGACCAACAGCTAGCGGCCTTGCGCCAGATCAACAGTGTAGCGAGGGCGCGGTTGGAGAAAGCAAACATCGAGCAACGCCAGCTTGACCGCCTGCTGGAAGAACTCGGCTACCAGCGGCAGTTTGCTAGCATTAACAGCGGGCAGGAGCAGACCAGCCGCCAACTACAGAGCCTCAGCAGGCGCGAGGGTGAGCTACGCAAGCGCAGCGGCAGTTTGCAGGCCAGTCGCGGCAGGCTGGACCGCCTATGCGGGCGGCTAGACCTGATGATCCGCCAGATCGAGGCTAGCGGTGCCTATCTGTTGCAGAGCGAACACGCCGCGCAGCCCGAAGACCCCCTGGAAGCGGCCCTGCGCATGCGCCTGATGCAGGGGCAGGAGGGGGAGCGGGCGCGCCTGGCCCGCGAGGTTCATGACGGCCCCGCCCAGGTGATGAGCGCGATGATCATGGGCCTGGACTTTGTGGAGCAGATGTTGCAGACCAGACCAGAGGCGATCCCCGCCGAACTGATGCGGCTCAAGGCGATCACGCGGGAGAGTATGCGCGAGACCCGCCGCTTCATCTTCAACCTGCGGCCCGCCAGCCTGACCGAGGCGGGCCTGATCGCCACCTTGCACAGCTTCATCACCGACTTTCGCGAACAGAACGGCCTGGATGTTACCGTCAACCTGATCGACCCTGGCAAGCTGCCCCCAGAGGAGGAGCTAGCCGTATTCCGCATCCTGCAAGAGGCTCTGCGAAACATCAACAAGCACGCGCAGGCCCACAGCGTGCTGATCGATTTGGCCCGCGAACCAGAAGGCTTGCTGCTGACCGTACGCGATGATGGCGTAGGTTTCGCCAGCAGCGACCGATTGGGAACGAGCAGCGCGGGGCTGGTCAGCATGAAGGAGCGAGCCGAACTGATCGGGGCGCGCCTGACGATCAACAGCAAACCAGGGCATGGCACCGAGCTACGCCTGCTCCTCCCAGTGGAGAGCGTGGCGTAACAGGCAGGGCGACACCCCTAGCCGTTGGAGAGCAGGGCAGGGGCAGAGCGGCGGCAAAAGCAGAGCAGCGCAGAGTATAGGAGAGAGCAGATGGCTAACGAATTGCGTACCCGTATCCTGATCGTGGATGACCACCCAATCTTCCGGCAGGGCATCCGAGCGATCCTGGAAGCGACCCGCGACATTGAGATTGTCGGTGAAGCAGCAGATGGGCAGCGGGCTATTGCCCTTGCCGAGACCCTCAGCCCCGATATCATGCTGGTAGATATCAACCTACCAGGGTTGAACGGGCTGGAAGTGACCCGCGTGGTCAAGCGTCGCCAGCCGCAGACGGCAGTGATCATCCTCACCGTCTACGAGGACGACGAGCAATTGTTCAACTCGATTAAGGTGGGAGCAGCCCACTACTCGTCGAAGGACATTACGCCAGAGCAGTTGATCCAGATCGTGCGCCTGGTCGCGGGCGGCCACTACCTGATCAACGAGAACGTGCTGTCCAAGCCTTTCGTTGCCACCCGTGTCCTCAACCAGTTTCGTGAACTGGCGATGGTGGAGGAGGAGAGTGGCGCGTTCTTCGCCCCACTGACTAGCCGCGAGGTAGAAATCCTGGACTGCATCGCTCGTGGCAAGAGCAACAAGCAGATCGCCCGCGACCTAAACATCAGCGACCAGACGGTGAAGAACCACATCACCTCGATCCTCAAGAAGCTACAGGTCAACGACCGCACCCAGGCCGTGGTCTACGCCTTCAAGCACGGCTGGATCAGGGTGCCAGACGAAATTACCGGTTCGTAGCGAAGGCGGAGCCAGCCGCCTGCAAAGGCAACCCTCAACCCACCTCTGGGCCGACGGTTGGCAGGGGCTGGTTGGCAGGGCGGCGGTTGACAGGCTGGTGCAAGGCGTAGCGCAGGCCGAGAACCATGATCATGCCCACGCCAGTGAAGGCTGCCCCCAGCGGCAAACTCACGCTCAACAACTGGCCTTGCAGGTAGGGTAGTATAGCCCCGCCTAGCGACCCACCGATCATTCCTACTGCCGAGAGGCTAGCCGCCACTGCTGGTCGGTAGGCAGTTGCCAGGCCGAAGGCGGTAGGGAACAGCGGCCCAACCCCAAAGCCGACCAAAGCTGTGCCAACGAACAGGGTGAGCGGCTGGCTGCCAAGCGTCGCTACCAGGAACGCGCCTACGCCACCCAGCAGCGCAGAGCAGAGCAACACACCCCCAGCGGAGAGCCAGTGGGCCACTAGCCCAGCCGCCGAGCGACCGAGAGTGAAGGCCAGCCAGAAGGTCGTCACCAACAAGGCAGTAGCCGTCGGGTCAAGTTGCGCTCCCTTGCTGGCGAAGACGTAGCTCCAGCCCGAATAGCCCGCCTCCAGACCGATAGCCAGGAAGAAAAGCAGGCTAACTAGCAGCACATAAGGTTCGCGCAGCAGGCTGATCAGGCTGACCCGCGTGCCTGCGCTGGCGGCCTGATGCTCAGGGAAGCGCAGGAAGGCGAAGCCGAGCGCAGCTAGCAGTGATATGGCGGTGAGCAGTAGGAAGTGCGACTGCAAGCTGCCAAACCAGCCAAGAGCAGCGTTGACCAGCAGCGGGGCGGCAATTGCTCCCAGGCCGAAGACCGCATTGAAGATGTTCAGCGCACTGTTGCTCCGCTCGCGGTAGAGGTCAATGGTCAGCAGGTTGAGGCTGATTGCGATCCCGCCTACTCCCACGCCGAGTAGCGCGCTGCCCAGCAAACCAGCTGCCAGATTGGCAGCGAAGGCCATCACCAGCCCACCCAGGATAAAGGCAATATTACAGGCCAGAGCAACCGTCCTTAGCCCCAGCCGCCCCAGCAGCAGGCCGGAGAGTAGCACAGCCCCGGCGTAGCCAAGCTCAAGGGCAGTAAAGAGAATGCCGCCGTCGGCCAGTAGTACCCCCCAACGCGGCATCAGGTAGTTGACTGCCGGGCCGATACTCGCCAAACCGAGGCCAAGAGCCAGGAATATTGCCACGATCATGCCACTCAAAGCAGCCCGGTTCGGCTGTCTAGCCTCAGTCATTATTGCTCCCTCTGCGTCTACGCCGAATTAACAGGTGGCGCGAAATGATACTAAGATGCGCCCACCGCCAATTATACCCGCATATTCGTGCAGAAACAAATGTCTTTGTGCAGGGAGCTGCCCGATGTTGACCGCTGAAGGCCGCCAACAAACACTCGCTACCTTGCAGCGCGAAGGCAAGCTGCTGGCCTCTATCCTCTGCCCCCTGCTTGTAGTATAATCAATGCGAGGATGTTGGACAACCAGCCAGCGGCTGGCTGCCTGCGTGGGCCAGCACGTGGCTGGCCTTGTGCTACGTACAAGTAGAAAGGGATCGACATGGAAGACCAGGCTACTAACCAGGATGCAGGCAGTGGCGATGAGAGTTTCGTCCCCGCCGCAGGGATTGCGATCCAGCCCGACCCACCAGACCCCCCCAGCAAGGACATCGACGCGCCCGACAGCGACTACGCCGGGGCAGTCTGGAGGCTCAGCCCCTACCAGAACGCCCGCAACACGCAGATAGACATGGTGGTGATCCACGACACTGAAGGCGGTTTCGGCCCTTCGCTCGACTGGCTCTGCTCCGAGCGGCCCCCCAATCAGCAGTCTAGCGCACACTATATGTTCCGTAGCTCCGACGGCTTCCTAGCCCAGATGGTGCGCGAGAACAAAATCGCCTGGCACGCGGGCGAGTGGGGCTACAACCAACGCAGCATCGGCATTGAGCATGAGGGCTTCTTTGCCCAGCCCGAACTGTGGTACACCGACACCATGCTGCAAGCCTCGGCCAAACTGACTGCCGACATCTGCCGCCGCTACAGCATACCGATTGACCGCGACCACATCATCGGCCACATGGAGGTAGTTGCCGATGGCAAGCTGGGTGGCTCCAATGCCCACCGTGACCCTGGCAGCGGCTGGCCCTGGGACAAGTACCTCGGCCTAGTACGCACTGCCGCCGGGCTGGACAAGGTGATAGCCCCCGACCCCGATTACGCCGTCTATGGCCCGGCTACGATCAGCCTCGAACAATTCATCCAAACCTTGCAGCAGGCCAACAGCCCAGCCCTCGAAGAAGCCAGCGATTGCTACCAGGTCTGCCTTGATAACGGGGTCAACCCGGCAGTGGCCCTCGCCTTCTTCGCGTTGGAGAGCAACTACGGCAACGCGCTGAACGCCGCTGACCGCAAGAACTGGGGCAACCTGAGCGACCACACCAGCGGCCAACTAAGAATCTACGACGCATGGGCGTTGGGCCTACGCGACTGGGCTACCCACTTCCAGCAAGGAGCCTACGCCGACAAGGGGCTGAAGACGATCAGCCAGATCGTGCCAGCCTACCAGCCCGCCAGCACTGGCAGCACCACCACTGGCTACAACCAGTACATAAGCAAGTTGCACGACCTGATCCAGGGCTGGAAAAGCTAGACAGCTCCTGTAGAAGGAAGTAGAGGACTGCACAGCTAGCCTTCCAGGTTGCTTGCCCCAGCCAGCGGAGTGCAGGAGTTGGACCAATCCGCTGGCTGTCCTCGCAACCCTGCACCCCCAGGATGCGGGGCAGCCGCTGCTCACGACTTGCACGGGCGGGGCGGTGGTCGCAAAGCCGACAAA
>Ga0209724_1000400_pt1 | contig 42593 bp, 42 predicted proteins | sample grotaG_FD_184143 | JGI IMG/M metagenome (GOLD analysis project Ga0209724, IMG submission 184143) | Glacier valley bacterial and archeal communities from Borup Fiord, Nunavut, Canada, to study Microbial Dark Matter (Phase II) -... | ecosystem: Environmental > Aquatic > Freshwater > Ice > Glacier ... | reverse complement strand
AGGGGCCCCGCCCAACTGGCGCGGGGCATCGCCTTGGGCGTGGGCTGCCTGCCCTGCGCCGAGGCTCAGCACCAATGCGGAAAAAAACAGTTGAATTTTCATGAGTCGGAGAAGATGGACCTAACGGGTAGCCAACCAAGGTACCACGGCCCGGCAAATAAGCAATCCGGTGGCTGGAAAACTCCTCGCAGGTGCGGGACACTCCCGCAAACCACGGGTTGCGGGGGTAAATTCCGGCCCGCAACCGTGAAGTTCCAGTGAATGGGCCCGCCCTATTTCAGCAGCCGCTCCAGCAGGCTCAGGCTGTCGGAAAGGTCGGTGCCGCTCTCGAAGTCCAGGGGCTTGAGAATGTAGCCGCTCACGCCCAGGTCTTCGGCTTTCAACCGGTCCACGTCCATGCCCGAAGTGGTGGTGATGAACACCGGAATGTCCTGAAATTCGGGATTGGCGCGCAGCTCGGTCAGGAATTCGTGCCCGTTCATGCGGGGCATGTTCAGGTCCAGCAGAATGACTTCGGGCAGGGGCCGGATGGCCTCGGCGCCGTTGCGGCCCAGCAGCAAGTCAAGGGCTTCCTCGCCGTTGAACGCCGTGTGCAATTGGTGGGGCACGCTGAACTTGGCGAAGGACTTCTCCGCCGTCATCGTGTCAAAAATATCGTCTTCGACCAGTAAAACCGAACGCATAGAAGGGGGGATGAGCATAAGGCCAGGCGGACTCATGGTGAAATCAGCAACGCAGGTACGCCGAAAATAAGTCAGACGGGGTTTTGAAAACCGGGTTTATTTCGGCCAGGTAAAGATAAATCCGGCGCCCTGCCCCGGCGCCGATTCTATCCGGATGGTGCCCTGGTGTTCGTCGATGATTTTCTGCACGATGCTCAGGCCAATGCCCGTGCTTTCGGCGGTGTGGCGGTCGCGCAGGGTTTGGAAGAGCAGAAAAACCTTCTGGTGGTATTCCGCGGCAATGCCCGGGCCGTCGTCCTGCACCCGAAACTCGTAGAACCGGCCCGCCTCGCGGCAGCTCACGCCGAGGTGGCCGGCGCCGCGTTGGTGGTATTTCACGGCGTTCGAAAGCAGGTTGGTGAACACCTGCTGCAGGCCCAGCCGGTCGGTGCCGAAGGTGGGCAAGGCGGGGCCGAGCGTGAGGCGGAAGTCGGGCGGCACCACCAGCTCGGCCACTTCGCGCAGCAACTGCCCCACGTCCACGGTTTCGGTGGTTTGGGCGGCGCGGCCCACCCGGGCGTAAGCCAGCAAGCCGTTGATTAGGTCTTCGAGGCGGCTGAGGCGGCCCTTTATCTGGTCGAGGTAGGTGCGCAGCTGGGGCGAGAGCTCGGCGGCCAGCTCGTCTTCTATCCACTTCACGATGGTGCCCACGCCGCGCAGGGGCGCTTTCAGGTCGTGCGAGGTTACGTAGGCAAACTGGTCAAGCTCGTGGTTGCGCTTTTGCAGGGCGCTGAAACTGGCGTCCAGGGTTTGCGTCATGCGGTTGAGCGAAATGGCCAGTCCGCCCAGGTTGTCCTCCTCGGCATCGGTAATCTTCACGGTGTAGTCGCCTTGCACAACCTGTTCGGCCAGCGCCCGAATCTGGGCAATGCGCCGGCTTACTTCGGCGTTGATGCCGGTCAGTTCGCCCTGCAGGCGGCGGTTGTCGGCTAGCTCTTGCACAGTTTTTTGCACCAGCCACACCACAATCAGCACGGCCAGTATCGCCGACCCCAGCACCACGATGGGCGTGGCTTTCTCGAACACGTCCTGCAAGGCGCTGCGCTGGGCCAGCAGCGCCATTTCGCTGCCCTTGATGCGGGCATACAGGATGCGCACCTGCCGCAAGGTCTGGCGGTCGGTGTCGAGCAAAGTCTGCATGGCGGCGTGGCTCATGGACTTTTTAATTTCGGTGAGCGGCCGCAGAATGCGGAATTCCTGCTCCACCAGCAGGCGCAGCGAGTCGAGGCGCGCGCGCTGGTCGGGGTTGTCCACCGTGAGGGACTGCACGCGCGCCAGGGCCGCGGGCAGCTGGCCGGTGGCTATGCTGTAGGGGCGCAGGTACACGGTGTCGCCGGTGAGCAGGTAGCCGCGGGTGCCGGCCTGCGCGTCCTTGAGCACGGCCGTGATGGTTTCGGCTTCCTGCAACACTTGGTAGGTATGCTCCACGCGCTCGGTTTGCACTTTCAGTCCCTGAATGCTCCAGAACGAAGCCGCCGCCGTGAGCAGCAGCACGGCCACGGCCAACACAAAGCCGACGATGATTTTCGGGTCGATTTTCGATTTCATTGCTGGCGAAGGTAACGGTGCGCCCCACGCCCGGGGCGGGCGGGCCAAGCGGCGCCCGGCGCCGGTATCTTTGGGCCCATGCCCTTTGCCCCCGCCGACCGCCTCAGCAGCCCCCAAAACCCGCGCATCAAGCAGCTGCTGAAACTGCAGCAGAAGTCTGCCGAGCGCCGCGCCCTCGGCCTCACGCTGGTGGAGGGCCTGCGCGAGCTCACTATTGCCGTGGAAGCCGGCGTGGCCGTGGCCGCCATTTACACCTGCCCCGAGCTGGCTGGCGAAAAGGGCTTAGCCGACCTGCAAAACCTGTTTGCTGATGCCAGCACGGCCCCCGAATGGTTTGAAGTTACCCGCCCGGTCTTCGAGAAAGTGGCCTACCGCGAGGGCTCCGACGGCCTGCTGGCCGTGCTGCGCACCCCCACCCGCACCCTGGCCGACCTGCGCCTGCCGGCCAACCCGCTCCTCATCGTGCTCGAAGCCGTGGAGAAGCCCGGCAACCTCGGCGCCATCCTCCGCACCGCCGACGCCGCCCCGGTCGACGCTGTGCTCATCGGCGACCCGCGCACCGACTTGTTCAACCCCAACGTCATCCGGGCCAGCATTGGCTGCGTGTTCACCGTGCCCACGGTGGCCGCGCCGGTGGCCGATATCCTGGCATTCCTGAAAGAAAAGGGCATCCGCAGCTACGCGGCGGCCCTGGCTCCAGAATCTAAAAACTACTCGGAGCACGACTTCCGCGGCCCCACCGCGCTGGTCATGGGCACCGAAGCTGACGGCCTGACGCCCCACATGCGCGCCGCCTGCGACGAAACCATCATCATCCCCATGCGCGGCCGCATCGACTCGCTCAACGTGAGCGTGGCCACCGCCGTGCTCACGTTTGAAGCCGTGCGGCAACGGCGGTAGGAGTGGGACTTGCTTGAGTTTGTTCGTTTTCAGTTATGCAGTGGCGCTTTGTAGGCCGGGGGCGGTGGCTTGCAGCGCATTGCTTTCAGCAACGTCAATTGCTGCCCTGTTCACCGCCGTGGCCAGCGGGCCCAAATCGTGGCGGTTGCTACACGCCCTTGAGCCCGCGGGCTTTGCCTTTCAGCGAAAACCCTTTGTCTTTTTCAAATTTGGACGGGCGAATGCCGAACGTGGTGCGGTACTATTCTTCGAGCACCTTGCCGGTGCAAAGCTCCGTGGTGGTTGTGTATGGCCCCGGCGCCTCCGGCGACCACGGGCGCGGCGCGGTCACTTTCAGTAAACCGTGAGGGTGAAGCCCATCTCGGCCGCGAGCCGACGCGTTTCCCCCACCTGCGTCTCGGCCGCCACGCCCAGTGGAAAGGAGTCGCTGTCGAGCGCGAACAGCACCAGCGCCAGGCCCAGCGGCTCCAGCGCGTCCTGCACGGCGTCGAGCTGCTCGGGGCCGGGCTGGCCGCGCTGGCCCAGGGCGGCCAGCGCCAGCATTCGCGGCTGCCCCTGCTTCGCCAGGATGTCGTTGATGGCCTCCGCAATGCCGGCGGCCGTGTCGCTCCAGTCGCTTTCCCAGGCCAGGTCTTCGGCCAGCAAGGCGTCGATGAGGGCCAGGTCGCGCAGCTCCTGCGCCGGCAGTTCCGTCACGATGCCGCGTTCTGCTAACTCCTCGGCAAATTGCTGCTGATAAGCCCTCGGGTCTTGCAGTACCAGGGCCAGCCGTTCGCTTACGCGCTGCGTAGCTGCGGCCTCAAAGCGAGTGAAAATTCGGACGAAATGATTAATAGAGACGTAGTTCATAGCGGAAGCGGAAAGATAATTTTGAAAATAAAAAAGGACGCGACCAAAGCCGCGCCCTTTCCAAAACCAATCAGCAGAAAGCAGGGGGTTAGTCGGCCTGCTTGGCGTAGCGCAGCCGCTCGTTTTCGTCGAGCAAAATCTTGCGCATCCGAATCGACTTCGGCGTCACTTCCAGGTACTCGTCCTTCTGGATGTATTCCATGGCTTCTTCCAGCGAGAACTGGCGCTTGGGCACAATCTTGGCGTTGTCGTCCGTGCCCGACGCGCGCATGTTGGTCAGCTTCTTGCCTTTCTGAATGTTGATGGTCAAGTCGTTGGGGCGGGTATGCTCGCCGATAACCTGGCCGCCGTACACTTCCTCGCCCGGGTCCACGAAGAATGAGCCGCGGTCCTGCAGCTTGTCAATCGTATAAGCGGTGCCGGCCCCGGTCTCCAACGAAATCAGCGAACCCGCAATCCGACCGGGGATGTGGCCCTTGTGCTCTTCGTAGTCCACGAAGCGGTGGTTCATGATGGCTTCGCCGCCGGTGGCGGTCAGCACGTTGTTGCGCAGGCCAATCAGGCCGCGGCTCGGGATGGTGAACTCCAAATGCTGCAAGTCGCCCTTGGGCTCCATGATGGTCATTTCGCCTTTGCGCATGCTCACCAGCTCAATCACCTTGCCGGCCGATTCCTCGGGCACGTCCACCACGAGTAACTCGATGGGCTCGGTGCGCTTGCCGTGCTCATCCTCCTTGAACAGCACCTGGGGCTGGCCCACCTGCAACTCGTAGCCTTCGCGGCGCATGGTCTCAATCAGCACCGACAAGTGCAGAATGCCGCGGCCGAACACGAGGAAGGTGTCCTCTTTGTCGGTGGCTTCCACGCGCAGAGCAAGGTTCTTTTCAGTCTCCTTGAACAAACGGTCGCGCAAGTGGCGCGAGGTCACAAACTTGCCCTCTTTGCCGAAGAACGGCGAGTTGTTGATGGTGAACAGCATGTTCATCGTCGGCTCGTCGATGCTGATGCGCTCCAATTGCTCGGGGTTCTCAAAGTCGGCCAGCGTGTCGCCGATGTCAAAGCCTTCGATGCCCGACACGGCGCAAATTTCGCCGCTGCTCACTTCCGCCACTTTCACGCGGCCGAGGCCTTCAAACACGTGCAGTTCGCGGATTTTAACCTTTTTGATGCTGCCGTCCGACTTCATCAGACTCATGTTGGCGCCCTCTTTCAGGGTGCCGCGGTGCACGCGGCCGATGGCGATGCGGCCCACGAACGACGAGTAGTCGAGCGAGGTAATCTGCATCTGGGGCGTGCCCTCCAAGGTTGGCGCGGGGGGAATGGAGGCCACCACGGCGTCGAGCAGCGGAATCAGGTTGTCGGTTCTTACCTTCCAGTCGGTGCTCATCCAGCCCTGCTTCGAGGAGCCGTACAGCGTCACGAAATCGAGCTGGTCTTCCGAGGCGCCGAGGTTGAACATAAGGTCGAATACCTGCTCGTGCACCTCGTCGGGGCGGCAGTTCTCCTTGTCCACTTTGTTCACCACCACGATGGGCTTCAACCCCAAATCGATGGCTTTGCCCAGCACGAAACGGGTTTGCGGCATGGCGCCTTCGAAAGCGTCCACGAGCAGCAGCACGCCGTCGGCCAGTTTCAACACCCGCTCCACTTCCCCGCCGAAGTCGGCGTGACCAGGGGTGTCGATAATGTTGATTTTTACGTCTTTATACCGAACCGATACGTTCTTGGAAACGATGGTAATGCCGCGCTCCCGCTCCAGGTCGTTGTTGTCGAGGATAAGGTCGTCGAAGTGCTGGTGCGCGTCGAAAATCTTGGATGCGTGGATGATTTTATCCACCAAGGTGGTCTTGCCGTGGTCAACGTGAGCGATGATGGCAATATTCCGAATGTTCTGGGCCATGTGTTGTGTTTTTGCGGGTGCAAAGGTACGGAGAAAATGGCGCAAAGCCTTGTGGTACTCAAGTATTAACACGTGGCCGGCCGGAGCAGGGGCCCGCACCCGCTGCGGCGCAGCCAAGCCGGTCGCTTTAAATCGGTTAGGTGGGACGTAAGGTTCCCGGCCGATTTCCGTCTGCCCCGCCGACCGAACCGCCGGCCAACGCCGTATGTTGGGCACTTAACCTCCAACCCCAATTTTATCATGCGATTTTCCTTGCTGTTCGTTTTTGTCTCGGTGCTCACCCTCAACGCGGCCTGCTCGCAGAAGCGCGACGTGGCCGCCAACACGCCCCACCCGGCCCGGCCCATCGCCGGCAAAACCTATTTCCAGCCCAAGCCCGTGACCGGCAAGCCCGACGAATTCCCGGTGCGCAAAACCGAGGCCGAATGGAAAAAAGTCCTCACGCCCGACCAGTTTGAAATCCTGCGTGAAAAAGGCACCGAGCGGCCCTTCACGGGCCTGTACCACGACAACCACGCCGCCGGTACCTACTACTGCGCCGCCGACCACAACTTGCTTTTCACCTCCGACGCCAAGTTTGAGTCGGGCACCGGCTGGCCCAGCTTCTTCGCCCCGGCCACCGACACCAGCGTAAAAGTGGCTTCCGACGACAGCTTTGGCATGAGCCGCGACGAAATTGTGTGCGCCAAGTGCGGTGGCCACCTCGGCCACTTATTCACCGACGGCCCCAAGCCCACTGGTCAGCGCTACTGCATGGACGGCAACGCGCTGGTGTTTGAGAAGAAAAAGTAGACCATCCGGGATTTTTCTAGGAAAATTCACAAAGTGTGGCTCCCCGGTAAACCGTGTCGGGGAGCTTTTTCGTTAGTTTAGATTCAAGTCAGACAGATTTGAGGATAACCCTTTTTACATAACTCATTAAAATAATTACAAATAATTATTCATGCACATGCCCGTCCTCTCCGACCCCATTGAGTTCCTGCAGCTGGAGCTGGCGCCTGCTCGCCGCCGCCTGCTCAACAACGGCCTGTATTATCGCCTGCGGACGCTGCCCGACCTCCGCCGCTTTCTGGAGCACCACGTGTTTGCCGTGTGGGACTTCATGTCCTTGCTCAAATCCCTGCAGCGGGAACTGACGTGCGTGCAGGTGCCGTGGGTGCCCACGGCCAACGCGGCCACGCGCCGCCTCATCAATGAAATTGTGCTGGAAGAAGAAACCGACCTCGACCCCGAGGGCCGGCCGTCCAGCCACTTTGAGCTGTACTTGCGGGCCATGGAAGAGTGCGGGGCCGACACCGGGCCCATCCGGCGGCTGCTGGCCTTGGTGGGGGCCGGCCGCTCGGTGGCCCACGCCCTCGACGCCGCCCACGTGCCCGATTCGGTGCGGCAATTTGTGGAAACCACGTTTGCCATTATCGAAACGGGGCGGCCACACGCCGTGGCGGCGGCGTTCACGTTCGGGCGCGAAGAACTGATTCCTGCGATGTTCCGGCGGGTGGTGGGCGAGTTGCGGGACCAATTTCCCGGGCAACTCGACACGCTCATTTATTACCTCGACCGGCACATCCAGCTCGACGAAGAAGTGCATACGCCCCTGGCCCAGCAAATGGTGCGCGAGCTGTGCGCCGACGACCCGACCCGGTGGCAAGATTGCCAGCAGGTGGCCTTGCGGTGCCTCGAATCCCGCATGGCGCTTTGGGATGGCATCAAGCCGGGCTAAATCCGTTTGGTGGCGCCGGCGTCAACCCCGCCGGCCCCCGGTCCGTTTCAAACCGACTGCCCGGGTTCGGGTGGTTTATCCGATTCCGGCCATGACGATTATCCGAGTTGTAAACGTAAGCCGGTGGTGCGCCCTGGCGGTTGTGCTCACCCTGCCGGCTTGCATGGCTTCCGAGCAATCGGCCGAAACGTCTGCTCCCTCAGCGGTGCCCACGCAGGTACGCACCGACGCCGACCGCCGCGCCATTTACAACAACGGCGTGGGCGCGGGTTCTTCCGTGCCCGATGCCACGCCCAACCGGGTGCGCCTGGGCGAACAGGCCTCGGACATCAACCGCGCCCAGCGCCTCGAAAACGGGAACTCCAACGACCCCAACACCACCACGCCCGAAACCCGCCTGCAGCGCCTGAACTACCCCGCAACGGGCGACACGCTGCGTCGGCCCTGAACCAGCGGGCACTGCCGGGGCCACGCCACGAAGAAGGCCCGGCCGCCGCATTGCGGTCGCCGGGCCTTGCTTTTCTGGAGCGGAGCGCGAGGGGCGCTTACGCGCTTACTTCGCCGGTGCTGGCGCTGTCGGCCGAGTTCAACACGCCGGTTGCTTCGGGTGCCGGGGCGGCTTGGGTCCGGGGCTTGGGGCCGCGCCGGGCGCCGGTGGCCGCCGTGCCGGGCTTGGGCCCACGCTTGGGGGCGGCTCCGGAGGCCGCGGCATTGGCTGCGGCAGGCTTGGGGCCGCGGCGCGCGCCAGTGGCCGAAGCGGCCGTCTTAGCGGCCGTGCGGGCGCCGGATTTGGCGCCGCGGGCCGCGGGCACCGCAGCACCGGTGTCGGTAGCGCTGGGGCCGGCTTCGTCGCCGGGACGGGCCGTGCGGGGCTTGCGCGGGCTGCCGTCTTTGTTCAGGCTGGGTGCTTTGCTTTTGCCGCCGCGGCTGGCTTTGCCGGGGGTGGCGGCTTCTGAACCCTTGCCGGTGCCGCCCGACGACACCGAATCGTAGTGCCGCACGATGGTGTGCAGGGCTTGCTCAAACATGCGCTCCGTGTCGCCGTCGAGGCGGCGCGTGGCTTCCTTCACCACTTCCTTCAGCTTGTCCTTCGTTTCTTTGCGGATGCGGGACACCACTTCGTTCATGCGGTTGTTCAGCTCCTTTTGCAATTGCTTGGCGGCTGACTTCAGCGATTTTTTTTGGCTGGCTTTCTTGTCGGCGCGGTCATCCTTCAAGGCATCGGAGGCGCGGCCGGCACTTTTGGCCGATTTACGGGCCGTTTTTTCTTCCGGCGTGCGTTTGGCGCGTTTTTCCGTTGGGTTCGGAGAAGCAGATTTTTTCATGTTAAAAAAAGGGTTGGTGGAATCAAAAAAAGAAGCGCGAAAATTCAGTCAGCCCGCACAAGTATCCGATTATTCGCGCGCAAATATAGAATGAATTAAGCGTCAAACGCTTTGCACGCGCTTTTGTTGATTTAAACGCACTCTTTTTCTTTCTTTCTTTGTGCAAGACATTATTTGCCCAAACTTTTTGCGCTAAATAATTAGCTCTTTGCTGTTCCAAATCTTGTTTTTGTATGTATTTTCTTCCTAAGCGTTACACAGTTACAGCCGCCTTGCCGTACGCCAACGGGCCCGTGCACATCGGGCATTTGGCGGGCGTTTATTTACCGGCCGATATTTATGTGCGCTACCTGCGGGCCATGCACCGTGAAGTAAAATTTATTTGCGGTTCCGACGAGCACGGCGTTCCCATCACCATTCGGGCCCAAAAAGAAGGCGTCACGCCGCAGCAAGTGGTTGACAAATACCACGCGCTGATTCGGGATTCATTTCGGGATTTTAACGTGTCGTTTGACGTGTATTCGCGCACCTCGTCGGCCACGCACGCCGAAGTTTCCAGCGGATTTTTCACCAAGCTCAACGACGCCGGAAAATTTATTGAGCAAACCACCCAGCAGTATTTCGACGAGTCGGCCCAGCAATTTCTGGCCGACCGCTACATCGTCGGCACGTGCCCCAATTGCGGCAACGAAAACGCCTATGGCGACCAATGCGAACGCTGCGGCACGTCGCTCAGCCCCACCGAATTAATTAACCCGCGCAGCATGCTCAGCGGGGCCCACCCCGTGCTGCGCGATACGAAGCACTGGTTTTTGCCCCTCGACCAGTACGAGCCGTGGCTGCGCGAATGGATAATTGACGGCCACAAAGCCGACTGGAAAACCAACGTGTACGGCCAGTGCAAGTCGTGGATTGACCAGGGCCTGCACCCCCGCGCCGTGACGCGCGACCTTGATTGGGGCGTGCCCGTGCCGCTGCCCGGCGCCGCCGGCAAAGTGCTTTACGTGTGGTTTGACGCGCCGATTGGCTACATCTCGGCCACCAAAGAAGCCTTTCCGGACGAGTGGGAGCTGTACTGGAAAGATGCGGGCTCCAAACTGGTGCATTTTATCGGTAAGGATAACATTGTATTTCATTGCATCATTTTTCCGGTGATGCTGAAAGCGCACGGCGAATTTATTCTGCCGGACAACGTGCCCGCTAATGAATTCCTGAACCTCGAAGGCGACAAAATCAGCACGTCGCGCAATTGGGCGGTGTGGCTGCACGAGTACTTGCAGGATTTCCCCGGGCAGGCCGACGTACTGCGTTACGTGCTGTGCGCCAACGCGCCCGAAACCAAAGACAACGACTTCACCTGGAAGGATTTCCAGGCCCGCAACAACAACGAGCTGGTGGCCACGCTCGGCAATTTTGTGAACCGGGCCGCTGTGCTCACGCACAAATTTTTTGAAGGCAAGGTGCCGGTGGCGGGGGCATTGGAAGAAATTGACCGGGATGCCCTTGCGCAGTTGGCAGAATTTCCGGCAAAAATTGGCGAATTGATTGAAAATTACCGCTTCCGCGACGCCCTGGCGGAAGTCATCGGCCTGGCCCGGCTCGGGAATAAATACTTGGCCGAAACCCAGCCATGGCACCTGATTAAAACCGACGCCGGCCGCACCGGCACGGTGCTGCACGTGGCCCTGCAAATTGCTGCGTCGTTGGCGCCGCTGTTGGCGCCGTTTCTGCCCGAATCGGCCCAGAAACTGGCCACCATGCTCGACCTGGAACTGGGGGCGTGGGCCAGCGCTGGCCGGCCCGATTTATTGGCACCTGGCCACCAATTGCGCGCGCCCACGCTGCTGTTTGCTAAAGTAGAAGACGCCGCCGTGGAAGCCCAGGTGCAGAAGCTGTTTGCGACTAAAATGGAAAATCAACTGGCCAACACGCCCGTGGCGCCCGCCAAGGCCGACGTCTCCTTCGATGAATTTGGCCAGATGGATTTGCGCATCGGCACCATCACCGCCGCGGAGAAAGTGGCTAAAACCAAAAAGCTGCTCAAACTTACCGTCGACTTGGGTCTGGAGCAGCGCACCATCGTGAGCGGCATCGCCGAGCATTTCATTCCCGAAGCCCTTGTGGGCCAGCAGGTGCAGGTGCTCCTCAACCTCGCGCCCCGCGAAATCAAAGGCATCCAAAGCCAGGGGATGTTGCTGATGGCCGAAAACGCCGACGGCCGCCTGGCCCTGATGCAGCCCGGCACGCCCGTGCGCAACGGCAGCAGCGTGGCCTAATAATTGGGGCGTTTCACCATAAAAAAGCCCGGCTGCCAGCGCAGCCGGGCTTTTTTTGCCTTGGCAGCGCGTGGCGTTATTTCACGTTCACCACGTTCATGGCCCGCTCCAGGCCCAGCGCGCCAAACGCCAGCACGGCTTCCGCCGCCTTTTCAATCCGGGTCGGCAGCTCAATTTGCTCGTCGGCCGAAAACGGGTTCAGCACGTAATCCACCTGCCGGCCCTTGGGGAAATTGGCGTCTACGCCGAAACGCAGCCGGGCGTACGCGTCGGTGCCAATCGACTCCTGAATGCTCTTCAGCCCGTTGTGGCCGCCGGCCGAGCCCTGGCCTTTCAGGCGCAGTTTGCCGAAGGGCAGGGCGAGGTCATCGGTTACGACCAGCATATTTTCGACGGGAATTTTGAGGGTGTTCAGCCAGTGCGCTGCGGCTTTGCCGCTAAGGTTCATGTACGTGGTGGGCTTCACCAGCGCGTAAGTGTGGCCCTTGCTTTTTATTTCGGTTGTAAAGGCGTGGCGGGCAATTTCGAAGCGCGGCGCGTCAAATTTTTCCGCCAAGTAATCGGCCACTAAAAAGCCAATGTTGTGCCGGGTACCCGCGTATTCGGGCCCGATGTTGCCAAGTGCTAAAACGAGAAATTTCATAAGTCACGGATTGCGCCGAATGTAGCGGATTGCGCGGATTCGATGGCCGGTTTGCGGCGTTGCGAACGGGCGCCGCGGCATCCGTAAGCATAAAAAAAGCCGCCCTTGCCGGAGCGGTTTTTTCAAACGGTAATTAAACCGGACACGAATTAGTCGCGCGACGTTATTTGCCCGCCGCCAGCTCGCCTTTCAGGGCGCGCGGGATGGTGATGGTGGCAATGGGGGCCTCCGCGCTGGTCAGGATGGTGTAGTTGACCGGCTTCACGGCGCCCACTTTGATGGACTTGCCCAGCTCCATGGTGCTGATGTCAACCTCCACGTAGTCGGGGAGGTTGTCCATGGTGGCGCGCACTTTCACCTTGCGCAGCTTGCTGGCCAGCTTGCCGCCGGCCAATACGCCCGGCGACACGCCGATGTATTTTACGGGAATGTCCATCTTCACCTCTTTGCCGTCTTCCAATTCCAGGAAGTCAACGTGGAGGAGCATTTCGTTCACGGGGTGGAACTGGGCGTCCTGCACAATGGCGCGGTATAGGCTGCCTTCCACGTTCAGGTCCACGATGTGCGCCTCCGGCGTGTACAACAATTCGCGGAACAGGATGGCGGGCACCGAAAAGTGCACGGTGTCCTTGCCGCCATATAACACGCACGGTACTTGAGCGTCGAGGCGCAATGCCTTGGCGTCCGTTTTACCGAGATTCGCTCTTTTAAACCCTACAATCTCGAGGCTTTTCATAAAAGTGGTTTTTGGGGATGAAAAATGGCCCGTCTGCCGCCAGAGTTGGGGGCAAACGGGCCGCAAAGGTACGGGAACAGTTTGGCAATTAAAAGCCAACCGCTGTCATTTCGCTCGCAAGGCCCGGCGGGCGGCTACACGAACAGCGAGCTGATGCTCTCGTGTGTCACGACATTGCGGATGGCGGCCGCAAACAGCGGCGCCAGCGAAATCACCCGGATTTTTTCGTTTTCCTGCTGCAGCGGGATGGTGTCGGTCGTAATCAACTCGGTAAGGGCCGAGGCGCGGATGCGGTCGTGGGCCGGCCCGCTGAGCAGCGGGTGCGTGACCACGGCGCGCACCGACTTGGCGCCGCGTTCCATCACCAGTTCGGCGGCTTTGCAAATGGTGCCGGCCGTGTCCACCATGTCGTCCACGAACACCACGTCCATGCCCTTCACGTCGCCAATTACCTGCATGGAGGCAATTTCGTTGGCCCGCAGGCGCATTTTGTCGCACACCACAATCTCGGCCCCGAACTTCTTGGCGAAGGCGCGGGTGCGCACCACGCCGCCCACGTCGGGCGAGGCAAAAATCAGGTTTTCGAGGTTCAGCGACTTGATGTAGGGCGCCAGCACGGTGGCCCCGTCGAGGTGGTCGACGGGAATGTCGAAGAAGCCCTGGATTTGGCCGGCGTGCAGGTCGCAGGTCATCAGCCGGTCGGTGCCCACGCTCTGGATGATGTTGGCCACCACCTTGGCTCCGATGCTCACGCGGGGCTTATCCTTGCGGTCTTGCCGGGCATAACCCATGTAGGGCATCACGATGACGACTTTGTGGGCCGAGGCGCGCTTGCAGGCATCCACCATCAGCACCAGCTCCATCAGGTGCTCGGCGGGCGGGAACGTGCTTTGCACCAGGAACACCTCGCAGCCCCGCACGCTTTCGTTGAAGCTCGGGCCGAGCTCCGTGTCGGCGAAGCGCTGGAGGGTGAGGTCGCCCAAGGCGATGCCGTAGGCGGCGGCGATGCTTTCGGCGAGGGCCAGCGAAGCGCTGCCGGCGAAGATTTTGACCTGTTTCATAGGGGAAGGCGCTGTTAAGGGGGACGCTGCGGGGGTGCTGCGCAAGGGGAATGCCGTTGAAAAGCGCCCGGGTAAAAAGCGAAAGGCGCTGACCACTCCGGATATTGGAGAAGCCAGCGCCTTTCGTTGTTACTCGAGCTGTGTCGTTGTCCGACCAGGGCTCGAACCTGGACTTTCTTGAATCAAAATCAAGCGTGTTGCCAGTTACACCATCGGACAATTTTCCCGCCGGCTACTGGCCGTTTGGGAGTGCAAATGTACTACTGGAATAATTCGAGGCAAGGAGTTTAGGAAAAATTTTCTCGCCGAAGCCAGCTCAATTGCGCGCGCAGAGTGGTTGCCGGGCCCCCGGGGTTTGGTTTCCACGGGCCAAAGCCCCGCAGCCGCCAAGCACCAAGCGGCCAACCTTGTAAGGGCCGGGGTTGGAAAAGCGGCGCTTCTGCCGTAATTTTGCGGCCTGAAATCCGCATCAACTTCAACCTAAATACATCGCAATGGCGAATACCGGCAAAATCACCCAGGTCATCGGCCCCGTCGTGGACGTGAGCTTCGCGGGTGACAACACGAAGCTGCCCAACATCCTCGACGCGCTCGAAGTCACGAAAGACAACGGCCAGGTGGTGGTGCTGGAGTGCCAGCAGCACCTGGGCGAGGACCGGGTGCGGACCATTGCCATGGACTCGACCGAAGGCCTGACCCGCGGCGCCGAAGTGCGCGACTTGGGCGCCCCGATGTCGATGCCGACCGGCGACGCCATCAAAGGCCGGCTGTTCAACGTGATTGGCCAGGCCATCGACGGCATTCCGCAGCCCAAGTCCGACGGCCCGCTGCCGATTCACCGCCTGGCGCCGCCCTTCGAGGACTTGGCGACTTCGTCGGAAATTCTCTACACCGGCATCAAAGTAATTGACCTGCTGGCTCCTTACGTGAAGGGCGGCAAGATTGGGTTGTTCGGCGGCGCCGGCGTGGGCAAGACCGTGCTCATCATGGAGCTGGTGAACAACATCGCCAAGGCCTACGCCGGTCTGTCGGTGTTTGCCGGCGTGGGCGAGCGCACCCGCGAGGGCAACGACTTGCTGCGCGAATTCATCGAGTCGGACATCATCAAGTACGGCGACGCGTTCAAGCACTCGATGGAAGAAGGCGGCTGGGACTTGTCGAAAGTGGACGAGAACGCGCTGCTCGAGTCGCAGGCCACCCTCGTGTTCGGCCAGATGAACGAGCCCCCCGGAGCCCGCGCCCGCGTGGCCCTCTCGGGCCTGACGGTGGCCGAGAACTTCCGCGACGGCGACGGCACCGGCGCCGGCCGCGACATCCTGTTCTTCATCGACAACATTTTCCGCTTCACGCAGGCGGGCTCGGAAGTATCAGCGCTGTTGGGCCGGATGCCGTCAGCCGTGGGCTACCAGCCCACGCTGGCCACCGAAATGGGCGCCATGCAGGAGCGCATCACCTCGACCAAACGCGGTTCCATTACCTCGGTGCAGGCCGTGTACGTGCCGGCTGATGACTTGACCGACCCGGCCCCGTCGACCACGTTTGCTCACTTGGACGCCACCACGGTACTGAGCCGCAAAATCTCCGAGCTGGGCATTTACCCCGCCGTGGACCCGCTGGACTCGACCTCGCGCATCCTGTCGGCCGACGTGCTCGGGGCCGAGCACTACGACACCGCCCAGCGCGTGAAGGAGATTCTGCAGCGCTACAAGGAACTGCAGGACATCATCGCCATCCTGGGCATGGACGAGCTTTCCGAAGAGGACAAGCAGGTGGTGAACCGCGCCCGCCGGGTGCAGCGCTTCCTGTCGCAGCCCTTCTTCGTGGCCCAGCAGTTCACCGGCCTGCAAGGCGTGCTCGTCGACATCAAAGACACCATCCGCGGCTTCAACGAAATCATCGACGGCAAGCACGACCACCTCCCCGAGGCGGCGTTCAACCTGGTGGGTACCATCGAGGACGCCGTGGCGAAGGGCGAGAAGCTGATTGCCGAAGCCAAGTAAGTTTTAAATGTGGGAAATGTGGAAATGTGGGTGATGTGGAAATTGATTATCAATCAATTGCTGCGCCAGTCATATTCTCACATTTTCACTTCTTCCACATTTTCATATTTAAAAAAATGCACCTAGAAATTATCACCCCCGACCGCAAGGTGTTTGAAGGCGAAGTGACGTCGGCCCAGTTTCCGGGCGCCGATGGTTCGTTTGAAGTGCTGAACAACCACGCCCCGCTGATTGCCGCCCTCAAGGCCGGCGAGGTGACTCTGAATGGCGCCAACGGCCGCGAAGCCATTCGCATCGAAGGCGGGTTGGTGGAAGTGCTGCGCAACAACGTGATTGTGCTGGCCGAAGGCGCCGTGGCCTAGGCCAAGCCTACCCTGAGCTAAAATCCCCGCAACCGGCAACGGCTGCGGGGATTTTTTTGTGCCGTCTCGAATACTTCAGTTACCTTGCAGTGCAATTAAATCTTTTTTACATACAGAAAATGGTACGGAAACAGTATTGGTTGTTGGCCCTGTGGTTGGTACTCAACAGCTTTGTTTTGGCTGAAGGATTCCGGGAACAGTTTCGGGCGGCGTTCCGCGCCGGCGATTTGGCGGCGGCCGATAAGGTGCTCACGGCCTGGGAGAAAGCGATACCCAATGACCCCGATTTTTACGTGGCAAAGTTCAACATGCTTCTCAAGCAGGCCGAGCGCGTGGAGGTGCGCCCCGCGGCGGCCGGCAACCCGCCAAGCAAGCCCACCAAGGTGCTGCGCTACGACCTGGCCACGATGGCTCAGGCCGCGGCCACGCTGCAAAAAGGCATTGCCCTGGCCCCGGACCGGCTGGACATGCGCTTCGGGCTGGCCAAAAGCTATGAAATGGCCGGGCAGCCGGGCCCTTTGCTGCAAACCCTGCGCGAAACGCTGGAGGCGCGCGAGAAAGGCGGCAAGCCCTGGCGCTGGCGCGACGGCGAGGCCTTGCCCGCGCCGGAGCCGGTCTTCGTGCCCGCCGCGATGGAGCCGTTTGCCAGCGCTTTCTGGAAGCAGCCGGGCAACAGCGGCCTGGAAAATGGCCGGCCGGTGGCCGAATTGATGGAAAAGTATTTCCCCCAAAACTCGCTGGGCTACTTCAACATGGGCGTGTACTACGGCCATTTAAATAAGTCGCAGGAAGCGTACGACAAAATGCAGCAGGCCGACGCGCTGCAACCCAATGACTTTTCGACCCTGATGAACCTGAGCAAGTACGCCATCGAGCTCAAGCACAAGGACGCCGCCAAGCAGTACCTGGACCGGCTGCGGAAGATGCCTAACGGGGCCGCTGCGGCGGACAGTTTTACGGCGTCGCTGCAAAAACTGTAGGGACCGGCTGCCGGGCCGTGTACCTTTGGCCCGGGCCGGAGCCCCCTCCGGCCCGGGCCTTTTTATGCCGTTGCATTGATGAACATTACCCCGAAAATCACTCCGATTTACCAGACTTCGGTTTTCAAATTTGACGACCTGGACGCGGTGCAGCAGTACTTCGACGAACCGGGCAGCCGGTACCTGTACTCGCGCAACGGCAACCCCAACTCCGACGAGCTGGCCGAAGCGGTGAACCGCTGGGAAGGCGGCGCGGGGGCGGTGGCCACGGGCTCGGGCATGGCGGCCATATTTGCGGCCCTGCTGACGTACTGCCAAGCCGGCGACCACGTGCTGTGCGCGGCCGACATCTACGGCGGCTCGGCGGCGCTGCTGAACGGGGAGCTGGCCCGGTTGGGCATTGGGGCCAGCTACGTGCCGTTTGAGGAGCTGTACGCCCTCGGGCCCTACGTGCGGCCCACCACGAAGCTGCTGCTGTGCGAAACCATGAGCAACCCGCTGCTGCGCGTGGTGGACCTGCGCCGGGCCGCCGCCGCGTGCCGGCAGCACGGCTTGAAGCTGGTGGTGGACAACACGTTTTCGACGCCGGTGCTCACTAAACCCCTGGCCCACGGCGCCGATTTGGCACTGCACAGCGTGACCAAGTACCTGGCCGGGCACTCCGACGTGACGGCCGGCGCCGTGGTGGCCCGCACGCCCGACGACGCGGACCGGCTGCGCCAAATCGGCACGGTGTTCGGGCTCACCCTGAGCCCGATGGAGAGCTGGCTGAGCGTGCGGGGCCTCAAAACCCTGCGCCTGCGGGTGGCTGCGCACTGCGACAACGCCCTGGCCGTGGCCGAATTTCTGGCCGGGCACCCGGCCGTGCAGGCGGTGTACTACCCCGGCCTGCCCGCGCACCCGCAGCACGCGCTGGCCGCGGCGCAGGGGCAGGGGCTGTTCGGTGGGATGCTGTCGTTCCGGCTGCCCGACGACGCGGCGGCGGTCAACCGCTTCATGCGGCGCAGCGCGCGGTTTCCGTTCGCGCCCTCGCTGGCGGGCGTCGATTCGTCGTGCTCGCACCCGCTCCACACCTCGCACCGGGCCCTGACCGACGCGCAGCGGGCCGAGCTGGGCATCACCGTGGGGCTGGTGCGCCTGAGCGTGGGCATCGAGCCGGTGGCGGAGCTGCTGGCCGACCTGGCGCAGGCGCTGGGATAGGGACAGGGGCGACCCCCGGGTTTCAGGCATGGCCGCTTACAGCCGGGTGGTGAGTAGGCTGCTGGCCTTTGCTCTGTTCAATAGCTCCAATGCGTTGCTGCTGCTGGACGCCAGCGCCAGCGCCGGGGCGGGTCTGCTCTGGCAATGGGCCGGGCCAGGGCGGTGTTTGGGCTGGCCGTGGCGGAGTATCTGGCGCGGGTGCGCGGGGGTTGCGCAGAATGGCGCAGCCGGGCCGTGGCAGGGATGAAGGGGGGCTGGCGATGCGGCTGCATGCCAGTCCGTGGACGGCCCGGGGCAAAAAGAGGTTGGCCCCGGTCCTGCCCCGGACCTAAATCAGCCGTTCTTCGGCCCGACGAGTGGCTAGGGCTGCAAGGCCCGCAGTTTGTCGCGCAGCTCCTGGTCGTCCGGGTTGTGGCGCAGGGCGGCCTGGTAGGCGGCAATGGCCTGGGGGCGCTCGCCGCGGCGGGCGTGCAGGTCGCCCCAGCGGGCCTGCACGATGCCGGATTCGGGAAACTGCTCCCGGGCCAGGTTCAGCAACCCTTCGGCGGCAGCTAGGTTGGCTGGGCGGCCATTGAGCAGGTTGTACGCCATGTACGTCAGTTGGTACTCGTTGAGCTTCAGGGCGCGGTAGCCGGCCACCGCTTCGGGAATCCGACCCGCCCGCAGCCACTCGCCCGGCAACCGCTCTTCCGGCCGCAGGCGGGCCATCGGGGGCACATCACCCAGCCCGAGCATCCGCAAGCCGGTTATCTGGCCCGTTGCGTCCCGCTCAAAGGCGCCTTTGAATGGAAAATCGGTGAAAGCGACCGTGTCGCGGCCCACGGGGTAGGTCAGGATGCCCTTGCCCACGTTGATGGTTTCCACGAGGTGGTCGTCTTGCCGCTGAAGGGTAAGGACTTCATCGGGGCCGCGCCGGTAGCGGCCGGCATACGCGTCCAGGTCCTGGCGCGGCGCGGCGGCTGGCTGAATGGGCGGGGGCAGAAAATCGGGCCAGCCGTAGACCAGGGCCACGGCCCGGCGCACCTCCTTGCCCAACTCGTCGGCACCGTTGTTATTATTCATCATGATGACCACCCCGTTGCCGCCCGTAACGCTGCCCAGCGCATAGGCCAAAAAGCCGGCATTGACGCCCGTATGCTCAAAATACCGGCTGTTTTCGTCCGTCTTGTCGGCCCGCTGCAACAAGAAAGCCCCGAGTCCCATCTGCTCGCGGTACGTGCCGGTTGACACGTCGGCCAGTGGCGTGAGCATGGCCCGCGCCGAGGCCTGCGTGAGCACCCGCCCCCGGCCCCGGTAGGCCTGCTGCACCTCGATGAGGAAGCGGGCCAGGTCCGTGGGCGTGGCGTAGAGCCCCGCCGGCGCTTGTTGCGGGTACACGTAAGGCATTCCTTTAAACCAGCTGTTTTCCGAATATGCCCACGCGGCGCGGGCTTCCAGCGGCGCCGGGAGGGGCTGTGCGAACGTTGCGCTTCCCATTTTCAGGGGCCGGAACAGCAACGCCTCGGTGAGCGGAGCAAAAGCCTGACCGGTCGCCTCCATCATGGCCAGTTGCGCGACCAGGTAGCCCCCGCCCGAGTATTGAAAGCCCGTGCCGGGCTCGCGGTTGACTACCACGGGCCGGCTTTCGGCCTGCGGCTGCCCGCTCAGGATGTCCACCACGGACGGCAACGGCGTTTTGCCCGGCACGAAGCCAAAGTAAGCCGACTGGCTGGTGCCGCCCCGGTGCGAGAGCAGCAGGCGCAGGCTAACGGGCCGCTTGCGTGTGAAGTCGTTGTCGGCCAGCTGCCAGGACTTGAGGTAGGTATTAATCGGCGCGTCCAGGCTCAGCCGGCCCTGCTGCACCAGCCGCAGAACGGCCCCGGCCGTCACCAGCTTCGAGATGGAGCCCGCCGAGAACAGGGTGGCCGGCGTGACCGGGGTACGGGCCGTGGTGTCGGCCCAGCCGTAGGCCTTGGCCCACTCCACGCGGTATTGGTGGATGACGGCAATGCTCAGCCCCGGCACGCGGTGGTATTTCATGCGCTCGGCGAGGTTCCAGCCGGGCAAGCCGGCCACCGGCACGTAGGGCAGCAGGCCGTTTTCGACGGCCCGGATGCGGCCCGCTACTGTGGCCGGTAGGGGCGGCGTTGGGGCCTGGGCCCGGCCGGCTCCGGGGCCGGCCAGCAGCAGTAGCAAAAGAAAGCAGCGCATGGGCAACTCGTAATTAAGTACGCCGCAAACCTAGCCCGGCACCGGCGCCGCGTCGTCCCGAAAGGCATTGTGGGACCCTTTTTGGTAGGCACTGGGCGTGAGGCCGGTCTTTTCTTTGAACACCCGGTTGAAGGTGGTTTTGGAATTGAAGCCGGCGTCAAGGGCCAGGGCCAGCACCGTGAAGCGGCGGGCGTCGTCGGTGCGCAGGCGGCGCACCACCTCGGCCAGCCGGTAGCCGTTCACCCAGTCGGTGAAGGACTGCCCCAGCCCGGCGTTCACCAGTTGCGACACGGCGTTGGGCGTGAGCCCCACGTGCCGGGCCAGTCCGCTCAGCGTCAGGTCGGGGTCTTTGAACAGCTGCTCCTCCGCCAGGGCCCGCACCAGCTGGGCCAACTGCCCGGGGTCGGGCGGCGGCAGGGGCGGGGCCAGCGGTTTCGGGGGCGCGGTCACCGCCCGGGGGCGGCCACCGAGCCAGGCCAGCAGCGCCAGCGCGTAGGCCAGCACCGGCAGCACCAGGCCGGTGAGGTAAAACGTGGGGGCCCCGGCCGGCAGGTAGGCGCGGTTCACCAGCGGGTCGAGCGCGGCGGCCAGGTAAAACAACGCCAGGGCCGGCAGCAGCCGCCCCAGCCAAGCCGGCTGGCGCCCGTGCCCGCGCCACAACCGCCACGCCAGCCCCGCATACACCAGCACCGACGCAACGGCCCCGTAATGCTCCAAATAGCGCGTCACGGGCTTGTGCACGTGCAGCCAAAACCAGGTTTTGGTGTCGAAATCCTGCGCCGCAACGATGGCATAAAACAGCAGCTGCACCGCACCGGGCCCAAAATGCCATTTTGCAAGCGCCGGCTCCGTTCCGTAGCGCGTCCGCACGCAGCCGTAGAACAGCGGCCCGAAGCTCCACGAAAAGAACAGCGGCGTAAAGTACAGCCAGCGGTGCCGGTAGTAAATGCCCGAGCGGCTCAGAAAGTAGTCCACCACCTGCAGCGTCAGCCCCAGCAGCAGGCCCAGCCACCGGTTCCCCGCAAGCCGGGGCCGGGCTGTCAGCAGATAGATGCCCGTGGTTAGCCCCTGCACGATGCAGAACAGCTGCAACAGCACGGCAACCTCGACGTGTACCAGCATGGGCAGCAGCGCGGGTGGTGAGGCACCACAAGGTAATGCCCGCGGCCCGGCTACAGCTTGTCCGAGACTTGGTCGGAGAGCTGGCGGGTGGTGCGCAGGGCCTGGAACTCGGCCTGGTCGGCGCGGATGGTCAGCTTGTCGTCGAACGAGAAGGAAGTCCGCAACTGGTCGTAGCGGGCGTTGAGGGCGGTGAGCACGTTGTTGGCGGTGGTCCAGTCGCTGGTTTTCCAGGCGTGGCGGTCGGTGCGCACTCGCTCGATGAAGGCGGCGTACACGTTGACCAGGGCCGGCGCGCTGAGGGCGAACACGCTGGTTTTGCGGCGCAGGAAGGCCGTGACCTGGGCGTCGGTGGCGCGGCCCTCGGCCACGACCGGGGCGGCCGGCGCCGGGCGGGTGGCCGACGGAATGCCGGAAACCTGGCGGCCGGCACTGCCCGAAGCGGCCGTAGCGGGCGAATCGGCGGGTGGGGTGTAGGTGCGGGTGGTGCGGCGGATGACCTTGCCCGTGGCCGGGTCGAGGTCTTCGGTCACTTCGGTTACCTGCTGGGTGCCGGCAGCGGGTTTGGGCACGGCGGCCGGGGGTTGGGTGGTTTTGGCCGGGGCCGGGGAGGTTTTGGTTTTGGTTTGGGCTTGGGCGGCCAGGGGCAGGGCCAGCAGCAGGGCGGCGAGGAAACGGGCGTTGTTCATGATGCGGGATAATTGGATACCGCCTTTAACGGCAAACACCGTGCTACGGTGCGCGGCGGGCTGCTGCGCGAAAAAGGCGTACTCTTACGGCACGGCTGACACGCAGCCCGCTGCCGGGGTTCCGGCCGCTGCTTTTCCTCCTTTTTCCCAACCCCCCCAACACGATGCAAGGCGCGTATTCTACCTATTTCGACAACCTGTTTCTGGCGCTGCGCATGGCCCGCCCCGAGTACAAGGCCCAGGCCCAGTATGCCCTGCGGGCCGGCCACGAGGCGGCCCTGGGCAAAACCTTCGACCCGCTGCTGGCCGACCTGGAAACGGCCATCAACGGCTTCGACGAGAACCTGGCCGACCGCAACCAGTCCACCGCCGCCGGCACCGATGCCTACCACCTGGCCCGCACCGCCTGGCTCGTTTTCGTGGACGATACCATGAAGGACTACGTGACCCCCAAGCTGCGTAAGCTGCCCGTCTACGCCGATTTCAAGCAGTTTGGCAAGAGCAAGCTCGCCGGCCTGGCGCAGGCCAGGCTCCTCACCGAATCGAAGGCGCTGCTGGCCCTCTACACCGCCCAGCAGGCCGGCCTCTACCCCACGCTGGGAGCCGAAGCCCGGAAACTGTACGCGGCCCTGGTGGCTTCCGACGAAACCCGCGACACCCAGGCCGCCACCATCGACGGGGCCATCCTGGACCTGGCCGACGACCGCGCCGCCATTGCCCGCGCCCAGTACCGCCTCAAAGCCCAGCTGGAGCTCACCTTTGATAAAGCGGAAAAGGTGTACAGCTTCTTCGACTTCTCGAAGGCCAAAGTCAATAAATCCGGCAAAGTAAAAATAGTGGTAGTGCCCACGCCGGCCTAACCCCGAAAGCCGCCCGCACGGGCGGGCGATGCGCTTTGCGGCGTGCTGGCGTGCATCGCACGCCCGTGCAGGCGGCTTCCGTGCCTTCAAAAACCGTTTGCACGGGCGTGCAGCCGGCTTCTACCTCTTCAGAAGCCGGCTGCACGCCCGTGCAAGCCGGTTAAGTTTCACCAGCAACTGCCTGCACGCCCGTATGGACGGTTTTTGCATGCCCCGGAGGTGGCCCACACGCCCGTGTTGCTGGTGTGCATGGCAGCCGCGTGCCAGCAACGTTTAGGTAAGCAGCGAATAAGAATAAAAACACCGTTTTCTCATACTCTCGATGATTCGTCTGCTCTGCTGTGTTTCACTACTTTCAGCCTGGGGCTGTACCCATAAACCGGTTGCCAAGTTGGTCGAGGAAGGGGAAGAAACCACCGGAAAGAAAGCCATCCGGCTCTACACTCAAGCGCTTGGCAAAGAGCCTGCCAACGTCCGGGCGCTTTGGCGACGTGGCAACGAATATGCCAAAACGGACCAGCCGGAAAAGGCTCTTGCAGACTTTACCCAAGCCATTGCTTTAGAACCAACATACAACGCCGGGTACCTTTTTGGTGACCGAGGAGAAGTGTTTGAGGCGAAAAACAACCTACCCGATGCCATCCGGGACTACACCACCGCCCTAGCTGTTTGCCGCAAAACGCTTTCGCTTGGACTGCCCTCCACGCCGATGGAAAATTTCTGCTTCTATCGGGGCCGGGCTCGACTGAAGGCTGGCGACACCACCGCCGCGCTCGTGGACACGGACAGCGCAATTTTCTATTATAACAAGTTTCCGCGAGCCCACTACCAATGCGCCCGGTTGGCCGTCATCCGGGGGGACTACGAACGCGCCCTAGCTGATTATCAGGTGGGTTCTTTGGCCCCTGAAGACGCAGCGGATGAAGAATTTGTAGACGACGTATTTTACCTGGGCCTATTAAAATTCAAACGCCAGGACCCCACCTATTGTGTCTATTGGGCAGCTGCTGCACAACATCATCAACAACTGGCGAAAGTATACCTCGCGAGGTATTGCCAAGCGGGCGGTAAAAAGTAAAAATGAACGCCTGGCAGCTACCCGGCACCAAGTGTCAGGGAGCCACTGCAGCGTCGGAGGAGTTTAAGAAACTCGTCTGCGATTCCTCGTTTACGAAATGGCCCGTTGGGATGCGTTTCGTGAACTCTAACAGACAAGCAGTGGCTGCATCACCAAGAAGGCTAACGGACTGCGCCGGATGCTACCCCAGCGCCTCCGTCAGGGCCTCCTTCACGCGGCGCAGGTCGGCGTCGGTCAGGGCCGTGCCGCTGGGCAGGCACAGGCCGCGGGCAAACAGGTCTTCGCACACCGCGCCGCCGTACCTGGGCGCGGCGGCGAAAAGGGGCTGCAGGTGCAGCGGCTTCCAGAGCGGGCGGCTTTCGATGTTGCGGGTTTCGAGGTGCTGGCGCAGGGTTTCGGGGGTGGGCGCGGGGCCGGTAGCGGGCGCGTCGGGGTCGGCCGGGTTCAACAGAACGGTGGTGAGCCAGCGGTTCGAGTGGCTGGCGGTGGCTTCCGGGGCCAGGGCCACGGCGAGGCCCGGCAGGCCGGCGAGGTGCTCGCGGTACCAGTTGAAGATTTCGCGGCGGCGCTTCACGCGGTCGGGCAGCAGCTCCATCTGCCCGCGGCCGATGCCGGCCAGGATGTTGCTCAGGCGGTAGTTGTAGCCCACTTCCGAGTGCTGGTAGTGGGGCGCGTCGTCCTTGGCCTGGGTGGCCAGGAAGCGCACCCGCTCGGCCAGGGCGCGGTCGTAGGTCACGAGGGCGCCGCCGCCGCCGGTGGTCAGAATCTTGTTGCCATTGAACGAAAACACCCCCACCCGCCCGAACCCGCCCAGCGGCTGGAGCTCCCAGCTGGCGCCCAGGGCCTCGGCCGCATCTTCCAGGATGGGAATGTCGAATTCCCGCGCCAGGGCCAGGATTTCGGGCAGCCGGGCCGGCATTCCGTAGAGGTGCACCAAGATGAGGGCCTTGGGCGTGCAGCCTTTGGCAATCCGGTCCTCAATGGCCTCGCGCAGACGCCGGGGGCACAGGTTCCAGGTGTCGGGCTCGCTGTCGATGAACACCGGCGTGGCCCCGAGGTACAGCACGGGGCTGGCCGTGGCCACGAAGGTGAACGAGGGGCACAGCACCTCGTCGCCGGGCCCCACGCCCAGCGCAATGAGCCCCAGGTGAATGGCCGCCGTGCCCGAGCTCAGCGCCACGCAGTACGGCACGCCCACCGCCGCGCAGATGTCGGCCTCGAACCCCGCCAGATTGGGGCCTGCCGGCGCCACCCAGTTGTCCTCGACGGCCTTGTGCACGTAGTTCAGCTCGTGCCGGCCAAGGTGGGGCGGGGACAGGTAGAGACGGTCGTAATCCTGGCTGCGCATGGACGCTTTGCTTGTTTATAATTAAAATATAGATTGGACCGTCATGCTCATTGACCAAAATGTTTATTGCTTGATTACCCGTGCCGGTACGCCGACGGCGGTGCAGTGGGCCGGCACGTCGCGCACGGCCACGGCCCCGGCGCCCAGCGTGCTGTGGGCGCCCACCCGCACGCCCTGGATAACGGTGGCTTTGGTGCCAAAATAGCTGCCGGTTTCGAAGTGTGCGCCGCCGCCCACGTCCACATGCGCCATCAGGGAGCAGAAATCCTCCAGCACCGCGTCGTGGCCCACAATAGACCCCACGTTCACGAACACGAAGCGACCCAGCGTGAGGTCGGTCATCAGCTTCACGTCCTGCTGAATGATGCAGCCGGGGCCCAGGGCAATGTTCTGGTAGGGCCGCAGGGCTACGCCGGGGTGCACGATGACCGGAAAGCTGAGCCGCGGCGAGGCGAGCCGGGCCACCACGGCGGCGCGGCCGGCGGGGCTGCCCACGGCCACGGCCACGGCCAGCGGCTCGGGGCTGGCGTTGAGGTCGGCGCTGGTGCCGAGGTAGGGAAGGCCGGCCACGGTGGATGTGGCCGGGGCCCGGTCGTCGTAGAAGCCGCGCACGTCCCAGGTGGGGCGGGCTTCGTTGAGCTGCCGGAGCAGCAGCAGCACCTCGCGGCCCAGCCCGCCCGCCCCAAAAATGACAAGTGGCGCACCCGGTTCGGCCGGTGCGAGGTCAACAGAAAGTGGGTTGGTCATGCTGGCGAAGAGGAAGAAGGACGGGAGCCCTGGAAGCGCGGGGCCGGCACGTCGGCCCCGGCCGCCCGGCCGGGCGCCAGCAGCTGGTATACGGTCCGGGCCAGAATGCGCAGGTCCAGCGCCCAGCTGCGGTGGGCCACGTACCACTGGTCGTACGCAAATTTCTCTTCCCAGGTCAGGGCGTTGCGCCCGTGCACCTGCGCCCAGCCCGTGATGCCCGGCCGCACCCGGAACCGCTGCCGCTGGGCCGCCGAGTACAGCGGCAGGTATTCGTGGATAAACGGCCGCGGCCCCACCAGGCTCAGCTCGCCGCGCAGCACGTTCCAGAGCTGGGGCAGCTCGTCCAGGCTGGTGCGGCGCAACAGCCGGCCCGCGCCGGTGAGGCGCTGGGCATCGGGCAGCAAGAGGCCGGCGGCGTCGCGGTGCTGGGTCATGGTGCGCAGCTTCAGCACCGAGAAAGGGTGCTCGCCGTAGCCGGTGCGCAGCTGCCGGAACAGCACCGGCCGCAGGCCGCTCAGCCAGGCCGCGCCGGCCGCGGCCGCCAGCAGCGGCGCGAGCAGCAGCAGGCCCGCGGCCGCGGCCGTCAGGTCGAACACGCGCTTGGTGGCCTCATACATCGGCCGTCAGCTTGAAGCCGCTTTTCAGCAGGAACCGGTCGTTGGTGGCCGCGGCGCGGAAGGCCCGGCGGCCGTGCAGCACCTGGTCGTCCCACCAGGCCACGGCCTCGCCCGGGGCGAGCTGAATGGCGGTTTCGGCCGGTGTGTTGCTGATGTGGTCGAGCAGAAATTGGCGGAATTCCTCGGCCAGCCGGTGGGTTTCGGCGCTTTCGGCGGGGTCCACGCAGTGGTAGTTCCAGTTCAGGCGCAGGCCGGCCGGCGTGCGGGCGATGATGGGCCGCGTGCGGGCGTCGTCGGCCTTGGCGAAGCGCACCGGGCGGCCCAGCAGGCGGGCGGCCAGGGCCGGGTTGTATTGTTGCAGCTGCTGCCAGAGCACGTCGGCGTCCACAAACGTGGTTTCGCCGCCGGCCGGGGCCTGCACCAGGCAGTGCATGAACATCACCTCGGCCGGCGTGCTCAGGTAGGACTCGTCGGTGTGCAGGGGCTGGGCGTTTTTGCTGAAGCGGTAGGCCGCGTCGTCGGGGACGGCCGCGTCGTAGCGCACCTCTATCCACTTGCCGCCGGTGCGGGCGTTGCCCTGGGCGAAGTCCTCGTCGAGGTGCAGTACCTGGCCGGCGGCTTCGGTGAGGGCGTCGTAGAACGCGGGCCAGCCCGCGGGCGGCTGCCAGGCCGCCAGCCCGCGCAGGTGCACTACTTTTGCCCGGCCCAGGGCGGCCCGCAACGCCGCCGCCTGGGCGGCGGCGGGCTGCTGCGGAACGAGCTGAAGCGTGTGTAGCACGGCGTTGGCCAAGGGTTAGTAGCGGCGCCCAACCCGGCCCGTCCGGCAAATTTACGTCCCGATATGCTCACCTTCCCCAACGCCAAGCTCAACCTCGGTCTTTACGTCACCGAGCGCCGGCCCGACGGCTTCCACACCCTCGAATCGGTGTTTCTGCCCCTGCCCTGGACCGACGTGCTCGAAGTCCTGCCCGCCCCCGCCGGCCAGCCCACCCGCATCACCCTCACCGGCCGCCCCATTCCCGGCGACCCCGCCGCCAACCTCTGCGTGCGGGCCTACGAGCTGCTGCGAGCCGATTTCGCGCAGCTGCCGCCGGCCCAGCTCTACCTGCACAAAATCGTGCCCATTGGCGCCGGCCTGGGCGGCGGCTCGGCCGATGCCGCGTTTGCATTGAAGGCCGCCAATGAGTTGTTTGAGCTGAAGCTGGGTGCGGAGCAGCTTGAAAATTACGCCCGTCCCCTGGGTTCCGACTGCGCTTTTTTCATCCAGAACAAGCCCGTGCTGGCCGTGGGGCGAGGCGACGTGTTCGAAGAAATCAGCCTGCACCTGGCCGGCACGAGCTGCGTGGTGGTGTACCCCAACCTGCACATCGGCACGGCCGAAGCCTACGCCGGCATCACGCCGCAACGGCCGCAACACTCGTTGCGTGAAGCATTGGCTCAACCCATGAGCACCTGGCGCGAAACCGTCCGCAACGACTTTGAAACGGCTTTGGCGCCCACTCATCCGGTGCTGGTCGATGTGAAACAGCAGCTGTACGCCGCGGGCGCTGTTTACGCCAGCTTGTCGGGCTCGGGTTCGGCGGTGTATGGCCTCTGGCCGGCAGGTGCAGCGGTGCCGCCGGTGGCGTGGCCCGCCGAATTTACGGCCTGGCAGGGCCAGCTCTAAACCGGCAGGGGAGGCGTGGGCTCGGGCTCTTTCGCTTTCATCAGCCGGGCCACCAGCGGGTGAATGAGCACGCTGAACACGATGAGCAGCGTACCCAAATAAAACCCGGTGGCCATGCGCTCCCGGCTGCCGAACACCAGCACGGCCAGCCCAATGCCGTACACCGGCTCCAGGTTGATGGTCAGGTTCACGGCGAAGGGCGAGAGGCGCTTCATCAGCTCGACCGACGTGGAGAAGGCGTACACCGTGCACACGCCGGCCAGCAGGCCCAGCCAAAGCCAGTCGTAGCCGTGCCAGGCCAGCTGCAAGCCCCGGCCCTGGGTGAAGTGCCGGCTGTAAAACGGGAAGAACAACCCGATGCTCAAACACGCGCCCACCATTTCATAAAACGTGAGCCGCAGCGGCGGGTGCGTCTTAATCAGCTTGGCGTTGAGCACGCTGAACAGCGCCGACAAGCCCGCCGACAGCACCGCCACGCCGAGGCCCAGCAGCTGGTCGAGCTCGGCTTGGCTCACCAGGTACAGCCCCACCATCGTAATCAGCCCCAGGCCCACTTCGTAGCCGCGCACCCGCCGCCACAGCAGCAGCGGCTCCAGCAGCGAAGTCCACAGGGCCAGGGTGGCCAGCCCGGCCAGGCACACGCTCACCGACGAGAGCCGCGCCGCCAGAAAAAAGGTAATCCAGTGGGCGGCCACCAGCGCGCCCACGGCCAGCAGCCGCCCCGCCTGCCCCGGCGGAATGCGCCACGCCTGCCGCTGGCCCAGCAGCAGCACGGCCAGGCCCGTGGCCGCCAGCAGCGTGCGCCAGAACACCAGCTCCACCGGCGGCACCGTCAGCAGCTTGCCCAGAATGGCCGTGAAGCCCCACAGGAGCACAATAAAATGAAGCTTGAGGTAGTCTTTTAACATATGGTGAGATGGTGAGGTGGTGAGTTTGATTTTCTATTGGCGCCGCTTGCGCAGTTTGCGCAGATGAAACATCAAACTCACCATTTCACCACCTCACCACCTCACTACTTCGGCACAAACCGGTACAGCGCTATTCCAATCGCGCTGAACACCGTGCTCGGAATCCAGGCCGCAATCAGGGGCGAGAGGCTGCCCACTTGCGCCAGGTTGCGGCTCAGCATCACGAAGATGATGAACACGAAGGCCAGCACAAAGCCCAGCGCAATTTGCCCGCCCACGCCGGCCCGCGACTTGCGGGCGCTGAGAATCACGCCAATCAGGGTGAGGATGACGATGGCAAACGGGTAGGAATACCGCTCGTATTTCTCGCTGAGGTACACCTGGGTGTCGTCGGCGCCGCGCTCAATTTTGGTGCGGATGTAGGCGTTCAGTTCCGGCAAGGTCAGCGTTTCGGCAATTTTGTAGGTGCTGGCAAAGTCCTTCGGGAACAGGTTCAGGGTGGTGTCGCGGGCGGGCACTGTTTTCAGCGCCTCGTTTTGGGCCCCGCCGAAGGTGCGCACCAGCTGCTGCGAGATGTGCCACACGTGCTTGGTCGAATCCCACTGAATGGCGTCGGCCGTGAGGCGGCGGTGTAGCACCGTGCTGTCGATGGTTTCGAGCGCAAAATGGAAGCCGATGTTGCTCGTGTTGTCGTAGCTCTCCATGTACACGTAGTCGCGCGGCCCGATTTTGATGTGCACGTTGCGCCCCTGGAACCGGAACGGCAACTTGATGTACGCCCGCTCAAACGCCACCCGCGACTTATTGCCCAGCGGCAGCACCCAGCCAATCAGCCCAAATATGAGCAGGGCCACCACGCTGCCGCCCATGGCATAGGGCAGCATCAGCCGCCGAAAACTAACCCCACTGGCCAGAATGGCCACAATTTCGGTACGGGCCGCCAGTTGCGCCGTTACAAACACGACGGCAATAAAAATGGTAATCGGCGAAAGTAAATTAGCGAAATAGGGAAACAGATAAATATAATAGCCGAAAATAATTTTCGACATCGACAAATTATGCTGAATAAAGTCGTCGTTTTTCTCGGTGAAATCAATCACGCAAATCACCGATACAAGAATGACCACCGAGAAAAAAAATGCGGCGAGAAACTTCTTAATAATGTATTTGTCGAGGATATTCATATCACTGATTCTCGCTGATTAACCGTGATTTCGCTGATTGCGGTAATGCGCATAGTGGTTGATGGATGTAAAGCTGCCGAAATTCGGGTGTGGCAACAACACGGGTAAAGACGGCAATAAAAATCAGTAAAATCACGGTTAATCAGCGAGAATCAGTGATTTATAAGCGCGTCATTACCTGTTTCACCATGCGCTCTTTCCAGGAGCCAAACGTGCCGGCCATGATTTCCTTGCGCGCCTCGCGCACCAGCCATAGGTAGAACGCCAGGTTGTGGGCCGAGGCAATTTGGGGGCCCAGCAACTCTTTGCACTGAAACAGGTGCCGCACGTAGGCGCGGGAGTAGAACGTGCTGGCCGGCCCGGGGAGGGCGGCGTCAATCGGCTCAAAATCGGTGGCCCAGCGCAGGTTGGTTACGTTCATGATGCCCTGCGTGGTAAACAACATGCCGTTGCGGGCGTTGCGGGTGGGCATCACGCAGTCGAACATGTCCACGCCCAGGGCAATGTTTTCGAGAATGTTAGCCGGCGTGCCCACGCCCATGAGGTAGCGCGGCTTGTCGGCGGGCAGAATGTCGCAGACCAGTTCGGTCATTTCGTACATCAGCTCGGCCGGCTCGCCCACGCTCAGGCCGCCAATGGCGTTGCCGGCGCGGCCCTGCGCCGCCACAAACTCGGCCGACTTCACCCGCAAGTCCCGGAAGGTGCTGCCCTGCACGATGGGAAAAAGGTTCTGCTCGTAGCCGTAAAGGCCTTCGGTGGCGTCGAAGCACGCCGTGCAGCGCTGCAGCCAGCGGTGCGTCATGTCGAGCGAGCGGGCGGCGTAGTCGTATGCGCAGGGCCAGGGCGTGCACTCGTCAAACGCCATAATAATGTCCGCCCCAATCACGCGCTGAATGTCCATCACGCCCTCGGGCGAAAACAAGTGCTGGCTGCCGTCAATGTGCGAGCGGAATTTGACGCCTTCCTCCTTGATTTTGCGGGTGTTGCTCAGTGAGTACACCTGGTAGCCGCCCGAGTCGGTGAGGATGGGCCGGTCCCAACCGTTGAAGCGATGCAGGCCGCCGGCGGCGCGCAGTACATCCAGGCCCGGCCGCAGGTAGAGGTGGTAGGTGTTGCCGAGAATAATCTGGGCGTCGATGTCGGTTTTCAGGGTTTGCTGCGACACGGCCTTCACCGTGCCGGCCGTGCCTACGGGCATGAAAATGGGCGTTTCGACGGCGCCGTGCGCGGTGTGCAGCATTCCAGCGCGGGCTTTGGTAGCGGGGTCGTGGGCGAGCAGGTCGAAGGTCATGTGTGGCGGAACTGTCATCCTGAATGTAGCGCAGCGAAAAGAAGGACCTTATCGCCCACGAACGAGTAGCAGTAAACCCAGCGGTGCCGACGTGATAAGATGCTTCGCAAGCTCAGCATGACAGATGACGTCGCAAAGATACCCCGCCCGCCCCGCGCCCCGTACTTTTGCCGCTTCATTCGCGCTGCGCCCTCCTTGCGTTTACCCGTACCCACGTCTCCGTTTTTCTGGTTGTTGCTCGCGTGCCTGCTGGTGCAGCTGTTCTACGCGGCGTACTACTTCTGGCCGTTTGCCCGCCGCCCTGCCGAGGTCCCCGCCGATGCACCCGGCCCGGACGCCGAACCGGTGTCCATCGTCGTCTGCGCCCGCAACGAGCTCGACAACCTGCGCCGCCTGCTGCCCCTGCTGCTCCAGCAAGACTACCCCGCCGCCTTCGAAATCGTCCTCGTCGACGACCGCAGCCACGACGACACCTACCTCTACGCCCAGCAGCTCGCGCAGTACTACCCCACCACGGTGCGCCTCGTCACCGTCACGGGCACGCCCGACGGCTTTGCACCCAAAAAGTATGCCCTCACGCTGGGCATCAAGGCGGCCCGCTACCCGCGCCTGCTCTTCACCGACGCCGACTGCCTGCCGGCCACCAGCCAGTGGCTGCGCCTGATGCAGCGCGGCTTTTCCCAAGAAAACGGGGCCGACCTCGTGCTCGGGTTCTCGGCCTACGCCGCGGCGCCGGGCTTTCTCAACCAGCTCATCCGCTACGAAACGCTGCTCACCGCCGCGCAGTACCTCGGCTTTGCCTGGCGCGGGCGGGCCTACATGGGCGTGGGCCGCAACCTGGCCTACACCCGCGCCTGCTTCACGGTCACCAAGGGTTTTGCCTCGCACATCCGCCAGCTCTCCGGCGACGACGACCTGCTGGTGCAGGACGCCGTGCGCCGGGGCCAGCGCGTGGCCGTGGTGGCCGACCCCGCGGCCCAGACCCGGAGCGCGCCCGCCGCCACCTGGGCCGCGTGGTGGCGCCAGAAACGGCGCCACCTGTCCGCCGGCCGCGCCTATGCTTTTACCGACCGGCTACGACTCGGTATGTTTGTCATGGCCAACGCGTTGTTCTACCTGGCCACCGTTGGGCTATTATTTTCTCCAAACAATTGGATATCTTTGGCAGTGGTATGGGGTGTTCGAACTTTGTTCGTGAACGCCGCATATGCCCACCTTGGCCGGCGCCTTGGCCAGCCCGTAAGCGTCGGGCTGCTGCCCGTGCTCGACGTGATATACTTTTTTCACTACCTGGCCCTGGGAGCCTCGCTGTTCCTTAACCGCACCCTTCGATGGAAGTAAACAACCAAGACATTCAAAAGCAGTTTTCCGCCAAAGCCAAGCACGACTTCATGCTGATTCGCGCCGCCGTGGACCACGGCGACGAGAAGGCCTACGCCGAGCTGATGCACATCTACAAAAAGCCCGTGTACCACGTGGTGCTCAAGATGGTGCGCAATCAGGACGACGCCGAAGACCTCACCATCGAGGCCTTCGCCAAGGCTTTCCGCAACCTGCACAAATTCAACCCCGAGTACGCCTTCAGCACCTGGCTGTTCCGCATTGCCACCAACAACTGCATCGATTTTATCCGCAAGAATAAAATCAAAACCATGTCGATTGACTCGGCCATCAAAGTCGATAACGGCGACGAAATCACCATCGATTTCCGCGACAACGACCTGAACCCGGCCGAGCACGCCGTGCGCAACCAGAAAATCGAAATCATGCGCCACGTCGTGTCGCGCCTGCCCGACAAGTACCAGCGCCTCGTGAGCCTGCGTTATTTCGACGAGCTCAGCTACGAGGAAATCGCCACCGAGCTCAAAGCCCCGCTCGGCACGGTGAAGGCGCAATTGCACCGCGCCCGCGAGCTGCTCTACGACATGGTTAAGCATACCAAGCAAATTATTTAAACAGGAAAAGCCCCGGCGTCAGTCGGGGCTTTTTTGTGTGAGAACTTCGGTTGACACGCGCAGCCTACAGTGCCCTATTTTTTCATCGTTCCCGTTTTCTTGCTGATGTTCCTGGCGCTGCTGGCCGGGGGTGCGGTGCTGCGCTTCACCCGCTTAAAAAAAGCGGCGCCGTTTGCGTTCAGCGCGGCGTTGGGTTCCTTGGTGGGCTTTGTGGGCGCCAATGCCCTGCTAGCGTTGCTGGCGTACGGCGTGGGCCACTGGCTGCCGCGAAGCCCCGCGGCGGCGCATGCTTCCGACAGCGTTTCCGTGCTGGTGGCGCTGGCTGGCGTTGGGGCGCTGGTGGTGGTGCCAGTGGCGGTGTCGGGGGTGGGCGCGTGCGGCGGGGCCGTGGCCGGGCTGCTGCTGGCGTGGCGCCTGCGGCAGCGCCGAAACGGATAGGCTTGGGCGGCCGTTCGCCTGGTTTCTGGTTCGATTGCTTCTAATTTTGCGCCATGTCGCTCATTGCCCAGTATTTTCCCGAGTTCACACCGCCGCAGCTTCGGCTTTTTCAGCAGCTCGAAACCGAGTTTCGCGCCACCAACGAGGCCATCAACCTGGTTTCGCGGCCCGACATGGAGCATTTCACCGAGCGGCACGTGCTGCATTCGCTGGGCATCGCTAGGGTGGTGCAGTTCCCCAAGGGCAGCACCGTGCTCGACGTGGGCACCGGTGGCGGCCTGCCCGGCCTGCCGCTGGCCATTGCCTTCCCCGACGTGCATTTCCATCTGGTCGACAGCATCGGCAAGAAAATCCGGGCCGTGCAGTACATGGCCGCCGCCCTGGGCCTGCCCAACGTGACGGCCGAGCAAACCCGCGCTGAGCAGGTGCGCGCCAAGTACGACTTCGTGGTGAGCCGCGCCGTGGCCCGACTCGCCACTTTCCACCCCTGGGTTGCCCACCGCTTCAAGCCCCAAGCCGCGGCCGGCGCCGGGCTCTACTGTTTGAAAGGCGGCGACCTGACTGAAGAAATCGCCGAATCCGGCCTCAAAACCACCGTGACCGATTTGAGTGACTTTTTTCGCGAAGAGTTCTACGAAACCAAAAAAGTAGTTTTTGTGCCCGCCGGGTAACTGTCTGTCATTGCGAGCGCAGCGAAGCAATCCGTCCTTTTCTCAGCGACCAACTATGTGTGGTGTGACAAGCGCCTTTTGTTAAATAATAAAAAGCCTCGGCACCGCACAGTGCCGGGGCTTTTTACACTTTAGGGCTGGTCGCTGAGAACGGGACGGATTGCCGCGCTGCGCTCGCAATGACAAGCGGGTCATGCCGGCACTTCGGCCGTAAGAAACTCCACGGCGCGCCGCTCCGAATAATACTCGCCGTCGGGCGAGCCCTCTGGGAAGCCCACGTGTCCGCCTTCCGGCGGCGTTTCCAGAAACACGAAAGGTGACCTGGCCGCCGCATCGCGCGGGAAGCAGGAAGCCGGCAGGAACGGGTCGTTTTGCGCGTTCACCAGCAGCGTGGGCACCCGGATGCCCGCCAGGTAGCGCCCGGAGCTGGCGTGCTGGTAGTAGGCATCGGCCGAGGCGAAGCCGTGCATGGGCGCCGTGTAGCGGCTGTCGAATTCCTGAAAGTCGCGCAGGTCCTCGATGCCGGCCAAATCGATTTGGTTGGGCAGCAGCTCGGCTTTGGCCCGCACTTTCAGGCGTAGCGACTTGAGGAAGCGGCGCAAATACACCTGGTTTTGGGGCCGGCTGATGTACACCGAGCTAGCCTGCAGGTCGGTGGGCACCGAGAAGACGGCGGCCCGCTGCACCGCGGCGGGCACGCGGGCGGCGTTTTCGCCCAGGTATTTTAGCGTCACGTTGCCGCCCGCGCTGAAGCCCACCAGGAACACGCGCGCGTAGCGGCCGGTGGCCAGCGCGTGCCGCAGCACCAGGTCCAGGTCGTCGGTGTCGCCGAGGTGGTAGGAGCGGAGCAGGCGGTTCATTTCGCCGCCGCAGCTGCGGTAGTTCCAGGCCAGGGCGTCGAAGCCGGCGCGGTTGAGGGCCCGCACCATGCCCAGCATGTAGGGCCGCGAGGCGTCGCCCTCCAGGCCGTGCGACACGATGGCCAGGCGGTCGGTGGGCCGGTGGGCGGGCAGGCGGCTCCAGTCCAGGTTCAGGAAGTCGCCGTCGGGCAGCTCGAGCCGCTCGCGCTGGTAAGCCACGCCCGGCACGGTGCGCCACAGGCTGGGCACAATGGTTTGCAAGTGGCCGTTGAACAAGTAAAACGGCGGCTGGTAGCGGGATTCGGCAACGAGGGGCATGGCGCGGGTACGGTAAGGAGTAGGGCAGCGCGATGGGTGGGAACGGGGAGCCGGTAAAGGTCGGTATTAATCGGCATGCATACTACTTGGGTTCGAGAAACCGCGGCGGCCCAGTCGTCGTTCGGCAAGGCTCCAAGATTTTTATTGGCGAGGGTTTGATTATGCCGGCCGCTTTTGTACCTTTGCCCTCCCAAACCCAGAACGACCGCATTAAGCTTAATCCTATTCCTGCTCATGGCAAACCATAAGTCGGCCCTCAAGCGCATCCGCAGCAACGAAGCCAAGCGCGTGTTGAACCGTTACCAGCACAAATCGACCCGCACGGCCATCAAAAAACTGCGCGCCCTGACCGAAAAATCGGCCGCGCAGGAACTGCTCAAGAAGGTGACTTCGATGCTGGACCGGTTGGCCAAGAAGAACATCATCCACAAAAACAAAGCTGCTAATAACAAAAGCAAGCTGACAAAGCTCGTCAACGCGCTTTAGCGCGGGACGAGTTTAGGAGGGCCAGACTGCGCCGCCCCAAGGTCTGGTCCTCCGCTCATCACAGAAGCCCCGCTCGACACCGAGCGGGGCTTCTTGCGTTTGGGCCGGCCGGGCCGGGTATGAATCTGCCATGCTGTGTACCTTACAGCCATCGTTTCACCCAACATTGCCCCGTGATGAAATACAGCTATAAAAAGATGCTGCTCAGCAGCGGTTTGCTACTGTTGGCGGTTACTTCGGCCCTCGCGCAGCAAGCTTGGCGCCCGTTTCGGCCGGGGCTGGTTTATTCGTATGAAGTGCCGGGCGCAACCGTTAACGGGCAGTTCACCACCCCGGGAGTTTACACCTTGCGGCTTGATTCTGCTTACGTAACAGCTACGGGCGATTCGGCGTGGGCCTTCAATCGGGTGATGCGGGACGTTTCGGGCTTGACGCCGGGCAACTCGAACGCGCGTCGGTTTCGCAGGAGCCGCAACAACTTATTTGGTCAGCGCCTGCGGTGGCGGCCGGGCTCGGCGGAGTACACCCTGGAGTCGGTGACCGAGGGCAGTGCTCAAGCGGGCGTGGCCCTGGCGCTGCGGCCTCGGGCGCCCGTGGCCAGCACCTGGGTTGCCAACGCCGCGTTGGGCATTAGTGCGAGGCTGACCAGCCGGGGCGTGCAACTGGTGGGCGGGCAACCCGATACCGTGGCATTCATCACGCTGAGTTCGGGACCCGTGGTGCGGCTGAGCCGGCGCTTTGGCTTGCTGGAAGGGCCGCAGTGGCTGGCGCTCAGCGGCGGCCCGGTGCAGTGGATAGCCACCCAACTGCCGGCCCCGCTGGCCCAGTCGCCCTATAGCCCGCTGCGCCTGTTTGATATGCAGGTGGGCGACGAAATTGGCTACAACGACGACGGCAGCATCATAACGGCAGTGCCATGTACGCTGACCAAAACGTTGTGCCGAATCCTGGCGCGGCGTCAAACCAACGATTCGCTCGTCTACACCTATCGTTACCAAACCCGGTTCGAAAACCTGGGAGCCCCCGGCTGTAGCCCGGCTGGAGTCACGTACACGCCCGTCGGAACTAGGCGCTGGGCTTTTTCCCTGAACACCGGCCAGTCGAGGGAGTTTCCCGAGTTGGCCATGCTGGCTGGAGAATATCGGACAAGTAGCACCAGCTTGGTGATGATGGGCCGGGGCGTTGTTCGATTACAACCGGGAGGCGGAGGATGCGGCGGGAATGAGCTGCTGGCGTACGAGCAACTATTCGGCTTCGGTTTCGGGAATGGAAACGGGGTATTCGGCCCCATTCCCGATGTCGTGCCGTTTGTGTTTTATTCGGTGCCGCTTGGCCTGGGTCCGGTGTCGGACAGGAACTCTTACATGGCCTATTACCGCCGCACCCGAAATGGGGTAACAACCACCTGTGGCTCCCCCCTGGCCTTCGTCAACCTGCTGCCCACCCGCGCCGCTCAGGCGGCGGCCATCGCCAGCCTGGCGCCCAACCCGGCCGCCGACCAGGCCACCCTCACGCTGGCGGCGCCCGCCCAGCCGGGCACACGCCTCGTGCTGCGCGACGCGCTGGGCCGCACGGTGTGGCACGGCGCCGTGCCGGCCGGGCAAACGGGCGCGGCCGTGCCGCTGGCTGGACAGCCAGCGGGTTTGTACCTGCTGCAGGTGGCGCGGCCAGAGGGCGCGCCGGCCACGTTGCGCCTGACCAAAGAGTAGTCTGGCACGGCTAGCAAGCAGTTTGACTTGCTGCCCCGTCGAAGTTGCTGGTGCTTGGAGCTTGCGGGAACATTTACGCGAAGCTGTCAGCTACACTGGTTGTCGCTCATCCTGTAGAAACGTAAAGCCATGAGAAGTAGCTTCTGCGTAATTTTCGTGTTGTCCTTGTTGGTGGGCATTGCGCATCCCGGCTTGGGGCAGCAGGCGTGGCGGCCGTTCCGGCCGGGGCTGATTTATTCATTTACAACCGCCCGCAGCAGCAATCTCGTCGGCACTTACCTATTGCGGCTCGATTCGGCATATGCGGCAGCCGGAGGTGATTCGGTGTGGGCGTTCAACCGCTTGTTGCGTCCGCTCGGCGGCGACGTGGCCATGTTCTTTCCAACCCTCGCCAGCCGCAAAAGTCGCAACAACCTGTTCGGGGCGCGACTAAGATGGACGCCCAGCGCCGATGAGTTCATGTTAGAAAATGTGGCCGAAGGTAATTTCCAAGCGGCCTTTTCGTTGCGGCTGCGCCCGCGTGCGGCCGTGGGCAGCACCTGGGCAGCCAGCACCGCGCCGGCGCTCACGGCCACGCTCACCAGCCGCACCTGGCAGCCGGTGACCGCTGCCGTGGGTAGCCTCTCCGATTCGGTGGCAGTTATTACCCTCAGTTCGGGGCAGGTGCTGCGGCTGAGCCGCCGGTACGGCCTGCTGGCCGGCCCGCGCTGGCTGGCCACCAGCGGCCCCGCGCCGCAATGGGAGGTGGCCGAACTGCCGGCCACGTTGGCTAATTCGCCGGTGTACCCGGCCACCTTGTTCAACCTGCAGCCCGGTGACCGGCTGGGATATGCGGCAATGTTCGGTTCGCTGGGCGGCCTGCCTTGCACAGGCGAATTTACGCTGCGGGTAGTGCAATCGCGCCGGTTGGTGGGCGATTCCCTCTTGTACACTTACCGGCAGCAGACCCGTACGGTCTACTATGGCTCGTTTATGTGCGCCGGCGGGCCTCCTACGGTGGGCCCGGTGCGCACTGGCCGGTTGACTTTCTCGCTGCGCACCGGGCAGTCGCCGCAGTTCCGGGCACTACCGATGTTGTCGGGTGAGTACTGGGAATATGGCAGCGGCCCCCGCAGGGGCATTTTGGTGTTGGGGTTGGGTCTGGCCGGCAGCCTCCCGGCGTCGTGCCAGGGAGGAGGTGCCACCTTGAACTACCAGGAAATATATCCGTTTGGGGTTGGCAACGGTACGCAGTATTCATCGGTAACCGATGGCAACCCGTATCAGTCCTTCGCGCCGCAAACCGGTTTGGGTGACATCCAAACCGATGAAACCTACTTGACTTATTCCGTTAGATTAACGGCCGGGGTCCCTGTTACTTGCGGCTCACCGGCCGATTTCGTCAACCTGTTGCCCACCCGCGCCGCCCAGGCGGCGGCCATCGCCAGCCTGGCGCCCAACCCGGCCGCCGACCAGGCCATCCTCACGCTGACGGCGCCCGCCCGGCCCGGTACCCGCTTGGTGCTGCGCGACGCGCTGGGCCGCACGGTGTGGAGCGCGCCCGTGCCGGCCGGCCAAACGGAAGCGGGCGTGCCGCTGGTTGGACAGCCAGCGGGTTTGTACCTGTTGCAAGTGGAGCGGCCCGAAGCGGCGCCAGTTACGCTGCGGCTGACGAAGGAGTAGAAACGGAACGGCTAACAGCCAAAAAAGCCCGTTCCTGCCAGGAACGGGCTTTTTTGGCCGGCTGCGAAACGGCTTTACGCCACGCTCACCTTCACCATGTTGGCTTTGCCTTTGTCCTGGATGGGCATCGAGCCGGTGTTGATGAACAGGTCGCCGGCTTCGAGGTGGCCGGTGGTGGTGAGGACGTAGCGCAGGTCCACGATGGTACTGTCGGTGCTGATGAGGCGGTCGTAGTAGAAGCTGCGCACGCCCCACACCAGGCTGAGCACGGTGAGCAGGGGGCGGTGGTCGGTGAAGATAAAAATGTCGGCCTTGGGACGGTACTTGGCCAACTGGAAGGCGGTGTAGCCGTGGTGCGTCATGCCGGTGAGGGCCTTGGCGCCCGTGTTTTTGGCCAGGTGGCAGGCGGCCGAGAGCACGCTGTCGGCCATGAAGTTGTTCCCGACCGGGTCGATGGGCCACCACTTGTGAAACAGCTGCGGGCTGCTGCCCTCCACGCTCAGGATGGTGCCCACCATCGAGCGAACGACTTCGGCGGGGTAGGCGCCCACGGCGGTTTCGGCCGAAAGCATCACGGCGTCGGCGCCGTCGAGCACGGCGTTGGCCACGTCGCTGGTTTCGGCGCGGGTGGGGCGGGGGGCCGTAATCATGCTTTCCATCATCTGGGTGGCCACGATGACGGGCTTGCCGGCGGCATTGCATTTGGCGATAATCATCTTCTGGGCCATGGGCACCTCCTCCATCTTCACCTCCACGCCGAGGTCGCCGCGGGCCACCATCACGGCGTCGGTGATGGCGATGATTTCGTCGATGTTGCGCAGGCCGTCGGGCGTTTCAATTTTGGCGATGACGCGGGTGGTTTTGCCGGCCTGGGCAATCAGGTTTTTGATGAAGCGGATGTCGTCGGCCTTGCGGGCAAAGCTGAGCGCCACCCAGTCCACGTCGTGCTCCAGGCCGAACTTCAGGTCCTCGATGTCTTTTTCCGTCATGCTCGGGGCCGACACCTCCGAGTCGGGCAGGTTGATGCCCTTGCGGGGCTTCACCAAGCCGCCGTACACCACTTCCACGTCCACTTCGGTGTCGCGGTCGGTGGCCAGCACCTTCAGCTCAATCTTGCCGTCGTCAATCAGAATCATGTCGCCGGCCTTCACGTCGCGCGCCAGGCCCAGGTAAATGGTGCTCAGGCGCGTGGCCGTGCTGATTTCCTTCTCGCCGCACACCAGCTTGATGCGGTCGCCGGCCTTGATTTCGACGCCGCCGCCCTCCACTTCGCCCAGTCGGATTTTGGGGCCCTGCAAGTCCTGCAGCAGGCCCACGGCGGTGCGCATGTCCTTGTTCAGCCGCCGCACGGTGTTAATCACCGAGAGGTGGTCGTCGTAGGAACCGTGCGAAAAGTTGAGCCGGAACACGTCCACGCCCTCGCGGATGAGCACGGCGAGGCGCTCGTAGGTATTGGAAGCGGGGCCGACGGTGGCCACAATCTTGGTCTTGTTGAACGTGGGGCGGTTTTCCATGGGGACTAAAGAATCAGGTTCTCTTTGTATTTGAGCGTGTTGGGGTCGAACTGGCAGGCGTACTGCACCGCGTCGAGGGCGGTGAGGTGTTCGAGCAAGGCATCGTCGGCCAGGGCCCCGCTGCCGTTGCTCACGGCCAGCAGGTAGTCGTACTCCTTGATGTCGGGGGCCAAGAACGGCTTTTTCAGCGTAGACGGTGCCACCGAGCGGTTGCGCAGCAGGCGCAGGGTCAGGGTTTCGGTGGCGTAGAGGTAGTGGGTGAACACGAGCCGGCCGCGGCTGAGCAGGTTGAGCAGCAACTCGGGCTGCTTCACCAGGCGCAGGCGCAGGGCGCGGTTCAGGGTCCAGGCCAGGGTGTAGTCGCGGGTGCTGCTCACCAGCCCGTACAGGGCAAAGTCGCACTCGTAATCCACGTCCAGGGTGAAGGTCTTCATAGCGCCGGCAAACGGCCGCCCGCCCCGGCGACTCCGGGCAAAGCTACGCCTTGCGGCGGGCCACGGCCCGGCCCGGGGCCATAATCTTGTACCCTGGAATGAAAAGCGCGGCGGCGGGTTAGTTGAAAAATCTCTCGTTACTTTGCGCCGTAGTTTTCCCTAAACCCCACGGAAATGTCTGAAATCGCAGAAAAAGTAAAGGCCATCATTATTGACAAACTGGGCGTCGAAGCGTCGGAGGTGACCCCCGAAGCCAGCTTCACCAACGACCTGGGTGCCGACTCGCTGGATACCGTCGAGCTGATTATGGAGTTCGAAAAGGAATTTAACGTGAGCATCCCCGACGACCAGGCCGAGAACATCGGCACCGTGGGCCAGGCCATCAGCTACCTCGAAGAGCACGCCAAATAATTACGCACCGTTGCGGGAGCCGTGGCTGCCGCAACCCCAGTACGCATACCGGCCGGCCCGCCGCCGGCCGGTTTTGTGGTTTTATCCCGTCTTCACTTTTGCGCCCTCGGCGCCTGCTTATGTCGTCCATCCGACGCGTTGTCGTTACCGGCCTTGGGGCCATCACGCCGCTGGGCAATACCGCCCCGGCTTACTGGGAAGGCCTGCGCACGGGCC
>Ga0209724_1000397_pt1 | contig 42716 bp, 35 predicted proteins | sample grotaG_FD_184143 | JGI IMG/M metagenome (GOLD analysis project Ga0209724, IMG submission 184143) | Glacier valley bacterial and archeal communities from Borup Fiord, Nunavut, Canada, to study Microbial Dark Matter (Phase II) -... | ecosystem: Environmental > Aquatic > Freshwater > Ice > Glacier ... | reverse complement strand
ACGCGTCGCGGCCGAGGCCAAGGCCAGGCGCTACAAGCCGCTGTCCGAGATCGAGGCGGTCAGCCTGCAGGACTACTCCGACGCGCAGGCCACCGCGCAGCAGGCCGCCGCCGCGGTCGCGCAGAATCGCGCGCTGGTCGACATCGCGACGATCAACCAGCGCTTCACCAGCGTGCCCGCGCCGATCACCGGCCGCATCGGGCGCTCGATCGTGACGACCGGGGCGCTGGTCACCGCCAACCAGACCGATGCGCTCACCACCATCCAGCGCCTCGATCCGATCTTCGTCGACATCCCGCAGTCGAGCACCGACCTGGTCGCGCTGCGCCGTTCGCTGGCCAGCGGCAACGTCGTGCCGTCGTCGGCCGAGGTGCGTCTGCGGCTCGAGGACGGCAGCGACTATCCGCTGGCCGGCGTGCTCCAGTTCACCGAGGCGGTGGTCGACGCCAGCACCGGCGCCGTCACGCTGCGCGCGCGCTTCCCCAATCCGACCGGGCTGCTGCTGCCCGGCATGTACGTGCGGGCGCGCCTGTCGCAGTCGACCGCGCGCGACGCGATCCTGGTGCCGCAGCAAGCGGTTTCGCGCGACCCGCGCGGCAATGCGACGGTGATGCTCGTCGGGCCCGACGACAAGCTGGTACAGAAGGCCGTGACCGCCGAGCGCACGGTCGGCGACAAGTGGCTGGTCTCGAGCGGCCTCGCCGCCGGCGATCGCGTCGTGGCCGAAGGCCTGAGTCGCACGAAGGCCGGGCAGACCGTGAAGCCGGTCCCGGCGGGATCGAAACCGGCGGAGAAGAAAGCGGGCCCCGACGCGGCGAAGCAGGACGCCCCTGCCGCGACGCCGCGGTAGTGTTCCTTCCCCTCGGCGCCGACGCATGATCTCCCGCATCTTCATCGACCGACCCATCTTCGCGTGGGTCATCGCGATCGTCATCATGCTGGCCGGGGCCGGCTCGATCGTGTCGCTGCCGATCGCGCAGTACCCGGACATCGCGCCGCCGTCGGTCAACATCCGCGCGACCTATCCGGGAGCATCGGCCGACACGCTCGAGTCGAGCGTCACGCAGGTCATCGAGCAGCAGCTCACCGGCCTCGACGGGCTGATCTACTTCTCGGCGCAGTCCAACTCGGCGGGCCAGGTCACCGTCACCGTCACCTTCGAGAAGGGCACCAACCCCGACATCGCGCAGGTGCAGGTGCAGAACAAGGTGCAGCAGGCGTTGCCGCGCCTGCCTTCGCAGGTACAACAGCAGGGCCTCGTCGTCACGAAGTCGAATGCCGACTTCCTGATGATCGTGTCGGTCTACGACGAGACCGACCGCGTCACCAACGGCGACGTCGCCGACTACCTGGTGTCGACGCTGCAGGATCCGATCGGTCGCATCCAGGGGGTCGGGGACGTCAACGTGTTCGGCTCGCAGTATGCGATGCGCATCTGGCTCGATCCGTTCCGGCTGCAGAGCTACAAGCTGATGCCGAGCGACGTGATCACCGCCATCACGGCGCAGAACACGCAGGTCGCCGCCGGCCAGATCGGCGCCCAGCCGTCGGCTGCGGGCCAGATGCTCAACGCGACCGTGACCGCGCGCTCGCGGCTCACGTCCCCCGACGAATTCCGCAAGATCATCGTCAAGACGCAGACCGACGGATCCAGGGTGCTGCTGCGCGACGTCGCCCGCATCGATCTCGGCTCCGAGACCTATACGCAGGTGAGCCGGCTCAACGGCCACCCCGCGACGGGCATCGCGATCCTGCTCGCCCCCGGTGCCGATGCGCTGAAGACGTCCGCCCTCGTCAAGGCCGAGATCGAACGACGCGCGTCGGCCTTCCCGTCCGGCTTCAAGTACGCCTTTCCGCTGGACTCCACCGCGTTCATCAAGCTGTCGGTCGAGGAAGTGATCATCACGCTGTTCGAGGCGATCCTGCTGGTCGTCATCGTGATGTTCGTCTTCCTGCAGAGCTGGCGGGCCACGCTCATTCCCGCGATCGCCGTGCCCGTCGTGCTGCTCGGGACCTTCGGCGTCCTCTCCCTCTTCGGCTTCTCGATCAACACGCTGACGCTGTTCGGGCTCGTGCTGTCGATCGGACTGCTGGTCGACGACGCGATCGTCGTGGTGGAGAACGTCGAGCGCGTCATGCACGAAGACCCCGACATCTCGGCGCGCGACGCGACGATCCAGTCGATGGGCGAGATCCAGACCGCGCTGATCGGCATCGCGCTGGTGCTGTCGGCGGTGTTCACGCCGATGGCCTTCTTCGGCGGATCGGTCGGCCAGATCTACCGTCAGTTCTCGATCACGGTCGTCTCGTCGATGCTGCTGTCGGTGCTCGTCGCGCTGGTGCTGTCGCCGGCGCTGACGTCGACCCTGCTGAAGCGTCGCGAAGACAAGGGCGTGACGCGCCGCAACCGCATCGCCCGCGCGGCGCACCGCTTCGGCGACCGCTTCAACGACTGGTTCACGCGCACGTCCGACCGCTATCGCAACGGCGTGAAATGGGTGATCGATCATGCGCTCGCCGCGATGCTGTTGTATGCGGGCGTCGTCGCGCTCCTGGTCTTCGCGTTCCTGCGGCTGCCCACCAGCTTCCTGCCGGTCGAGGACCAGGGCATCGCGCAGATCCAGTTCACGCTGCCGGCCGGCGCGACCCAGAGCCGCACGCTGGATGCCGCCGTGCAGATCGAGAAGTACTTCATCGAAAAAGAGAAGGACAACGTCGCGATCATCTACACGATCGCCGGCGGCAACCAGGCGGGCACCGGGCAGAACGCGGGGCGCGGCTTCATGTCGTTCGCTCCGTGGGACGACCGCAAGGGCGCCGGGAACGCCGCGTCCGCGATCACGCAGCGTGCCAACAGCGCTCTCGCGAGCCTGCGCGACGTGCAGTTCTTCGCGCTCAATCCGCCGGCGGTACGCGGTCTCGGCCAGTCGAGCGGCTTCACGCTCGAGCTGCTCAACACCGGCAACCTGTCGCGCGAGGACTTCAAGGCGCGGCGCGACCAGTTGCTCGCGTCAGCGCAGGGCGATCCGCTGCTCAAGGCCGTGCGCGTCAACTCGCTGGAAGACGTGCCGACGCTGTCGGTGGCGATCGACTCCGAGAAGGTCGGCGCGCTCGGACTCGTGCAGTCGCAGGTCGACGCGACGCTGTCGGCCGCGTGGGGCGGCAACTACATCAACGACTTCGTCGACCGCGGTCGCGTCAAGCGCGTCTACGTCCAGGGCGACGCGCCGTACCGCTCGCGGCCCGAGGACCTCGCCAACTGGACGGTGCGCAACGCGGCCGGCGAGATGTCGCCGTTCTCCGCGTTCTCGAAGATCACCTGGGGCACGGCGCCATCGACGCTGACCCGCTTCAACGGCCAGTCGGCCTACGAGCTGCAGGGCCAGGCGGCCGAGGGCCGCAGCTCCGGCGAGGCGATGAACAAGATGCTCGAGCTCGCCGGCAAGCTCGACGGCGTTTCGACCGCTTGGAGCGGCCTGTCGTACCAGGAACGCATCTCGGGCGGCCAGGCGCCGATCCTCTACGCGATCTCGCTGCTCGTCGTGTTCCTCTGCCTGGCGGCGCTCTACGAGAGCTGGTCGATCCCGGCCTCGGTGATGCTCGTGATGCCGCTCGGGCTGGTCGGCGCGGCGCTCGCCGTGTGGCTGCGCGGGCTCGAGAACGACGTCTACTTCCAGGTCGGCCTGCTGACCACGATGGGGCTGGCCGCGAAGAACGCCATCCTGATCGTCGAGTTCGCCGAGCAGGCCGAGCGGGCGGGCAAGTCGGCGATCGACGCGGCGCTGGATGCAGCGCGCCTGCGCCTGCGGCCGATCCTGATGACCAGCCTCGCGTTCATCTTCGGCGTGCTGCCGCTCGCGATCTCGACGGGCGCCGGCGCGAAGAGCCGCGTCGCGATCGGCACCGCCGTGATCGGCGGCATGCTGACCGCGACCGCGCTGGCGATCTTCCTGGTGCCCCTCTTCTACGTGCTCGTGCGCAAGTGGTTCGGCAGGCGCGGCGTCAAGCCCGGTGGCCACGCCGACGCGACGCCGGAGGCCGCATCGTGATCGCCCGCCTGTCGATCGTCGTCGGTGCCCTCGCGCTCGGCGCCTGCAGCCTCGCGCCGCCGCGCGTGCAGCCCGAACCGGCCGTGCCGAAGAGCTGGCCGGTGGGCGACGCCTACCTGCGCAACAGCGAGGCGACGCTGCCGAAGGTCGACTATCGCGACCTGTTCCGCGACGCGCGGCTGCAGGCGCTGATCGTGCGCGCGGTCGACAACAACCAGGACGTGCGCGTCGCGGTGGCCAACATCGCGTCGGCGCGCGGTCAACTGCGTGTCCAGCGCGCGCAGCTTTTCCCGCAGATCGGCGCCGCCGGCAGCGCCACGCGCGCGGATCGCGGGCGGGCGTCGACCAACGGCACCGCAACGAGCGTGGGGGGCGTCAACAACAGCTTCGCGTTCGACGTCGGTCTGAGCGCGTTCGAGATCGATCTCTTCGGTCGCGTCCGCAGCCTGAGCGACGCGGCACAGGAGCAGCTCTTCGGCACCGAGGCCGCCCTGCGCGCGGCGCGGCTGTCGCTGGTCGCCGAAGTCGCGAGCGCGTACCTCACGCTGGCCACCGACCGCAGCCTGCTCGCGATCGCGCAGGAGACCGAGAACACGGCCAGTCGCAGCGTGCAGCTCACCGAAGCGCGTCGCGCCGGAGGCGTCGCACCGCGCGCGGACGTGCGACAGGCCGAGACCGTGCTCGCCCAGGCGCGCGCCGACCGGGCGAGCCAGATCACGCTGGTCGCGCAGGACCGCAACGCGATCGAACTGCTGGTCGGTGCGCCGGTCGCGGATGCCGAGCTCGCCGAGTCCATCGAGTCGGTGGATGGACTGTTCGACGAAGTCCCGGCGGGCCTCGATTCGCGGGTCCTGCTGCGGCGGCCCGACGTCGTGCAGGCCGAGTACCAGCTCTACGCCGCCAACGCGCGCATCGGTGCGGCGCGCGCGGCGTTCTTCCCCACCATCAGCCTGACCGCGGCGGCCGGCTTCGCGAGCGGTTCGCTGTCGTCCCTGTTCACGCGCGATGCCTTCGCGTGGTCGGCGGGCCCCGCGATCTCGCTGCCGATCTTCGACGCGGGCGCGCGTCGCGGCAATCTCGCGTCGGTCGAGGCGCAGCGCGATGCCGCGCTCGCGACCTACCAGAAGACCATCCAGACGGCGTTTCGCGAAGTGGCTGACGCGCTGGCGCGGCGCGGCACGATCGACGACCAAGTGAAGGCGCAGTCCGACCTCGAGGCCGCCGCGCGCGACAGCTACTTCCTTGCCGACGCGCGTTATCGCGAGGGCGTCGATCCCTTCCTGTCCAGCCTCGACGCGCAACGCACGCTGTACACGGCGCGCCGCTCGCTGGCCGCGATCCGGCGCGTGCGTGCCGATAACCTGGTGGAGCTGTACCGCGCGCTCGGCGGTTCGAGCTGAGTGGTCCGGGCCGCACGCATGCGGTCGTGCGCCACCCTGTCAGCCGGACACTCAACCGGCGACGCGACCGAAACGCCGCACCCCTAGGACGCGCGCGGAAAATCGCGCTGGACGTCACCGCGCCGGAACGATCACCCGCCTGCTCCACTCGACAATTCGTACGGACGCCTCGCGCGCCGCACGGCTTCGAACAATCCAGGAGAACGCATGAACGCCATCACCAAGATCCTCGCCATCACCGCCTGCAGCCTGCCGCTGGTGGCACTCGCACAGACCACGCCGGCCGACCAGCCGCGCACCGACCTCGAACGCAAGCAGACGACAGAAACCGGACAGGCCACGAAGTACGGCGGCCCGGGCACCGACACCGGCGGTTCGATGAGCAAGCCGGACCATTCGATGAGCAAGGACCACTCGATGAGCAAGTCGGGCATGAAGCACTCCGACGCGATGAAGTCGGACAAGGCCAAGAACGCGCCGCCGGCCGGCGACGTGCCGACCTACCCGGCTCCCGCGCCGGACGGCAAGCCGACGAAGTAAGATTCGCGTCGCACGACGAGACGGGCGCCTGCGGGCGCCCGTTTTCATGGGGCGGTCAGGCCAGCGAGCGCACCAGCAGTCCCGCGATCCCAGAAGCCAGCACGACCGGAATGACCCCGACCTTGAAGCGGAACAGCGCCAGCGCGGCGACGAGGCCGATCAGCGCGGCCGGCGCCTCGAACGCCCCCGGGAATCCCTGCGGCCACAGCACGTGCCCGGCGAAGAACACCGCGAGGTTGACGATCACGCCGACCACCGCCGCGGTGATCGCGGTCAGCGGCGCGGTGAGTTTCACGTTGCCGTGCGTCGACTCGATCAGCGGGCCGCCGACCAGGATGAACAGGAACGACGGCAGGAACGTGAAGAAGGTCGCGACGCAGGCGGCCAGCACGCCCGACAGGAACAGGGCCTGCCCGCCGAGCACGGCCTGCGACCAGCCGCCTGCGTAGCCGACGAAGGCCACGACCATGATCAGCGGGCCGGGCGTCGTCTCGCCGAGCGCGAGGCCGTCGATCATCTGCGGGGCCGTGAGCCAGCCGAAGTGCTCGACGGCACCCTGGTACACGTAGGGCAGCACCGCGTAGGCCCCGCCGAAGGTCAGGAACGCCGCCTTCGTGAAGAACCAGGCCATGCGGGTCGGCGTCGTGTCCCAGCCGAACACCGCGACCAGCGCCGCCATCGTCCCGGACCACAGCACCCCGAACGCGAGCACGACGCGGACCAGCCGCGCGCGGTCGAAACGTGCGTGCGGCGGGGTCGGCGTGTCGTCGTCGATCACGGCCGGACCGGACCCGCCCGCGGCCTTTCCGTGGGCGCTGCGGGCCGTGAAGCGATCGGGCGCGACGCGACCCGCGATCGCGCCGACGAGGCCGGCCGCCAGCACGATCAGCGGGAACGGCGTGGCGAAGACGAAGATGGCCACGAAGGCCGCGGCGGCGATGGTCCACAGCCACGCGTTGGTGAGCGTCCGCGAGCCGATCCGCCAGGCCGCCAGCGCGACGATCGCCGTCACCGCCGGCTTGATGCCGTAGAAGATCCCGGCGACGGCCGGCACCGTGCCGAAGGCGAAGTAGATCCACGACAACGCGATCAGCACCAGCAGCGACGGCAGCACGAACAGGCCGCCTGCCGCGAGGCCGCCCGCCGTGCGATGCATCAGCCAGCCGATGTAGGTCGCGAGCTGCTGTGCCTCGGGCCCGGGCAGCACCATGCAGTAGTTGAGCGCGTGCAGGAATCGCCGCTCCGAGATCCAGCGCCTGCGCACGACCAGGTCCTCGTGCATCAGCGCGATCTGGCCCGCGGGTCCGCCGAAGCTCACGCAGCCGAGCTTGAGCCAGTAGCGTACGGCGGCGGCAAACGTCGGGGCCACGGGGGCCGTCACCTCGACCGATTCATCGTTCAAGACATGCTCCCGTGTCACGAGCGACCAAGAAAAAGGCGGCCGCAGCCGCCTCGATACGAGGAACCGCGGATCAGTTGCGCTTCGCGATCGCGCCGTAGACGGCCAGGATGACGATGGCCCCGATCAGCGACGCGATGAAGCCCGCATTCTCCGCCGGACCGTAGAACCCGGCCGCCTGGCCGACGAAGCGCGCCAGCAACGCGCCCGCGATGCCCAGGACCACCGTGAGGAGGAACCCCATGTTGTCCTTGCCCGGATGCAGGAACTTGGCGAGAACGCCGACGATGAATCCGATGACGATCGTGCCGATGATGCCCATGCCCATGTAACGCTCCCTGAGTGGTTGAAGTTTGAAACCGGCCGATCCTCGCAACAAAGGGCGGTGGAGGAGCTAGGACGAAGCCGCTTTGTACCGTCTCCGTTTTGCCGCGGGACGTGCGCTCGCGGACAGCTCGCTTCGCGTCGCCTTCGGCCCCTGCGTGCGCGTCTCGATGCGGTCGAGAAGGATCATGCCGCCGTCGTGGCCGACGCCGTCGCTTCGGCCGCGTCGGTCCACCACCCGTCGCCGATCTCGGCCTTGAGCCACGTGATCAGGCTGCGGACCTTCGCCGGAACGAGGCGTGGAGAGGGGTAGACCGCATGGATTTCCTGGGAGGGCAGCGACCAGTCCCCGAGGATTGGCCGGACTGCGCCGGACTGTACCGACGCGTGCGCAACGTACCAGGGCAGTGCCGCGATGCCCATACCGCCCCGCGCAGCCGCGAGCAGCGCCGACAGGTTGTTCGAGCGTAGCGGTCCGCGAACATCGATCGGATGCGCACGACCGTCGGTGCCGGTGAACAGCCAGCGCGCATCGCCGCGCACGGTGCTGTAGATCAGCGCGTCATGACGCACCAGGGCCGAAGGGCTGCGGGGAACGCCGCGCCGCGCCAGGTAGGCGGGCGCCGCGACGACGACCCATGGGTTGACGCCGATGAAGCTCGAACCCAGCGACGAGTCCGCGAGTCGCCCCATGCGGATCGCGACGTCGATTCCCTGTTCCACCAGGTCGACATAGCGGTCCTCGAACGTCAGGTCGATCTGCAGCTTGGGATTGGCCTGCATGAAGCGAAGGACCCGCGGGACCAGCACGCGACGACCGAACGCCACTGACGTGCTGACGCGCAGCCCGCCCTGCACTTGCGACTGCAGCAGCGCCGCAACCGATTCGGCCTCGTCGACGTGATGTGCGATCAGCTTGCACTTCTCGTAGTAGAGCAGGCCGATCTCGGTCGGCGTCACGCCGCGCGTGGAGCGATGCAGCAGCCGCGAACCGAGCTTTTCCTCAAGTTGCGCCACCAGCTTGGTCGCCGACGGCTGGCCGATGCCGAGGTCGGCCGCAGCCTTGCTGAACGAGCCGAGGTCGACCACGCGGATGAAGAGGCGCACGCCCTGGATGCGGTCCATCGCTTCGCGGTGGCCGCGGGGCCACCCGGTATTCCGGAAAGGAATAAGGGTAATGCATCGGCGCCGGATTCCCGCCGTCGACCGATCGCCGCACGATCACCGCCAAGGATTCCGACCCTCGACAGGAGATGCGACATGGCAAAGATGAAGGCCGCGCTTGCCGCCGTGCTGGTGCTGGAGAAGGAAGGCGTGACCATGGCGTTCGGCGTGCCGGGCGCGGCGATCAATCCGTTCTACGCCGCGATGCGCGAACGGGACTCGATCACGCACATCCTCGCCCGTCACGTCGAGGGCGCATCGCATATGGCCGAGGGCTATACCCGCGCCCGGTTCGGGAACATCGGCGTGTGCATCGGCACCAGCGGACCCGCTGGAACGGACATGATCACGGGGCTGTACTCGGCGATCGCCGACAGCATCCCCATCCTGTGCATCACCGGGCAGGCACCTCGGGCGCGGCTCTACAAGGAGGATTTCCAGGCGGTCGACATCGAGTCGATCTCGAAGCCGGTCACCAAGTGGAGCGTGACCGTCCGCGAGCCGGCGCTGGTGCCGCGCGCGTTCCAGCAGGCGTTCCACCTGATGCGCTCGGGCCGGCCGGGCCCGGTGCTGATCGATCTGCCGTTCGACGTGCAAATGGGCGAGATCGAGTTCGACATCGATACCTACGAGCCATTGCCGGTCTACCAGCCGGTCGCGACGCGCAAGCAGGTCGAGAAAGCGCTCGACATGATGATGGCGGCAGCGAAGCCGCTGATCGTCGCGGGAGGCGGGATCATCAACGCGGACGCGAGCGCGCTGCTCGTCGAGTTCGCCGAGCTGACCGGCGTGCCGGTGATCCCGACGCTGATGGGCTGGGGGACGATACCCGACGACCATCCGCTGATGGCGGGCATGTGCGGACTGCAGACCAGTCATCGCTATGGCAACGCGACGCTGCTCGCCAGCGACTTCGTGATCGGCATCGGCAATCGGTGGGCCAATCGTCACACCGGCTCGACCGACGTCTACTGCAAGGGGCGCACCTTCGTCCACGTCGACATCGAGCCGACGCAGATCGGACGCGTCTTCAATCCCGATCTGGGCATCGTCAGCGACGCGCGTGCCGCGCTCGTCCTGTTCGTCGAGATCGCGCGCGAACGGAAGGCCGCCGGCGCGCTCCGGGATTTCACGGACTGGTCGCAGCGATGCGCCGAGCGCAAGAAGCTGATGCACCGCAAGACCCACTACACGGAGACGCCCGTCAAGCCGATGCGGGTCTACGAGGAGATGAACCGGACATTTTCGCGCGACACCATCTATGTCACCACCATCGGCCTGTCGCAGATCGCGGGGGCGCAGTTCCTCCATGTCTTCGGTCCGCGGCAGTGGATCAACTGCGGCCAGGCCGGCCCGCTCGGCTGGACCATGCCGGCTGCGCTCGGCGTGGTCGCCGCCGATCCGACCCGTAACGTGGTCGCGCTGTCGGGCGACTACGACTTCCAGTTCATGATCGAAGAGCTCGCGGTCGGGGCCCAGTTCCGCCTGCCGTACGTGCACGTGCTGGTCAACAACAGCTACCTCGGGCTGATCCGGCAGAGCCAGCGCGGGTTCGCGATGGACTTCTGCGTGCAGCTCGCGTTCGAGAACCAGAACGTCGACGACGCCACGCTGCTCAGTTACGGCGTCGATCACCAGGCCGTGGTGCGAGGCCTGGGTTGCAAGTCGCTGCGGGTGGTCGACCCCGAGAAGATCGGCGCAGCCCTGGTCGAGGCCCAGGCGATGGCTCGCGAATTCCGCGTGCCGGTCGTGGTCGAGGTCATCCTCGAGAAAGTCACCAACATCTCGATGGGCGCTGAAATCGACCAGATCAACGAGTTCGAGGAGATCGACTGTCGGCATCCCCAGGGGATGCAGGGTCTCGCGATGGCGGGACTGCTCGAGTGATCCGTACGGTGCGCAAGCAGCGGCGTTCCGGAAGACCGGAATCGCCGCCGCAGCGCCGGGGCTATGACGAGAGCGCTTTGTAGCGGATCCGTTTCGGCTTGGCCCCCTCCTCGCCCAGCCGCTTCTTCTTGTCGGCCTCGTACTCCTGGTAATTGCCGTCGAAGAAGGTCCACTTCGAATCGCCTTCGGCTGCCAGGATGTGCGTCGCGATGCGGTCGAGGAACCAGCGATCGTGGCTGATCACCATCACCGAGCCGGCGAACTCCAGCAGCGCATCCTCGAGCGCGCGCAGCGTCTCCACGTCGAGGTCGTTGGACGGCTCGTCGAGCAGCAGCACGTTGCCGCCGGCCAGCAGCGTCTTGGCCAGATGCAGGCGTCCCCGTTCGCCGCCCGACAGGTTGCCGACGATCTTCTGCTGGTCGCCGCCCTTGAAGTTGAAGCGGCCCAGATACGCGCGCGACGGCATCTCGAAGCGGCCGACCGTGAGGATGTCGGCACCGCCGGTCACGTCCTCGAACACCGTCTTCTTGTTGTCGAGGTCCTCACGGGTCTGCGCGACCAGCGAGACCTTGGCGGTCGACCCGATCGCGACCTCGCCGCTGTCGGGCTTCTCCTGCCCCGCGATCATGCGGAACAGCGTCGACTTGCCGGCGCCGTTCGGGCCGATGATGCCGACGATCGCGCCCGCGGGCACCTTGAACGACAGGCCGTCCATCAGCATGCGGTCGCCGTAGGACTTCTTGACGTCCTTGAACTCGATCACCTCGTTGCCCAGGCGCTCGGCGACCGGGATGAAGATCTCGTTGGTCTCGTTCCTCTTCTGGTACTCCTGCGAGTTCAGTTCCTCGAAGCGCGCGATGCGGGCCTTGGACTTGGCCTGGCGCGCCTTCGGGCTCTGGCGGACCCATTCGAGCTCGGTCTTCAAGGCCTTCTGACGCGCGGACTCGCCCGACTCCTCGATCTTCAGGCGCTCCTGCTTCTGGTCCAGCCACGAGCTGTAGTTGCCCTTCCACGGGATGCCGTGGCCGCGGTCGAGCTCGAGGATCCACTCGGCCGCGTTGTCGAGGAAGTAGCGGTCGTGGGTCACGCCGACGACGGTGCCCGGATAGCGCAGCAGGAACTGCTCAAGCCACTCGACCGACTCCGCGTCGAGGTGGTTGGTCGGCTCGTCGAGCAGCAGCATGTCGGGCTTCGACAGGAGCAGCTTGCAGAGCGCCACGCGGCGCTTCTCGCCGCCCGAGAGCGGGCCGATCTTCGCGTCCCACGGCGGCAGGCGAAGCGCGTCGGCCGCGATCTCGAGCTGGTGGTCGCTGTCGCTGCCGGCCGTCGAGATGATCGCCTCGTAGCGCGCCTGTTCCTCGGCGAGCTTGTCGAAGTCCGCATCCGGCTCTGCGTAGGCGGCGTAGACGGCCTCGAGCTTGGCCTTCGCCTCGAACACCTCGCCGAGGCCCGACTCGACCTCCTCGCGCACGGTCGCTTCCGGATCGAGTTCGGGCTCCTGCGGCAGGTAGCCGATCTTGAGGTTCGGCATCGGCGTCGCCTCGCCTTCGATGTCGGTATCGAGGCCGGCCATGATCTTCAGCAGGCTCGACTTGCCCGAGCCGTTCGTGCCGAGCACGCCGATCTTCGCGCCGGGAAAGAACGACAGCGAGATGTTCTTCAGGATCTGGCGCTTCGGCGGGACCATCTTGCCGACGCGGTTCATCGTGTAGACGTACTGGGCCATGGGGGGAGCAGGTAGGTACGGGAAGGCGGCGAGCTTACCCGATGCGTGTCCGGAACTCCCTTCTCGTCGGCGCCCCATCCCCCTTTGGTGGAGGGCCGGGGAGGGGGCCGCGCGAAGCGCGGCCCCCTCCCCAGTCACGCCCCGACGCGCCTCTTGCCCGATCGCCGCCGAACCACGACCGGCTTCAACGCCACCAGATGCTGGTCCAGCATCGGCGCGAGCGTCTGCCGCAGCAGCGCCTCGCGTCCCCCGCCCGGTGCGAAGAGATCGAACTTGCCGGCCAGCGCCAGGTGCGCGAAGCCGTGCACGACGGACCACAGCGACAGCAGCGCATTCCACTGCACCGGCGCGAGCGGGGTCGCGGCGGGCACGCCATAGAGGTCGCGCACGCCCGACTCCAGTACCGCGAAACTGGCGAGAGCCCGAGTTTCCAGCGCCTGGTCCTTCGCGATGTCGGGCCGGAACATCAGCCCGAAGCGGCCCGGAAAGCGCAGCGCGAAGCCCACGTAGCCCACGCCCTGCTCGCGCAGCCGCGCCACCGGGTCGTCGCCGCCGCGCGCGTTGCCCGCCTCGAGCGCCGCGGTGAGTCCGTCGAAGGCGAGGGTCGCGACGGCCGTGAGCAGGCCCGCGGCATCGCCGAAGTGATGGGCAGGCGCCGCCGGCGAGACACCGGACCGCCGGGCCACCTCGCGCAGCGAGAACGCCTCGAGCCCGCGCTCGGCCAGCAGCGTCTCCGACGCGTCGATCAGCGCCTCGCGCAGCGCGCCGTGGTGGTAGCCGTCGCGGGACGCCGCGGCCGGGGGAGAACGTCTGGCCATGATGGTTCGGTCGAGGAGCACATCGGGAACTTGACAGCGTTCAAATCATACCTTAAGGTTCATCTGAACACTGTTCAGTTATTCCGCGGAGTCGCCATGTCGCTCGCTTCCTCCCTCGACCCTTCGCTCGCGTTCTCGCTCGGCAGCAAGCTCGCCGCAGTCGCGTGGCTGGCGCTGGCGCTCTCGCCTTCACGGGCCCGCTGGGCGCCGCGCGTGCGCTTCGTCACCGGACGGGTCGTGCCGCTCGTCCTGGCCGTGGCGTACGTCGCGCTGTTCGCCGTCACCGGCATGCGCGACGGCGGCTACGACTCGATCGAGGCCGTCCAGCGGCTGATGGCGGTGCCCGCGCTGCTCACGGCCGGCTGGCTGCACTACCTCGCGTTCGACCTGTTCGTCGGCACCTGGATCGCCGAGCGGAGCGGCGCGCTCGGCGTCCCGCACGTCGTGGTGCTGCCGCTGCTCGCGCTGACCTTCCTGTTCGGTCCCGCGGGCCTGCTGGCCTTCGCGATCGTCAGCGGCATCGTGATGCGCCGCCCCCTTTCGACCCGGATGGAGAACCCGCTCCCATGACCACCATCACCTTCGCCCCGTCCTCCCCGTTCCACCCGATCGCCGCGCTGCTCGCACGCGAACGCAGGCTCGCGATCTACGGATTCATCCTCCTCGCGCTGGTGCTGCCGATGGCGATCGCGGCGGGGCTCGATCACCGGACGCTGCGCGGCGCCGACGTCTGGATCAAGCCGATGAAGTTCGCGTGGTCGATCGCGCTGCTCGCGCTGACGACGGCGTGGTTCGCGGGTCATCTCCCGGACCACGTCCGCAAGGGCCGCCCGATGGACCGGATCGTGTGGCTGCTCGTCGGCGCCGGCAGCTTCGAGCTCGGGTACATCGCGCTGCAGGCCGCGCTCGGCCAGGGCTCGCACTACAACGTGCAGGATCCCCTGCACGCGGCGATGTACGCGGCGATGGGCATCGGCGCGCTGATCCTCACCGCGACGCAGCCGATGCTGGCCTGGCAGCTCTGGCGACATCCGGATCATTCACGACCCATCGCCGTCCGGCTCGCGATCCTGATCGGTCTCGTGCTGACCTTCGTGTTCGGCGCCGGCATCGGCGGCATCCTCGCGAACATCCAGCCGTCGAGCGGGGGGGCGACCGTCCCGCTGTTCGGCTGGTCGCTCGGTGGGGGCGACCTGCGCCCCGCCCATTTCGTCGGCATCCACGCCGAGCAGGTGCTGCCGCTGGTCGGACTGGCCGCCACGCGGCTCGATCCGCGCGCCGCGAAGACGGCGGTCTGGGTGGCCACGCTCCTCTACGCCGGCCTGTTCGCGCTGCTCGTGACGTGGGGGCTGCCGGCGCGCACGTGAGCATCGGATCCGACGGCCGCCTTGCGCTCGAGGAAAGGCCGCGAGTACACTCCGCCCCCATGTCCTCGATCCGTACCGCTTTCTTCTACTTCTACTTTCCGCGCCACATGGCGGGGAAGAGACGGTAGCGCGCGCAGGCAGCAACCGAATCCGAAACCGCCAGATCGCTGGCGGTTTTTTTTTGCCGCCACGCTTTTTCAACATATTCCTCAAGCCTGTCGCCCAGATGTCGATCAGCTACCCAACGGAGTCCACCATGCCGATCAGCACCGATGACCTGCGCATCCGCGAGATCAAGGAGCTCACCCCCCCGTCCCACCTCGTACGCGAGTTTCCCTGCTCGGAGCGCGCCTCCCGCACCGCCTTCTCGGGCCGTTCGGCGATCCATCGCATCCTGCACGGCGCCGACCAGCGCCTGCTGGTCGTGATCGGTCCCTGCTCGATCCACGATACCGACGCGGCGAAGGAATACGCACGCCGGCTCGTCGTCGAGCGCGACAAGCACGCGAAGGACCTGGTGATCGTCATGCGCGTGTATTTCGAGAAGCCGCGCACCACGGTCGGCTGGAAGGGCCTGATCAACGACCCCGACCTCGACGGCAGCTTTCAGATCAACAAGGGCCTGCGCTCGGCGCGCGAGCTGCTCGCGACGATCAACGAGATGGGCCTGCCCGCGGGTTGCGAGTATCTCGACGTGATGACGCCGCAGTACATCGCCGACCTCGTCGCCTGGGGCGCGATCGGCGCGCGGACCACCGAGTCGCAGGTGCATCGCGAGCTGGCGTCGGGCCTGTCGTGCCCGGTCGGCTTCAAGAACGGCACCGACGGCAACGTGAAGATCGCCATCGATGCGATCAAGGCCGCGTCGCAGCCGCATCACTTCCTGTCGGTGACCAAGGGCGGGCATTCGGCGATCGTGTCGACCAACGGCAACGAGGACTGCCACATCATCCTGCGCGGCGGCAAGGCGCCGAACTACGACGAGGCCAGCGTCGCCGCGGCCTGCGCCGAGATGGGCAAGGCCGGGCTCGCGCAGAAGCTGATGATCGACGCGAGCCATGCCAACAGCGAGAAGAAGCCCGAGAACCAGATCAAGGTCTGTGCCGAGATCGGCCGCCAGATCGCGGCCGGCGACTCGCGCATCATCGGCGTGATGGTCGAAAGCCACCTGGTCGCCGGACGACAGGACCTCGCGGAAGGAGCGACGCTGTCGGACCTGGTCTACGGCCAGAGCATCACCGACGGCTGCATCGCGTGGGAGGACTCGGTCGCCGTGCTCGACCAGCTCGCCGCGTCGGTCCGCGAACGCCGTGTCAAGGAGAGCGAGCGTTCGTACTCGGGCAAATGAGGCACGCCGCGCTTGACGCGCAGCGGGGTGCACCACCTATAGTCCCGTCTCGCTCCCACGCGAACGGCCTCCCTGTCGAGCAGCGATGAAGTCATGCTGAAGAAGATCTCCACGCGCCAGCTCGCCATGGGCATGTACGTCCATCGCCTGTGCGGCTCGTGGCTCGATCACCCGTTCTGGAAGAAGACCTTCCTCGTGACCGAGGCGAAGCAGCTCGACCTGATCCGTCGCAGCGGCATCGGCGAGGTGTGGATCGACACGTCGAAGGGACTCGACGTGCCGATGGAGGAGACCGACGTCTCCGCGCTCGAGACGATGCTCGCGACGATGATCTTCAGCCCGGATCCACCGCCGCACGTCACGGACATCGGTCCCTGCTCGCTGGACGACGAGCTCGAGCGCGCCGGCCGGATCGTCGCGCAGGGTCGCGGCGCGATGAAGCTGATGTTCCAGGACGTGCGCCTGGGCAAGGCGATCGACACCGAGCACTGCCTGCCGCTGGTCCACGACATCACGCAGTCGATCGACCGCAACCCCGGTGCCATCGTCAGTCTTGCGCGCCTCAAGACCAGCGACGACTACACCTACATGCACAGCGTCGCCGTGTGCGCGCTGATGATCGCGCTCGCGCGGAAGCTGCGCCTGTCCGACGCGGACACGCGAGAAGCCGGCGTCGCGGGCCTGATCCACGACATCGGCAAGGCCGTGATGCCTCGCGAGATCCTCGGCAAGGCGGGCGCGCTGACCGCGGACGAGTACGCGATCATGCGCGGTCATCCGCAGGCGGGTCACGACATGCTCCTCGAAGCGCGCGGCGTCGGGGAGATCCCGCTGGACGTCTGCCTGCACCACCACGAGAAGATCGACGGGCGCGGTTATCCGTACGGACTCAAGGGCGATGCGATCTCGCTGATGGCGCGCATGGGCGCGGTGTGCGACGTGTACGACGCGATCACGTCGAACCGGCCCTACAAGGTCGGCTGGGATCCCGCGATGTCGATCCAGAAGATGGCCCAGTGGAGTCGCGAGGGCCACTTCGACGATGCGGTGCTGCAGGCCTTCATCAAGAGCATCGGCATCTATCCGATCGGCTCGCTGGTCAGGCTCGCGTCGGAGCGGATCGCCGTCGTCGTCGACCAGTCGCGGGCCAGCCTGCTCAAGCCGGTGGTCCGCACGATCCTCGACGTCGCCACCCGGCAAGCGTGCGAGCCCGAGCAGTTCGATCTGAGCGCACCGGGGTGCCGCGAACGCATCGTGTCGCGCGAGACGGCGCAGGTCTGGGGGCTGGTCTCGGTCGACGATCACTGGCGCTTCCCGTCGCCGTCCATCACCGAAGGCTACGGCCGCTGACGCGCCCGCCGGCGCCGACCAGGAACCCACGATGCGCTGGAACGACTTCGGCTGGCACGGCCGCGTGGGACGCACGACCTGGTTGCTGCGCATCGTCGGCCTGGCGCTGGTCGCAGCGGCGTTCGGGCTGCTCGCCGGCGCGCTGCTCGGCGACCCCGGGGCGGCGGTCGTCGCGGTCCTCTTCGCGTGGTGCGCGGGCGCCGTATCGACCCGCCGTCTCCACGACATCGGCAAGTCGGCGTGGTCGCTGCTGGTGCCGCTGGTCCCCGTGGTCGGTCCGCTGTGGCTTCTGTTCCAGCTCACGCGCCCCGGCGTCGAAGGGCGCAACCGTTACGGGACCGATCCGCAGTCGCGGTTCGACTACCTGCAGGTCGACATCGAGCGCTAGCCAGCGCCCCACTCCTTCATCCATGCCGATCGTCAACGACGTCACCCAGATCAACGCGATCGAGGTCTTCTCGATCGCCACGCCCCGCTCCACCGACGAGGTCCGCGCCGCCGTCGTCGGCACGATGCTGCCGATCTCGATCGGCGGCGGGCACTTCAGCATGGGCGGCCACACCGCAAGCCCCGGAACGCTGCACCTCGACCTGCGCCGGATGAACCGCGTGCTGCGCTTCGACCCGGCCGTCCGCACGATCCGCGTCGAGGCCGGCATCCGCTGGTGCGACATCCAGGCCTTCGTCGATCCGCACGGCCTCGCCGTCAAGATCATGCAGACCTACGCCAACTTCACGGTCGGCGGGGCGTTGTCGGTCAACGCGCACGGACGCTACATGGGCCTCGGCCCGGTGATCCTGTCGGTCCGGTCGATCCGGCTGGTGCTGGCCGACGGCCGCGACGCGACGGCCAGCCCGACCGAGAACGCCGGCTGGTTCGCCGCGGCGATCGGCGGTTACGGGGCGATCGGCATCATCACCGAGGCCGAGCTCGACCTCGCCGTCAACGTGCGCGTCGAGCAGCGCAACGCGAAGATGACGACGGACCGCTATCCGGCGTGGTTCGACGCCAACGTGCGGGGCAACGCGAAGGCCGTGTTCCACAACGGCGACCTCTATCCGCCGCACTTCGCCCGCACGCGCGCCGTGACGTGGTACGAGACCGACCGGCCGACGACGAACAGGCATCGGCTGCAGCCGCTGCGACGCGCCTACGCGCTCGAGCGCTACTTCCTGTGGGCGATGACGGAGACGCCGTTCGGCAAGAAGCGCCGCGAGTGGCTGATCGACCCGCTGCTCTATCGCAAGAAGCGCGTGCACTGGCGCAACTTCGAGGCGGGCTACGACGTCGCCGAGCTCGAGCCGGTCGGTCGCAAGCGCCGAACCTACGTGCTGCAGGAGTACTTCGTCCCGGCCGATCGGCTGCCGGAGTTCGTGCCGCAGATCGCCGCGATCCTGTCGCGCCATCGCGTCAACACGATCAACATCTCGATCCGCCACGCGCTGGCCGATCCGCTGTCCGTGATGGCGTGGGCGCGCGGCGAGACCTTCGCCTTCGTGCTGTATCACAAGCAGCGCACGCGCGAGAACGCGCGCGAGCGGGTCGCCGTGTGGACGCGCGAGCTGATCGACGCCGTGCTGGCCTGCGGCGGCACCTACTACCTGCCCTACCAGCTGCATGCGACCGACGCGCAGTTCCACGCGGCCTATCCGCGGGCGCGCGAGCTGTTCGCACTCAAGCGCACGCTGGACCCCGACTACCGCCTGCGCGGCGCGCTGTGGGACAAGTACTACGCGCCGACGCTGACCGTCGAGACGTCGGCACCCGCGGCCGTCACTCGCGAGTCGCTGTTCCATGCGGTCTACGACGACACCCGCGAGGCCGATCGCTTCTACGCGTTCCTGCAGAACATCTTCCATCTCTTCCCGCAGGACCGGCTGCATGCGCTGATCAAGTCGTCGCTGCGACGGCAACGCGACGACGAAGCCATCTATCGCGATATCCAGGCGGGGCTTCCCGGCATCACGCCGAAGGCGTCGATGCTGACCTACGCGCTGCCGTCGTTGATGGTGCAGAAGACCGAGATGGGGAAACAGGCGGCCGAGCTTCTCGGCGACACGACCGCGCGGCGCGACTACGTCGAGATCGGCACGACCGGCCGCTACGTGCGGGCCGTGCGCCGACACGCGAAGGTGACCGGTGCGGTGACGCTGGTCCACGACGTCGAGGCCGGCTTCTCACCGGTCGATCTGGTCGAACGCGGCCAGCTCGCGCGCGTCGGCGCCTTCCGTCCGCTGTCCGACTACGCGCCGATCGACCTGCCCGAACGCAGCGCCGACGTCGTCAGCTGCTTCGTTGGCCTGCACCACATGGCGCCCGAGCGACTCGCGCCGTTCCTCGCGTCGATCCATCGCGTGCTGCGGCCGGGTGGCCATTTCATCGTGCGCGATCACGACGTGCGCGATGAACGCATGGACCGCTTCGTCGCGCTCGCGCACACCGTCTTCAATGCGGGGCTCGGCGAGCCCTGGTCGGTCAACGCGGCCGAGCGGCGCCACTTCGCGAGCGCCGACACGTGGGTCGATCGCCTCGCGGCCGCGGGCCTGCGTCATACGGGTCCGAGGCTCATGCAGCAAGGCGATCCGTCGGACAACGCGCTGATGGCGTTCGTGCGCGATGCGTGACACGTCGCGCCGCCTCGCGACGCTGCTGCTCGCGTTCGTCACGTTCGCGCACGCCTCGACCGACGTGGAATCGCCGGTCGCGCCCGACCAGCGCCGCGGCGCCGAGCAGACGCTGCTGACCTACCCCGAGTGGTTCCTGGTCCACAGCCCCGCCGAGTACGCGACCTGGGTCGCCGGTCATCCGTCGCACGACTTCCCGTTCATCGCGCACGTCGGGCAACTGTGGGGCAGCTACGCCGCGGTGACGCGCGAGCAGTGGCGCGAGCGCTACCCGTCCAACCTCGGCTATCACGTGATGATCCTCGTCATCGCGTCGAGCACCACGGTCGAGTACGGCCTGCGCTCGGCGTACGAGAACGTCGCGGGCCGCATCGGCTGGGCCCTGTCGTCCGGCACGCTCACGCCCGAGGACCGCTACGGTGCCCGCGTCGCGCAGGACTACGTGGACTTCATCCGCAAGGATCCGTGGTACCTGTTCGACTTCACGGCGAAGCTGCGCGACCTGTGGACCGCGGTGCCGTTGGTCGGCGCCGACCCGATCCGCAAGTGGGAGCGCCGCTACGCGCTCACGACCGAGTACGCCGTCAAGGCGGTGTACGGCAAGCTGATCGAGCTGGCCACGCGCTCCGCGTACGAGCCGGCCCGTCCGACGACGCAGGTGGTCGTCGACCATGCGCCGGACGCACTCCCCGAAGGGGTCGGGCTCGTGAGGACGCTCGACGACGGTCGCGCGGTGCTGGACCTGCCGCGCTACTTCGATTTCCGGCTCGCGGCGACGGCGCTCGCGCGAAGCGGCTCGCATCTCGTCGACGTCGCCGGCAACCGCAGGACCATCCTCGTCACGTTGACGACACGCGACGCGGTTGCGCTGCCCGACGGATCACGCGTGCTGTTCGAGCAGCCGATCGTGACGAAGCCGGGCACCCGGCGCGTCGGCGCGCTCGTCCCGGTCACGGCGCTGTCGTCGTTGCTGGCCGATGCGCCGGCCCGCGGCGCGTCGATCGAGCACGTTTACGACTACTGACCTCTGCGCTGGCCGGCCACTTCCTTGAAGAAGGCCTCGCTGCTCGGCTTGCGGCCGAGGAACTTGGTGACCATCACCTCCGGCGGCTCCTGCCCGCCCTGCGACAGGATGTCGGTGCGGTAACGCTTGCCGTCGACCGGGTTCATCAGCTTGCCGTGGAAACCCGACAGCATGTCGAGCGCCATCACCTCGCTCCACATGTAGCCGTAGTAGCCGGCCGCGTAGCCGCCGGCGATGTGGCCGAACGACGCGGGGAACATGGTGCCGGGCACCGTGCCGAGCGGCGTCCCTCTCTCGATCCCGGTCCACGCCACCATCGCCTCCTCGGGATTCGGCGTCGTCAGCGACATGTCGTACGACGCGAGCTGCCACTGCCGCGCGTAGCGGATGCCGCGACCGTAGCGGCGCGCGGCGTCGAGTTGCGCGATCTGCTCGCGCGTCAGCTGCGGGCAGTCCTTGCAGACCCCGGCGAAGAGCTTCAGAGAGTCCTCGCGGCGCGCCCACTCCTCGAACATCTGCGACGGCGCCTCGACGAAATCGCGCTTGACGGCAGTCCCGGCCTGGTCGACGTAGCGCGTCTTCGACAGCACGCCGTGCATCACGTGGCCGAACTCGTGCAGCATCGTCTCGAGCTCGCCCTGGTCGAAGCCGTTGCGGTCGAAATTGGTGACCAGCACCGAGATCGGCGTGCGATAGCCGGGGGAGCCCAGCTGCCTCGCGAGCGTCGACCCGGCGCGGACCGGCCAGGCGGCCGCGTGACCGAACTTCCCGTCGCGTGGGAAGAGGTCGAGATAGACCGTGCCGACGAAGGCCCCGTCGGTCCCGTTCGCCTTGCGGTCGAACACGTCGTAGACGCGCACGTCGGGCTGCCAGGTCGGTGCGCCGGACGGCACGAAACGGATGCCGTACAGCGTCTCGGCCACCCGCAGCGTGTAGTCGATGCTGGCCTCGGTCGGGAAGTACTTGCGCAGCGCCTCCTGGTCGACGTTGTAGCGCGTCTTCTTGAGCTTCTCCTGGTAGTAGCTGACGTCCCAGCGGGCGAGCGTCGTCGACTCGAGCGGCTGCTTCAGGTCGTCGGCCTTGAACTGGCGCAGCTCGGCCACTTCCTTCTTCTCGGGCTCGACCACCGCGGCCTTCACCTCGTCGAGGAACTTGTAGACCGCTTCGGGCGTGCCGGCCATGCGGCGCTTGACGATGAAGGTCGCGAAGTCGGGGTAGCCGTAGAGCTTCGCGAGTTCGAGGCGGAGCGCGACGATGCGGTTCAGCAGGTCGACGTTCTGCTGCTGTCCCTGGTTCATCTTCGCGATCCAGTAACGCTTGCGCGCGCTCTCGTTCGACGCGAGCTGCATGAACGGGAAGAACGACGGGTAGGCCAGCGTGAGGACGTAGTTGCCCTGCTCGTCCTTCTTCTGCGCGGCGAGATAGGTGTCCGGCATGCCGGCCATCTCGTCGGGGCGGAACACCAGCTTCGTCGTGTCGTCGCGCACGTTCTTCTCGAAGTTGAGCGCGAGGTCGGTGATCTCCTTGTTGATCGCCTTGACGCGCTCGCGCTTCGCGGGGTCGAGCGTGACGCCGCTGTCCTCGAACGCTTCGAGCAGGTCCTGGCGGTACTGCTTCTGGATCGCGTCGACCGGCTTCGCGTCCTTCACGCGCTTGTACAGCGCCTCGCTCTGGAACAGCTCGGTGGTGAACGGCGTGTATTTCACCTCGCACGCATCGGCCGCGTCGCGGGTCGCCTTGTCGGTCGACGTGTTGGCGATGATCGACAGCGGCCCGTCGAGGTCGCCGGTCGCGATCGACAGCCTGTTCCATTCGTCGAAGATGCCGGCCGATCCCTTCCTGGCCTCCATCGTCGCCCTGGTCTGGCGGAAGCCCTCGATGGTCTTGTCGCACAGGCCTTCGATGGCGGCGGCGTTCCACAGCGGGATCTGCGGATGCCCGGCATGGGCCGGCCCGGCGAATGCCGCGAGCCAGAAACCGGTGGCGAAGCAGACACGAGCGATCCGGCGGGGAAGCAATTCAAACGTCATGATGGCGTGAAGGAAGTTGGGGGTTGGGTGTGCTGCAGCCCTGCAGCTTCCGGTGCGACCCGGGCGTTTCAGGACTGGGAGTTCTTGTTCTTCTGCCACTGCACGTCGCTGCCGCCGGCGTGGCGATTGAGCACGCGGGCGAGCACGAACAGCAGGTCGGACAGTCGGTTCAGGTAGTGACGCAGCTCGGCGCGCACCGGCTCGACCTTGCCGAGCGTCACCACCGCGCGCTCCGCGCGGCGCGCCACGGTGCGCGCGATGTGCGCGACGCTGGCTGCCGGCGATCCGCCCGGCAGGATGAATTCCTCGAGCCGCGGCAGCTGCGCGTTGTAGGTCGCGAGCCAGTCGTCGAGCGCCGCGACCTGCGCCTCGGTGACCATCGTGTAGCCGGGGATCGACAGCTCGCCGCCGACGTCGAACAGGTCGTGCTGGATGTCCGACAGCGCGCTGCGCACGTCGTCGGGGACGTCGTGGCACACCAGCAGACCGAGCACGCTGTTGAGCTCGTCGACGTCGCCCATCGCATGGACGCGCAGCGCGTCCTTGTCGGTCCGCGTGCCGTCGCCGAGGCCGGTCGTGCCGTCGTCGCCGGTGCGCGTCGCGATCTGCGTCAGTCGTTTGCCCATGGAGCGTCCTGGAAAGAGGGATCGCACGGCATGGCGCCCGTGCGAAGCCCGCGATTATAGGGAGACGCCCCGAGCCGCCGTGCCGCTTGCGACGGAATGCGCCGGGGCGCGACGAAACGCAACAGCCCGCAATCGGGCGAATTCAGTGCGCGATCCGGTCGAGGTAGCGCGCGCAGCCGCGCAGCGCGACGTCGTCGGCGACGATCAGGCTCACCGCGAGACCGCCCAGCCATGCGCGGTAACGCCCCTTGTCGACGAAGCGGGCGAGGAAGGCGTTGCGATCGAAGGCCTCGCCGAGATGGCCGACCACTCCGCCGGTGAGGTACACCCCGCTGGCCGCGCGAAATACCAGCGCGAGGTCGCCGGCGAACGAGCCGAGCATCCCGCAGTACTGGTGCACGGTGCGTCCTGCGCGACTGGACGCGTCGGCCTTCGCGAGCTTCACGACCTCGCTCGGATCACCGTCGGCGACACCGCGCACGGCGTCGTCCGGCCACAGGGCCGCATGGACCAGCGCGAGGCCGGCCCCGCAGCACACACGCTCCCACGACACGCGGCCGTAGCGACCGAACGCGAGCTCGAAGATCCTGCGGTCGTCGATGGTGGTCGCGGAGTAGCCCATGTGCCCGCCCTCGCTCGTCACCGCGACCGGCGGACCGCCGCTCGCGACGGCCGGCACGAGCGCCGCGCAGCCGACGCCGGTGCCCGGACCGAACACCACGCGTGCGGCGGAGTCGAGCGGGATGCCCGATCCCGGGGCGATCGCGGAGACGTCTTCGGCGACCAGCATCTCCAGACCATAGGCCTGCGCCGCGAAGTCGTTGATCAGCGCGACGCGCCCGAGGCCCATCGCCTTCTCCAGCCCGCGCGCGCTGACCTGCCACGGCGCGTTGGTGAACTTGGCCTCCTCGTCGACCGAGATCGGCGCCGCGACCGCGAGGCACGCGACCTGGACGTCGTCGTCGGCACTGCCCGCGTCGTGCAGGTAGCGCTGCACCAGCGTCGCGAGGTCGGGGAAGTCGGTGTTGCGGTACTCGCGGCGTTCGGTGACCCGGCCGTCGCGGACGATCGCGAAGCGGCCGTTGGTGCCGCCGATGTCGGCGACGATGCGCGGCGCGCCGACCGGCGCGGACGGGTTGGATGACATGGGGAAGGCGGCGTCGCCGCAGGGGTCGGAGAGCCGATTGTAGGTCGTGCCGCGGACCCGTCCGCAGGTCTACACTAGCCGGTCGATTCGAAGGGTCCGCCTTGTTTTCGCGGCACGGCCCTCCCCCACGAGACCTGCGAGACGCCATGAACCATCCGCTGCCCCATTCGTCGCTGCTCAAGCGACCGCTGCCCGACGCGTTCGTCGACGCGCTGGCCGCGCGCTTCGGCGCCCGCTTCTCGATGACCGAGGCGATCCGCCTCCACCACGGTCGCGACGAGTCCGCGTTCGATCCGATGCTGCCCGACGCGGTCGTGTTCGCGCACAGCACCGAGGAGGTCGCCGAGATCGTCCGGCTCTGTTCGCGATACGAAGTGCCGGTGATTCCCTACGGCACGGGCTCGTCGCTCGAAGGCCACCTGCTGGCGATCCGTGGCGGCATCTCGCTCGACGTGTCGGAGATGAACCAGGTCATCGCGGTCAACGCCGAGGACCTGACGGCCACCGTGCAGGCCGGCGTCACGCGCAAGGCGCTCAACGTCGAGATCAAGGACACCGGGCTGTTCTTCCCGATCGATCCGGGCGCCGACGCGTCGCTGGGCGGCATGGCCGCCACCCGCGCGTCGGGCACCAACGCGGTCCGCTACGGGACGATGCGCGAGAACGTCGTGTCGCTGACCGTCGTGACGGCCGAAGGCAAGATCATCAGGACCGCGCGGCGCGCCCGCAAGTCGTCGGCCGGCTACGACCTGACGCGCATCTTCGTCGGCAGCGAAGGTACGCTCGGCATCATCACGGAGGTGACGGTCAAGCTCTACCCGCAGCCCGAGGCGATCTCGGCGGCGATCTGCAACTTCTCGTCGGTCGACGACGCGGTGCGTTGCGTGATCCAGACCATCCAGATGGGCGTTCCGGTCGCGCGCGTCGAGCTGCTCGACGCCGCGTTCGTCAAGGCGGTCAACGTCCACAGCAAGCTGACGCTCAAGGAGACGCCGCTGCTGCTGTTCGAGTTCCACGGCTCCGAGGCGAGCGTCAAGGAACAGGCCGAACTCGTGCAGGAGATCGCCAGCGACCACCACGGCATGGAGTTCACGTGGGCCACCAACCCCGAGGACCGCACCCGACTGTGGAGCGCGCGGCACAACGCGTACTTCGCGGGCCTGCAGGTCAAGCCGGGCACGCGCGCGATCACCACCGACGTCTGCGTGCCGATCTCGAAGCTCGCCGAATCGATCGCCACCACGGTGGCCGATTGCGAACAGTCGGCCATCCCGTCGCTGATCCTCGGCCACGTCGGCGACGGCAACTACCACGTGATGCTGCTGGTCGATCCCGCGAAGCCGGAAGAATTCGCCGAGGCCGAGAAGATCAACCACGCGCTGGTGTCGCGCGCCATCCGCATGGACGGCACCTGCACCGGCGAGCACGGCGTCGGCCTGCACAAGATGCCGTTCCTGATCGAGGAGCACGGCGAGGACGCGCTCGACCTGATGCGCGCGCTCAAGCGGGCGTTCGATCCGAAGAACATCATGAATCCGGGGAAGATCGTGGCGCTGACCGACGATTGATGAAGCGGATCGAGACGCGGTTGACGGGTACGCGGCGTTCGACGGACTGGAGGCCTGAGATCGCCATCAGTCGTACAGCGCCCATCGTTGCGGGAGCCCGATCCGGCGGCCTCCTCTTCGCGCAGTCGACCGACCAGGTCAGCCGCGGAAGTTGATCGTCGGTGAAGCATCCGACGGCGATCCCGATCGCCGTCGGCAGCGACGAGGCATACCAGCAGAGGTCCGTTCCGCACTTCGCGAAAAAGTGCCGGTGCTGATCGTGATCCTGGGTTGGGTGATGGAACGTATAGACCTTCGTCTCGCTGCAACGACGGCTGATCTTGCGAAGGACGTCGAGTTCAGCGAGGTAGTCGTCGATGAGTGGCCGACTCATCGTTGCGCCGGACAGCCGAGCCGCCAACTCTCCACGGCTGACATTCAGCGCAGTGGCAACATCCCTGCGATTGCCGCGAGCGTTCCGAGTCGCAGTCCATCGTGAATGGGAATGGTGATGTGATGCTGTTGCGGTCCCGCTCTGGTCAGGCGGACATAGCTGCCAGTCCGTCGTGTTGCAAGGTATCCGATGTCATGCAGCAGTCGGATCAGCGCCTTGCCGGATAGATCGCGAGGCAGCCTCATGCCACTAAGACTTCTTCACTGACGATATGCAAGCGTGCTCCCAAAGACCTCGAAGGTTCGACCGGCTTACGTCAGGGCGTCACGGGCAGGCCGCCGTTCCACAGGTATTCACCCCCGCCTGTGTCCCGCCGGAGATCTGCGGGCCACCCGCATTGTTGTCGCCGATGACGTTATCGGTATAACGCGTAGTGCCCGTCAGTACCAGGCCATAGCTCAGATTGGTCTGGATGATGTTTCCGTTGAGAAGGCTCGCGTTGCCGGTCTGTATTCCATAACCGCGATTGAAGATCGTTCTCGACCCGGTGATCACGGCCCCCGTGGTCACGATGCCGATGTTGCCGTTGGCGCGGACCAGCGTATCGAGAATGACGCCGCCGAGTGTGTAGACGCCATAGCTGCCGTTGCTCGACACGTTCATCTTCTCGATCCGGGAGTTGACGTTCAGGAAGATGCCGATGCCTCCCATCCCCTCGATGGTTCCATTGAGAACACGCGTGTTGCGGATCGCGGCCGGCGTGCCGGTGCCGCCATCGATGCCCATCCCCACGAACGGGCCGCTGCTGGGCAGCGTGCAAGGCAGTGCGACAGTGAACCCATCGGTCGCGCAGACGTTGGGGCCGAGGATCGCGAAGCCGTTGAGATCGATCGTGACGTTGTCGACGTTGATCTGGATCGCGGTCGTCGACGAGTTCGGAACGATCAGATTGGATGCGAGCTTGTAGATACCGGGAGAATTGATCGACACCGGAAAGCCGGGTGTATCGCCCGGCGTGACGTTGCCCGCGATCGCCCGGTTCTGGTCGATCAACGAGACGCCATCGACAGCAACGGCGGTCATCGGCGCGCTGGCGGCGAATGCGATCAGCAGGCAGGTGTAGCGCAGACATGAGCGTTGCATGGCGGTCTCCCAAGGTTCCGTGAATGAAGGTTCGACAGACTCCGACGCGCTGCGAGGGACGTGGCAATCAGGGCGTGCGAATGCGACGTCGGCGCGAGGCCGCCGCCGTGGTCACGAATGTCGCGGCCAGCGCCGCGATCAGCACGAGCGGCAACGAGGACGGCTCGGGTACGGTGCAACCGGCGATGCAGACCAGCGACGTCAGCGCACCGTCGAGTTCGATCTGGTCCCCGCCGATCGTGTCCTGATACAGGAAGCTGCTGTAGAGAAAGGATGCGAAGTTCGGTGCGCTGGTCGGCAGCGCGTCGCTGCCCAGGGCCGTCCCGCTCGGGTCGATGAGGGCGAGCGAGAAGAACGCGCAACTGAACTTGCCGCAACCCGACGGCTCGGCGAAGAAGGCGCCGTACTGGTCGCCGAGCCCCACAAAGTTATTCGCGATGGTGACCGTGACGCCCGAGTAGGCGAATGTCAGTCCGCCGATCGCCAAGGTGAAGCCGTAGGGGCTGCCGGCGCTGGCGTAGGCGCCGGTCTGCGGATCGGCGGCGCCGTCCGTGCTGTTCCGCTCGAAGGTGAAGGTACCGCTGAACGGCGTGGTTTCGTCGACCGGACCGGGGAAAGGACTGTCCGGATCGAGGACCGGAATCTGATTGAGCGCGCCGGTGTATGCATAGGTGATCGGCGTTGCCGCCACCACCGTCGCCGCCAGCAGGAGGCCGGCTGTCACGATTGCCTGTAGGACTCTCATCGCGCAGCTCCCTGGTTCGATCGGGACGACGGGCGACATTTAGCAATATCCAAGCCAGAAGCCGCTTGTTCAATTGCAACAGGGACTTGAACGTCCGTCGGCGCAGCGCAGGTCCCGCGAACGTAAAGCGGGCTGACAGATGGATGGCCGCTGTGGCCGTCGCTCGGGATGCAGGCCTTCGTCAGCTAGGGCGCCTCGCGCGCACATCCGGCAGAAACGCGGTCGTCAGGCCGATTAGCGGCAGGAACGCACAGACCTGGTAGACATAGCCCACACCGTGCGTGTCCGCGAGCTGCCCGAGCACCGCGGCGCCGATCCCGCCCATGCCGAACGCGAAGCCGAAGAACAGTCCCGAGACGGTGCCGACCTTCCCCGGCGTCAACTCCTGCGCGAACACCAGGATTGCCGAGAACGCCGACGCGAGGATGAATCCGATGACGAAGCTCAGCACCGTCGTCGCCTCGAGGCCCACGTGCGGCAGCGCCAGCGTGAACGGCGCGACGCCGAGGATCGACGCCCAGATCACGCGCTTGCGCCCGATGCGGTCGCCGATCGGCCCGCCCAGCAGCGTGCCCGCGGCCACCGCGAACAGGAACACGAACAGGTGGTACTGCGCGGACTGGACCGACAGGCCGAACTTGTCGATCAGATAGAACGTGTAGTAGCTGGTGATGCTCGCCATGTAGAAGTACTTGGAGAAGATCAGCAGCAGCAGGATCGCGACGGCTCCGGCGACCCTGCCGCGCGGCAACGCGGGCAGTGCGGCGCGGGCCGCCTTCGCCTTCGCGCGGAACGCCGCGTGGCGCAGGGCGTACCACGTGCCGACCTGCCACAGCACCGCGATCGCGAGCAGCGCGGCGAGCGCGAACCAGCCCACGCTGTGCCGGCCGTTCGGGATCACGATCCACGCCGCGAGCAGCGGACCCGCCGCGCTGCCGGCGTTGCCGCCGACCTGGAAGATCGACTGCGCGAGACCGTGCTTGCCGCCCGACGCCATGCGCGCGATGCGCGACGACTCCGGATGGAACACCGACGAGCCGGTGCCGACCAGGGCCGCAGCCACCAGCAGCACGCCGTACGACGGCGCGAACGCGAGCATCAGCAGGCCGCACAGCGTGGATGCCATGCCGAACGACAGCGAGCGCGGCTGCGGGTGCTTGTCGGTGTAGAGCCCGATCAGCGGCTGCAGCAGCGACGCGGTGATCTGGTAGGTCAGCGTGATCAGGCCGATCTGCACGAAGCTCAGCGAGAACTCGCCCTTGAGCAGCGGGTAGATCGCCAGGATCAACGACTGGATCATGTCGTTGAGGAAGTGCGAGAAGCTGAGGAAGCCGAGCACCTTGAATGCCGTGGTCTCGCCGCCGTCCGCGCGCGGCTTGACGATCGACGGCCCGCTCGGATCGGCGGCGGCGATCGATGCGGTGGTGGCGGGAGGCATCGGCGTGACGGAGGCGTTCATGGCGGTGGAGCGCAGCAGGTTCGAGGACCGCATCGTAGGCAAAGCGCTAGCGGCTGGCTTACGATAGAAAGACATTCTTTATCGCGTTCCAGCCAGATGCCCCGGATCCTCAAGCATCGCCAGCTCAACCTGCCCGGCTACGACCCGACGCCGGCGCGGCCGGTCCGCCTGATCGCCCGCGACCTCGCGCACGACGCGACGCTGCCGGCCCACACCCATCGCTGGCACCAGTTCCTCTACACGGCGACCGGCGTGGTCCGCGTCGCGACCGACGACACGACGTGGGTCGTGCCGCCGTCGCGCGCGATCTGGATCCCCACCGGCATCACGCACGCGGTCACGATCCTCGAGGAGGCGCACATGCGCTCGCTGTACGTGCTGCCGTCGGCGAGCGCACTGCCGACCGATGCCTGTCGCGTCATCGAGGTCTCGCATCTGCTGCGCGAGCTGATCGCCGATCTCGGCGCGCCGCAGACCGAGGCCGACCCGCGCCGCGAACGCCTGGTCAGCGAACTGATCCTCGACGAGCTGCGCACCGCCGAGACGCTGCGCGTGGGCATGGCGCTGCCGGACGACAAGCGGCTGGCCGCCCTGTGCAACGCGTTGATCGAGGAGCCGTCCTCGGCCCGCACGCTCGACCAATGGGCGCCGCTGGTGGGCGCGAGCGCGCGCACGCTGGCGCGCCTCTTCGCCGACGAGCTCGACACGACGTTCGCGCAATGGCGCCAGCAGATGCGCCTCGCGCACGCGGCGCCGCTGGTGGCGCGCGGCTGGCCGCTGGCCCGCGTGGCCGCCGAACTGGGCTACAGCAGCCAGAGCGCATTTTCGGCGATGTTCAAGCGCACCTTCGGCAAGTCGCCGTCGGCGTTCTTCGCACCGAAGCCACCGGACCGCTGACGGTTCAGGCCCTCGACGAATCCTTCAGCAGCGCCGCGAGTTCGTGTTCCCACACGGCCGCGACCGTGTGCGTGCCGTGGCCGCTCGTGGCGTCGCTCGCGTCGACCAGCACCGCCCGGCCCCGCGGGACGCGCGCGATCTCGCGTTCGAGGATGCCGAGCTCGGGCGGGTTGATCAGGTCGTCGGCGAAGTTCACCGCGACCAGCGGCGCGCGGATGCGTTCGAGCCCCGGCGCGGGGTCGTAGTCGCGCGACGCCTCGATCTGGTACAGCAGGTCGTTGACGTCGACCGACGCCTTCGCGAGCGTCTCCGGCGTGTCGAGCAGCGCGTCGGCCTCGGCAAGCGTCGGCATCTGCGCCTGCCGCAGGACCGGGTTGCTGCTCATCAGCCAGATCATCTGCGTGGCGACGCGCAACGACAGCGGCGGCGGGTCCGTGTAGTCGCCGCCATGCCAGGCCGGATCGTGGCGGATCACGTCGATGACGACGCGCCGCCAGACGCGATTGCGACCGGAGATCTGGCCCGGCAGGCTCGCCAGCGGCATCAGCGCGTCCATGAAGTCGGGATGCATCTGGCCCCACAGCCAGCTGTGCATGCCGCCCATCGACGTGCCCATCACGAGCCGCAGGTGATCGACGCCGAGGCCCTCGGTCAGCAGGCGACGCTGGGCCTCGATCATGTCGCGGTAGCCGTAGGCCGGGAAGCGCGCGCGCAGTCCGTCGCTGGGCTTGCTCGACGCGCCGTGGCCGATGCCGTCGGGCAACACGAGGTAGTACTTCGACGCGTCGAGCAGGCCGCCCGCAGCGAACAGCCGCTCGGAGAACTCGGGCCGGATGAACTGCGCACCGCTGCCGCCGGTGCCGTGCAGGATCAGGACCGCATTGGTCGCGACGCCGGCGTCGTCACGCAGCAGCGTGCCCAGCGTGCGGTAGTGCAGCCGCAGCTCGGGCAACACGTCGCAGGATGCGAAGCGGAAGTCCCGCAGGACGACATCGCCTTCGACGATCGTCATCGAGCCGCCGTCAGATCGTGAAGTGCGGCACGGTCGACGACACGAGGATGCGGCGGTCGACCTGCGCGATGTCGCGCAGCCCGCAGAGCGCCATCGTGACGTCGAGCTCCTTGCGGATCACGTCGAGGCAGCTCTTGACGCCCGCCTCGCCCATCGCGCCGAGTCCGTACAGGAACGGGCGTCCGATGAACACGCCCTTCGCGCCGAGCGCGACGGCCTTGATCACGTCCTGGCCCGAGCGGATGCCGCCGTCCATGAAGAGTTCGATGCGCTCGCCCACCGCATCGACGATCACCGGCAGCGCCTCGATCGACGACATCGCGCCGTCGAGTTGCCGCCCGCCGTGGTTCGACACGATCATCGCGTCGACGATGCCCGAGTCCGCGAGCTTCGCGGCCTTCTCGGCGTCTTCCGGATCGAGGATGCCCTTGAGGATCAGCTTGCCGCCCCAGCGGTCCTTGATCCATTGCACGTCGTCCCACGACAGCTTGGGATCGAACTGCTCGGCGGTCCACGACGACAGCGAGCTGACGTCGCCGACGTTGGGCGCGTGGCCGACGATGTTGCCGAACGTGCGTCGCTTGGTGCCGAGCATGCCGAGGCACCAGCGCGGCTTGGTGGCGAGGTTGATCAGGTTGGCGATGGTGGGCTTCGGCGGCGCGGTCAGGCCGTTCTTCACGTCCTTGTGGCGCTGCCCGAGGATCTGCAGGTCAAATGTCAGCACCAGCGCGCTGCAGTGCGCGGCCTTCGCGCGGTCGATCAGCTTGCCGATGAAGTCGCGGTCCTTCATCACGTAGAGCTGGAACCAGAACGGCGCCGACGTGTTGTCGGCCACGTCCTCGATCGAGCAGATGCTCATCGTCGACAGCGTGAACGGCACGCCGGCCTTCTCGGCCGCGCGCGCGGCGAGGATCTCGCCGTCGGCATGCTGCATGCCGGTCAGGCCCGTAGGCGCCAGCGCGACCGGCATCGAGACAGGCTGGCCGACCATCGTCGTCGCCAGCGAGCGGTTTGTCATGTCGACCGCGACGCGCTGGCGCAACTTGATCTTCGCGAAGTCGGCGGCGTTGTCGCGATAGGTCGACTCGGTCCACGAGCCCGAGTCGGCGTAGTCGTAGAACATCCTCGGCACGCGCTTCTTCGCGAGCAGGCGCAGGTCTTCGATGCAGGTGATCGGGCGCGGCACGGCAACACTCCTGGCGACGACTCCGTGCACCGGAGTCCAGACGCGATTGTCGCTCACGCGGGCGCGGCCCTCTGCCTACGTCGCGTCAGGGCATGCGTCCCGCGCGGACACGCGCATCGAGCGCCCGACCAGCCGCGGGATCGAAGTCGCATTCGTAGGTGACCGGCGAGAAGTCGCCGCCCGCGCTCCTGAACTGCGCCGCGTCGCCGACGAAGACGATCGCGCCGCCCGCACGATCGCGCCACGCGAAGCGCGTGAAGCGCGGGCCGCCGGCGGCGTCGCTCCAGCGCACGCCGAATCCCGCGAGATCCTCGATGCCCGCACGACAGGCCGCCGCCGCCGCGGCGACGTGCTGCCGCCCGACGCAGGCCGCATCCGTCTCGCAGGTGGCCGCCGTGACGGCGGCTGGACGATCCGCGACCTCGGCCGGTGCGCGATCTCGTCCGAACTCCCACCACGCCCACGCCAGCGCGACCGCGGCGAGCAGTCCGCCGACCACCCAGCGCGCCCGCACGGCCATCGCCCCGCTCAACGATGGACCGTCCGCATGCCCGCCTCGTCGTAGCGCGTGCCGGCCGCGAAGCCGACCGGCGCCACGGCCTCGATGCGCGCGAGGTCGGCGGCATCGAGCGCGACGTCGACCGCGCCCGCGTTCTCCTCGAGCCGCGCGCGCCGCGTGGTGCCCGGGATCGGCACGATGTGGTCGCCCTGCGCCAGCAGCCACGCGAGCGCGAGCTGGGCCGGCGTGCAGCCCTTCTCCTTCGCGAGTGCGCCGACCTGCGCGACGACGTCGAGGTTCTTCTGGAAGTTCGCGCCCTGGAAGCGCGGATTGTTGCGCCGGAAGTCGCCCGGCTCCAGGTCGTCGGGCGAGTGGAAGCGCCCGGTCAGGAAGCCGCGACCCAGCGGGCTGTACGGCACGAACGCGATGCCAAACTTCTCGCACAGCGGCAGCAGCTCGTCCTCGGGGTCGCGCGACCACAGCGAATACTCGGTCTGCAGCGCATGGATCGCATACACCTCGACGGCGCGCTCCAGCGTCTCGGGGGCCGCTTCGGACAGGCCGAGGAAGCGCACCTTCCCGGCCGCGACCAGCTCCGCCATCGCGCCCACGGTGTCCTCGATCGGCACGTTCGGATCGACGCGGTGCTGGTAGTAGAGGTCGATGTGGTCGACGCCGAGGCGCGCGAGCGAGTCGTCGCAGGCCTTGCGCACGTAGTCGGGATGCCCGTTGATGCCGAGGCGCTCGCCGTTCGGGCCGCGCACGTTGCCGAACTTGGTGGCCAGCACGACCTCGTCGCGACGACCCGCGATCGCCGAGCCGACCAGCTTCTCGTTGGTGAACGGGCCGTACATGTCGGCGGTGTCGAGGAAGTTGATGCCGAGGTCGAGTGCGCGATGGATCGTCGCGACCGCCTCAGTCGCGTCGCGCGCGTCGGCCGCGCCGTAGAACTCCGACATGCCCATGCAGCCGAGCCCGATGGCCGAGACGGTGGGTCCGCCGGTACCGAGAATGCGTGTCTTCATCGATTTTCCTTGTCGTGGGGGGGACGGGGCCTGGGACGCATCGCGTCGCGCCGAGTTCGGCGAGTACAGGATCCGGCAAGTTTGCCCCACCGCCCTGACGTGTTAACGTCGCTCGATGAACGCGCCCGTGGAACTCCCGATCGAGAAGCACGCCTCCCCCGACCGTCAGGCCGAAGTCGCCGAAGCGCTGCTGCGCTTCCTGCCGGCGAGCAGCGTGCTATGGAAGCAGTCCGATACTCGGCCGTACGAATGCGACGGCCTGTCGATGTTCCGCCAGCAGCCGATGGTCGTGGCACTGCCCGAGACCGAGGAGCAGATCGCGGCCATCCTGCGGCTGTGTTCCAAGCTCGGCGTGCCGGTGGTCGCCCGCGGGGCGGGCACCAGCCTGTCGGGTGGCTCGATGCCGCACGGCGAGGGCGTGTTGCTGGCGTGCGCGAAGCTCAACAAGATCATCGCGCTCGACCCGCTCGCGCGGACGGCGGTCGTGCAACCGGGCGTGCGCAACCTCGCGATCAGCGAGGCCGCGGTCGCGCACGGGCTCTACTACGCGCCCGACCCGTCGTCGCAGATCGCCTGCAGCATCGGCGGCAATGTCGCCGAGAACTCGGGCGGCGTGCACTGCCTGAAGTACGGTCTGACGGTGCACAACGTCGTGCGCGTGCGCGGCCTGACGATGACCGGCGAGCCGGTCGTCTTCGGCTCGGACGCGCCGGATTGTCCGGGCCTCGACCTGCTGGCGCTGATCGTCGGGTCCGAAGGCATGCTCGCGGTCGTCACCGAGGTGACCGTCAAGCTGATCCCGAAGCCGCAGGCCGCCAAGCTGATCATGGCGTCGTTCGACGACGTCGAGACGGCCGGCGACGCGGTCGCGGCGATCATCTCGGCCGGCATCATTCCCGCCGGCCTGGAGATGATGGACCAGCAGGCCACGCGCATGGTCGAGCCGTTCGCCAAGGCCGGTTACGACCTGGACGCCGCGGCGATCCTGCTTTGCGAATCCGACGGCACGGTCGACGAGGTCGACGACGAGATCCGCCACATGGAGGCCGTGCTCGGCGCGTCGGGCGCGAAGCGTCTGGTGGTGGCGCAGAACGAGACCGAGCGCCTCAAGCTCTGGGCCGGCCGCAAGAACGCCTTCCCGGCCGCCGGCCGCGTGTCCCCCGACTACTACTGCATGGACGGCACGATCCCCAAGAAGCGCCTCGGCGAGATGCTCAAGGCGATCCAGGCGATGGAGGGCCAGTACCGGCTGCGCTGCCCCAACGTCTTTCACGCCGGCGACGGCAACCTGCACCCGCTGATCCTGTTCGACGCCAACGATGCCGACGAGCTGCGCCGCGCCGAGGACTTCGGCGCCGAGATCCTCACGCTGTGCGTCACGCTCGGCGGCACCATCACCGGCGAGCACGGCGTGGGCATCGAGAAGATCAACCAGATGTGCATCCAGTTCGAGGCGCCGGAGCTCGAGCGCTTCCGCGGCGTGAAGCGGGCGTTCGACGAGGCCGGCCTGCTGAATCCGGACAAGGGCATCCCGTCGCTGCATCGCTGCGCCGAGTTCGGTCGGCTGCACGTCCATGGCGGCGCGCTGCCGCATCCCGACCTGCCACGCTTCTGATGGCCACTCCCCTGCAGGACCCCGGCACCCAGGTGCGGTCGACCGACGCCGGTGCGACCGACGGACTCGCGTCATTGATCGACGGCGTGCGCGCCGCGGCCGCCAGCGACACGCCGATCGCCATCCGCGGCGGCGGCACCAAGTCGTGGTACGGCCATCGGGTCGAGGGCACGCCGCTCGACGTGCGCGTCCACAGCGGCATCGTCGACTACGAGCCAAGCGAACTCGTTCTCGTGGCGCGCGCGGGCACGCCGCTGCGCGAGGTCGAGGCCGTGCTGGAGAAGAACCGCCAGATGCTCGCGTTCGAGCCGCCGCACTTCGCGCCGGCCGCGGCGTCGATGCCGCCCAGCGGCGACGACGCGATCTCGCGCGCGATGACGGCAGCCACGCGCGGCGCGACGCTCGGCGGCTGCGTCGCAACAGGCCTCTCCGGCCCACGCCGCATGGCAGCCGGTTCGGTGCGCGACTTCGTGCTCGGCGTCCGGATGATCGACGGTCGCGGTCAGGCGCTGACCTTCGGCGGCCAGGTGATGAAGAACGTCGCGGGCTACGACGTCAGTCGCGCGCTGACCGCGTCGCTGGGCACGCTCGGCGTGCTCACCGAGATCTCGCTGAAGGTGCTGCCACGACCGGCACAGAGCGTCACGCTGGTCTTCACGATGGACGAGGTGGTGGCGCTCGACACGCTCAACCGCTGGGCCGGCCAGGCCATCGCGATCACCGCCAGCACGTGGCGGCCGCAGACGACGCCGGGTGACTACTCGTCGCGCGGCGGTCGGCTGCTGGTGCGCCTCGAAGGCAGCGAGGCCGCCGTGCAGTCGGGTATCCGCCGCATCGGCGGCCTCGACCTCGAACCGGTCGACGCGCTCGCGACCTGGACCGGACTGCGCGAGCAGACCGACACCTTCTTCGCCGCGCGCCAGGTCGACGCGCCGCTGTGGCGGCTGGCGCTGCCGTCGACCGCTCCGGCGCTCGACGCCGCCACGCTCGGCTTCGTCGACCAGCTGATCGAATGGGGCGGCGCGCTGCGCTGGATCGCGACCCACGTCGACGCGCAGACCGTGCGCGAGGTCGCGACGCGCCTCGGCGGCCACGCGACCTTGTGGCGCGCGTCCGAGGAACTCAAGGCGCGGCATGGCGTGTTCACGCCACTGTCGCCGCCGCTGATGGCCATCCATCGGCGCCTGAAGGCCGAGTTCGATCCCGCCCGCCTCTTCAACCGCGGCCGCCTCTACCCCGACCTCTGATCGCGCGCACCGCACGCGCCGATCCCTTCGAAGAACCGACCGCATGGAAACCCACCTCGCCGACTTCATCCGCGGCACCGTCGACGGCGACGAAGCCGAAGCGATCCTGCGGCGCTGCGTCCACTGCGGCTTCTGCACGGCGACCTGCCCCACCTACCAGTTGCTGGGCGACGAACTCGACAGCCCGCGCGGGCGTATCTACCTGATCAAGGAAGTGCTCGAAGGTGCGCCGGCCACCGCGTCGACGCGCCTGCACCTCGATCGCTGCCTGACCTGCCGCAACTGCGAGACGACGTGTCCGTCGGGCGTGCAGTACGGACGCCTGGTCGACATCGGCCGCCGGGTGGTCGAGGAACGCGCCACCGAGCCCCGTCCGCTGCGCGAACGGCTCGAGCGCACGGCGCTGCGCGAAGGCCTCACGCGCCGCTGGCTGTTCGATCCCGCGATGAAGATCGGCAAGGCCGTACGGCCGATTCTGCCCAAGTCACTGGCGACCAAGGTGCCGGCGCAGGGCCCCGACCTGCAGAAGAGCCTCAAGCCGAATCGCCACCCGCGCAAGATGTTGATGCTCGCCGGCTGCGTGCAGCCGGCGATGGCGCCGCAGGTCAACGACGCGACGATCCGCGTGCTCGACGCGGTCGGCGTCGAGGTGGTCATCGCCGGCAAGGCCGGTTGCTGCGGAGCCATCCGCCACCATCTCAACGACCACGACGGCGCGCTCGGCGACGTGAAGCGCAACATCGACGCGTGGTGGCCGCATCTCGAGGCCGGCATCGAGTGCATCGTGATGAACGCGTCGGGCTGCGGCGCGATGGTCAAGGAATACGGCTACCTGCTGCGCAACGATCCGGCCTACGCCTCCAAGGCCGAACGCATCAGCGCGGCGACGTTCGACCTCTCCGAAATCCTCGTGCCGTTCACCGACCTGCTCGTGACCAAGCTCGCGCCGCCGCCCACGCGCCGCGTCGCGTGGCATCCGCCGTGCACGCTGCAGCACGGCCAGCAGATCCGCGGCCCGGTCGAGGCGCTGCTGACCGCGGCCGGCATCGAGGTCAGGCTGTGCGCGGAGAGCCACCTGTGCTGCGGCTCGGCGGGGACCTACTCGGTCCTGCAACCCGAGCTCGCCACCGCGCTTCGCGATCGCAAGCTGGCCCAGCTCGCGGCCACCGAGGCGCGCACGATCGTGTCGGCCAACATCGGCTGCATCACGCACCTGCAGAGCGGCACCGACACGCCGGTGCTGCACTGGATCGAGCTGATCGCAGGCGCGCTGCGCCAGGGCGGCCCGCGCAACGGCCTGTTCCCCGGCGAGGTCAAGCAGGCGCCGCGCGTGCGCAAGGGCCGCGGCCCGAAGCCGATCCCGGATCCGCGGCGACCGTTGTAGCGGGGTGGGCCGATGATCGAGGCCATCGCGACCCTGCTGATCTACCAACTGATCGGCGAGACCCTCACCTTCGGCTTCGGCCTGCCGATCCCCGGCCCGGTGATCGGCATGGCGCTGCTGCTGGTCACGCTGGCACTGAGCCCGGCCCTGCTCGCGAAGATCAAGCCGACCGGCACCACGCTGCTGTCGCACCTGTCGCTGCTGTTCGTGCCGGCCGGCGTGGGCGTGATGGTGCACTTCGCGCGACTGTCGGAAGAAGGCTTCGCGATCGTCGCCGCCGTGGTCGGCAGCACGCTGCTCGCGATCGTGGCCACCGCGGCCACCGCGGCGTTCCTGATCCGGCGGACGGACGCGTCGCGCGCCGCCCGAGCCGACGCGCGCGACTGACCATGCATCCGGTCGTCGACACCTGGGTCTACCTGTCCGCGTCGCCGCTGCTGTGGCTCACGCTGACGCTGGTCGCGTACCTGCTCGCGTTCATGCTGTACCGACGCAGCGGCCTCAATCCGCTGGTCAACCCCGTGGCGATCTCGGTCTGCATGTTGTTGGCGATCCTGCTAGGAACGCACACGTCGTACCATACCTACTTCGACGGCGCGCAGTTCGTGCACTTCCTGCTCGGCCCGGCGACCGTCGCGCTCGCGATCCCGCTCTACGAGCAGTGGGGCAAGCTGAAAGCGCACTGGGTCGCGCTGGTCGTCGCGCTGCTGGTCGGGCTGACGGTCGCTTCCGGTTCGGCCGTGCTGATCGCGCACACGCTGGGCGCGTCGCCGCGCACGCTCGCGTCGCTGGTCCCTAAGTCGATCACGACACCGGTCGCGATGAGCATCAGCGAGAAGCTCGGCGGCATCCCGTCGCTGACGGCCGTGTGCGTCGTCATCACCGGCATCGTCGGCTCGGCGCTCGCGCGCTTCGTGCTCAACGGCATGCGCATCCCGTCGCACGCGGTGCGCGGCTTCGCGCTCGGTCTGTCGTCGCACGGCCAGGGCGTCGCACGCGCGTTCCAGGTCAGCGAGGAGATGGGCGCGTTCGCCGGCCTCGCGATGGGGCTGTCCGCACTCGTGTCTGCGCTGCTGCTGCCGTACTTCGGACGCTGGCTGCTCGCTTTGCTGACGTGACCGCGAAGACCTTCGACGCCGTGATCGTCGGCGGCGGCCACAACGGCCTCGTGTGCGCGTGCGACCTCGCGGCGCGCGGCCTGTCGGTCCGCATCGTCGAACGGCGCTCGATCGTCGGCGGCGCCGCGGTCACCGAGGAATTCCATCCGGGCTTTCGCAACTCGACCGCCAGCTACACGGTCGGCCTGCTGCACGCGGACGTGATCCGCGACCTGCGGCTCAAGGAGCACGGGCTGCGCATCGTCCAGCGTCCGTTCTCAAACTTTCTGCCGCTCGAAGATGGAGGACAGCTGCGCATCGGCGGCGGCCTCGCAGCGACACAGCGGGAGGTCGCGCGCTTCTCGGCGCGCGATGCGGAGCGGCTGCCGGCCTACTACGCGATGCTCGACGGCGTCGTCGCGCTGGTGCGCGCGATGCTGACGCGGACGCCGCCGAACCTGGGCCCGCGCGACTTCGCGTCGATCGGCGACTGGTGGTCGGCGTGGGACCTCGGCCGGCGCATGCGGCGCATGGACCTGCCGCACAAGCGCGACCTGATGGACCTGTTCACCAAGAGCGCGGGCGACGTCCTCGACGCGTGGTTCGAGTCGGCGCCGATCAAGGCCGCCTTCGGCTTCGACTCGATGGTCGGCCACTACGCGAGCCCGTACGCGGCCGGCTCCGCCTACGTGCTGCTGCACCACGTCTTCGGCGAGGTCGACGGGCAGGCCGGCGTGTGGGGACATGCGATCGGCGGCATGGGCGCGATCACCCAGGCGATGGCGCGCGAGGCGACGGCGAGGGGCGTGGAGATCACCGTCGATGCCCCGGTCGCGCGGATCGTCATCGACGGTCCGGCCGGCAGGCGCCGAGCCGTCGCGGTCGAACTCGACGACGGCACGCGCATCGCCGCGAAGCGCGTGGTGTCGAACGTGCATCCGCGCCTGCTCTTCCTGTCGATGGTGGAGCGCAGCGAACTGCCCGAGGACTTCGTGCGCCGCATCGCGGCCTATCGCAGCGGCTCCGGCACGCTGCGCATGAACGTCGCGCTGTCGTCGCTGCCCGACTTCACCGCGCAACCGGGCGCCCATCACCAGCCGCATCACGAGAGTGGGATCGTGATGGCGCCGTCGATCGACTACATGGAACGCGCCTGGATGGACGCGCGTCGCGACGGCTGGGGCGAGCGGCCGATCGTCGAGATGCTGATCCCGTCGACGGTCGACGACACGCTCGCGCCCGCGGGCCGGCACGTCGCGAGCCTGTTCTGCCAGCACTTCGCGCCGATGCTGGAGACGACGTCGGCGAACGACCGTTACGTCGGCGGCTGGGCCGACGACCGGGCGCGCGAGGACGCGGCCGATCGCGTCATCGCGACGGTGGAGCGCTTCGCGCCGGGCTTCGCGCGGACCGTGATCGCGCGGCAGGTTCACACGCCGCTCGACCTCGAGCGCAAGTTCGGCCTGGTCGGCGGCGACATCTTCCACGGCGCGCTGTCGCTCGACCAGCTCTTCGCGGCGCGACCGGTGCTCGGCCACGCCGACTACCGCAGCCCGATTGCCGGCCTCTACCTGTGCGGCTCCGGCAACCATCCCGGCGGCGGCGTCACCGGGCTGCCCGGCCGCAACGCGGCACGCGAGATCCTGCGCGATGGATGAGCGGGCTGCTCTGCGACCGGCATGCATAATCGGCCGGCTTTCCAACCCGAACCGACCCCGCCCGAGGTCGACGCACACGCTGGCAGGAACCCCGTATGAAAATGAATCTCGATCGCGTGCGCCGGCGCAAGGTGCGCTTCTGGGCACTCGTCGATTCCTCGGTCTCGTACACGCTCGCGCTGCCGCCGCTGGCCGAGCATTTCATCTCGCTGCTCTACTACGTCAACGGCAAGATGGGCGGCGACCCGGTCGCGCCGGACATCACGGCGCTGCAGATGTTCTTCGTGTGCCTGAGCGGCACGCTGGTCGCCATGTGGTGCATCGCGCGCTACCTCAAGCCGATCGGCCTGTTCGCGCTGATCGACGGCTGGGGACGCGTGTGGGTGTCGCTGCTGATCGTCTGGTTCGTGGCGGTGGAAGGTGCGCCGCGGGTGCTGCTGCTGTTCATCGTGACGGAGATGATCGGCGCGGTGGCGCAATTGCATGAGGTGTATCGATGGAAGCCGCCGATCGGGGCTTTAGATGCGGATTGATGCGGGAATTTCGAGCTTCGGCACGACCTGCTGGCCGGGGGTTGCCCGGCGGCAACCTACTTTCTTTTCCAAAGAAAGTAGGCAAAGAAAGCGGATCCCGTGATGCTGCATCACAAGGGTAGAGCGTACGGCTCGGCTACGCCATCGCAACGCGCGGCTCGGCTGCGCCGTTGCTGTTGACTTTGCCGTTGCGGTTGACCTTGCCTTTTGACGTCCCGCCCGTTCGGAGCCTGCCGCGTCAGCGGGTCGGCAGGCGGATTCGAGCCTGCGCCTGTCTGAGCGTAGCGAGTTGCGCAGGCGCCGCCTGACGACCCGCTGACGCGGGCACCGCTCGCAACGCGAGCGGCAGGCTCCGGGGCTCGCCTTCTCTTTGTCTACTTTCTCTTGGCGACGACAAGAGACAGTAGATGCCCGCCCGGCACGAGGGCAATCCAAGCACCACCACCGCACCC
>Ga0209724_1000396_pt1 | contig 42834 bp, 43 predicted proteins | sample grotaG_FD_184143 | JGI IMG/M metagenome (GOLD analysis project Ga0209724, IMG submission 184143) | Glacier valley bacterial and archeal communities from Borup Fiord, Nunavut, Canada, to study Microbial Dark Matter (Phase II) -... | ecosystem: Environmental > Aquatic > Freshwater > Ice > Glacier ... | reverse complement strand
TGAAGTTCTTAATTAAATTTACATGTATTGCCGTAAACTTTCACCCGTTCAAATGTTTCAATTTTATCACACATATCTAATAACTATGAAACTGAGAAGTTTTTACCTGGGTATATTGGTTTTTTCACTTTTCATTTTGCCTTCATGTGCCCAGAATAAGGTAGTTGCGCCACGAACTGATCTTACTTCAAAAGCAAGAGGGTCTTATAGTGTGGGAGATAGTATCCGCAACTTTAGTTTAAAAAATTATGATGGTAAGAACGTGTCTTTAACTGATTTCAAGGCGGCCAAAGGTATTGTTATCGTATTTATGAGAAATACCTGTGAATATTGTCAGGCCTATGAAAGCCGGATTATTGCGCTTGATAAAAAATACAAGCCCCTGGGATATCCCCTGATTGCCATTAGTCCTTTTGGAGATGACCCAAAAAATTACCCAAAAGATGATTTACCCCATATGAAACTTATGGCTGAGAAGCGGGGCTATACTTTTCCCTATTTATCCGATGATAAGCTACGCGTTACTAATCTATTTGATGACCAGTATACCCCGGTATCATATATCCTGCAGCACAAAAACGGAAAAATGATATTGATTTATGCGGGTGATATCGATGATGACTGGGAAAACATACATCCTGTAAAAAAAAACTTTACTGCCTCAAAGCTTGATAGTCTGTTAAGGTTAAGATAAGCACTTACTTTTATTCTTAACAGAAAGACCCGGCTAAACCATTTGCCCGACAGTTAATTGTATTTACGCCATTTAGTAACGACCTTTAATGCCTCTATGTTGAAAAAGAATCCGATTGTCAGAGAATACCATAAATGGAAAGATTATATCCGTACCGACCTGCTCATGTATCTGGTGATGATTATTCTAATAATCACGGCTCTTCTTTTTTTTAAGTAACACCTTATATTTTATGATCAAGCTTTTTCTAAAAAAACCTCTTGTTTTCTTTGACCTTGAGACAACTGGAGTTGATATTGCCAGAGACCGCATCGTTGAATACTCATTTCTGAAAATTAATATTGACGGTACTGAAGAGTCTAAAACGGGAAGAGTAAACCCAGGAAGAACAATACCCTTGGTTACTTCGTTGATTCATGGTATTTATGACGAGGATGTCAAAGACGCCCCATTTTTTGGGCACATAGCAAAAGATCTGCTGGTTTTTCTGAAAAGCGCTGACCTGGCAGGGTATAATTCAAATAAATTTGATCTGCCAATGCTGGTTGAAGAATTTTTACGTGTAGAGCTTGAACTTGACATGAATGGCCGTAAAATGGTTGATGTTCAGAATATCTTTCATCAAATGGAGCAACGAACCCTAAAGGCCGCCTATAAGTTTTACTGTGATAAGGATATCATTAATGCTCATTCAGCCGAAGCTGATATTCGGGCAACTTATGAGGTATTATTAGCACAGCTCGAACGGTATCAAACTACCGAATATATAGATAAGAGTGGTAAAAAATCAATTCCTGTAGTAAACGATGTTGACCTGCTACATAACTTCACATACTTGCGAGATTGCGTAGATTTTGCAGGGCGAATGGTATTTAATGAGCATGGTAAAGAAGTTTTCAACTTTGGTAAGCATAAAGGCAAGTTGGTTACTGATATTTTTAAACTAGAGCCCAGCTATTATGATTGGATGATGAAGGGTGATTTCCCGTTAAATACAAAACGTAAATTAACCGAAATCAGACTTCGCGGTTTTGGTGTTAAATCTTAAATTTCCTACAATAAACAGCCTAAAGTAAATGCAGATTAACCTTTTTAGAGAAACCTGGACTTTACTCAAAAAGGAAGCGGTATTGGAATGGAGAACAAAAAACTCGATTCAGGCAATTTTAATTTATGCGCTATCGACTGTGTTTGTCTGCTACTGGGCTCTTCATACAACAGAACCTCCGGTATGGAATGCGCTTTTCTGGGTAATAATGGTTTTTTCAAGCATAAATGCTGCAGCAAAGAGTTTCATGCAGGAAAATCAGGCGCGGCAGTTATATCTGTTTACGATGGCAAGTCCACAGGCGATGTTTATTTCGAAACTAATTTTTAGTTCCGTTATCATGGTAGTTTTAACGCTATGCTCTATTTTTTTGTATTCTTTATTATTGGGCTTTCCGGTTATCTATCCTGATAAATACCTCCTTTGCCTGGTTATGGGAGCATTAAACCTGAGTGCAATTTTTACCTTACTGTCTGCGATTGCATCAAGAGCTGGCAATAATATGACACTGCTCTCGATACTGGGTTTGCCCCTGGTGTTACCGGTAATTTTTATTTTAATAAGGTTTTCAGCTTCTACCTTGATGGGAGCTGTTCTTATGTCTGGTTCTCGGGATCTTATTGCGCTTGCGATGCTATACATCATCATCGTAGGCACATCTTTACTCGTATTTCCTTACATTTGGCGCGATTGATATTTCACACTTAATTTCAATTATGATTTATAAAAACTGGTGGAAATGGACAGGATTTATCCTGGTAATGTACACTGTCATTGCTGGTCTGGCAATTCCTCTGGGACCTGGAATTGCTTCTATTACGCCTGCTTCAACTCGTGCCGGAGATACGGTCAGAATACAAATTCATACGGTTAATGCACATTTTCTGAAGCATCCTGCTGGTCTCCAAGCAGGTTTACTTGGAACAAGTATAGCTATAAAACCTTTTCAGATCAGGTCGTTAGCCAATAACCAGCTTGAGGCTGCTTTTGTCATTCCGTCAGCACTGATCAGAAGTCGCGGAACTGTGAATCTGCTCGATCTTGAGGTTGGTTCTGATTATGATGGTATGCTTATTTACCGTCAGTCTCTGGAAGTTCTGCCCGATACAGTTTTCCTGAACGGACATAAATCGTCAGCAATAATTTCCCAAGCCAAACTTGAAGTGCATAAAGTAACCCCGGCATGGTTCAATTTTCCATACCGCACCATCGTTTATGAATCGATCAGAAATTTGTATTTCCATGTTTGTATGTGGTTTGCCATGATTACCCTGTTCTTCGTATCTGTTGTTTATAGTGTCAGATATCTAAAAAACGGAAGCCCCAAAGATGACCGTATTGCTGCTGAAAGTATCAATGTAGGCGTATTCTTTGGCATCCTGGGGCTCATAACAGGAACCATCTGGGCAAAATTTACCTGGGGTGACTGGTGGCCAAATGACGCCAAGCTGAATGGTACTTTAATCTCAATGCTGCTGTACCTTGCCTATATTATTCTCCGTAATTCACTTGAAGAAGAACAGCGTCGGGCAAGAATAAGTGCAGTCTACAATATCTTCGCCTTCCCGATGATGTTTGTACTGATCATAGTATTACCAAGACTTACTGATTCGCTACATCCGGGAAATGGGGGTAATCCGGGTTTTAGCAGTTATGACCTTGATTCACATATGCGGTTTGTATTTTATCCGGCATGTATAGGCTGGATTTTGATTGCTGTCTGGCTTGTAACACTGAGATTGAGAATGCGTACAATTGAATATAAAATAGAAGACGAAATTTAAGAATAATTTAAAATAGAATAAATGAAAGGTATTATAGGTACATGCCTGGCCCTTTTACTGGCAGCCGAAGTCATGGCTCAGGATAATGTAAATGATTCAACTGGTCTTCGTGCCGGAGGAAAAATTTACGTGGTTATAGCAGTTATAGCTGTAATATGGGCAGGTTTTGGAGTTTTATTATTTTCTATGGATAACCGTCTTCGTAAAATTGAAAAGTCAACGGCAAAGAAAATTCGTTAGAATCAAATATAATTGGCAGTTAACCAATTTAAATTTGGTGGTCTTGTAATTTTATTGAAATTTGCTCACCGATCAATAACATAAATTTACACTAAGTGTATGAATACAATTCAGGAAGAACTGATAAAAACGGATGAATCGTTTTTTTCAGATGTATGTAATTATTTTGATAATGCGGCACGCTTCACAAACCATCCTGCTGACATCCTTGAAATGATCAGAGAATGTAACAGTGTTTACAGTTTCAAGTTTCCGATTCGCCGTGAAAATGGTTTTGAACTTATTTCTGCCTGGAGAGTTGAGCATTCCCAGCATATGCTCCCTACAAAGGGTGGTATAAGGTATAGTGAGTTTGTCAATCAGGATGAGGTGAAAGCACTTGCCGCTTTGATGACGTATAAGTGTGCCATCGTTAATGTACCCTTTGGCGGTGCAAAAGGAGGTGTACGCATTAACCCCAAAAATTTTTCAGTCAAAGAACTTGAGAATATAACCCGTCGTTATACTTCGGAGCTGATAAAGAAAAACTTTATAGGCCCCGGCATTGATGTTCCTGCACCAGATTATGGTACCGGTGAACGTGAAATGTCGTGGATCGTTGATACTTACCAGACTTTTAACCCTGGTCAGATAGACTCAAATGCCTGTGTAACTGGTAAACCTTTAGCCCAGCACGGTATTGCTGGTCGTAAAGAGGCTACAGGTCGGGGTGTTTTTTTTGCTGCCCGTGAATGTGTGACCATTGCTGAAGATATGAAGGCTATGGGCTTTACAACAGGGCTTGGAAATAAACGCGTTATTATTCAGGGCATGGGCAATGTAGGTTATCATTCTGCAAAGTTCCTGGCCGAAGGTGGAGCTACCATTGTAGGTATCTGTGAATTTGAAGGTGCCATTTACAATGCATCTGGTCTTGATATTGAAGAAGTATTTCAGTTTCGCAAGCATACAGGATCATTGTTAAACTTTCCCAGAGCGAGAAGCTTTACAAGCAGTGCTGAAGGTCTTGAACAGGAATGTGATATTCTTGTACCTGCAGCCCTTGAAAATCAGATCCATGCTGGTAATATTGCCCAGATCAAGGCTAAAATTATCGTTGAAGGAGCAAATGGCCCTACTACTCCCGAAGCAGCAGCTTATTTTGCTCAGAAAGGTGGCATTATTGTTCCTGATATGTATGCCAATGCAGGTGGAGTAACAGTTTCTTACTTTGAATGGTTGAAAAATATTTCTCATGTTGCATTTGGACGTATGGACAAACGCTATGTAGAAAACTCAATGCGCAATATTGTTGAAGCCATTGAATCGCATAACGGGGTTCCATTAAGCCCGGAACAAAAACGCGTCATTGTTAAAGGTGCATCTGAACTTGAGCTGGTAAATTCTGGTCTTGAAGAAACCATGATCAGAGCTTATTCTGAAATAAGAGAAGTTAAGGTTCAGAATCCTAAAATTGACAGCTTACGAACCGCTGCCTTCGTTTGTGCTATTGATAAGATCGCTACCACGTATACCAATTTGGGTGTTTTCCCTTAATCTGTGCTGGGGTAAGCTTTCTGGATATGTTTCCTGAATGAAAGCTATCAGCTTCTCTCTGATATTACACCGCAGATCAAAAGCATCAGAAGAATTCCGTGCACTCATTAGTGCACGGATTTCCATTGTATGTACTTTGGCGTCCGTAACCTGCATCGCTTTAATCCGCCCATCCCATAAAGGATTGTTTTCAAGCAGTCTGATAAATTCTTTTCTCAACGGCTCAAGGGGCAGGCTATAATCCATATGTATAAAAACAGTGCCTGTAATGGCCGAACCTATGCGCGTCCAGTTCTGAAAAGGCTTTTCTATAAAATAGGTGATTGGTAAAATCAGCCTGCGTTCATCCCAGATTTTTAGTACCACATAGGTCAGGGTAATATCTTCAACCCGTCCCCATTCACCTTCAACAACGAGTACATCATCTATCCTGATTGATTGGGTCAGGGCAATTTGAAAACCTGCCAGTAAGTTACCCAACGATTTTTGGGCGGCAAAGCCTATAATAATTCCTCCGACACCAACTCCTGTCAGAAGGCCAGCACCTAATTTGCGTAGACTCTCGAAACTAAGTAAGACTGCACCAATAGTTAATAAGACGATAATAAGAATAAGCAATTTTCTGATAAAATGTATCTGTGTACGTACTTTACGTTCTTTCAGATTATCAGTTTTAGTGATGTCATAATGAATGGTAATATAATCTTCAAATAGCTTTACAACCCGGATCAGGATAAACCCGAAAGATATGATCAGTAAAAGCTGTATAGTTTTATCCAGGTAATGATTATACACAACGCTGAGCCGCATGAAGGGTAATACTGACTCCATAAAAACAAAGGGAAGAAAGTAATTCAGGGGTAATCTGAGTCGGTTTACGAGTAACTGCCTGGTTGATGTAGGGCCATTATTTCTAAACAAACTCCTTGATATTATTCTAAGTATATGTTGAACTGAAATGCCAGAGACAATCGATGAGGCAAGCAATAAAAGGTTCCAGACAAAGTCAGGTAAATGTTCTGACAAAGAAGAGATTTGTGTGGGTATTTCCATTGTTTAGAATTATTCTAAATAAAAATAACATGCATTGCATTGAGCCATTTAAAGCAACCTAACTGAATAAATTGTAATTTTGTAGATTAATATTTGTAAACGGCGAATTGGAATTACCAGGTGGAAGCGCCGTTAGGGATAACCTCTAAAATAACAATTTTCAGCATGAAAACTAGTCATATTATTGGAATTATGGGTATCGCAATTGCAATAGCGGTTGTGATTAGCACTTATTTTGATTCAAGCACATACGATACGTTTAGACAGGCGACCATGAAATCTGAACTTACTTATGTGTCAGTTCAGCTTGACAGGGAGAAAGCCATGCAATACGATCCCTTCAAAAATGCAAATCTTTTTACTTTTTATGGTAAAGATAAAGAGGGCCGGGAGTGTAAGGTCTTATTTAATAATACCAAACCTCAGGATTTTGAACGTTCTGAAGAGATCGTTCTAACTGGTAAAATGCAGAAAGGTGAGTTTCATGCTGATAAAATTCAGATGAAATGTCCTTCAAAATACACAAATAACAAACTGGAAATCACTGAAGTCAGTGCCAGGAAAAGCTAAAAAAACGATTAATGAATGTAAATTTTATTGGTGAACACCTGCTGGTTGGTAAGGTTGGTCAACTCTGTATTGTACTTGCTTTTGGTACAAGTTTATTCTCTGCAATTTCTTATTTTTTTTCAGTTCAAGAACCCCTGACAGCAACAATCTGGAAAAAACTGGCCCGAGCGTCATACCTTGTGCATGTTCTGGCTGTTCTAGGAATCATACTGTCATTATTCACAATAATTTCAAGTCATTATTTTGAATATCACTATGCCTGGGAGCACTCTTCCCGTGAGCTTCCTTCCTATTTTATTGTTTCAAGTTTTTGGGAAGGTCAGGAGGGAAGTTTTCTTCTCTGGTCATTCTGGCATATTGTGATAGGTAGTATCCTGATTTTTAAATCAGGAAAATGGGAATCTCCAGTGATGGCAGTTATTTGTCTGTCACAGGTATTTATCTGTTCAATGCTACTCGGTGTAGATATTCTGGGTTTCCAGATTGGGAGCTCCCCATTTATTCTCACGAGAAATGTGATGTCTGAAGCTCCTATTTTTCAGGATGCCTTATATCTCACAAAGTTTTTGACAGATGGAAGGGGTCTTAATCCCTTACTCCAGAATTACTGGATGGTGATACATCCACCCATGCTTTTCTTTGGATTTGCTAGTATGGTAGTACCTTTTGCATACGCAATAGCTGGCTTGTGGACCCGTCAATATAAAGAATGGATAAAACCAGCCCAGGTCTGGTCTCTGGTTGCAGTCATGATACTAGGCACAGCCATAATGATGGGATCTGCCTGGGCATATGAGGCTTTGAGCTTTGGTGGCTTCTGGCAATGGGATCCAGTTGAGAATGCTTCACTCATTCCCTGGATCACGCTGATTGCAGCTGTACACGTGATGATATCATACCGCAGTACTGGTAATTCATATGTTACCTCACTAATACTGGTACTTGTCAGTTATGTACTTGTTTTATATGCTTCTTATTTAACCCGTAGCGGAGTTCTGCAAAATGCATCGGTTCATGCTTTCACCGACCTGGGAATGTCACAGCAGCTTCTTTCACACGTAGTTATATTTATTGGTATTTCAGTCGGTATTGTTGCGCTTCGCTGGCAAGAACTACCTTTTTCAAAGAAAGAAGAAAGTACATATAGCCGGGAATTCTGGATGTTCATTGGTGCAATGGTACTTTCACTATCCTGTGTTCAAATCATTGCTACAACCTCTATACCGGTAGTAAATGCATTTTTTCACACCAATCTTGCCCCACCGGTTGATCTTGTTGGTCATTATAATAAATGGCAATTACCATTTGCTATTTTGATAACCATGTTCTCAGGTTTTGCCCAGTTTCTCAAGTATAAAAAAACAGATCCTGCCAAGTTCATTATAAGACTCCTGATTTCAGGTATTATCAGTATCCTGTTTACAGCTTTACTTGTTTATCTGACGGTTACGTATAAGAATATAGTCTACATACTGTTTATATATGCCTGTGTATTCAGTATTGTATCAAACGCTAATATTCTGAATGATGCATTTCAGGGGAAAATGAAACTTGTTGGTTCAGCTATCGCTCATATAGGGTTTGCTTTATTGCTTATTGGAGCACTCGTTGCAGCTTCAGGCCGCCGTGTTATTTCAGTAAATACGTCAGGCACAGATTTTCCTGATTTTGATGCCCGTGGCAGTCAGGAAAATATCATGTTGCTGAAAGGTGCTCCTTATCAAATGGGTGAATACAGTGTTACTTACCTTTCAGATTCAGTCAGTGGTCCTAATACGTATTACAGGGTGAATTACCTTAAAACAGATGCTACAACTGGTAATATCACTGAAAACTTTGATCTCTACCCCAATGGGCAGGTAAATGAAAAAATGGGCGGTTTGATTGCTTCGCCTGCAACCAGGCATTATAATTTGTATGATGTTTATACCCATGTTAGTTCAGTACCTACTAATACCGATATGGAAAAGCGGAGCAATGATTCTAGTTATACCAATAAGATTATGAATGTATCGCTCGGTGATACAATTCCATTCAAAGGAGGGGTGATACTTGTCAAAGATCTTAACCGTAATGCTACTATTAAAAATATACGGCTTGATGCGTCAAAAAAAGAACTTGCCGTAGGTTTGAATCTGGTAGTTATCTCAAGAGGACGTCAGTATAAGGCAGAACCAATCTTTCTGGTAAAGGATAATAATATGTATGATATTGCAGCTGGAGTAGACCAGCTCGGATTACGTTTTCATTTCAGTAATATTTTACCCGCCCAAGGCAAATTTGTGCTTGACGTAATGCAGAAAAAAGACCGCAATCGTGACTGGATCATCATGAAAGCCATGATCTTTCCATATATAAATTTCCTGTGGGGAGGTATCATTTTAATGGTTACCGGATTTATGTTTTCAATTTTCAGAAGAAATAAAGAACTTAAACCAGAAATAAAACCTGCAGTCTGATATAAATATAAAATGGCTAATACTATGCAGCCACTCCTAATTACCTTACTGGGATCTGGTAACGTTGCTACACATCTTGGGCCTGCTCTGTATAGGGCAGGCTGCAAGATTAATCAGGTTTATAGCCCTAATCTTAATCATGCCGGGCTCCTGGCATCGAAAATTGGTGCCTTGGCTGTGAATCTACCAGGGCATATTGACCTAAGTTCAGATGTTTTCTTATTTATGCTCAAAGATGATGCTGTTTTACCCCTGGCTTCAAGCTTACGTCTGCGGGGTAAATTGCTGATTAATACTTCAGGAAATTCATCTATAAATCTGCTTGAAAATTCTTCAAACCGCAGGGCCATTATTTATCCTTTACAGACGTTCACTAAATCTGGGGCAATGGACCTGGGTAAAATTTCTTTCTTTATAGAGAGTGCACTAGACCAGGATTTGAATATTCTACGTGCACTGTCCGCCACTTTTTCAGAAAAGGTTTATCTGGCCGATTCAGCTTTAAGGCAGCAATTACATCTTGCAGGAGTGATTGCTTCGAATTTTTCAAATCATATGTATTCAATTGCGTCTAGGCTGCTCAGTGAAAATGGTATGCCTTTTTCAATTCTTGATGAACTTATCAGGCAAACCACAAATAAAGCCCTCGGTACTGATCCAGAAAGAGCACAAACTGGCCCCGCTATCAGATATGACCAGCATGTGCTTGATTCCCAGCTAAAGCTTTTATCAATTCATCCAGAATGGCAAGAATTGTATCACCTGATCAGTCAGGATATACAGCGTTTAAATGAAGAACCATCGACATTACCCCCTTCTTAGCTACATTCTTAAGGCGGATATCTATATAATTTAGCTTATTTTTTGGCATTTCTGCAGGAATATTCGTTTGAATATGCTTGTTTAACAACTAAGTCAGTGCTCCCAGATACTTTTCATTTCCCAGATCTTGAAACGCTCAAGTTTGAATCTTTCTTCAGATTCGATTTCAAGATGTGTGAAAGGCGTTTTTGGAAAAAATGTTGCCGTCATCGCCGTCAGGCCCTGATCTGCAAATAATTCTACAGAGGCTTCATCAATGATAAGTGTCAGATCATGTTGCTGGTCAGTTGCAAGACGGGGTGCCTTAAATACTCCTGCAAAGGCTTTGCTGAATGAGGCATCGCCTGAATGCAGCCGGTTTATATAATACTCATTTGCCTTACTGTCATAGCCAAAAGTAATTTCTTCACCCATATTATTTGATAAGGTAATGGCATATTGTCTGATTTGGGCCGAATTGAAACTTAGCTTATACTGCTTATTAGGATGAGGTAAATTTCTGGTCAAATTTATTTTATTACGAATTACCACCTGTTTTTTTCCTGTTGAATTCTCGATTAAACTATTGAGTTCCTTTACAGGAAGTGAAGTAAGTACAATCTTATTATTTATCGATTTTAAAGCAAGTTCTCGTGGTATTGTCATCGCATTACGCCATTTTGCTGTAGGTACCAGGTTTGCATAGAGCCAGTTACTCATCCAACCTAAAAACACCTTACGCTTGCCTGTATTCGACCAGGTTACGCCTGCATATTCGTCAGGGCCATAATCAAGCCAGCGTGTTTCAGTTGTAAGGGGTATAAAGTTTATACCATTAAACTGGCCGATAAAATATTGTGTGCCTGAACCTCCATTTGGCCCCCCGGGATTGAGGTTTACGATAAGTACCCAATAAGATTTACTATCAAGGTTTAGCTGAAAAAGATCCGGACATTCCCAGACACCACCATGCGCACCGATGTTTTTTCCAAATTCACTTAGTTTTGTCCAGTCTTTTAAATTGGGTGACGAGAAAAAGGTAATATCAGATTTCGTTGCCAGGGTCATCACCCACTTTTTTTCCTGGGCATACCAGAATACCTTGGGGTCACGAAAATCAGTCAGACCTGGGTTTTTAATAACTGGGTTACCGCTATACTTGATAAAGGTGGTACCGTTATCAAGGCTATAAGCAATACTTTCATTTTGATAATTTTTTGTTCCTGCCTTTTCACCTATCGGGTCGTGAACAGTAAAAATCGCAACCATTGGTGCCTTGCCATTTTTACCAAACCCAGATGAATTCGAAGAGTCAATTACCGCAGACCCTGAAAATATATACCCTGCACTATCTGGATAAAGCGCAATAGGCAGCTGCTTCCAATGCACTAAATCAGCACTTGTTGCATGACCCCAGTGCATTGGGCCCCAGATGATCGCACCTGGATAATATTGATAAAACAAATGATAAATTCCCTGATTATAAACCATGCCATTTGGATCATTCATCCAGTGTGCAACAGGCGAAAAATGTAATTGCGGGCGGTGGGGTTCATTGTATAGTTCAGAAGTATGAATTACTTGCAGCATGGTCTTTTGCTGTGCATAGGCAGCTAATGAAAAGAAGAATGGAAATATAAATGCAAAGATGATGTGCTGAATACGCATTATGAAAGTTACTCAAAAAGGAATTGCTACCTAACCTTTTTAATTTTTAGCTGTACTATTACCTATGCTCTCAAAGTCAGACAAACATATAATACTCGGCTCAGGCTCACCCCGAAGAAAAGAATTACTGGCCATGCTTGGCTTTGAATTCGAAGTCACCGTAAAAGAAGTCCAGGAAACGTATCCAGCAAAGATGGACCCTTCTCAGGTACCGGTTTTTCTGGCGCAGAAAAAGGCAGCAGCCTTTAAGCTAGAACATGCGTCTGACCTTTTAATTACTGCCGATACGGTCGTCATTTGTGACAATGAGGTCTTAGGCAAGCCAGAAAACGAGAATCACGCATTTGAAATACTTCGCAAACTTGCAGGTAAAATGCATACAGTAGTTACAGGAGTAAATTTACAGAGCGTTGAAAAAAGTCATTCTTTTTCAGAACGTACTGAAGTATATTTTTCAGCCCTTAGTGATGATGAAATAAGGTTCTATATCCGCGAATTTAGACCTTTTGATAAAGCAGGGGCATACGGTATTCAAGACTGGATCGGTCTTCGGGCAATCAGCCGGATCAATGGATCTTATACCAATGTTGTTGGCTTGCCTACTGAAAAACTCTACCAGGAAATTCAGTCATATTTATAAGTCTGGTTCAAAATTTTATAGGTCTGAAGGCATTATAAAAAAATCTGAGGGCAGTATTTTAAAAATTTGAAGCGATAAAACACGTATAAGACAAAAGCAACTACTCCCTGAAAAACAACCATTTCCGCATTTCTTTGAAACTTGCTTTTTTACCGTACATCAAAATCCCTACCCTATAAATTCTTGCTGCCAACCAGACCGTGCCAATAAAACCAAGAATCATGAACACCATTGAAAGTGCGACCTGCCACATCGGTGGGTTGAATGGTAGACGAACGATCATGGCAATTGGAGCAAAAAAAGGTATTATCGAAAGCCATACTGACAGGGGAGCATCGGGAAAATTTACAACGTAGTTGACCGAAATAATAAAAGCAAATACCAGAGGCAGCGTAATGGGTAGCATGAACTGCTGGGTTTCAGTCTCACTATCTACTGCTGAGCCCACTGCTGCAAAAAGAGCTCCGTAAAGAAGGTAACCTGTGATAAAATAGAACAAAAAACAGGCAAGCATAAATACAAAATTTACCGTTTGTATGGCTTTCATAAAGGTCGCAAGTGGTCCTGCATTTTCCTGAGCCTTTTCAGCTGCTATTGTTGCTCCGGGAGCCTGAATATGTGTATTTTTTGACGGTTGTTGCTTGATTTGGGTAGCTCCCATTTGGCTCATCGGAGTTTGAGCCTGCATTTTAAATAAGCGGCTTATAGCCTGGCTAACAACAACAGACAGAACTACCCACAATAAAAACTGGGTAACTCCGACCAGGGCAATTCCAATGATCTTACCCATCATCAGCTCAAATGGCCTCACTGATGAGATGATTACCTCTATTACCCGACTTGTTTTCTCTTCAATTACCCCGCGCATAACTTGTGAACCATACAGGAAAATGAAGATATAAATTAAAAAGGCGAAAAGAAAACCTACCCCATAGGCAGCATAGCGATTGCTACTTTTCTCTCCGGTTTCTGTTAGCACCCTGGTTTCAATCGTAATATCACTTTTAATATGATTGAGTTTCGACGTATCTATACCAGCCTGCAGCATTTTCCGGGTCCGCAATATTTCTTCTATTTTTTCAGAGATACTTGATACCGTATTCAGGTTAGCCTGTTTATCAGAAATGACCTCTATGCCCTGGGGGTTATCATCGGAGAATTTAGGAATATGCAGTATAAAATCATAGCCACTTGTTTTAAATGTTGACTTTACCTCAGGAAGCTTTTTGTCAGAATAATAAAAAAGAAGGCTTTTGGTATTTTTAAATTTATTCTGGAAAACTCCGCTATCATCAACAACAGAAACCTTTTTGGCATTGCTAAGTTCATCCTGGTTAACAAGAATATAACCAACTACCCCATACATTGCAGCAATCAACACGGGTACAAGAAAAGTCAGTAATATAAATGAGCGCTTTTTTACCCTGGTAAGGTATTCCCTTGAAATGATCAGTAGTATTTTATTCATATCTCGGTTTTATAGTATTATGTTCAGCCTCTTTTACCTTACTGATGAAAATGTCACTAACGGTGGGTATCAGTTCTTTAATCCCATGTATTTGCACATAGGGGATGAGTCTGCCAACCAAGGCATTTATATTGTCTGAGGGAACATTAAATATTGCCTGCTGACCGTCTGGTGTTTTTTTCTGGCTGACAAAAGTAAATGCCTGGTCAGTAATTGATTCTATTGGCTCAATGGGGCTGCTGAAATCTAGCTGATAGGTATGTGAACGGTGCTGGTTAATCAGTTCACGGGTACTACCATCAAGAATTTTTCTGGCATTATTAATCAGGGCAATATGGGTGACAAATTCTTCAATTCGCTCAAGACGGTGGGTGCTAAATATCACAGACTTACCCTGCTTATAGAAATTGATTATTTCATCTTTTACCAACTCTGCGTTTATGGGGTCAAAACCAGAGAAAGGTTCATCCAGTATTAAAAGATCAGGAGCATGGATGACAGTTGAAATAAATTGCACCTTTTGCTGCATTCCCTTACTCAGGTCTTCAACCTTTTTATCGTACCAGGCCTGAAGGTCAAACTTTATAAACCATTTTCGGGCGGCAGCAGTTGCATCAGAACGGGTCATACCTTTCAGCCGGGCAAGATATATAATCTGCTCTCCGACTTCCATCTTTTTATACAACCCCCGCTCTTCAGGCAGGTAACCAATTTTTGAAATATGGGTTTGGTGCAGAGGTTCTCCATTCATTAAGATAGCCCCGCTGTCAGGAGCGGTTATCTGGTTGATAATCCTGATCAATGAAGTTTTACCAGCACCATTTGGGCCCAAAAGACCAAAAATACAGCCCTCTGGTATTTCTATACTGACCCGATCGAGTGCAGTATGACTTTCATAGCGTTTTGTAATATCACGTATGCTGAGCATGAGGTAAGTATAATGATCTAAATTTAGACCCCTATAATACCAAAAAGAAATTAATTAGACATCTTTTAAAAACTGATAATCAAAATAATCGCTTCTCAGCCTTTTACTCAAAATATTCTTTCATGCGTTCAAAAAAGCCCTTATCGTGTTTTCCTGGGTTTGGTTTGAAGTTTTCTGACTCCTGGAGTTTTTCAAGCATTGCCTTTTCTTCGCGTGTCAGTGTTTTGGGCGTCCAGATATTTATATGTATCAGTTCATCACCCCGGCTATAAGAATTTACTTCTCTGATACCTTTACCCTTTAGGCGCAAAATTTTTCCTGCCTGAGTACCCGGCTCAATTTTTATCTTGGCCTTGCCTTCAATGGTGGGTATTTCAACCGATGTACCCAATGTAGCATCTATGAAGCTCAGGTATAGATCAAAGCTTATATTATTGCCGTCGCGTTTTAATGATTCATGTTCTATTTCTTCAATAAGAATGATCAGATCACCTGGAACACCACCACGGGTAGCTGCATTCCCCTTACCACTCATTGAGAGTTGCATACCATCTGCTACCCCAGCAGGAATATTAATAACAATGGTTTCTTCACCTCTGCTAATACCTTCACCATGGCAACTCGTACATTTATTTGTTATAACAGTTCCTTCACCGTTGCAGGTAGGGCAGGTTGCAGTTGTTTGCATCTGGCCCAAAATGGTATTAGTTACTCTTCTGACAGCACCTGCACCCTGACAGGTTTGGCAGGTAGTAAAAGAAGAACGGTCTTTTGCCCCGTTACCTCCACATACTGAACAACTTACCTCTTTACTGATTTTAACAGTTTTTTCTACACCACCTGCTATTTCTTCAAGAGTAAGCTTGACCTTTATTCGTAGGTTGGTACCCTTGGTTACCCGCCGACCCCCACCTGAACGCCCACCAAAAGGGCTTCCCCCACCACCACCGAAAATATCACCGAACTGGCTGAAGATATCTTCCATATTCATGTTTTCACCCCTGTAGCCACCGCTGCCGCCAGCACCACCCTGATGACCGAACTGATCGTATTTCCTACGTTTATCAGGATTACTTAGTACGTCATAAGCTTCTGCAGCCTCTTTAAACTGATCCTCTGCCAGTTTATCGTCTGGGTTTTTATCAGGGTGAAACTTGATAGCAAGCTTCCGATATGATTTTTTAATTTCATCGGCTTCAGCTGATCTGCTGACCCCTAATACATCGTAATAATCTTTTTTCCCCGCCATTTTATTCTCCTATGATAACTTTTGCGAATCTGATAACTTTATCATTCAGCAAGTAACCTTTTTCAACTTCGTCAATTACCTTACCTTTCATGTTAGGTGAAGGCGCAGGAATTTTGGTGATAGCCTCATGTAAATCTGTATCAAAAGTTTCACCAATGGTTTTCATCTCTTTCAGACCTTGCTGAACCAAAATCGACTTTAGCTTTCCTGCAACAATTGCCAACCCGTCTTTAACAGACTGAACATCTGTCGTTTTGGCAAGGGCCTTTTCTGCGCGTTCAAAATCATCCATTACCGGGATAATTGAAACCAAAATATCTTTGCCTGCAGTTTTAAACAGGTCCATTCGTTCTTTACTTGTTCTTTTTCTGAAATTATCAAATTCAGCTACCATACGCAGGTATTTATCGTTCGATTCTGTCAGTTCCTTTGTCAGCTTTTCTACCTGACGACCCAGTTTTTGTTCAGAACTGAGGTCAGTTTCAATATCATCTGCATCTTCTAAAGCACCTGAAGTGGCAGTAGCCTGCAGATCAGACAGCGATAGATTCTCAAATTCATCATATACTTTACCATCCGTAATTACCTGTTCATCAATAGATTCATGATCGTTTTGATCTGAGTTTTCTTCCTGACTTCCTTTGTTCTGCTTAGCTGTATTCTCCTTTTCTTCTGTATGTTTCATCTCTTTCTTCTTATTTCGTAATAAATCTGCAAAATTACGCATAATCTGATTTTCTTCAGAGATATCAAATGTTTTGCCATCGGTGAATTACCGACAAGCTGTCATGTTAATTTAAACCTGAATGACGTAATTAGTTGTTTCTGCCTTGTCCGACTGTTTATAAGGGATTAGGTGATCTTGGAGATCCTGACCTGTCTGGTCTTGAAGGTCCATCCTTCACCTTCATTATAGTAGTACCCATTCCTGAGGGCATCAAAATAAAGGTCATATTCAGGGAAATAATAATAACGGGTAGTGTGACTGTATGCAACAGGAGCCCAGCGAGGCCCTGTACCAATATGAAAACTCAGAGAAACCTGTGCCTTAGCCAGATTTAGATTTAAAAAGAAGAGAGCAGTAAGAAGCAGTAAATTTAGCGTTTTGGTCGGGTTATAATAAACTGACCGGCTTGGAGCGTAATTTTTTTTATCTGTACTTTTAAATTGCCTGGTTAGCATTTTCAAGGACTTTACCATTTTCACAACGTACCACTCTATTCGGGAACTTATTGATGATGCCATAATTATGGGTAGCCATTAAAACGGCTGTGCCCAATTTACTGATATTTAGCAGGGTATTCATGATTTCCAACGATTTTTCAGGATCCAGATTTCCTGTTGGCTCATCTGCAAGAATAATTTGGGGATGGTTTAGTAAGGCTCTGGCAATCACCATGCGCTGCTGTTCACCTCCTGACAGTTCATAAGGCATTTTATTAAGCTTCGCTCTTAAACCTACCATATCAAGCACTTCCCGCATTCTGGCAAGCATAACTGGCTTTTCTTTCCATCCGGTTGCTCTTAAAACAAACATAAAATTTTCCTCTATACTGCGATCAGTTAGTAATTGAAAATCCTGAAAAACGATACCGATTTTACGCCGAAGAAATGGAATTTCTTTTTTTCTGATCGTATTTAAATTATATCCTGCAACTTCTGCTTCACCATGGTTTATATGTAATTCACCATAAAGTGTTTTTAAAAGGCTGCTTTTTCCACTTCCTGTATGACCGATCAGATAAACAAATTCACCTTTTTTGATGTGCAGGATAACCTGGGATAATACAAGATGTTCTTTTTGAAAAATATCAACATTATCCAGGCTAATAACTAATTGATCATCCATTAAAATTCTAATTTAACGATTTTTCCAAAAGGTAAATCTTTGATCATTCCATTGATATATTCAGCATGAACGGTTAGCCCACATTTTTCCAGCGCTTTTTCTGGGCGGTCTACCCTGAAATATGCCAGTAATGTGAACGTTTCATCTCTAAGCTGGATATAATCAGGGATTTTTGCGATCCCTTTTACCTTGATAATATACACTTAACAAATGTAGTTAATGAGGCCTTATCTACAAAACCAGATTTAAATTATCATTGAGCCAATAAAAATTTCATCGTATCAATATTATCTGCGTAATCCCATAATTGTGGTTGTTGGGTGCTTCCCAGATCCAACCTTCCCGACAGTCCATTTATGATACTGACAGTACATTGAATGGCATCAGCTTTTTCTAATAAGAGAGCTTTCAGCTGATCAATACTGGTATAAGTTTCATAATGCAGCACAGATATAGCAGAATGCAATGATTCATTCTCAACAAGAATAAAAAAACCATTTGAATAATGAACCGTTTGACTGAGTAGCTTAAGCGTAAGCTGGTAATCATAATTGTGTGCATACTTATGCATATCAAGCAGACGGCTCCAAGGCTCTATTGCCTCGAAAAAGGGATTGAAAGAATAACCTTCAGGAACATATAATTTGGCAACATTTCTACAACCTAAACCAAAATACATGAATATATCCTGACCCAGCAATTGTAGCTCTTCTGCAGTTTCAGTACCTTTTAATACCGCAACAGAATTTCGGTTTTTACGAATGATATTTGGATAACGCCCAAAATAGTAATCGAAATACCTTGAACTATTATTACTCCCTGTCGCAATTACGGCGTCAAAGCCTTCAAGCCGTTCAAGTATTTGATAGTGGCTTTTAAAGGCAGGTTCAATACGTGACAGCTCTTCAAGTAAGAAAGGTATCAGTATTGTATCCTGACTTGAGAGCTTTAATAAAGCGATATTTCCGGATGCCAGTACGCAAATGATATCATGAAAGCCTACTGCAGGAATATTTCCTGCCATAACAAGTGCTACCCGTTTTGGAACTGCAGTTGAAAGATTTAATTCAGGATACAATGAAAGCCAGTGTTTTACGTTTTCTTCTTTCATGCTTTCTGCAAGTGCTTTAAGGGCAAATCGTACACTTTCCTGGGTAAACCAGGCATTATGAACACAGGCTTTTTCAACAGTAGATTTGATTTTATTACCTTCGTCTGATATGTATGCAGAAAGCGTGTAAAACGATTTTATGATCAGGTTTTGGTCTATTTGGGTTGTATACATCGACGCAAAAATACAGAAAACTGAATAGTAGAATTAGTGTTATATTTACAGGTTAAGAATTTATAAAATGGCGATCAAGATAACAGATGAATGCATTAATTGCGGGGCTTGTGAACCAGAATGCCCTAATAATGCAATATATGATGCCGGTGCTGCCTGGCGGTACGGTGATGGAACAGGTCTTAAAGGACTGGTAACCAAGCTAGATGGAACTGAAATTAATGCTGATACAGCAAATGATGCTGCCTCTGATGAAGTGTACTTTATTGTTTCTGATAAGTGTACTGAATGCAAAGGTTTTCACGATGAGCCTCAGTGCGCCGCGGTATGCCCTGTTGATTGTTGTGTAGATGATGAAGATGTACGTGAGAGTACTGAACAACTGCTTGCTAAAAAAGGCTGGTTGCATTTGGATAATTAAGCCTTAGCGATTTATTTTGGAATACGGTATTACCCACCTGAGTTTAGTTCCTGTGCGTGCAGCTCCTGGTGACCGTCAGGAACAGGTAAGCCAGCTACTTTTTGGTGAACATTTTACCATTCTTGAGAAACAATCTACCTGGATAAAAATTCGAATTGCTCATGATTCTTACATTGGCTTCATAGATTCTAAACAATACAAATCGATTAGTGAATCTGAATTTTTAGATCTCGAAACTGTTGACCCATATATTAGTTTTGAGCTTTATACTGAACTAATCCCCTATTCTGTCGTAAGTAAATGTCCAGAAGATTTTGTATCAAACCATTTTTCAGACTTTAAGATCTTGAATGGTTCAATATTGCCTTCTTTTAAGAATGGATTTTGCAGCATTGCTAATGAACTTTTTACTGTTAAAGGCGATATCACACGGTTTAGCCCTTTTTCTGAAAAATTACTAGAGAGGTTCATGCTCCTCTACGCTAATGCTCCATATCAATGGGGAGGGCGCTCAATTTATGGTATTGACTGTTCGGGTCTGACTCAATTATTTTCAAGATTTGCCGGAGTGAAAATTCCAAGAGATGCTGCTGATCAGGCTTTAACAGGTAGATCGGTACCGTCTCTGAATGATGCTCTTGCTGGTGATCTTGCTTTTTTTGTTAATGACGTGGGCAAGATCATACATGTTGGTATTCTCACAGGCAGAGAAACAATATTTCATGCATCAGGTCAGGTTCGGATTGATAAAATCGATGACTTGGGAATCTATAATACCGGGAACAAAACTTACACACATACGTTTCATTCACTGATGAGAATTTTTTGACTGTTCCGGAATGGTAAGGTATTTGTTAATACTAACTTTAATTCATACGGTTAGTTTACTTTGAAGATTTAACTTAATTAACTAATAGAGATGAAAAGATTTTTTATTTCAGTCTTATTTATAGCAGTCACAGCAACAACGGTTTGTTCTGATTTGCTTGCGACCCAGCGTACGGTAACGACTTCAACAAGGCATAGACGTGGCTGGTCAAGAAGAGCAAAAGGAGCAGCAATTGGTGGTGGAAGTGGAGCCGTTATTGGTGCTGTTGCCGGTGGAGGTGAAGGGGCCCTGATCGGTGGAGTTCTTGGTGCAGGTGCAGGGTATGTAATCGGAAATGAAACTGACAAAAATAAATCACATGCTAAAGGCAGGACGGTAAGACGAAGAAAAGTGGTAACCAATGACAGGTAGGAAAAAATGTAAGTCATTCAAAATTATCTCATTTTAAACTAGAAAACCCAGTTAAGCTGTCTTAAACTGGGTTTTCTGGCTTTTAAAAAGTATTATTTTACCTGATTCTAAATTTTTATTTAATTGGGGTAAATTTTACTCAAGTTTAAAATTTTAATTTAATTTCCATTTGTTCAAATATTATATGCTACATGGTATCACAAAATGCTTTTGTAGTAATATTTGATAATATTTACTGTAGGCTACAAGGTGAGCCTATTCTTTATGCCTGGTTTTAAGGTTTTCTGCAATTCTTTGTAAAGAATATCCTTTCTCTTTAAGCAACACAATTAGATGGAAGAGCAGGTCAGAACTTTCATCGATAAAATGTTTTTCATCTTCGACTAAGCTTGCTATCACTGTTTCGACTGCCTCTTCACCGACCTTCTGTGCAATTTTTGCCAGCCCCTTCTGATGTAAACCAGCTACATAAGACGATTCAGGTGACTGGTTAAAACGATCTTCGATAATTTGTTCGAGAAAAAAAATGAAATTTGATGAATATTCTGTCTTAAAACATGAGCGTGACCCGGTATGACAGGTATTGCCAACAGGCCTAACAAATAGTAGCAACGTATCCTGATCACAATCAATATGGGCTTTGATAAAATACAAGAAATTTCCACTCTCTTCACCCTTCGTCCAAAGTCGTTTTTTAGATCTCGAGTAGAAACAGACCTTATTCTCTAAATTTGTTTTTTTCCAAGCCTCTTCATTCATATAGCCCAGCATCAATACCTCGAGAGTTACACTGTCTTGTATGATGACTGGTATAAGTCCGTCGCCTTTTTCAAAGTCAGGGCGTATCTTGGTTTCCATGGTTAAATCATTTTATTGTGCGAGACCTAATGTAAACGCACAGGTATATTGTGCTTTATTAAATCACGCTTTAGTTCAGGAATCATTATTTCTCCAAAATGGAAGACAGAAGCAGCCAATGCCGCATCAACTCTGGCAATTTTAAAAACATCAATGAAGTCTTGTTCAGTTCCCGCCCCTCCTGATGCGATCAATGGAATGGGTAACGTTTTATTAATTTGGGCCAGAAGTTCAAGATCAAAACCGTTTTTTGTTCCATCATGATCCATTGAAGTCAGTAAAATTTCACCGGCTCCTCTTGAAACTGCTTCATTTATCCAGTTTTCTGTTTCAATCTCGGTAGCTTCTTTTCCTCCAGTTAAATGTATCAGGTTTCTTGTTCCGCACAGGCGCGTATCAGCGGCAACTACGACGAACTGACTCCCGAAATGTGCCGCGAATAAATCAATAATTCCTGGATTTTTAACTGCAGCTGAATTAAGTGAAATTTTATCAGCACCAGCATTCAATAAAGCATGGGCATCATTTAATTCACTGATGCCACCACCAATGGTAAATGGGATATTGATATGCCTTGCAATTTCACGAATAAGGGGAAGCAGGGTTTTACGCTTTTCTTCAGAGGCACTGATATCAAGAAATACCAGCTCGTCTGCACCTTGCAAACTATAATTTACGGCTAGTTCTACAGGATCACCTGCATCGATCAGGTCAATAAAATTAATCCCTTTAACTGTTCTCCCATTTTTGATATCTAGACAGGGGATTATACGCTTTGCAAGCATCCTTAAAAATTAACCAGTGCCTGTAAATTCCAGTCTTTTATTTCTTCGTTTGTAACCTTGCCTTCGTACATTGCTTTACCAACCACTGCCGCCTCAACCCTTATGGCTGAAAGCTCACGTAGGTCGTCAAGAGAACTGATTCCTCCAGAAGCTATAAGTTTAATAAAGGGTGAATGGGCAATAAGCTTTTTATAAAGGGCTATGCCAGTACCACCCATTTTTCCATCTTTATTAATATCAGTACACAAAAACCGGAAATAGCCGAGTGAAGTGCACTTGTCCATATAATCTAATAATTTGATAGGTGAAGCCTCCATCCAGCCACTGTATTTAATGACCTCGTCGAGTACATCAATAGCAATGACAATATTATCTGAGAATTTCTCTTTATGACATAATTCTTTGCTTAGGTTTTCAAGAAAGTCAGGCTGGGTAAGGGCAAGTGTACCAATTATTAGGCGGTCAAACCCCAGATCGATGAGTTCTTTTACTTTTTCAAGGCTACGTATGCCACCGCCGTACTGAATTTTCATCGGTGACTTTTTTAAGATCTTTACCAGGTAATCCTGATTAGAGAAATCACCTTTAGCCCCATTTAAATCAATAATATGCACAAAATCAGTACCCTGAGACTGTAATTGTTCTAACATTTCTTCAAGAGAAACCTGATATGAGGTGACCTGACTATAGTCGCCTTCTCTTAACCTGACAACTTTTCTGTCGAGAATGTCAATGGCCGGAATTACATACATAAATGAAGTGTTAATTTATTAAATGATAAAAATTGTTCAGTACCCGCTCGCCATTCTCTCCTGATTTTTCAGGATGAAACTGAAGACCTCTGAAGTTTTCTTTTCTCACTGATGCTGAAAAAACCGTACCATATAGAGTAGAGCCAGTTGTAAAATTAAGATTAAATTCAATAAAATAGGAATGCACAAAATAGAAGTGGCAATCTGCGGGCAGGCCCTTGAATAAAAGGTCGTCTTTTAAACCTGTAACAGTATTCCACCCTATATGTGGCACTTTGATATCTTTAAAGGTAAATAGTTTTGTGTTTACGGGTACAATACCCATTAATTTACTATTTCCCTCTTCAGAAAAATCAGTTAAAAGCTGCATACCTACACATATCCCCAGAATAGGTTTTTTGGTGTCTCTGATCAGATGAATCAGGCCGGTTTGTTCTAACTTTTTCATGGCTGCCCCTGCATGACCCACACCAGGAATGATGTATCTGTCACAGTTATGAAAATCGTCTTCGGTTTTTACCATCCGGTAAGATAGGTGCTGACGGTCTAAAGCGCAGGTAAGTGAAAAGATATTTCCAGCTCCGTAATCTATTATTCCGATAGTATTACTCATATGACCCCTTTTGTTGTTGGTAAGACCTCACTGGTTACAGCAATTGCCTGTCTGATGCAACGAGCCAGCGCTTTAAAAGATGCTTCAATCTTATGATGAGTATTCTGACCCGCTAGAATGTTTAAATTTAAATTTAATCCTGCATGATCTGAAAAAGATTTCATCCAGTGTTCGAGCATTTCTGTGGGGAAGTCACCAACATATTCACGGTCAAATTTTCCTGAAAAAATGAACCATGATCTTCCAGAGAAATCTATGGCACACTGCACAAGTGCTTCATCCATTGGAAGCAGAAAACCATAGCGTTCCATGCCTTTTTTGTCACCCATAGCTTCACGCATGGCCATGCCAAGAGCAATGGCACTATCTTCGATAGTATGATGCTCATCAATTTCAAGATCACCCTTAACTGTTAGTTTCAGATTCATACCCGAATGTCTTGACAGCTGGTCAAGCATATGGTCATAAAATTTCAGGCCTGTATCGATTTCATGAATTCCTTCACCATCAAGGTTAAGTTCTACATGAATACGGGTTTCGGCTGTATTGCGATCAAGGATAACCTGCCTGCCTGATCGTTTACGCAGGTAAGCGGTAATATCAAGCCAAGAGGATGAACTGAAATCAGCCTCCGCTTTTGTTGATGAAGGCACTTCCAAAGACGCTTCTGATGTTGGGGCTGCAAAGCCTGGTATCACAGTTGACGCTTCTTCTGCCTTGGCCGCTAACGTTGTCGCTACTTCTATATAAATACTTTTACAGCCAATATTCCGTGCAAGTTTGATATCGGTGATACGATCACCAATGGTAAATGAATTTTCAAGATTGATTGAATTTGATGACAGATAGCTAATCAGCATTCCGATTCCAGGCTTACGATTCGGGCTATTTTCTAAAGGTAAACTAGCATCTATAAAGATTTCTTCAAATATGACGCCTTCGTTTTGTAAAATCTCAAGCATTTTATTTTGAGGGCCCCAAAATGTTTCTGTCGGGAAAGAGGCTGTGCCTAAGCCATCCTGATTACTCACCATAACAAGGGTAAAGCCTAGATTTTGTAGCTTTTTCAGTGATGAGATTGCATAAGGTAGAAATTCAAGCTTTTCAAGACTGTCTATTTGCTCATCAGCTGGTTCTTTAATAATGGTGCCATCCCGGTCAACAAATAATACGCTTTTCATCAGTAAGATTATTTTATTGGTAGTGTAAATTAAGCTTTAACTAAAGTCAATAATTGCCCATTAGCTATGCATTGACCAGCATCAGTAATTATCATTCACTTAAGCTTAGCTTTGATTAAGTTAAGATCAGAGATTGACTTCTTTTTTAATCTATGCTTTAACTTTGGTAAGGGTTCTTTCAAGTGTATCCAGAAGCAATTTATTCTGTTCAGCTGTACCGATACTAATACGTAGTATATTCTGCATTCCATATCCTGGTGCAATCCTGCGAGTGATAATATCATTTTTTACCAGGGCTTCAAAAACAAACAGACTATCGGTAAACCTGATACATAAAAAATTAGCCTGGCTTGGAATAATCTCTACAATTTCTTCATAGGTTTTTAACTCAGTTTCCATCTCATTGCGCATGACTTTTAATGCCAGAACCGACTTTTCAACTTTATCTTTTTCTAAAAGGGCATTCAGGATAACATCAGTACTCAAGCTGTTTATATTATATGGGAATTTAACTTTCTGAACCAGGCTAATTATAAATTCTGAAGACATGACAATACCCAGTCTTGCTCCTGCAAGTGCAAAAGCTTTTGATAATGTACGTAAAACAACCAGATTTTCATGCTTGTCAATAGCGCTGATAAGCGACTCATCATCCATGAAGTCTCCATATGCTTCATCGACCACTACAATCAGATTAAATTTTTCGGCTAATGCAATTATTTCACTTCTTGCTGTAGTTGAGCCTGTAGGATTATTAGGGTTACAGATAAATAAAATCTTTGTACTGGCAGTTATTGCTGCATTAATTCCATCAATATCCAGCGAATAATTTTTTAGCGGAATTTCACAAACTGAAACATCATTCATATTTGCTGATACCCGGTACATGCCAAACGTAGGCGGACAAATAATAATTTCATCAAGGCCAGGACGGCAAAAAATCCTGATCAGCAGATCAATTAGTTCATCACTGCCATTTCCGACAGCAACCTGAGCAGCAGATAAACCATATAATAGCCCAAGGCTTTTACGTAATTCAGCATTTTTTCCGTCAGGGTATCTGTTTACCTCAATTCCACCTGCCTGGGCTTCAAAAATATTATACGGATTTTCATTGGCATCAAAGAAAATTCCCGAGGTATATAGACTCCTGGCCGATGAATAGGCGTCCATAGCCATGATATTATCCCGCACCAGCGATTGTATGTTTTTCACTTTCTTCGTGTTTTTGGTATGGTCAGGCAGTCGGGCCAGAAATTAATTGAGAGAGTTTTTCAAGCCTTATGGTCACTGCCATCCCATGTGCATGCAGACCTTCAATTTCAGCAAGTTTTTCGACCGTAGGTCCGATGTATTGCAGGCCTTCAGCGGTAAGTTGTTGGAAACTTATCTGCTTTTGAAATGAATCAACACCAAGCCCAGAGTACATTCTTGCATAACCTGAAGTTGGCAGTGTATGGTTTGTACCCGAAGCATAATCTCCTACTGATTCAGGTGACCAGGATCCTAGAAAAACAGAGCCTGCAGAACTTATTTTTGAAGTGTATTTTTCAGCTTCTTCTAAAAGCAAGATCAAGTGTTCAGGAGCATATACATTTGAAAATTCTATGGCCTGATCAATATCAGTGGTTAAAAGGCTAAATGAGTTCTGAAGTGCTTTGGCAGCAATACCTGACCTTGGTAAGCGGTCTAACTGCTTTTCAAGTTCTCTATTTACTGCCGTTAAGAATGTAGTTGAATTACTGACAAGCACAACCTGACTAGTGGGGCCATGTTCTGCCTGAGCAAGCAGATCAGCAGCAGCAAATGCTGGGTCTGCCAGATTATCGGCAATGACCAGTACTTCAGAAGGTCCGGCAGGCATATCAATAGCTACCATTGCACGCTGCTGTATAAGCTGTTTTGCTGCCGTGACATACGCATTGCCTGGACCGAAAATTTTATCAGCCTTAGGTATTCCGGCAATACCAAAGCCCATTGCTGTGATTGCCTGAACACCACCAATTGTAAAAATACGTTCAATACCAAGTAGGGTGGCCACATAGGCTAGATAGGGGTTTATCAGGGTTCCTTCTTTTTGAGGAGGGCTGCAAACTACCAGTTCAGGTACACCAGCCAGTAAGGCGGGAATGCCCAGCATCAAAAATGTACTGGGTAATACGGCACTTCCCCCAGGAATATATAGACCTGCACAATCTACGGGCCTAGATTCACGCCAGCAGGTAATTCCTGTTGCTGTCTCAATTTTTGAAATTTCTTTTAGCTGGGCCTTATGGTATGCATAAATCGTTTGATAAGCTGTATCTATGGCTACCGCTGCCTCAGGGGTTATTTCAGCTGCAATTGCACAGATTTCTTTTTTCCCGATAAAGAGTTTGTCAAGCTTTACCTGATCGAATTCATGCGTATATTCAACAATTGCCTCAAGACCCCGGTCATGAACAGCTACCATGATTTTATCAACTGTTGCCAGTAAATCGGGCGCACCTTGCATAGATGTATGTCTGCCCCTTCCAAGATCCCATCTCTCAGCAGTTGTTAATGACTGTAATGTATAAGGTTTAAGAAGCATTAAATGATAATTTTTTCGATTGCGAGCACCACAATGCCCTGGGCTCCTGAGCTTTTTAGCTGATTTATTTTTTCCCAAAAATCTGTTTCAGGAATAACTGTATGCACAGCCACCCAACCTTTTTCAGCAAGCGGTACTACAGTTGGGCTGCGCACCCCATGAAGTAACGATGTAATTGAATCCAGGTTTTTATGTTCAATATTTAAAACGACATATTTATTGTCTTTTGCTCTGAGTACAGCACGTATTCTCTGCATGACTTCCTGCACAATCGGATGTTCCTGAATTCCAGGTCTGCCTATAAGCATTGCCTCAGAATCCATCACATTGCAGAAAGGCATTAATCCATTACTTTTTAGGGTACCGCCTGTTGATACGATATCACAAATGGCATGGCTAAGGCCAAGATTGGTAGAAATTTCAACAGATCCGCTAATGGTTCTTATATCTGCTTTAATTGAGTGTTTCAGCAAGAAATCTTCCAGTATCAACGGGTAGCTGGTAGCAATTGATTTACCATGTAAATCTGCAATCGACACGATATCAGTAATAACAGGTACCGCAATTTTCATCGTACATTTTCCGAACCCTAGTGGAACGAGGTGATTTACCTCAACTCCAGATTCCTTTATGACATTTTCACCCGCAATTCCAAGATCTGCAATACCGTCACGAACGTACTCAGGAATATCATCATCGCGCAGAAATAAAATCTCAAGCGGAAAATTAGAAACAGGAGAAATTAATGAGCTTTTATAATTATCGAAACTAAAGCCACTGTTTTTTAAGAGCTCAACTGATTTCTCGTTCAGTCGTCCAGACTTCTGGATTGCGATTTTTAAAGTTTTCAAACGTGTTTTTTTATTGAATAAGCAAAAGTATCATTTATTGGTACTTTTGAGATATGGAATTTGTTTATCCTTTTTTCCTGTATACCTCAATATTATTGGGTATTCCATTAGGAATCCACTATTTAAATCTCCGGAGGTATAAAAAACTTTATTTTAGTAATGTTTTGCTACTTCAGCAGATTCAATCTCAGAGCCGTTCACGCGACAAGTTAAAGAAATACGGTTTACTTATCTGCCGTTTAACTGCTTTTCTACTGATAATTTTTGCTTTTGCCCAGCCTTACATACCTTCAAAAGAGGGTGTTAAGTCAAAAGTTCAAAATCGCCTGGTTTCTGTCTATGTTGATAATTCATACAGTATGACCTTGCCAGGCCCGCAGGGAAACCTGCTAGAACTTGCTCGTCAGAAAGCGCGTGAAGTAGCAATGGCCTTTGATTTAAATACCAGGTTCCAGCTTTTGACAAATGATTTTGAAGGGCGGCACCAGCAACTTGTTTACAGAGAAGAGTTTTTAAATTTATTGACCCAGGTGCAGGTTTCTCCATTGAGCCGTACTATTCCTGATATTCTGGCACGTCAGCATGCCCTGCTTGATCTGGAACCGACTGCTATCAGTCAAAGTTTTCTGATTTCTGATTTTCAGAAAAACATGATCGGAGGCCCCTTAAAATTAGGTGACGATAAATTGATCCTGAACTTAGTGCGCCTCAATGGTACCAACAGGCGCAACCTGTATATCGATTCTGTTTATAATTTGAATAAAATTCAGCGCGTCGGAGAAAAAGAAAAATTAGTCATCCGTATCGAAGAGAGTGCTTTCGAGGCAGGGCATGCGCCTGTAACTGTTGCCATTCAGGTAAAGATAAATGCCCAGTTAAAGGCTGTTTCAACAGTGAGAATGACAGAAAATTCAGCAATCAATGACACGGTAAATTACCTCATACAAGATTCAGGCTCACAAAAACTTGTCGTTACTTTAACTGATCAGCCGATCATCTTCGACGATCATTTTTACGGTGCATGGTCTGTTTCACCATCAGCATCAATCATGGTTATTCGGGGGGGGCCTGAAAATAAGTTTATCAGAGCTGTTTATGCTGCAGACCCGTATTTTAATCTGACAACAGTTGATGAAAATCATATTAATTACGGGGCAATTGCCGGTCAACAATTAATTATTCTTGATCAGTTAAAAAATCCACCGACAGCTTTAAATGTTGAATTATCACGTTTTCTAGCTACTGGTGGTAATGTTTTATTCCTACCATCTCCTGATCAGCCAATCACAGGCATGAAGCGTTTTCTCAGCTCATTCAATGTTGATCTCCCTGATACGCTGATGCATCAACAGCTTGCCGTGAAAAGTTTAAACAGGCAAAGCGATATTTTTGATGGTGTTTTTGATAAATTTCCAACAAACCCCACACTGCCAATTGTCAATTTTTATGTGCGATATACAGAGCGTAGTCAATTACTGAGAGAAAAAGTCATCAGAATGAATGGAAATCTTCCGATGCTTGCCCTGTATAATCTTGGAAAAGGTCGCTGGTATCAATCAGCAGTACCTTTCACTGATGCTGGAGGAACCATTCAGCGTCAGGCACTTTTCGTACCACTTATGTATCAGCTCGCATTAACCCATGCCAGCCGTCAGGCACTCTATTATGAAATCGGGAAAGATCATTCTTTACCCCTGGCTGATCTCAGTGGTGGTGTGCATACAGGTCTTAAACTTTCATCTCAATCGATTGAATTAATCCCTGAAGTAAGACAGAATAAAAATCTGACTACATTATATATTGGTTCCCAGGTTCATAATGATGGTATTTATGCGCTAAAAAATGGGAATACCCAGGTGAACGAGTATGCTTTTAATTATAATCGCAATGAATCTATCATGTCTTTTTTTAGTCTTGGTGAGCTTCACGAATTAACAGGCTTAAAAGTGTCAGCCATCATTGAACCGGGCAAAGAGAGCCTTTCGAATCAAATTAAACAAAGCAGCCTGGGTACACAGCTTTGGAAAGTTTGCCTTATCTTGTCCCTTGTTTTTTTAGCCCTTGAAGAATGCATTATCTGGTTTGATTCCAGAAAAAAGGTACTGGTCTGATTGCTAAACTTTGATTTTTTTATTATGCCCCTTACCGATAAAAATCTGCTTATAAAATCAGTCAAACTGGTCGACCCTCTTTCGGGTTTCACCGGTCAGCAACAAGATATACATATCCGGGATGGCCAGATTAGGCAATTTGGTGAGAACCTGAACGTAAGTGATGCAGAAGTTATCCAGATGAATGGGGCTTGTCTGTCGCCCGGCTGGTTTGATTTGAATGCAACATTTGGTGAGCCCGGTCAAGAAGTACGTGAAGACCTTGAAAGTGGGAGCAGAGCGGCAATAAAAGGAGGTTTTACCGGACTAGCCCTTATGCCGGATACTGAGCCTGCTCTTCATTCAAAATCTGAAATTGAATTTATTTTACATAAAGCAGCCTTACAGCCAATTGAAATTATCCCTGTCGGTGCGATCAGTCATAAACGTGAGGGTAAAGAAATGGCTGAAATGTATGACATGTGGTTATCCGGTGTAAGGGCCTTCAGCGATGGAGACAGGCCCGTTCAGCATGCCGGCCTTTTAACCCGCGCCTTACAGTACACATCAGATTTTGGTGGTTTGATTATGTCAAATCCTGAAGACCAGTCAATAGCTGCCGGAGCAAAAGTTCATGAAAGTCTGAATACGCTTGTGCTGGGTATGAAAGGAATTCCTTCACTGGCCGAAGAACTCATGGTGTCACGTGATCTGATGCTGGCTGAATATACTTCCTGTAGAATTCACTTCAGTACTATTTCTACTGCTGGTTCTGTTGAACTTATCAGAGTCGCAAAAAAACGTGGTTTAAAGGTGACGGCAGCTGTTGCTGCCCATCACTTAATTCTTGATGATGGGTATTTATCGGCCTTTGACAGTAATTATAAAGTTAAACCTCCACTACGTGGGCTAAATGACAAGCTGGCCCTGATTGCCGGCATATACGATGGCACGATCGATGCAGTTTGCAGTCAGCATAATCCTCAACTAATAGAAGTTAAACAGGTAGAATTCGAATCAGCTGCTTATGGTATGATTGGTTTAGAAACCTGTTATTCCTTATTAAATATGGCCCTTGGTCCTGATTCAATTGAGACAATTGTCAAATTGCTGGCCTATTCCCCACGTACTATTCTCGGGCTTGAGATCCCGGCATTAAAAATTGGGCAGGCAGCTAATTTCACACTTTTTGATCCTGCATTAAAATGGATTCTGAAGAAAGAAGATTTAGGCTCAAAATCTTTAAACAGCCCATGGCTTGGAAAAGAAATTCAGGGTAAAGTTTTAGCCGTATTCGTAAACGGCCATTTTTATAAAAATTAAATCTTTATTTTGTGATTGTTAACATCTTAATTCCTGGTCATAATTTATACCCCTGACCAGTGCATTTTTGCTTCTACTAATCAACGTTTTATATGGATCAACACGTTCAGGAATCACTTCTTGCAGCCATTGCAGGCTTCCAAACTGGCATTACTAGTAATCTTTCAGCCGGGATCAAACTAGAACCAGCTCATTCGGCACTTTATCATTCCCTGATTGAAATATTTGAACTCAAATTAGATTTCATGCTGAAATTGAAAACAATGGACGATTATTTTGATTCTCAGGATGAATTTAATGATCTCAGGGAATTCTGTTTTGATCTGCTAATGATCAATTTTTTCACTACAGATTCATTAAGGTTTGAAGAAGACTATCTTGATACACCAGAATGGCAACAGATAGAAGATGACACTCTTGAACGGGGAACAGAAATGCTGAATGTATTTCTCTACCTGCGCGAGTGTAAACAAGAAGATATTGAGCCATCATTACCCGATTACCTTAATGAATTTTTGCTGGTTGAAGATGAAGATTTTCAGGATGAGCATGAAATTTATGAAGACATCATTTCAAATCAAGGACTGATGGATACCGGATATGCAGAAATTAGTGCTGCAGCGAAACTCGTTCCTTCAGATGCTCCCTTGAAAGACGTCTTCTATCCGATATTATCATTTTTCCTGAATCCGGCTCCTGACCATGAAGAACTAAATCAGTTTCTAGTCGAGAGTGTAGATAAGAAATATGAAAATGCAGTATTTTACAGCTTGTTGGTATATTTCTTAGGTCAAGAAAATTTCAGTTTACCACTAGAAGCTTAATAACAATGGTTGAAGATATTGCAAATACAAGAAATACTGACGTAGAAAGTAATGCCCGAAAGATTATCTATAAGGAGTCTCTGATATGCGGTCTTTATCTTGGATTGATTATGGTTGCTATTTATGTGCTTTCATGGTTAGTTAACCCATTATACAGCACAAATACGTTCATAAGTGGGGCGCTACAGCTGTTTGAGTTTGGCCTCTTATGTATTTTTATACTAAGTGTACGTAAACTGGCTGGGGGTTTCTGGTCTTATTCACAGGCTTTCAGCTCTTCGATCATTATTACACTTTTAAGTGTGGGCCTAAAGTACAGCTGGAATTTTATACTCTATAATTTTATTGACCGAAGTTTAGGAGAAAGGATAGGCGAAGTTGTATTTGCTACGGTTCAAAAAGAATTGTTAAAAACTGGAATCTCCCAGGGTGTAATAGATACTAATCTTGAAAACATGAAATCGTACAGTAATCCTGGTACTCCTAAAATATTTCTTCTTGCACTGGTATCTTCAGTCATTGCCTCACTTGTTATTTCGCTGATTTTGGCGGTAATTGTTAAAAAGAATAAGCCGGTTTTTACTAGCGTCTGAGTTTTTATGGATATTTCGGTAATTTTGCCGCTTTTCAACGAGCAGGAATCTTTAGAAGAACTAGAAGATTGGATTTCGAGGGTGATGCTTGCTAATGGGTTTACCTACGAAATTTTATTTGTAGATGATGGCAGTAATGATGGCTCATGGGAAACTATTGTAAAGCTTCAGGCTTATAAGGCACATATAAGAGGAATAAAGTTCAGGCGTAATTATGGGAAGTCAGCAGCTTTAAGTACTGGTTTTCTAGAGGCAAGAGGTGACGTAGTCATAACCATGGATGCTGACCTCCAGGATAGTCCTGATGAAATACCAGCATTATACAGCAAAATAAAACTAGAAGGTTTCGATCTTGTATCAGGATGGAAAAAGACCAGGCATGACCCGATGTCCAAAACTATTCCGACAAAGCTGTTTAATGCAGTTACCAGGTCTATTTCAGGAATTCATAACCTGCACGATTTTAATTGTGGGTTGAAAGCATATAGCAATGATGTAGTAAAAAATATTGAAGTCTACGGAGAAATGCACCGATACATACCAGTTATTGCGAAATGGGCAGGTTTTACAAAAATTGCTGAACAGGTTATTGTTCACTATCCCCGTAAATACGGAGTCACAAAATTTGGGGGCATCAGCAGATTTATAAATGGTTTTTTAGACCTGCTATCAATATTTTTTGTGGGCAAATTTGGAAAGCGCCCAATGCATTTTTTTGGTACAATGGGCGTCCTCTGTTTTTTTATGGGGTTTCTGATAGCATTTGGGATCATTGCTGGAAAACTATACGATATTTCTAAAGGTATTCACTTTAACCGCGATGTCACTGAACAACCACTTTTTTTTATCGGACTTGTATTGATCTTATTAGGTTCCCAATTGTTTCTAACTGGTTTTCTTGCAGAATTGGTTTCCAGAAACGGTTCTGAAAGAAATAGTTACCAGATTGAAAAAATAATATGATCAGTATTGATAGCCCTGAAGTGAATACTGATGGCAGTATAGTTATTAAAGATAGCTCTGGTTTTACTTATTCCTTTATAATACCGCTTTTTAATAGACCACAGGAGATAAAGGAACTACTTGATAGCATGGTCAACCAGACACGAAAAAACTTTGAAGTGCTTGTCATTGAAGACGGTTCTACCAGAGATGCTGAAACTGTCGTCGCCTCCTTTAATAATTTACTTAACATAACGTATTATAAGAAAGAAAATTCGGGTCAGGGTTTTTCTCGCAATTACGGTTTTGAAAGAGCCAAAGGTGATTTCTTTATTATCTTAGATTCAGATGTGATTTTACCACCCGAGTATCTTGAAGCTGTTGACAAGGGCATTAAATTAGGAAAGTTAGATTCCTATGGCGGTCCTGACGCTGCTCATGAATCATTTTCTTCGATTCAAAAGGCCATCAGTTATGCCATGACCTCATTTTTTACTACTGGTGGTATCAGAGGCAAAAAGAAAAATCTCGGAGGTACTTTTCATCCCCGAAGTTTTAATATGGGTATTTCCCGTAGCGTATATGAGGCGACCCGAGGTTTTATTATTACCCGTCTGGGTGAAGATATTGAGTTCAGTATTCGTCTGCAACAGATGGGCTTTAAAGCCGCATTGATTGCTGATGCGGTAGTCTATCATAAAAGGCGTACCAGCATGAATCAGTTTTATCATCAATTACACTTCTTCGGCAGGGCAAGAATTAATATTTTTACCTTTTTTCCAAAGACGCTAAAGCCTGTTCATTTCTTTCCTGCGGCCTTTACAGTTTTTCTTGGCTTTATAGCCCTGAGTTTTATTTTCCGCTGGTATGATCTTTTTAACCTTTCTGCCAGTGTATTACTACTGTATGCCATGGCAATTCTAATCGATGCTGTGATCGTAACAAAAAGTATTTATATAGCGTATCTCAGTGTAATTGCAAGTTTTATTCAGCTCGTCGCCTATGGTATCGGTTTTATGACCGATTTTTTTAAGCGCGTGTTATTCAAAGTACAGTGATTTTATTGGGTATTAAAAGCAAAGAATTAAAGCAGTGGGATTAAAAGCAATCTTAAGTAAACCTCTGGCAGCAGTTTTGGCTTGGCATATCAACTATGTTCGCAAAAATGCAGTAATCTGCCAGCAAAGAGTATTTAATATCCTTATCAGAAAAGCTTCAAATACTGCTTTTGGTAGAGATCATCAATTTTCTTTAATTGTAACCTATGAAGATTTCAAAAAACAGGTCCCTCTTTCTGATTATGAGCAGTTAAAATTCTATATAGAAAGGATTAAATCGGGAGAAGAAGATGTACTATGGCCTGGGAAACCTATTTATCTGTCAAAAACATCAGGTACAACTTCTGGCACCAAGTTTATCCCTATTACCACAGAATCGATTAATAACCATATAAACTCAGCCAGAAATGCCTTACTCATGTATATCCATGAAACGGGAAAAACCTCTTTTTTAAATGGAAAACTTTTATTTTTATCAGGGAGCCCAAAATTAACGACAATTCAAGGCATTAAAACCGGACGCCTATCAGGCATCGTTAATCACCATATTCCAGCTTATCTGCAGAATAATCAAGTTCCAAACCTTGAAACAAATAGTATTGAAGATTGGGAAAACAAAATTGAGGCCATCCTGACAGAAATTCTCAGCTCTCCACTGACGCTGATATCTGGAATTCCACCTTGGGTACAGATGTTTTTTGACAGTATCGGGCATCGCACTGGAAAAGCTGTACAGGAGGTCTTTCCTGAACTTTCAGTATACGTTTATGGAGGAGTAAGTTATGAGCCATACCAGTCAAGGATGGAAAACAGTATGGGACCAAATATTGATACGATCGAAACATATCCAGCGTCTGAAGGGTTCATCGCTTATCAGGATACAAGAAAAGAACCAGGTATGCTGCTGGTGGTAGATGATGGCATTTTTTACGAATTTATTCCGCTTGATTGCCTTGAAAACTCTCAGGAATCGCGTATTGAACTTAAAGATGTATGCTGTGATGTAAATTATGCCATCGTTCTTACTACAAATGCTGGGCTCTGGGGTTATATCTTAGGCGATACAGTAAAATTCACCAGTATTGCACCATACAGGTTAGTAGTCACTGGTAGAATAACTCATTTTATCAGTGCTTTTGGTGAGCATGTAATTGCTGAAGAAGTCGATTATGCAATCAGACTGGTTTCAGCCCAAATGAAGGCCGAAGTAATTGAATATACTGTTGCCCCCCAGGTTAATCCAGAGGGTGAATTGCCTTATCATGAATGGTTTGTTGAATTTGGGAAACTGCCAGTTGACATTGAGGCATTTAGAATAGCAGTTGATACGGTGCTGCAAAGTAAAAATTCCTACTATAAAGACTTGATTCAGGGTGGTATCTTGCAAAACCTTAAAATTAAACGCATGAAAAAAAACGCATTTATTTCTTTTATGCGAGAAGAGGGTAAATTAGGTGGGCAGAATAAAATGCCAAGGCTTGCTAATAATAGAGAAATTGCCAGTAAACTGGCGGCTTATGCTTACTGAGAAATTCAATGAACGGGAAAATTAAAAATATTGCCATTCTAGGTTCAACTGGCTCAATCGGCAGGCAAGCCCTTGATGTAGTCAGACTTAACATAGACAAATTCAAGGTAAGGGTATTAACAAGTAATACCAGTAGTGAATTACTTATCAGTCAGGCAATTGAATTCAGACCTGATACGGTAATTATAGCTGATCCTGCAAAATATCAAGAAGTAAAAAGTGCGCTGGCGGGTTATGTAACAGATGTTCAGTCTGGAATCCAGGCAATAGCTGAAGTTGTGACCGGCCCTGACATTGATATTGTACTAACTGCACTGGTGGGGTATTGTGGTTTGCTACCAACAATAAATGCACTCAGACATGGCAAAACTGTCGCTCTTGCCAATAAAGAAACACTTGTTGTTGCCGGCGAACTGATTACCCGTCTGGCCAGGGAACACGGTACAATTTTACTTCCGGTAGACTCAGAGCATTCAGCCATTTTTCAATGCTTGCTGGGTGAGAAAATTGAATCAGTTGAAAAACTAATACTCACTGCATCAGGAGGGCCTTTTTTAGGAAAGAACTCAGATTTTCTGAAATCTGTTACCCCAGCCCAGGCATTGAGACACCCTAACTGGACAATGGGATCTAAAATTACCATTGACTCAGCATCATTAATGAATAAGGGCTTGGAAATTATTGAAGCTAAATGGCTTTTTGATCTGCCTTCATCTAAAATTGATGTAGTTGTTCATCCTCAATCAATTATTCACTCTATGGTACAGTTTGTTGATGGCTCTATCAAAGCCCAGCTTGGTGTGCCTGATATGAAACTGCCCATTCAGTATGCTTTTGGCTATCCTGATAGAATAAGTAATATAAATGAGCGTTATAATTTTCTTAACGGTGCGTCATTTACCTTCCTCGAGCCTGATTCAAAAACTTTCCGTAATCTTGCTCTTGCAATAGAATCTTTAGAGCAGGGTGGTAATATGCCATGCATTCTAAATGCAGCAAATGAAGTTGTTGTTGCCGGATTTTTAAACAATCAGCTTGGTTTCCTTGAAATGAGTGAGGTTATTGAAAATTGTATGAAAAAGATAAATTTTATTAAAAGCCCCAGGTATGATGATTTCGTTGAGACTGATTCAGAGACCCGGAAATTAGCATTGAGTTTAATTTAAGTTATAAGGTAATATGAGTGTTGTAATTATGGTATTCCAGGTTCTTCTTGGCTTGGCAATTTTGATTATTTTGCATGAACTTGGGCATTATCTGGCCGCCCGGGCCTTCGGCATAAAGGTTGAAAAGTTCTTTCTATTCTTTGATGCCTATGGCTTTAAACTTTTTAGTTTTAAAAGAGGTGATACTGAATTCGGTGTGGGTTGGTTACCCTTGGGCGGATATGTGAAGATTGCAGGTATGATCGATGAATCGATGGATAAAGAGCAGATGGCTTTACCCCCGAAACCAGATGAGTTTCGCTCAAAACCTGCTTGGCAGCGCCTGATTGTTATGCTTTCTGGTGTGGCAGTAAATATTGTGCTGGGCGTAGTAATTTTCTGGATCATAACCATGAAATATGGTGAGCCTTATATTGCCATGTCTGAATATACCAACGGTATAGTGCCAGGTCAGGCTTTAACAGAAATTGGGTTAAAGCCAGGAGATAAAGTCATTAAAATCGGGTCAAAAACAGTTGTCAAGAATAATGACTTATATAGCACTGATCTTTTTTATGGTAATGTGACATTGAATGTTCAGCGTGGAGATCAGATGGTAAACGTTTTTGTGCCATCAAACTTTGTTGATAAAATGTCAAAATATGGCACACGAAAAGATCTTTTTAGCCCCCGTGTAAGAACGATCGTTGATTCACTTGTTCCAAAAGGCAGGGCTGCACTTTCTGGCCTGGCAAAAAAAGATGAGATCGTTTCTGTGAATGGCGTTATCACCACTTTTCTTGATCAGTTTCAGCAGCAGTTGATTCTTAATAAAGGTAAAAATATTACGTTGGGCGTTTTACGTAATGCACAGCTTATTAATGTGCAGGTAGCTGCAGATACCAGTAGTAAACTGGGATTTGGGAATCAGATTCCCGACTTTAAAATAAAACGTGAAAACTACTCGATTTTGGCTGCATTAGGAATTGGCTCAAACCGGGCATTTTCAGTAATTACTGATAATGCAAAGGCTTTTTCAAAGATATTCAAGCGTGAAATCAGCCCTCGTAATTTATCAGGACCTGTAGGAGTAGCCAAAATGTTTGGTTCACAATTCGACTGGGCTAGATTCTGGCTTTTAACCGGAGTGCTTTCAATGGCTTTGGCCTTTATGAATATATTGCCCATACCAGCCCTTGATGGTGGTCATGCTTTGTTTTTACTGGTAGAAATAATAAAAGGGAAACCTTTAAGTGTGAAATTTCTTGAAACAGCTCAAATGGTTGGCTTTTTTATAATTATTGGGCTAATGGTTTTCACTTTCGGGAATGATATTCTCAAATTAATCATTAAATAATTTTCCATTTATAAGCTGTGCAATATTAAAACCAAATTCTTGTTAGGCTTTATCTATAATAATCCTACCTTTAGTTTTCCATTGATTTTAGCCAAATACAGAAATATCTGCGATCATTTCGTCGCAGATATTTTTTTTCAAGACTAATCAAGTTTATACCGACGCCCGGATGGCGGAATCGGTAGACGCGTTGGTCTCAAACACCAATGATTGTAATGATCGTGCCGGTTCGACCCCGGCTCCGGGTACAAAAAAACCTCGTTTAAAGTATCAAAAATCACTTTAAACGGGGTTTATAGAGGTATTTGAAACTTAAAATCGCTTTTTATTTTTGAGTATTTGTGAAGTATTCAAATATCCAAAAAGTCTTTGTAAGCGCGTATCGAAGCTTATTCAAATCATTGATCTGAATCATTTGTATTGAAGTTATTTCTTATTTTACTTCAAGTCTATATGCCACTGCTGCAAGCAGAGCAGTAAAGTCTAATGAGCTAGTCATTATATTACAGTTCTTTGTATGCACTCACCTAGAATTAATTTTAATTTTATTGTCCACTCCTGAATGGCTACTAGGACCAGTGGCTTAGTTTACTGGATAGGTGATAGTACTGGTCCACTTTGAAGAGTACCGATTTTTATTTTAATTTATTTCATTTACAAATTCTAACAATTCTACATCTTCAAGCTTCTTTTTCGCATAATTATTTTTCCATTTTTTTACTAAGATTCCCCATCCTTTAGGTGCTTGATTCGGAGTTAAAAAATCTCAAGATGCATGAGGTCTAATCTCGTTTTAAGCATTAAAACTCTTAGTCACATGCACTTTCATTTCGTTCATTGATTGAAATAATTGATCAATTCTGAATTCATGTTTCAGTATTCTATGTAGAAGGGGTATCAGGTAGAGTATGTCTAGAAAAGGAAACTGTTATGATAATAAAGTCATAGAAAACTTTTACGGGACCATTAAATCCGAGATGTTCTGTCTTAAAAAATATGACTCAGTTGAAGAGCTGAAATCAGATTTCAAAGAATATATTAACTACTACAATAATGACAGGATCAGACTTAATTTAAAAGGAATGTGCCCGGTAAAAGACCAGGCTTATCACAAAAAATAACCTCTATTTTCATTCAATTTTTATGGTTAATTCTACATTTTCGGGTATTTATTGATATAGGCGCATTTAAATACAAAAAATAAATCACGAATTTTTTTGTTGAGTTTGTTTCGCAAATGGCTGGTAGATTTCCACATAAAATTTGTGACTGGCTGAAAAAATAATTATAGCAGCAAGTAGAAACATTGAATTTTTGTGGAAATAATATCCGTAAACAATTAAACCGCCCGAGTAGATTAAACAAAAGAATATAATAAACAATGAAAAAAGGGGACTTTTTGATAGCGGGGATATACGAAAGATCCAGTAAAATAATAAAAGTGCAGCAGCACTTGAAACATAGATTAACCAGTCCGGAAGCATATAAAAATGATTTAACTATTTAATAAAGGTTATTGGCAAATACGGTTACGAGTTGGACCCATACAAAAGCTACAATAGTATACAACTGAACATGCGATAGCTATCGGCGGTATCCCTGCACCTGCCAAACATGTAGCTTAGCAAGGAGCCAATGCGATATGTTCACAAGAAGTAACATCACCAGGTTTAATCGGCATTGCAATTGAAAGGGAAGGTTTAATTGAGTTAGAAGAAATGCTCAAAGTTGGAATATTATTCGGTTGTAGAAATGCTTTTACTTCATTTGGATTTTCTCTGAATAATTTAAATACAGAGGCTGCTTTAGTCAGCTTTCCTTGGTTGTCACCGATTGAGCAGCTCTTACAAACCACTGAGGCTAAGCCATATCTTTTTGTTACTCTAATCGCCGCGCCTTTTGCTTCTGAATACTCTTTGATAAATTCTGAATTATCCCAGTTCAATTTCGATAAAAAATTATCATTTACAATTATGTTAGGGTCTAAAAAGTTTACACTACTTGCCAGAACCTTGCTAATGCATTTCGTTTTAAAAGTTTTCAGGAGTTGAACGTCACGATTAGATTTAAATATCAGCGCTTTCTGAGCAGGCGTAGCTGCTCGAAACTGGGCAGAGGAAACTAAATTGCCGCTGGGGTAATAGCTTGTCTTTATGTTATTGCCCACATTAACTACAAAGACCGTTAAAATTATGACAGATAATTTTAAGTATTTCTTCATAAAATATTTTAATTAATCTAAACTAATAAAAAGAAATATAATAGCTTGTAAAAATTATAACTATAAATTTCAGCTTTATGCGGTTTAGTTCCTTAGACTTAAAATGCCCACTGCTTTTTTAAAATCTCTTTCTCCTATTCCAGCGCCCGCAGCCTTATTTGTAACTGTTGATACTATGTCACGGTAACCGATTAATTCTAGGACTATTCACAGATTTATGAATAACTGCATTGGAATCAAGCGCTCGCCATCCGTAATTCAAGTTTTCAATAATCTCAAATGAACTTGATAGTTCCATAACGAAACATCCACTTTATACCATTTTTAATACCTTTACCTTACCTTAGCAATGTATTTTTTGCGATGTCGAACCCGCCTTTTTTTTATTTAAGATTTTGATAATTTGAGCTAAATCACTATTTATTTTTATGGGTCTATCTTTATTTTCCACACCTGAATGGCTATTAGTACCAGTGGCTTAGTTTACTGGATAGGTGATAGTACTGGTCCACTTCGACTAGTACCGATTTTTATTTTAATTTATTTCATGTACAAGTTCCAACAATTCTGCCTCTTCAAGCTTCTTTTTTGCGTAATTATTTTTCCATCTTTTTTCTAAGATTCCCGATCCTTTATGTGCCTGATTCGGAGTTAGAAAATCGCAAGATGCATGGGGTCTTATTTCGTTATAAGCATTAATACTCTTTGTCACATGGGCTTTCTTTTCGGTAGTTGATTGAAATAATTGATCAAGTCTGAATTCATGTTTCAGTATTCCATTGATTCTTTCTGCAATCGCATTTTCATACGGATCTCCATATTCTGTCATACTTATTTTGATTTCAGGGTGCCCTTTTAATAACTCGATATATGCACCTGACCCATACTTGCCACCCCTATCAGAATGGTGATACAGTTCCTGGATATCAACGGGATTCAACGGCCTAAAAGTAAAGCAGTCGAGCCCCGCTACTTTTCCCGTAAAACTAGTAAAAGAAATTCTCACGGCCAGGCTTTTTACTGACGGCGAACTTAAGCTGGAAGTTCAGGGTGAGTTCAGCGCCCGTTTTCTACGTGACCTAGCCGGATGTTAGCCTATCATTCCAGACTGCAGTATTATCTGTATGCCGCAGCTGTAGACATGCGCAAAGGATGTTATTCCTTCGCCGGTCTGATATCCCGGGAACTAGGTAAAGATCCGCTAAAAG